>Ga0302324_100026892_pt1 | contig 10981 bp, 7 predicted proteins | sample Palsa_T0_1_FD_201949 | JGI IMG/M metagenome (GOLD analysis project Ga0302324, IMG submission 201949) | Peat permafrost microbial communities from Stordalen Mire near Abisko, Sweden - Palsa_T0_1 | ecosystem: Environmental > Terrestrial > Soil > Palsa > Peat permafrost | place: Sweden: Abisko...
TCCTCCTCCCCCCGCCCAGCAGCCTTGGTGGCTCCGGCTACGGCATTGGATCGAGGGTCGTCCCCCATCTGAGCAAGGGATGAACATTGCCCTGCGCGCCATCCCGGTTCGGGGCGAGCTCTTCCACGTTCTTCAGGGCAGGTCGAACTGGCCGGTTTGTGTCGAATCCCTTCCGCTGAGCCGATGGATCGCCACTTCGGGCGCCGCAATCGGCACGGGCACCGGACGCACCACGAGCCTGCCGGTTTCACTCCTGATGGGCCTGGCAAATATGCGGCTCGGCTATTGGTGGGACAGCAGACTCAACGCTTCCGACCGGCCCGGGTCCTTTCCCGGCAACTTCTGGCGCACCCTCAAGAGCCGTCCCGGGTCGTTGGTCAGGATGCAGAGCCTGCTCCTATGCGACTTTCTGGGTCGCTTCAAAGGCCCCGGCCAGCGATTCTGGAACATTAGTGACGGCGGACACTTCGACGGCACGGGCATCTATGAGTTAATCCGGCGACGAGTCCCTTTCATCATCGCGTTGGACGGAACGGAGGATGCGCCTGTTGCCGGCTCCAACAGCGCATCTCTGGACTTTGGCGACCTGGCGGAACTAGTGCGGCAGGCGCGGATCGATTTCGGCGCGGAGGTGAAATTCGTGGCTCCCCCGTGGGATGGCGTTCGGCCTCCGGAGTGGATTCTTGCATGGTTGTCCGATCCCGCCGGAGATGCGTTGGGATCCCTCGATAAGATCGGGGCGCCCGATGGCAAACATGCAACGCTGGCCCAGGTCACCTACCCCGGCCAACAGGAACCGGCAACCTGGATTCTCCTTCTCAAAGCCAGCCTCACCGGCGATGAGTCTCTCGACATTACCTCTTACAAGAGAAACCATTCAGCCTTTCCCAGTGAGCCGACCACGGAGCAATTCTTTAACGAAGCCCAATGGGAGAGCTATCGCGCCTTGGGAAAACACATTGGAGAAATGGTTCTCTCCCAGCGTGCCCAGCCATAATCATCCCAGCCATCGGCCTTACGAAGAAACCGTAGAAACCAAATTTCACAAATTATAAAAGCCATGCCAAAAGTCGGCGGCGCCAGCATCAAAAAAGTTTGTCGATTCGCGATGGCGGAAATCTTCGGACTCACCGTGATCTCCTTTTATTTTGCGGGGTGTTCGAAGAAGAACATCGTGGACGAAGCGATGGCCGCGGGGAAGACGCCCGCGGATTTTCCGCAAATCACGGCAGATGTCTTCCATTCGATGGACGGCGGCATCCAACTGTCGCCTCAAGAAATCATGGGCCGCAACGCATGGATCCTATGGAGCGCCGGCAATGATCGTTTTTGGGACACAGCGGCGCAGGACAGCTTCGGATTGGTGGATCTGTTGAAGACCCTGGACAATCGCAAATATCCGCGCGGCGAGCGCTTCAATACCCTGGGGTTGATCAATGAGCCGGGATTCCGAGCACCGGACAAGCCCGACGAATATGGATTGATGATGGATGAAGCGATCGCGCCGGAAGCCGCCGGCATCGATGAAAAGGTTTACGGGAAGCCTTCGGGTGTAATCGGCTTGCGGCTCTTCCCTAATCCCGCTTTCAACGAGGAGGCGCGCCGGAAGTGGGATGGCAATCGTTTCATCAATGATCCAACTTATTACAATGACAACACCCTCGTGCGGCCTTACCGCGTCGGGGTTGCCTGCGCAGTCTGCCACGTCGCGCTGAATCCGGATATCCCTGCTGCCGATCCCAACAACCCGCGTTGGGAAAACCTGGCTTCGGCCGTCGGCAACCAGTATATCAGTGAAGGCAAGGTATTTGCCTGCAACGCCGAAAAGGGCGGATTCTTTTATGAAGAGCTTGCCGCACAGCCCCGCGGCACTTCGGATACCTCGCGCATCGCGACCGATCACATCAACAATCCAAGCGCCATCAATTCAATCTTTCTGCTCGCGGAACGCGAAAGAATCGCCACCAGCGAAACACTGGGGCCGCATCTGCTGGCCTCCCTGGGCCAGCGGCACGAAATGCCCGTGCCGCACATACTGAAGGATGGCGCCGATTCCGTCGGCGTGCCTGGCGCGGCCGCTCGCGTGTACGTCAACATCGGGATGTTTTCAGAATACTGGCTCAGCAGGCATAACTTTTTGATAGGTATGACTCCGCAACTGCCTTTCGAAATTCAATACGCGGAGCAGAACTCCGTTTTCTGGCAGGCGACGGAGCAACGCCTCGGCAACATAGCCGCCTTTTTCCGCAGGCTCCAGCCATTCCCTTTGGCGGACGCGCCCGGCGGGAAGGATTTCATCACCACGGACCAGGCCGTGATGACCCGGGGAAAGGAAGTCTTTGCCGAGAACTGCGCTTCCTGTCATTCCAGCAAACAGCCGCCGTCGGGCATCGATCCCCGCTCCGATGCAGGAAAGGTTTGGTTCCGCGAAGCAGTCATGAACTCCGACTTTCTGAAGGACAATTTCCTGTCCAATGATCAACGCTACCCTCTGACAGTGATCAAAACGAACAGCGGGAGGGCGTTCGGCACGAATGCAAAAGCCGGCCACATCTGGGATAACTTTTCATCGCAGACTTACAAGGATCTATTGCCGCCCGACGAGATCGACTTTTACAATCCCTTTGACCCGGCGAATCCGATCAAGTTCCGGCCCAGAGATAAGAACACCGGCCCCGGTTACTACCGCGTTCCATCCCTCGCCAGCATCTGGAGTTCCGCGCCGTTCTTCCATAACAATATGCTCGGAACTTTTACCGGCGATCCTTCGGTAGCCGGCCGCATCGCGGCATTCAACGACGCGGCCGAGAAACTCCTCTGGCCGCAGAAGCGGCTCAACACGAATTCGATCTGGCGCACACAGGAGGATTGCACGTTGCACCTACGCAAGGAGTTTGTTCCCGAACCGCTCCGGACCCTGGCCAATGCCGATGGCTACGTGAGCATCGGGCCAATACCAAATGGCACACCGATCAACCTGATCGCCAATCTCGAGCCGGACCCATCGCAATTGGTCGCTTTGACGGCAAAGCTGGACCACGCCCTCCTGACCATTCGCACGCTCGACCTCTCCCCCGAAGCTTCCGTGAAGGAATTGCTCACGGCGGTTCCCGAATTACTGGCGGCAAACAAGTGCCCGGATTTCATCGAAGACGAGGGACACTACTTTGGGACAGAACTACCGGATGCTGACAAGCGGGCACTAATCGAATACCTCAAAACCTTTTGAACAGACACAAACAAACAAACGGAGAATAATATGACTGATTCCACCACCACGATCACAAACCCCGAAGATTTTCTCAAACTCTCAGAGCAGCAACTCGACGACATATTTCGCAATTCCCCCGCCGGGGCGATTCCCAACGGCCAGGGCGAGGGCGAAGCGATTATTGCGCCTGGCGCCGCCATCTCGCACCCGATCGCGGGATTCATCCATATTTTTACCTGGAAGGGCAAAGTATTCGAGCCAGACCCAGCCGATCCGCAGCGCGCCATACTGAAGAATCGGCTCTTCTTCTGCGGAATAGAAGCCATCGCGGCCCAAGTATACAGAGGAGCGAGCTGGCTTGATGAAAAAGAGTGCATCGTTTTGGATTACTCGCACACCTCCGTCGTGGCGCAATGGATTCGCGACGAGATTCGCGAGGTAAGTCCGGGCCTCTACCTGGGCCTTGTCTATTGGGGAAAAGAGAAGGCCGATGCGCACAGGCTGATTCACTTCTCCCTCAAGTTTTAGCCAGCCCAAGGCGAAGCCCCTTTTTTCGTCAAACCGTCCGGAGGATCTTGATGCCAGAGAGCAAGCCAACCATACAGGATTTTAATTCGAACGTCAGCCGGCCCATGCCCCCGGCCAATACGGGCTCGGCGCTCTTGAATTGGATCAGTGATACATCGACTTTGCTGCTGCATCTCGAACGGAGGTTCGATCCGTGGATTCGCCCCGCGTTTGACGCGCTGCTCCGTGATCCGCTCGCCCGTCTGACCACGGCACTGATCAATGCGGCGCGGCCAAACGAGGGCCTGAAGATCGCCGAGGAAAAGCTGTTTCCGGGTGAAGAAGAGTTCCTCGACTCGATAATATCGAGCTTCGAGAAACAAATGAGACAACTCTGGAAACCCGGCGGCTTCGAACGGGGCGGCAACACGAAAACCCACGGAATCGTGCGGGGCGAGTTTATAGTTCACGACAATCTTCCGCCGGACTTCCAGCACGGCATTTATGCGAAAGGCCAAACATTTCCGGCATGGGTCCGCTTTTCCGGTCCGGGTCCCTATATAACCCCTGACATCGACGATGTCGGATTTATGAGCATTAGCATCAAACTCATGGGCATTCCCGGACCGAAGCTGATGGAAGAGGAAAAGCACACCCTCGATATGTTCGGTGTTTCCACGCCGACCTTCGTCACACCGGATACCATCGCCAACTCGCAGTTGCAGAAAGAAAGTCTTAAGAATGCGCAGATTTTCTATTTCGTGAACTTCAAGCGTTCCCACATCCTCGATCTCATCATGCAATCGCTCTGGATCAAGACACAGAGCAGTCCGTTCGAAGCCCCGTATTTCAGTTGCGTTCCCTATCTCCTTGGAGAAGGCCGGGCGATGCAGTACTCGGTATGGCCGAAGGGCGAGAAACGGACACCGATCCCACGTCTGCCCTTTCGCCCGCCGGACGATTATTTGCGCCGTGCGATGGTGGCCTCATTGGTGCAGGGGGATGTCGAGTTCGACATACGCATGCAACTGCAAACCGATTCCCATCTCATGCCGATCGAGAACAACGCAGTGCTCTGGCCCGAAAAGCTTTCACCCAGAGTCTCCGTGGCGACGTTGCGCCTGCCGAGGCAAGTATTCGACTCCCCGGCTCAAATGGCGTTCGCGAAACAACTTTCTTACAATCCATGGCACACGATCGCGGAGCACCGTCCTCTCGGCAACCAAAGCCGCGCCCGCCGCCGAATGTATCTCGTTCTTTCCGAACTGCGGCATTCCATGAACGCGGTGCCACACTACGAACCCACCGGAGACGAGGTCTTCGAATAGTTTCAAGATGACTCCTCAATCCAGCTTCATGGTCCTGGCGGCGATTATCCCATCGCGCGAGGAGGAACTGCGCGCGTTGCTCGATTCCATGAACGAGGCGGTCGGCCGGGTAAATGCGAACAATGCGCTGATCCCGTTCGCGCAGTTCGACAACCTTCACTTCGCCCGCCTCCTTATCCTCGATGACAAAACGACCGGCGACGTGAGCGCATATGGTTTGCGTCCCAAGACCTATCCTCTCTATCTGGCATTCCTCGGAGATTTCGATATCGATGAAAATGACATGATCGAACAATTGGCAGACCGGGCGTCCGCCGGTCTCCGCGAAATCTTTTCCTGCTGCGAAGGATTTCATCCTGAAGAGAACCTAGTGAAGTGGATGAAAGGACATTGCAAACCTTCAATCGCCAACTACGTCAACTGCCGGGGAAGAACCGTCCGCCGTATCCGGGAAGAGGCGGGCCTTTACGAAGCGATCGAGCGTTGCTTGAAAAACGACACGTCGCTTCGAGACAACTCTCCGAGGGAGATTCACGCGAAATTGGTCCAATTTATAAAGCAGGAGGAGGCCTCGGGACGTCTGACGCTGTCCGCTGATGCGGCCACGCCGTCCGGGTGGTGGATCAGCAATATTCTTCATTTAATTGGCGGGCCAGTGCTTATTCTATTCCTGTCCCCGCTCATAATCCTAGCGTTGCCGTTTTACTATATCCGGCTCCGGATGTTGGAAAAGACAGACCCTGAAATATGCCCCAGCGTCGATCAGGGTTATACCGAAATGCTTTCGCGCGGGGAAGACTACGACGTGACAAATCAATTCAGCGCCATGGGCAGCCTCAAGCCGGGGCTGGTCAGGCTGGTCACCACTATTGGAGTGCTCGGCACCGTCGATTATGCCGCGCGGCATGTCGTGCGCGACGGGCGCCTGGGGCGTATTCGTACGATTCACTTTGCGCGCTGGGTATTTATCGACGGCACCGATCGGATGATATTTTGCAGCAATTACGATGGGAGCGTCGAAAGTTACATGGACGATTTCATCAATAAGACCGGGTTCGGTCTGAACGCTTCCTTCTCGAACGGCATCGGTTATCCGCGCACGAATTGGCTGGTGTTCGACGGATGCGCCGATGAACTGAAGTACAAGGAATTTCTTCGCCGGCACACGCTGCCGACTCAGGTATGGTACAAAGCATATCCCGGCCTGACGGCGATCGACCTGGAAAGAAATCGGCGGATTCGCCTCGGCCTGGGATCCCCGTCGTTGAACGACCGGGATGCGGCGGACTGGGTCGCATTACTATGAGTGTTTTCGATTACACGGACGTGCAGGGGCTCCTGCGCTTTGGTTACAATAAGATGACTGCGGCTTCCTATGCGCTGCTGCGCGTCAGAAACGTGACCGAAGCTCGCTCATGGTTGCGCTCGGCTCCTGTCACGACCGCGGAAAAGCGAGCGCCGCTGCCGCGGACAGCGCTAAATGTCGGATTTACCGCTCCTGGCCTTGCAGCGCTGGGCATCCCCGATCCGGTCATTGCGCAATTCTCGCACGAGTTTCGATCCGGCATGGCGCTCGAAAGCCGTTCGCGGCAATTGGGAGATATCGAGGCCAGCGCGCCCGTCCATTGGGCATGGGGCGGCCCCGGGCGCGAGCCGCATCTCGCGGTGATGTTTTTTGGCGAGCCCGACGCTTACAATGATTTTGTCTCCAGGACCAAGGGCGCCGCCTGGAACGAGGCCTTCGAGACCCTGGACTGTCTGGGCACCAGCGATTTCAAAGGACACGAGCCATTCGGTTTTGTCGATGGCATTAGTCAGCCGGATATCGACTGGGATCAAAAGCGAATCGCACCGTGCATTCAGCTTGACTATACGAACATAGTCTCTCTCGGCGAGTTCCTGCTCGGGTATCGCAATGAATATGGCAAATATGCCGACCGACCGCTGATTCCGGATAACTCCGCGGCAGGCCTGCTGCCCGTCGCCGAGGACGCACCGGCGATGAAAGACCTGGGCCGTAACGGTACATACCTCGTGATGCGCCAATTGCGGCAGGATGTGCGACTGTTCTGGAGGTTCGTCACGGAGCAAGCAGAGTGCAATGCGGCAATGGCAGAGGACTTGGCCGCGGCGATGGTTGGCCGCAAGCTGGAAGGCGACCCGCTCGAGCCGATTCTGGCAGGATCTATTCCTGGAATTCACCTCCCAAAGCCCGGGCAACCGGAACAAAACCGTTTTACATTCGACCGGGACCCCTTGGGGAATCGTTGTCCATTTGGCGCGCATGTGCGGCGTGCGAATCCCCGCAACACTGATTTTCCCGACCACCCGCCCAACGTCATTGCAAAGCTGATCACGATGCTCGGGTTTGGCCCGAAGGGATTCCGCGATGACCTTAGTTCGTCCGTCCGCTTTCATCGCATTTTGCGGCGTGGCCGCGAATATGGCGCCCTTGTCACGCGCGAGCAGGCACTCGCCCCTGCGGCAATCCCCGACTCGGAGTCCGGGTTGCACTTCATTTGTTTGAATGCCGACATCTGCCGGCAATTCGAGTTCTTGCAAAACGCGTGGATAAACAGCACCAAGTTTTCCGGCTTGACTGGGGAAAGCGATCCCCTGCTCGGCAACCGCGCGGCGCTAGGTGGCTGCCCCGTCACCGGCGACTTTACCATGCAAAGTAGCAGCGGGTTGCGCCGCCGGATTTCCGGGGTGCCACAATTCATCCAGGTCCGGGGTGGCGCCTACTTTTTCATGCCCGGGATTCGGGCGTTGCGCTACATCGCCACATCGGCCACTTAGGCGCCCCGTCCCGGGACTTAAAGGGCACGATCGGCGCCCTGGAGCCCATGGTTTCAGGAATCTGGAAGTCTAAAGCCAACGTAAGTGACCCCGCTCAGGCCGAGCAGACCAAGCAGCGTCGCGCTGAATGCCGGCATCGCAAGTTGATTGTAGATATTCGAGACAAACATGATTCCCAGAGCCAGTGTCCAAACAAAAATCTGAAAGCGATGAAATGAAATAGCATCATTCTCCGCCAGCAGGTCGAACATCACGCCCTTCCAAGCCGGCCATTTGAAGTATTCCAGTTGCCGCTGCAAGACCGCGATTTCCCTGGCCTTCTTTGCCTGCGCTGCCGCGTTGTCGGCGAGAAGCTGCGCCGCTTCGGGATCAATGTTGCCGCGCTCCGCTTCCAGCTTCGTCATTTCATTCTTAGTAGCGGTAATCAGGCTCTCGATTTCCACCCTGATTTTCGGCCGGGGCTGCGAAAGATTCACCGCTGGAAGGTCAGATTCGTCAAGGGCGGCTTCCAGCTTGGACGCATCGACAAACGCGGCGGCCAGCGCCGTGCTGGCACTGATGCCCATGAGGCCGAGCACCGAAGGGTTGAGGGTATCAAAATCGCCAAGCACGATCCAAAGGAAGAAGAACGCGCCGATCACCAGGAAAAACCAGAATGCCATCTGCGTCCGCGAGAGACTGTAGGGCCGCCGCTTGTCAGGACGCAGCGGCGCGTTCGAATCTCGGATAATATCCGTCCAGCGCGCCAGATAGACAAAAACGGCCAGGGCCCCGACGATCAGCGCGGCGCCCAACGAGAATCGCAGTGGCGGAATCACCGTAAATGTAAAATCGTTCTCGGGACTTTTGGGCGACGGCAATACAAACGATTGCATCTCGAGACCATTTTCAAATCCAACGGAAACCTTCATCTGTCGCTTGAATTCCGGCCGGTCAAGAATCTGCCTCCATGCATCCTTGGATGCCTCGGTGCGACTGAGCGTAAACCTCAGATAGTACACCTGCTCATAAGATGTTGAATCTTCAGCCGCATCCTCCGGAACCGCGAAGTACTCCGTGGGATGAACTCCCTTCAAAGGGACGTCATCCAGGTATGGAATCAGGTCCTGGATCATCGCGCCCGCGGGCATTTGCTGTTTAAGCGCCGGATCGTTCAGCCACGAGGCCAAATGAAGCACATAGATCGTCACTGTGTCGTCGCGCTCGGCGCTCGACGGCCCGGTCTGTGTGGTCGTTGGAGCGTCGCGCGCGTTCTGGACGTGAAAGACACCCGTGTCCGAATAGGGGACAAACGGTGTGGGTGAGGGCGATGGCTTTTCGGCAAGCGCCAGGCCTCGAGTCAACATCACAAACGAGAAAGCCAGTAGCATGCGGCGACGGAGGAACCGCCCGGAGAGAAAGGCCCCTTGCCACTCGCGTCCCCTGGACGTCGGTAACTCCCCCGGCACCTGCGTGCATAAAGGCCAATTTGCGGGAGAGCGAGTCTGCATAGTGACAGTGGCCATCCCGGATAATCAAATGGTTACTGGCATCGGAGCACTCATCTGCGCTCCAAAACAATGGCGCCGATCCAGGGGAGGTTGATGAGCTGGCCGCTGAAGATTTGAGCATCGTATCCCCCATTGCTTTGCTCCTGCTCAAACTCGACCTGAAAAGCGGGCCAGGTTGAATTGAAGATTTCCTTGTAAGCGGCGCCGGCGGGCAGGCCAAGCCAGGAACTATCCTGCCGCTGGTTGGCTGTGCCGAAGGTGACAACGACGAAGAGCCGCTGGCCGGAGCCGCAGGTGAAAGCGACAGTGCGATTACCCGTGGCTACCACCTGGTAATTGGCATCTCCCTGCAATCCTGTCGAGGGATCATTACGGAGGCCCATCAATTGGCGGAACCATGCGAGGATGCGGGTGTTATCGGTGGCGCTGTCAGGGGGAAGGTCGCACAACTGAGGATTGATAAATTGAGCGTTGTTATCGAAAGAAAAGGCCTCTGTTTCGCCGATCTCCTGGCCCATGAATAACATGGGGATGCCATTGGATAGGAGCGTGACGGAGCCAAGCGCCTTGGCCATTTGATACCCTTGACCGAACGGAGGCCGCGCGGCGATCCGCTGATTTGCCGAATCCTGGCCGCTGACCATATCGTGGGACTCGCCGAAACGCGTTGCCTGAAAAAAGGGACGTCCCCAGTAGGAGGGATTGTCCATCTGGGTCTCGAGGTTTCCGGAGTCGTCCCAACCGGGATGGGTGCTGTCGTAGCTGACCGCTCTGATCTGGTACACCTCGTCGATTCCCCACTGGCCATCCAGGACGCCGGAGGAGGGATTCGATACGTCCCAGGGATTGGTGGCGGAGTTTTCGGCCACCAGATAGGGCCACGCGCGACCTTCCGTTGAGGCCGCGGCACGCAGGGAAGAACGGATATTGCCGAGAAAAGACCAGCCACCGCTGGCAACAACGGTCTGGGTGTCGTCGAACCGAAATCCGTCGAGATTGAAGGTGCGGAACAGATAGACGGACACCTGGCGGAAGTATTCGAGTACCATTGGATGGCCGCAGTTCATGCGATCGCCATCGTAGTCGCCATTCCTATACACATCGGCGGCGATCTTCATCAGGGAAGAGCCGAGGGAGTGATTGTAAACGACGTCCAGGGTGACGCCGCGGCCCGCCACATGAGCCGCGTTGACGAAACGTGCGAGCGCCGGCGCGCCGCCATAGAAATCATCGATGCCAAAATAAAACGACGGATCGTAGCCCCATGAGACCAGAGAGCTGAATTCGTTCACGGGCATGAGGCCGAAGATCGTAACGGGGAGTTGCCGCAGGTAACCCGGCTTGCCGCGCAGGCTGGTGACATTCAATTCGTCCGCCAGCAAGTCGAACGAGGCAAGGGAGCCGGGGTTTTGGTCGGTGAAACGCCGGGCGTGGATTTCGTAGATAAGGAAATTCTGCCAGCCCATCGTCTGCCATGGCTGCGCGTGCGCCGCGGCGTAAACCGTCGCGACGTCAAGAACGATGGACCAGGAGGTGGACTTATCCGCGGGATCGTCATCGACCGAGGTATTAAAGTTTCCACCGTCCTGAACAGAGCGGGCTGCCGGATCAATGATTTCCACGCCATCGTTGAGAAGGAAGCGGTA
>Ga0302324_100026893_pt1 | contig 10980 bp, 15 predicted proteins | sample Palsa_T0_1_FD_201949 | JGI IMG/M metagenome (GOLD analysis project Ga0302324, IMG submission 201949) | Peat permafrost microbial communities from Stordalen Mire near Abisko, Sweden - Palsa_T0_1 | ecosystem: Environmental > Terrestrial > Soil > Palsa > Peat permafrost | place: Sweden: Abisko...
GAAGAAGGTGGTGAAGTCATCGGCGAAGATATGGAAGATGGCATCAAGGATGCAGCTCTCATCGCCGCTGCCCAGCGTGTCGAACACTACGAAATTGCCGGCTACGGTTGTGTTCGAGCATACGCGACGAGGCTGGGAGATAAGAATGCCGCGAGTCTTCTCTCTCAAACCTTGGAAGAAGAGAAGGCAGCGGATAAGAAGCTGAACGGCATAGCAGAGAAGCTCAACCTCGAAGTCCCGACTGGAGAAAGTCAATCCGGAAAGCGAACAGTCAGCGACTCCAAGGCGACCGGTCGCAAAACAAAGTCGGCTGCATAGCTGCTAGGACATTCAGCACGGCCGAGGTGGTCGAGGGGTGACCTGACAAATGGCGCAGGTCGCCCCTCTCGTTTTCGGATCCGTCTGGTCTTTCTAAATGGTTGACCATTCCGATAGGTTTCCGCTGCTCGCTCCGGTCAAACAGCGTCTTTGATCAATGATCGACTGTATTGCGACAGATACCGCTTCTCACTACTATGCGATTGGAAGAGGGGCATAATTATGACGAACGCAGCTACACCGAACGAGAAATCTGGATACGACAAACCTAGTCATTTGAAGAAAGTCTTTGATCAGTCGCTTGCCATACTTTCCGGAGGTGCCGATTCGGTTCAAGTACGTCGCAGTTTTATGCCGCTGCACATTGACGCGGTCAGCCTCCAGAAGCGCGCTTTGAGCGAGGCAGCCAATGCGTTGGCGGCACTGTGGAAGATCTCGCACTCCAAATCCCCGAAACTCCAAACCGGGATTGTCCAGTACAGCAGGTAGGTTTCTTGTATCTTTGGGCTGGATTGTAACGGCTCAACTCATCGACATCGGAGCCAATCGATCAGTTTGAGTTTACAACCTGTGATAAAGGAGTGACTCGTGTCAGACGAAACCGAAAAGATTTTCGAACCGAGACCCACGAATGCGGCGGATCGACCGAAAAACGACCCGCCTTACGAAAGTGGGAAACATTTGCCGACCATGCCGGACCCTACGGAGCAGGATCCATCGCAGGTGGGCGATCCACGACCCGATGAGGAAGATACGGATCAGGTCGAGCGACGTCGCGCATCGTAAGATCGAACGGAACTTGAGGTCGAATTGACGCAAGCACCGGCGATTCTTGCTGGGAGTGCTGTTTGGCTGCGCTGGGAAATGGCTCTACAGGATCGCCGGCCGCCTGCTAGAGCTATCACGGCATGGCGTAAAACACCGCCGGAGACTATTCTACGGTTAGCGTGAAGGGAGGCCCAATGAAAGCAGCATCAACAATCATAACGGTGGCGGCAGCCACGACGTTGCTCCTGGTTGGGGTTTTGTTTGTCACCGCGCTTCCAGACTTGAAGCGCTATATAAGAATCAGCACTATGTGATTCCTCGATTAGCCCGGCTGCCATCGCTCCCCCTGGCGCGCCGATCGTTAGCGGGCCGATCGTTCAGTTCCCTCAAGGACCTGCGCTTACCGATAACTTTTCGGGAAGGTAAAACGTTCTTTGAATCTGCGGAAGTTTCTCTGGACGGTGACGCCCGTGTTCTGCGCCTTATTCAAGCCAGCGCTTCGCGCAGGGGCTCTTCTCTGTCTGGTATTGATTGTCTCCCTGCCGTGTACCAGTTACTCCGTTCTGACCCACGAAGAAATCGTCGATCTGCTCTGGGTGGACCACATCAAACCGCTGCTTATGCAACGCTTTCCCGGTACGACAGAGGAACAACTCCGGGAGGCGCATGCCTACGCCTATGGCGGCTGTGTAATTCAGGACATGGGTTACTATCCATTTGGCAATAAGGACTTCAGCAACCTGGTTCATTACGTTCGCAGCGGCGATTTCGTGATGACGCTGCTCCGCGATGCCACCGACGTAAACGAATACGCGTTCGCTTTGGGGGCTCTGTCTCATTACATTTCTGATAATACCGGGCACCCCGCGATCAATCGCTCGGTGGCGGAAGACTATCCCAAGCTGAGCGCGAAATACGGAGAGCGCGTGACATATGGCGAAAACCCCAAGGCCCATTTGCGGGTGGAGTTCGGTTTCGACGTTGCCCAAGTGGCCCAGCACCGCTATGCACCCGACGCTTACCACGATTTCATCGGCTTCACGGTGGCGAAGCCGCTTCTGGAGCGCGCATTCCAGCAAACATACGGAATCGAGTTGAAGGATCTCTTCTTGAATGAAGATCTGGCCTTTGGCACTTACCGGCGATCGGTGAGCAGGATAATTCCAGAGATGACGCGAGTCGCGCTCTTGAGCAAGCGGGCAGACATCGTTCGAGAGACGCCAAATTTCTCGAAGCAGAAGTTTCTCTACAAACTTTCGCGCTCTGATTTCGAGAAGGAGTGGGGAAAGGACTATAAAAAGCCCGGCCCCGGGGCCAGGATCATGGCCTTTTTATTTCGCCTGATCCCCAAGGTGGGGCCCTTCAAGGCCATTGATTTCAAAGTACCGACCACCGAAACCGAGAACCTCTTTGTCAAGAGTCTGGACACCACCACTGACAAGTACCAGAAAGTTCTCGATGAGTTGCGGACCGGTCTCGTCCAATTGGAAAATCGTGACTGCGACACGGGCCAGCTCACGGCGGCTGGCGAGTACGGCCTGGCGGATCAGACCTATGCCGGCCTGCTGGATCGTCTATCGGCGCGCAGGTTCGATCTGCTTACGAAGGAACTGAAACAGAATATTTTGGGTTTTTACATTGACCTCAATGCGCCGTTTGATACCAGGAAATCACCGGCCCGGTGGCAAAAGTCATTGCAGGAACTGGAAAGCCTGAAGGCGGCGGCCACGGTCGAGGCGCCGGAATTAGCTCCGCGGAAGACTACAAGCTGAAATTTCCCGTGACATACAGGGTTTTCCGCACCTGCCTACACATCCAACACGATTGGCGATTTAACTCCTTCACAATTAAAGTCGATGGCGGTTAGTTGCGTATTGACGCGTTGGAGGGGATGGTTATGCGATTGGCTTGGGGAATTGTGGCCGTTCTAACGATCCTCTGGCTGCTGGGCATAGACCACCACGCGCCCCGAAGTCTGATTCCTTTGCTGCTGGTGGTCGCGATCATTGTTGTGCTGGCTGACCTGTTGAGTGGCCGGCGTACCGCGGTTTAATTCACTTGGAGGAAATACATGAGTCCTGAAACTCCGACCAAATGTGCGCATCCCGCCTGCCGATGCCTTAGCGAGAAAGACAGCAAGTATTGCAGCCAGGTCTGTAAGGAATCCGCGAATATGACCGAGATCGCATGCCAATGTGGACATACGGCTTGCCCGGCGGCGATTAATCCAAGTCGCTAGTTAACCAGAGTTGCGGAAACATTTTCTTGTGAACGAGACCGTAGTAATTGTTCGATCGTGGCACGTTCGGCAAGTGTTCCCTATGTACAGCAGGTAACCGGATCGATGCAAGGTACCTCGGAGAGGTTTGATTGAACGGAGAGTTGTAATTTCCAATCTCGAAGCTCAATCCACGCAACCCGCGGCAGTAGAGCAACACCGGGCAAACGAGGGATGATGAGCGGAGGAAATACGATGCAGACTCGTTTCATTCGTACGCTGTTGTTCGCATTTGTCATACTGTGCATGTCGGCTGCAGCGTTCGGGGCGGTCGGTGTGGTAATTACCGTTGGTCCGCCTGCGCTGCCTGTTTACGAGCAGCCGATTTGCCCAGGCGACGGCTACCTTTGGACTCCGGGTTATTGGGCCTGGGGCGACGACTTTGATGATTATTATTGGGTGCCCGGTACCTGGATTATGGCTCCTGAGGTCGGTTTTCTGTGGACGCCTGGGTATTGGGGCTGGGGCGGCGACAGCTTTATTTTCTATGACGGCTACTGGGGACCGACGATCGGTTTCTACGGCGGGATCAACTACGGCTTCGGCTACTTTGGAGTTGGTTTCGCGGGCGGGCGCTGGGATAACGGACACTTTTTCTACAACCGCGCCGTGGCCAATGTGAACGTCACTAACATTCACAACGTTTACAACACGACCGTCAGCAACGTTACCGTGAACCGCGTCAGCTACAACGGGGGCAACGGTGGAATCACCGCCCGCGCGACGCCCGAAGAAGAGGCTGCGGCGCACGAACGGCACGTTGGACCGGTGGCTGCCCAGACCCAACATACGCAGCAGGCGCATTCCGATCCGGAGCAACGTGCATCGAGGAATCAGGGGAAGCCTCCGGTGGCAGCTTCGGCGAGGGCGGGAGACTTCAAGGGCGAAGGCGTAGTAAAAGCTAGCGAAGCCGGTGGGCGCTACACCACCGCCAATCGCGCTGACAATCAGCCGCGGGAAAGTGGATCAGCTCCGCGGCCTGAGAGCGCGCCCGGACATGTTCGCGACCTTCCGGCGGCGGAGCGGCCGACTGCTCCAACTTCGGGCGACACGAAGCAAGACAAGCGGAACCAGCAACAATTGGACAAGCAATACGGGCAGCAGCAGAAGGAAAGGCAGAAACTCCAGCAGCAGCAGGAAAAGGAAGACCAGAAAATAGCGAAGCAAAATAATGACGCGAAAAAGCAACAGGTGGAGCAGCGACACCAGCAACAGACACAGCAATTGCAGCAGCGCCACCAGCAGCAGTCGCAGGAAATTCAACAAAGAATGCAGCCGGCGCCGGCAGCGAGACCGGAGGCTCGTCCTCGCTAGGCTGGTCTTTTTGCCTGCCAGGACGGTTCTTCAATTGGCGTACCACGGAGGGCGTATCGTCAGTACTGGCGGTGCGCCCTACATGTCCAAGCGACGGTGTTGCGGTCGCGGTCGAATCCCGGCAGCTTCCGCGCCAACGAAACATTAATCTCAACCCCTCGGAGGAAAATGATGAGAACAATATTGCTGGTTATATTGATTTTGCTATTGCTGGGCGCACTTCCCACTTGGCCGTACAGCACAGGCTGGGGCTACTACCCGAGCGGAGGATTGGGTCTGGTGCTGCTGATCGTGGTGATATTAGCTCTAACGGGCCGCTTGTAATGAGCCCTTCGGCGGGCGGAACGCGTGACTCGCCCTGACGCCGTTCTGCTTCGGACGAATCTGAAACAGGGAAACGGCAAAAACCTGTACCGCGTCGCCGTCCCGCCGAACGGGCACGAAGACTAACTTACACAGATAGGTTTGTGTATCAGGCTTATCACTTAGATTGCTGTGGCTCACGCTGCTGCGGCTAAGCCCATAATTGGGTCTTTCTCTCTACATGAATCAACCGATAGTGCGGTTTATGATTCGCGATTAGGATTGAGTCTTACGCTAATGAGAAGGGAAGGGAATAATCATGGGAAACGCTGGACCGAAGAACAGAGCGAAAGATTGGGTGCGATTGGCTGCGAAATTGAGCCTCATACTCACCGACCCGAAAGTCCGGTCTGCGATTGGCGACGGGCTTAAGGGCCATGTGGACGACGTGACCGACACGGTCTCCGGCAAGTATGACGATGTGAAGGACACTGTCTCAAGCAAGTATGAAGATGCAGTGGATCGCTTCGAGGCCGCCGCTGCTGCCATCCAGGGCAAACGCGATTGGCCTTCAACAGTGACGGGTTTTCTGGTGGGCGTCGGAATCGGAGCGGGATTGGGAATTCTGCTGGCGCCCGCGGCCGGCGCGGAGACGCGTGACGTTATTCGCGACAGGGCGGCAGATCTGAAAGACAAAGTGTTTGGCTCTGCCGCGGCCGCGAGCGACAGAATTCATCGGTCGGTGACCAGCATGCCGCCCACGGGCACCGAACGATAAAAGAACGATAAATCAAGGTTGTACTTCATGGTGCTAACGTCCGCGGAATCGCGGTGAAGGGGTATCAGTAGTGGCGCGCTCCAGTGCCGACGAGAATCTGGCGTCTCGCCGGGACGAAGGAGCCGCGCGGAATTGTATAATTCGGGGCAGGCAGTGTATCGTTGTGCTGCAATTACTGCCGGAGGCCCCTATGAGCGAAAAGCCCAGTACAACCCTCCCTGCGACTGTCGAAAAGATCATCAAGCCTATAGCCCCGGGCGAACCGGAGAAGGCGCAGATCGCAATCGACGGAGCCGATCACCTTTATCGAGAGATTCGGATCGAGAACACCTTGACCGATGAGAACGGCGCCAAGGTTCGCCTTAAGCAAGGCGCCGAAGTGGAAGTGACTGTCGAGGCGTCACGCGAGGGGACGACACCCAAGTAACGGGAAAAGACGGACGGGCTGGTCAGTGATTAATAGGATCAATGATCAGTAGGATCAATGATCAATCGCTGGCCAATCAGTAGAGTCTTGTCGAATGTGCATTTCAGTCTCTAAGTGGCGTGCCTCCTCCCCGATCAAACGGAAATGAACGGCGATCAGGTTTTCGAATTCCTGCGAGCAGTCCCCTCCCGCCTACAGAATCAACCCTAGTTTCTTCGTGCCTTCAGTATTCTGCGAGTAATGGACGGCTACGCTTAGTGTCCATTTGCTCGCGAATTGAGCGACTTACTGTAGACGGCGTGGTGGCGCGGATACTCTTGTCCCGCGCGGCCAGCGATTCGACTGCATGCACGCGGACAAGAGTGTCCGCGCCACACGAGCAATGTTGCGACCCTGCGGGTTAATAAATCCTCTGTAATTAACTACTTTCGGCAGTACAGCAACTTCCATAATCGAGTACAGGAGCACCCTGATGGGAGCGGCGTCCTCTATTCGCTAATCTGAGTTTCGTGATGCGAATCTCCGCGTTTCGTGGAGAAAATTTGGCTCGCGAATTGATCGAAGGAGACTACAGTGGCCACTTGCGCGATATCTGCTACAGCGACAAATTTGCCCCCAGTCAGTGCAATCTCACTGAGAGATGAGAAATTGAGAGATGAGAAACGAGCCTCCGAAGGCAGCCTCATTCAGCGCGCGCAGCGCGGCGACGAGGAGGCATTTGCCACTCTGTATCAGCTCCACAAGAAGCGCGTGTATTCGGTCTGTCTGCAGATGACAAAAGATGTTGCGGACGCGGAAGACCTGACGCAGGAAGCTTTTATGCAGGTTTTTCGCAGTGTCAACTCGTTTCGGGGCGACTCCGCCTTCTCGACCTGGTTGTATCGCATCGCCGTTAATACGGTGCTGATGAAGTTGCGTCGCCGCAAGTCTCCGCCATTGATATCTCTTGATGAGCCCGTGTCGGCGGACTCGCCATCGTTGAAGCGCGACGTGGGGAAAGCCGATCCCAGCCTCAGCGGGGCGATCGACCGCATCGCGTTACGCCGGGCTGTCGAGGAACTGCCCGCAGGATGCCGGCAGATCTTCGACCTGCACGAGGTTAAAGGATACCAACATCATGAGATTGCCCAGCTACTGGAGTGTTCCGTCGGAAACTCGAAATCACAACTACACAAGGCAAAACTGAAGATGCGGGATGTGCTGTTTCCGAAGAGGAGAATCTCACGAGCCGCCAAGGCGGGCGATGCCGCTCGAAATATGGCGTAACTGCAGCGCTGTCTGACAGAGGTGGGCCCGTCAATTAGCAGGCAGAGTGCCCGCTGCTCGAATGTTTACTGTGTTGCGAGCGGGTGAGTTGAAGCTTCTATCCTCGAAGGCAATACCCTGTAAAAACTCCAATAAGCTGGTTTCCATTGCTCAAATACCAGGGCATACAGTAATCCCTGTATTCGAGGCTAGGGTAAGACCGTGCTAGCTTTACTGTGCATTATGGAGAGTAGGCGGGGCCGTGAAGGCGGTGACCGTGACCGGAGATGTACCGCTCTGGCGCGAAAGTTTCGAGTCTCTGGGGACGCCTCTAGAGGGGGGATTTGCCATGAAGTTGCGTATCCTGGTGGCCGATGATCACGAAATTGTACGCCGGGGTTTGTGCGCACTTCTCCAGAAACAGGAGGGATGGGAGGTGTGTGGGGAAGCGTCCGATGGCCGCGAGGCGATCGAAATGGCCAAGAAATTGAAGCCCGACGTTGTGATCCTGGACATTGGCATGCCACATCTCAACGGCCTCGATACTACGCGCCAGTTGCTGCAGTACGATCCGCAATTCAAAATTATTGTCCTGACCATCACCGATGCTGATGACATCATCCGTGACGCGCTTGATGCTGGCGCACGCGGATTTGTGCTCAAATCTGACGCAGCTCGCGATCTGGTCTCAGCGGTCGAGGCCTTGCAGAGCAAGCGAATGTTCTTTACGCCACGCGTGAACGACCTGGTGTTGCGAGGGTTCCTGGACAAGGGACACGCCATATCCCGGAATGAAGCTCCCAATTTGCCCACACTGACTGGCAGGGAACGTGAAGTTACACAGCTTCTGGCGGAAGGCAAGAGTTCCAAGGAAGTAGCTTCGATGCTGAACCTGAGCACCAAGACCGTGGAAACCCATCGCAGCAACATCATGAGGAAACTCGGCCTGCACTCCATCCGCGATCTGGTTGTCTACGCCATCAAGAACAACATCATCCAGATCCAGATGCCGCCTCAACCCACGACGGCAAGCATCCTGGCTTAAGCAACAAATGAAGTCCCGACTGAGAGTCGGGAAGCGAAAGGGAAGAGCGCGATTCGAGAGCGCCCTTCCTCCTGCGAGACTCGCATGAGAAAGGCCACCTCGCTCAGCGCCGGTTTTGCGGCACTAATTACAGCACTACAACGATCGCCAGACGAACGCCAGGATGAGCTAAATCGAAGAGGAAATATTCACTGTCGATATAGTCAATGTAGCATTGATCTGTATAGGCCCAACCTGCCGGCCACACATCAACCAGCGTAAAGGAGTAGCCGCTGTACTGAAATGCTGGCTGGCCTTGGACTGCGGTTGGGTGCTGGATGGCAAATGTATGTTGACGCCCAAAGCTGGCGCGAAATTTGTCATCCGGAATATGCCCGCCACGATTGCCCTGCGCAGGCTTGACTGATTGCCCCTGTTCCGCTGCGTTGGACTGCCTGGTATCGTTCTGCTTTACCGGTTTGTCTTCGCCACGCGTCGGCTTGTCCTCACTTTGCTCCGCAGGTTTGGTAACTCCTGGGCGGGCCGTTGGCTCATCTTGCGCCGGCTTGGCAGCGTCATGTCGAGGTTCAGGTTGAGTTGGAGTAGCCTGATCCTGCGCGGGTTTGGTGTCGTCGCGCTGATCCTGAGCTTGAACGAAAGCGCCAGTACCAAGCAGAAGAAGTAACGAAAAAGCTGCTGTGCTTAACCATCTTCCAAGTTTCATAGTTTATCTCCTTCATTAGATGCACTACGTGCAAGCGACAGCATGGTCCATTAGCTAATTGTGTCATCTGACCGAACGGTCATTCTTATTCTCTGCTCTTATGCTCTACTTCCCGCGCGACCCAAATGGCCGGCGAGGGAAATGACAAAGAGAATCAGAAAGACTACAAACAGCAGCTTCGCGATGCTGGCTGCTGCAACGGCTATGCCGGTAAAGCCGAAAACTGCTGCAATCAGGGCTACCAGCAAGAACGTTAATGCCCAGCTGAGCATGATTATCCTCCGTTGCTACGACCACAATCTTAGACAAGTAATGGGCTCGGCCAAATCCCGTTGAAACTGTAGAGGGCGGTCCATAGTACCTTATCAACTGCCGGGGAATGACGGAGGTGAAATGAAATAATTTCCACAGGAGAAGCTGTCAGAGCTGGCTTACCAGAAACGCTGTATGGACTGCGGCAGGAGCGGCATGTAGAAAAGTACAAGCACCGAGGCAAAAAATACGCTCGCCGACGAAGAGCGCGTAACGAAATCAATACGGCTCAATGACGTAACAGCGGCATGCTACTTGCATCGCCTGATTGCCGCTTCGCGTGTGGAGAAGTTTTTATGAAACGAGCGACCTTCCTGTTGACTACTATGGGTTTGATGTCAATCTCGCCGCTCATGTTTGCGCAGGTTGCGCAGATTCCAAATCCTCCGAGCCCGTTTGATATTCTCGGGCCGACATTGATTTCATGGTCGGAACAGCAACAGCCCCAACCTTTACCCGATTCGCCGGGAGAGCAGCAACCGACGGCGCCAGCGAATCCGCAAACCGAGCAGCAACCGGCTGTGCAGAGCTTTACCGGCGTGGTTTCGAAAGATAATGCGTGTCTTGTCGACCAGCAGAAACCAGACAGATGAGGGCAAAGAGGTAAAGCTTGTCGGCATCGCGGACGAAGTTGGTCACGGCGTCCACGTGATGACCATCGAACTACCGAGCCTTGTTCTTCTCCGATCACTCTAAGAGTGTTTCGACCAAGACATCCGCGGTAGTCACTCAATATTCTTTCCAGGTCAATTCTTCAATTCACTTAGGCCGCGCTCTTCTTTGGCACTTTGGCGCCTTTCTTTCGTGCTTCAGAGAGTCCGATCGCAATCGCTTGCTCCCGGCTCGTAACAACGCCGCCTTTACCGCCCTTGCCGGAACGCAGCGTGCCTTTTTTCTCCCGATGCATGGCGTTTTCGACTGACTTGCCTGCAGCTTTGCCGTACTTGCGACTGGATTTCTTCTTGGGACGGGGACTTTTCTTGTTGGCCATAGAATTCTCCTTGCCGTGCTTAGATTAGGAAGTTCGACGAGAGGTTGGATATTGATACTGAGGGGATTGTCGACATTCGCGAATAAATATCGTTCCATATATCGAGTTATTAAGAATTCTTAGCATCGGCTGGCGGCGCAAACCCCATCTTCAATGCGTTTTCTTGCTTGCCTTCGGCTCTCTTCTGTATCTGCGTCATTACTACAGGGCCCAACGCGCTCGCACCGGGAATCGTCACTACTGGATTCTTCACAGTCGAATACGGCATCCCACCGATGGGATCAGTTTGGCGATTGGCAGAGAATTGCTTCAACATCGATTCCTTGAGCGAGCTGGTTTGGGAGAGGAATCAGAAAACGCAGCGCAGGAGGCTTTCAATGTTTGCCACAAAACTTACTTTACTTTCGACGCTTCTGTTCGGCGCGGTTTGGGTTATGGCGCAGAGTGCGCCCGCGGGCGGAACGTCGAATGCTGGTGGTTCCGGAAGCGCAGGACAAA
>Ga0302324_100026897_pt1 | contig 10978 bp, 8 predicted proteins | sample Palsa_T0_1_FD_201949 | JGI IMG/M metagenome (GOLD analysis project Ga0302324, IMG submission 201949) | Peat permafrost microbial communities from Stordalen Mire near Abisko, Sweden - Palsa_T0_1 | ecosystem: Environmental > Terrestrial > Soil > Palsa > Peat permafrost | place: Sweden: Abisko...
GCTCGTCCACTTTCAATAGCGGCAGTGCTTCCGGATGCTCGGGGTCGGCGATGGTGACGCCGATGCCGATTTCCTCGATACCGTTGATTAGCACGATATCCCCGGCTTCCGCTTGTTCGACGACAACGCGTTCGAGACCCTTGAATACCTGCACTTGGTTGACCTTAGCTTTGACCGGCGCGATCAGCCCGCCGTCCGGGCCATGTAGTACAGCCACGAGTTGGCCTGACTTGATGCGGCCGCGGATCACGCGACCGATGCCGATGCGGCCGACATAGCTCGAATAGTCGAGCGAGCAGATTTGGAGTTGCAGCGGCCCGTTCGGATCGTCGGCGCGCGTCGGCACATGCTTGAGAATGGCCTCGAACAGCGGTTTCAAGTTGTCGCTCTTTTGCGCAAGGTCGGTCGTTGCCCAGCCTTCGAGCGCCGAAGCATAGATGATCGGGAAGTCGAGCTGGGCTTCGGTAGCACCCAACTTGTCAAAGAGATCGAACGTGTGATTGACTACCCAGTCCGCGCGCGCGCCGGGGCGGTCGACTTTATTGACGACGACGATCGGTTTCAGGCCGAGGGCGAGTGCTTTGCGCGTGACGAAGCGTGTTTGCGGCATCGGTCCTTCGACCGCGTCCACCAGCAGTAGCACGCCGTCCACCATCGACAGCACGCGCTCGACCTCACCGCCGAAATCGGCATGGCCGGGAGTGTCCACGATATTTATATGGGTGCCTTGATAAGTGACCGCGCAGTTCTTGGCGAGAATGGTAATGCCACGTTCTTTTTCGAGGTCATTCGAATCCATTACGCGCTCTTCAATGTGCTGGTGGGCGGCGAAAGTACCGGACTGGCGCAACAGCTTGTCCACTAGCGTGGTTTTGCCGTGGTCAACGTGAGCGATGATCGCGATGTTACGGATGGCGCGCATAAATAATGAGTAAAGGCGGTTTGAAAAAGCGCGCGAGTATAGCACAGCGAAGCGCTATTTCCTTGAATTCATGGGCAATCGTAAATAAGTTCGCTAATTCATCATATTCTCTGTATAGTGCGCGCACCTCGAAGTGGTTTAGTTGCATAAATTCGAGTTGCATCTGTCCCTGACCTCCAGTCCCGATTCGGGACGTTTCGATTCAGCTTCCTTCTTGCGAATAGCTGCTTCTGCCACGGTTAGCGACGATACCCGTGCGCCGGCGGCGTTTGCTTGTCTTAAGCATTCGCCTGCAGCAGTTTTGCCTGCGCGTTTATTCGTGTTTTATTTTAAGAAAGAAGTTGAAGAATGTCGTTCCAATCTTTGAATTTGAATCCTGCGATTTTGCAGGCGCTGACCACGGCCGGTTATACCGAACCAACGCCGGTGCAAGCAAAAGCGATACCCGATGCACTTGTAGGGCATGACTTGATGGTATCGGCACCGACCGGCACCGGCAAGACCGCGGCGTTCGTGCTGCCAGCTTTGCAACGTCTCGCGCAACCTTCGACAAAATCCGGGCGCGGACCGCGCGTGCTGGTACTGACACCGACGCGCGAGCTTGCACTGCAGGTTACCAGCTCCGCTGACAAGTACAGCAAATATTTGCGACGCATGAGCATTGGCACTGTGCTCGGCGGCATGCCGTACCCGAAGCAGCGCCGGCTGCTCGAATCTCCGCTCGACATTCTGGTCGCGACACCGGGACGTCTAATTGATTTCATGGAGCAGGGCAAGGTGGACTTCTCGCGCCTCGAACTACTGGTGCTGGACGAAGCCGACCGCATGCTCGATATGGGCTTCATCAAACCGGTGGAACGCATCGCCGCGGCGACGCCCACATCACGACAGACACTGTTGTTCTCGGCAACACTTGACGGCGGTATTGCAATGCTAGCCAAGCGCCTGTTACGTCAGCCAAAGTTGATCGAAATTGCGACATCCAAAACGCGACACCAAAACATTGAGCAACGTTTGCATCAAGTAGACGATGGCAGTCACAAACATCGCTTACTCGATCATTTGCTGCGTCTTGATGGGGTCGATCAAGCAATCGTGTTTACTGCCACCAAGCGTGGTGCTGACCGGCTCGCCGGAAAACTGCATGATGGCGGTCACGCCGCCGCCGCACTGCACGGTAACATGAACCAGTCACAGCGGAATCGTACCCTCGCTAAGTTGCGCAGCGGCGATGTGCGCGTGCTAGTCGCGACCGATGTCGCCGCGCGCGGCATTGACGTGGTGAGCATCACGCATGTGATTAATTATGATTTACCAAAAGTCGGCGAAGATTATGTGCATCGTATCGGCCGCACCGGCCGTGCCGGCGCCGCCGGTATCGCGATTTCATTTGCGGCACCGGAAGATGCGTCACAGCTCAGACAGATCGAGCGCTATACCGGCAATCAAATCCAGCGCCACATCATTGAAGGTTTCGAACCCAATCCAAAATTGCGCCAAGCGGCATCGAACAATGACCGCAAGCCGCGCCCCGGCGAACAGCGTGCGCGCCGCAATTTTGGCAGCAATGGTAGTGGCGACAAGACACGCTGGAGTCAGGGCCGGTCGTCCAGCGGTAACGGCGCGCGTCAAGCACGCGATTTCGGCGGACGCGGGCGGTAATAACAGACCTCTAGCCCCCATCGAAAGATGGGGGGGTTGAAGTGAAGGCGCTGCAACTCATTATCGGATTTGTAGGCGCTTTGCATGTAAAAGCCCGGATTGACACCGCCTGGGTAGCGCACCTATGCTGCTTAAATCAGCAATCATGGTTTATTCATGTTTCTCCGTAGCTTCTTGACCGCTGTGTTTTTGCCGTGAATAGTGTGTTCGCAGGCCTTGCATGGCGAATTTGTGTCGCATTGCTGTTTGCGTCAGGAATGCTATCCGACGCGCAGGCACAGGAATCTTCTGGACCGTTCACGCAGGGGCTGTTGTGGCGCGTTGAGAAAATCGGCGTTGCGCCAAACTATCTATTCGGTACCATCCACATTGACGACCAGCGCGTGACAACGTTGCCAGATCCGGTGCGCCGCAGCTTCGACAGTGCGCAGACATTCACCATGGAAGTGTCGCTCGATAATACTAACCTGCTCGCATTGAGTTCGCGCATGGTGTACGACGACGGCCGAACGCTGGCGGATGCGACCGGCCCTGAACTCTACCGGGAAATCGTGCCGATCATGGAGCAGCACGGTGTGCCAGAGTCGCTTCTTCCGGCATTTCAGCCATGGGCAGTCGCAATGATGCTCGAGATGCCGCCACAGAACTCGATGGAGGTGCTCGACCTCAAGCTCTATCAGATGGCACTAGAACAGCACAAGCCGATTTACGAACTTGAATCCGCTGATGAGCAAATTGCCGTTTTCACGGACATATCCGAAGCGGACCAGATAGAGTTGTTAAAGGACGCAGTTGAAAATTATCAGGACGTTCCACAACAAACCGAACAATTGGTGCAGGCGTACCTTGCGCGTAATCTCGCACGAATGTGGCAGATCAGTCAGGAATCGACGGACGATACCGCCAGCTTGAAGAAGGCCAACCAGCGCTTCGAACAGAAATTAATTGATCAGCGCAATCTACGGATGTTCGAGCGTATGCAGCCACGGTTGGAGCAGGGCGGTGCATTCATCGCAATCGGCGCACTGCATCTCTACGGCATGCGGGGGGTGCCGGAATTACTGCAGCAGGCTGGCTGGAAAGTGATGCCGATTTATTGACGCAACGCATTGCGTGCTGCGAGTGCGGCATCGAGACGTTGTTGTGCGGCCGTGACGGCGTCTTCCAGAGATTGGATGCGTGCCTGATAGTCGTCGGTCAGGCGGGTGCCACCGCCGACTTTTCCGATCCGTTCATCTGGTAGAGGTTCGCGGCCGGCTTCCAGCGCAGCTTTTGCCTGGTCTAACGCTTGTTGGGCGTTCGCGATTTCGACATTGGCTTCGTCAATCGGTTGCGACGAAGGCTGCGTGGCGCTGTCATCGCTACCCTGTGGCGGGGGCATCGAATTTAACGCCGGCAATTGGACCTGCTGCACCGTGGCCGCGCCAGGCGCCGGCTTATCTCCATAGATGATATGACCGTCCGGCATGATAGAGCGGTAGATGTGCTGAGTTTGATCTTGTGCCGCCGTTGCCAGCGGCACGATCAATAATAAAACTGCACAAAGAACCTTCATATTTTCCAATTTGGAGGCTAAGTGGCAGATTGTCAAGGCCAATTGTTCCTGTGTCCTCCAAGCATCCTAATTTTCGCGTGAAAGCGATAAAATAACCTCCATGTTTCAAACGCCGTTTGTTCACCTGCGCTTACATAGCGAATATTCGGTGACGGACAGCGTCGTTCGTCTGAACGACCTCGTCGCGGCCACCGTCGGAGACCAAATGCCGGCGCTCGCGTTGACGGATCTTGGCAACGTATTTGGACTGGTCAAGTTCTATCAGGCGGCGCGCAATAGTGGCATCAAGCCGATTATCGGGTGCGATGTCTGGATCGAGAATGCAGCGACCCACGATAAACCGTATCGCCTGTTGCTGCTGTGCCAGACCCGCGCTGGTTACCGCAATTTGTGTGAGTTGGTGACACGTGCTTACCGCGAAAACCAACGCCATGGTCGAGCCGAACTCAAAACCGAGTGGTTTTCCTCTGTGTCAACCGAGGGTCTGATTGTATTGTCAGGCGCACACTTGGGCGATGTCGGCGCCATGCTGTTGGCCGGGAACCACGAACATGCGGAAGAACTGGCGCGCGACTGGGCAAAGTTGTTTCCTCAGCGCTATTACCTCGAACTGCAACGACTCAAGCAGGCACCGGACGGTACGCTGATCGAAACCTGCGTCCAACATACGTTGCAACTGGCGTCCGATCTCAAGTTGCCAGTAGTCGCGACGCATCCAGTACAGTTTCTGCAGCCGGGTGATTTCACTGCGCATGAAACGCGCGTCTGCATTGCTGAGGGCTATGCGCTAGCCGACCAGCGCCGACCGCGGCGCTTCAGCCCTGATCAGTATTTCAAGAGCCAGTCCGAGATGCGGGAATTGTTTGCCGATATTCCGCAGGCACTTGCTAACACTGTCGAAATCGCGAAACGCTGCAATGTAACGCTCGAAATCGGCAAGCCCCAGTTGCCACGGTTTCCCGTACCTGAAGGAATGGATCGCGAGTTATATCTTCGCCACTGTGCCCTAGAGGGGCTGGAGCGCAGACTTGGAGTCCTGTATCCGAATCGAGAGCTTTCGTATGAAGAGTCGCAGCGCTATTCGCAGCGTCTCGATTACGAAATAAGAATCATCAATCAGATGGGGTTCGCTGGCTACTTCCTGATCGTAGCCGATTTCATCAACTGGGCGAAGTCGAACGGAGTGCCGGTTGGCCCTGGGCGTGGCTCGGGCGCCGGTTCGTTGGTCGCTTATGCGCTTGGTATTACCGAACTCGATCCGCTGCGCTACGGTCTGTTGTTCGAGCGATTCCTGAACCCCGAGCGGATTTCGATGCCGGACTTCGACATCGATTTCTGTCAGGATGGGCGCGATCGGGTGATTGACTATGTGAAGCATAAATACGGTGCAGATTCGGTTTCGCAGATCGCGACTTTTGGCACGATGGCGGCGAAGGGCGTGGTGCGCGATGTCGGACGCGCGCTCGAGTGGACGTACGGGGAAGCCGATGAGCTAGCGCGATTGATTCCAGCGCAGCCGGGCAAGACCGTGGTGCTCAAGCGCCGCACCGACCCCAAAGACGACGATCATGTTTATGCGCGCGAAGTCGAGCCGCTGCTCAACGAGCGCGAAGCGGCGGATGAAGAGACACGCGAGCTGCTGCTGCTTGCCGAACAGCTTGAAGGGATGACTCGCAATGTCGGCATGCACGCGGGCGGTGTACTGATCGCACCTGGAAAATTGACCGATTTCTGTCCGCTCTACGCTGGCGAAGGTTCGGACGCAGCGGTGTCGCAATTCGACATGAAAGACGTCGAGGCGGTCGGCCTCGTCAAGTTCGATTTTCTAGGTTTGACGACACTGACAATTCTTGACTTGACAATCCGTTTCATCCACCAACTCGATGCCGCCTCGACGTTGAAGCTCGAAGAGCTGCCGCTCGATGATGGCGATACCTATAAATTGTTTGCCAAGGCAGATACTACCGCTATCTTTCAATTTGAATCTCGCGGCATGCGCGACATGCTGAAGCGTGCGCGCCCCGACCGCTTCGAGGACCTGATCGCGCTGATCGCGCTCTATCGGCCGGGACCGATGGCACTGATCCCGGATTTCGTTGAACGTAAGCACGGGCGGCAGCGCGTGCAGTATCTCGACCCGCGACTTGAGCCAATCCTCGCCCAAACCTACGGTGTGATGGTCTATCAGGAACAGGTGATGCAGATCGTGCAGGCGATCGGCGGCTACACGCTCGGCGGTGCCGACCTGCTGCGGCGGGCGATGGGCAAAAAGGACGACGCACTGATGGCACAGCAGCACGATACTTTCATCGTCGGTGCGGTCAAGAACGGCCTCACTCAGCGTCGTGCCAGTGAACTGTTCGATCTGATTCAGAAATTCGCGGGTTACGGTTTTAACAAATCGCACGCAGCAGCCTACGCACTAGTCGCTTACCAAACCGCGTACTTTAAGGCGCACCACTCTGCGGCATTTTTGGCTGCCAATATGTCGGCAGTGATGAACGATACCGACAAGGTGCAGCAATTCGCCGAAGACGCACGCGCACACGGCATCGAAGTGCTGGCGCCTGACATTAACCAGTCGGGCTACCGTTTCGAGCCGGTCGATGCCAAGACCATCCGCTACGGGCTCGGCGCGATCAAGGGCACCGGCGAAGCGGCGATCGCATCGATGGTGCAGGCACGTGAAAGCGGTGGGACGTTTCGCGATCTGTTTGATTTCTGCTATCGGGTTGACAAACGTCTCGTTAACCGGCGCGTGGTTGAGGCATTGGTGCGTGCCGGTGCGTTCGATGCGTTCAATGTACAACGCGCGAGCCTGCTGGCGTCGGTCGGAACCGCAATCGAAAGCGCAGACCAAGCAAGCCGCAACGCTCAGCAGGTTAGTCTCTTCGGAAACGTGATTGCTGGTGAGTCATTACAGTTGATTAATGCCCACCCATGGTCTGAGGCTGAGCGCTTACAGAATGAAAAGCTCGCGCTCGGTTTTTATCTGTCCGGCCACCCCTTCAAATCGTTCGAGCGCGAAATTCGTGAATTCGCTCCAACACGACTCGACCAAATCACACCCGGCACTCAGCCGGTGATACTAGCCGGGCTGATCCATAGTTTTCGTACGCAGATGACGCGGCGCGGCAAGATGGCGGTAATTACGTTAGACGACGGCACCGCGCGTGTTGAATTGACTGTGTTCAATGAGTTGTTTGAACAGCACCGGCACTGGCTGAAGGAAGACGTACTGCTGATCGTCGAAGGCAAGGTCGCGCTCGATGAATTTACCGGCGGCTTGCGCGTTACCTCCGATAAGTTGTGCGATTTTGCCGCTGCGCGTAGCCGTTTTGCCAAGCGCATGCGTCTTGAGATGAATGGACAAGCGAACGCCGCCAAGTTGAAGGAGTTGCTGGCCCCATACTGCAATGGCAGCTGTCCGGTGTCGGTGGTTTATTACAATCAGAACGCGCGTTGCGAAGTCGAATTAGGGGAGGGGTGGCGCGTGAACCTCAAGGACGATCTGTTGCAGTCGTTGGTTGCGTGGCTGAGTGTGGATAACGTCAGAATTATTTATCGCGAATCGGCGTCGGGCAATTGATGCGCAAGTTTTAATTCAACACTCCTGATCTTGATTCATCTTGAGTTGTCGGGTGTGAAAAGGTGCAGATCATACTTCCTTCAAATTCCCCGCCGATGTCTTGCCGTCCTTGCCCTTGACGAGATCGAATTCAATCTTTTGGCCTTCCCGCAATGTGGATAGGCCGCCTTGTTCCACAGCTGAAACGTGAACAAACACGTCTTTTGAGCCATCATCGGGCTGAATAAATCCAAATCCTTTGGATGCATTGAACCACTTCACTGTACCGGTAGTCACAAAAATTCTCCTAATAAAATATGGTCAGAATATCAACTTGAGTCGTCGTTAATCCAAGCTGATGGGGCGACAGTCTACCCTGATTATCGCAACTCAGCGATTAATGTGGGTATAGCAATGTCCCGATTTTGATACGAGTCTCAAAGAGAGAACTATATATTTCAATCGCCCAGTAGCGTATCGAAACGGACGAATTCGCCGCTCGCATCGGAGATTTCCACGTTTTTGACTGAGGCGGCGGGTGGTCCATGGTGCGCCCAAGAGATGATTTTTTCGACTGCCTTCCGCGAACCAGAAACAGTTGCTTCCACACTTCCATCTTGGCAATTGCGCACCCAGCCCATGATGCCGAGTTTGCGCGCTTCATGGTTCATGGAGTAGCGAAATCCGATGCCTTGCACTTGGCCAATGATTTTCAAGTATTTGACCATCAGGTCGCGGCGGCGAGCGTGTCTGGGAGCGCCACTAACGCTAGATATACCTCACCCATGATCGCAATCTTTGTGTAACATTATTTCACTTTCATTCCGGGTTTCGCACCGCTGTCGGGAGAAAGTAGAAAAATTCCCGGCTGTTCTCCGGAGGCGGCGAGAATCATGCCTTCCGAGATACCGAACTTCATTTTGCGCGGCGTGAGATTGGCGACAACGACCACGAGCCTACCGATTAGCGATATTGGATCGTACGCCGACTTGATTCCGGCGAATACAGTGCGTGTGCCGAGCGCACCAATGTCGAGCGTGAACTTCAGTAGCCTGTCTGCACCTTCGATATGTTCGGCGTTGATGATTTTCGCGATGCGCAGGTCAATTTTTGAAAAGTCATCTATCGCAATTGTCGACGCAATTTCTGGAGAAGCTTGAGGTGTGATTGTAGCGGCCATAAATGTTTCCTTGTTAGCTGCGACTAGTGTTTCTATTTGTTTAAGTTCGATGCGCGTCATAAGGTGTTCGTAAGGGGCAATCTTGAGTGGCAACTCTACAGCGTCTATCCAAAGAAAGTCTCGACCTATAGAGAAAAATTCCCATGCAACCCGATGCGTCAGCGTTGGCAGCACCGGTGCCAGAAGGACCGAGACTAGCTTGAAGGAGTGCAATACGCGTGAACAGATATCCTGAAGCTCAGCTCGTTTTTCCACGTCTTTTGCCAACGCCCAAGGCTTGGCTGCATCGAATCTTTCATTAACGCGGTCGGCGATTTGCATGATGTCCCGCATTGCCTTCGCGAAATCCCGGTTTTCGTAGCTTTCTGCAACTTGAAAGGCTGAGGTGATGGCACCTTGCATCAGCGGCGCGGTGTCGCCCACGTACGCCAGACGTCCATCGAACATCTTGGATATGAAACCCGCAGCACGGCTTGCGATATTCACATATTTTCCGATGAGATCGCTGTTGACGCGAGCGACGAAATCATCAAGATTTAAATCAATATCTTCCATCGTATTGTTGAGTTTAGCCGCATAGTAATAGCGCAGCCATTCTGGATTGAGCCCAAGCTTCAAATAGCTTTCAGCTGTAATCAATGTACCACGTGACTTCGACATCTTGTCGCCGTTGACGGTCAGAAAACCGTGCGCGAATACTGTTGACGGTGTGCGATAACCGGAATTCTCAAGCATCGCAGGCCAGAACAGCGCATGGAAATAAAGAATGTCCTTGCCGATGAAATGCACCATCTCGGTTTTTTCTTCAGCTGCTTTCTTTTTGTCGGTAAACGCATCGAAGTCAGTATTCTTTTTTTCGCAAAAGTTTTTGAAGCTCGCGAAATAGCCGACTGGTGCATCAAGCCAGACATAAAAGTATTTGCCGGGCGCGCCGGGAATTTCAAAGCCGAAGTACGGTGCGTCGCGTGATATGTCCCAATCGTTGAGTCCGGCGGCGAACCACTCCTGCATTTTGTTCGCAGCTTCTGGTTGCAGCGTACCGGAGCGTGTCCATTTTTCGAGGAAATCCTTGCATGCGCTCAACTTGAAAAAATGATGTTCCGACGTGCGGCGCTCAGGTTTTGCACCTGACACAGTTGAATAGGGATTCTTGAGATCAGTCGGCGCGTAGGTCGAGCCGCAGACTTCGCAGGAATCGCCATACTGGTCTTTCGCGCCGCACTTCGGACATTCACCCTTGATATAGCGGTCGGGCAGGAACATCTGCTTGACCGGGTCGTAGAACTGCTCGACCAAGTGACGCTCGATCATTTTTTTCTCGTCGAGTTTTTTATAGATTTCCTCGCAGAATGCACGGTTCTCGGGTGAGTCAGTTGTATAGTAGTTATCGAAGCTGACATGAAACGCATCGAAATCACGCCGATGTTCGTGCCAGACGCGGTCGATCAATTGTTTGGGCGTGACACCGTCGGCTTCGGCGCGTAGCATAATCGGCGTGCCGTGAGTGTCGTCAGCGCCGACATAATGCACTTCGTGCTCTTGCATGCGCTGAAAACGCACCCAGATATCGGTCTGAATGTATTCGACGAGATGGCCGATATGAATCGGGCCGTTGGCATAAGGTAAAGCCGAGGTAACAAGGATTCTGCGCTGCTTCATAAGCGACGGATTGTAACCGTAAACCCTTGGTTCCAGAATGTGTTACGGCATTCTTATCAGCGTTACGCGAAAGATTGTTTTAGAATTCCTGACTCTTCAATTTATGCAGTAACGAATATGGCAATTACCGAACAGCAAGTCCAGGCTGCGCTGCACGAGATCACTGATCCGAACACGGGCAAGGATTACGTTTCCGGCAAGGAAGCGAAGAACATCAAAGTCAAAGGCAGCAACGTGTCACTCGACATCGTGCTTGGCTATCCAGCCAAAACGCAGCTCGAGCCAATCCGCGAGCAGGTAACGGCCAAGCTCAGAGAGCTGCCCGGCATCGGCAAGATCAACGTCAACGTCTCGGTGGGCATCGTTTCGCATGCGGTCCAGCGCAACACGAAGCTGGTGCCTGGTATCAAGAACATCATCGCTGTTGCCTCG
>Ga0302324_100026899_pt1 | contig 10978 bp, 9 predicted proteins | sample Palsa_T0_1_FD_201949 | JGI IMG/M metagenome (GOLD analysis project Ga0302324, IMG submission 201949) | Peat permafrost microbial communities from Stordalen Mire near Abisko, Sweden - Palsa_T0_1 | ecosystem: Environmental > Terrestrial > Soil > Palsa > Peat permafrost | place: Sweden: Abisko...
TCAATCAATGCTGGATTAGCGAAGTGAGAGTTGCAAATACCCGAAGGGAGGCAATTATCAATAAGAGAATCAGGAAACCTGACCGGAAACAGCCTTTTAACAATGCTGCGATCATAACTTAACTTTTCTACAATCCTACAGTAACGCTTAAGATTTGAAATTATTCAAAAATCAGAGCACAAAAACCAGAAGAATAAATTTAACCATAAAAAGGCAAAGTGGTTTAATCGGGCATTTCTTTAACCGCAGTTAAACTAATTCAAATAAGAGCAGTCCAACCACGTGTCATCGCCTATGCCATTTTCGATTCCTGGGGACAAGGTAAAATATTTTTATAACCGGGTTGGTTTTGGGATTCCATTTCGCGGGCCAAAAAGTAAAAATACATCGTCCCTGCAGAACGAATGGGGAAACACATCATCAAAGCCGCAACTCCTTTCCTCCGTTGAAAAACCGGTAGCAAAGGAACATCCGGCACCTGAGAAATTCAAAGAAGCTCTTCAAAAGTCCCGTCAGGATTTAATGAAACTCAACCTGGCCTGGATGGAACAAATGCGGACCACCGTCTCTCCGCTGCAGGAGAAAATGACGTTGTTCTGGCATGATCATTTTTCGTGTCGCACACGAATACCCTATTTGGCCCAACAACAAAATAATACCCTTAGAATTTTTGGATTTGGAAAGTTTGAAGAATTACTTATGGCCGTTTCGAAAGATCCTGCGATGTTGCAATTCTTAAATAATCAACAAAACAAGAAAGGAAGTCCGAACGAAAACTTTGCTCGTGAAGTAATGGAGCTTTTTACCCTGGGACGCGGAAATTACAGCGAACACGATATTCGTGAGGCAGCCCGCGCCTTTACGGGTTGGGGATTCAATGGGGGGGGCGAATTTCAATTCCACTCACGGCAACACGACGAAGAAGAAAAATCGTTTCGCGGCAAAACGGGTAATTTTTCCGGCGAGGATATCCTCCACCTGATTATAGAAGACCCGAAGACAGCACACTTTATCACAAAAAAAATAGTTCGCTATTTTGTAAGTCAGGAAGATGTCAACCCGGAACTCGTTGAGTCCTTGTCGGCTTCATTCTTTCAATCGGGGTATGACGTGGAGGGACTTCTCCATCAAATTTTTTCGTCCGATTGGTTTTATGAGACTCGCTATGCCGGCAACCGAATAAAGTCTCCCACGGAATTGCTGTTGTCGATTCAGAATCATACCGGCGGAAAATTTGAAAATGCACAAAGCCTTATCTTCTTTCAGCGGGCGTTTGGACAATTACTTTTTTTCCCACCCAATGTTGGCGGGTGGCCGAAAGGCCAGGGATGGATCGACAGTTCCAGTCTCCTGCTGCGAATGTCCTTACCTCAAATGATTTTTCACCGACAGGAAAACGGTTTTGAAGCCAAGGACGACGGCGATGTCAATAGCATCAATGAATCCTTTCATGGAAAGCGCAACCTGAGCCTTGTCGTGGATTGGGAAAATATCGCCCGCAGTTTTTCCCGTTCGGCCAATGAAACGGTTGAATTAGCGGAAGCGTTTCTGCTGGCCAGGCCCACGACCAAAGTCAACCGGGAATTGATCACCTCGATGGCGTCCAAATCAACCGACGATACAGAATTTGTAAAAAAAGTTTTTACCGGTTTTATGTCGCTGCCGGAATACCAACTTTGCTGATGATGAATTTATCACGAAGAGATTTTTTGAAGACTTCGTTGCTGGCCACGACCGGGTCGATGCTTGTCCCTCGATTTCTTAAAGCCTGGGAAAATCCGATTCAACGTGGTTCTGATAGGATCTTAATCGTTCTTCAGCTTTCGGGGGGAAACGACGGGCTAAACACCGTGGTCCCCTATCACAACGATCTCTATTACAAATGGCGGCCGAAATTGGCGCTGCCGCCGGATAAAATTATAAAACTCTCGGATGAGCTGGCTTTGAACAATGCGCTGGAGAAGTTGCACCTGCTTTATGATCGCGGGCATGTAGGCATCTTTAATAATGTAGGCTATCCCAATCCGGATCGCTCACACTTCCGTTCCATGGACATTTGGCAATCCGCCAGCGGGTCCGCCGAATATGTAAACACAGGATGGATCGGTCGTTATCTCGATTCGCAGTGCGATGGATGCGGAGCGCATTCGGCCATTGAAATTGATGACACCCTTAGTTTGGCCTTAAAGGGAGCGTCCGTAAAAGGTATGGCAGTTAAAGATCCTGCAAAACTTTACCGGGCGGCTCAAGCTCCTTTCTTCAAAACACTTTCGTCGGACTTTAGTCTGGTTCATCCGGAAGAAAACGTCGCCTACCTTTATAAGACGTTGGCTGAAACTGTTTCGAATTCGGACTACATCTACAGTAAATCAAAAGTATACCAGACGAAGACCGAATACCCCGACACTGATTTTGGCAAGCGATTAAAAACCATCGGTGAATTGATCGGTTCCGGCGTCAACACAAGAGTGTATTATGCGGCGTTATCCGGGTTTGATACGCACGTACGGCAATCAGGCACTCAGGAGCGCCAGCTAAAAACTTTCGCCGATGCCGTCTACGCGTTGGTTACCGATCTGGAGAGTACAAACAACTTTGAACGCGTTGTGATTATGACGTTTTCCGAATTTGGACGGAGGGTGAGTGAAAATGCCAGCGGCGGCACGGATCATGGCACAGCGAATAATTTATTTCTGATCGGAAAAAAAATAAGCGCCGGAATTCTCAATGAGACACCCAACCTTCAGGACCTCGACAATAATGATCTTATTTTCCAAATTGATTTCAGATCGATCTACGCCACATTGCTCCGGAAATGGTTGTCGGTAGATGAGGAAAATATAGTAAACGGCAAATTTCCCGTTCTTGACTTTATCTGATGGCAGAAAACTGCGTTAAAGAACTTTTCGGATTAATCTCGGATTTGTGACTTGAATTGCAGAATTTCACGGTTATGCGAGTTGTCGGAGAATTTCCCCATCCCGAGTGCAAGATCACCATCTTTCATTGGAATAATAAATACCTGATCAAACTGGAGCTGGGACCCTTTGAACAAACTTTTAAGCTCGACGAATTCGAGCTTAGTTCAGAAGACGATCTGAAGAAGATCCTGGACAACGATTTTATCCAACAAGCCATGGCCCGATTTGCCGATATGTCGCGAAGTCTCGCGGAGGCCACGGATGAGATTTGAATTTCAGTAGGCCGTAGCAACAAGGTTCTTTGAATTACACGGCCCATCGATTATCGTTCATCCCCTGCCGATTGCTCATCTTTCAATCTTTCAATCTTTGCTATTGTACGCATTGCCATTACCTTTGACATCCCTACGGATATAGTTGATGGAGATCGTCGAAAAGAAAAACAAGAATAAGCTTTACAAGCCCATTCACGAGGGTATTGCCGACTGGCCTGTTTACCAACTCAGCAAAAACCGCAAGGAGTTCCTGGACGAAGTGGCACAGAAAGCGATTCAGCGAATTCTTCAGCTGCGACCTTCCCGCAAACTGCTGATCGATGAACTCGAAACGACCGTATATCGCGAACAGAACCGGATGAAGCGCAACCGGTGGCGTGTGGATCCCAAAGATGAAAACAAATTCTGGGCAAAAATAAAAGATGAACTGGTGGAACTTAGCGCCCGAACACCTGACGAATCGCCCGGGAAAGAAGAGGAAATTCTCAAGCTCATCGTGCTACGCTATGCCCATGAGATTGCCGGGAACTTTAAGCCCAGCTCGTACCGCTTTGCCCGTGAGGTTACTCAATTTTGGTTTGCCCGGCTCTTGAACGGTGCCCGGGTAAAAAAATTCGGCGCGTTCTTTCGCTCACGGTATACCCTGCGGGATAAAATCCATATTGTTGGAAAAGTGAAGATGCTGCGACGACTGGCGCGAAAGGGCACGGTCGTCATGGTCCCTACGCATTTCAGTAACCTGGATTCCATTTTGATCGGCTGGGTTATTCACGCGCTGGGGTTGCCTGCGTTTATTTATGGAGCGGGGCTCAATCTTTTTAACATAAAGATCTTCGCTTACTTTATGAATAGCCTTGGGGCGTATAAAGTCGACCGGAGGAAAAAGAACCTCCCCTACTTTGAGACGCTGAAAATGTACTCCAACCTGGCCATCCAAAAAGGGGCTCATAGCTTATTCTTTCCCGGCGGTACACGTTCGCGTTCTGGATCCATCGAAAAACAATTAAAACTCGGGCTCCTGAGCACCGCGGTCGAAGCCCAACGTAACCTTTATCTTGAAACCTCCTCCTCCGACGTCCGAAAAATTTTCGTAGTACCCGTTACCCTGAATTATCACTTTGTCCTGGAAGCGCCAGATCTGATTGAAGATTATTTGCAGGTCAAAGGACAGGATCGTTATTTTCCGGAACAGGATAACTATGGAAGCTTTCAACTAATCCGGTACCTGTTCAAATTCTTTACCAAGGGGTCCAATATCTCCGTGTCGATTGGCCGTGGGCTTGACGTTCTTGGAAACTATGTCAATGACGAAGGCGAAAGCATCGATGCCAAGGGAAGCGTTATCGATACACGGGATTATTTTCTTTCCAATAATTCGATCACCGTCGATAAGCAGCGGGAAGATGTTTATACCCGGATGCTAAGTCAGAAAATTGTATCCGAGTACCACCGGATCAATCGCGTCTTTGCCAGTCACCTGGTGGCTTTTGTGGCGTTTGAAATGTGGCAGAGAAAACATTCCAAGCTCGACTTGTTTAGTTTTTTGCGACTCCCGGAAGAAGATCTGGAAATCCCCTACGCGGAATTCTGCGAAACGTTTAAGCGCGTTCGCAAAGAAATTTACAACCTGAAAGACGCCGGCAAAGTGTATTATGCCACGCACTTGAAAGGAGAAGCCGATCTGGTGATCCAACGCGGTTTGGACAATGTCGGAACGTTTCATCTTAAACGGCCCTTGCTAAAAAATAAAAAAGGAAACATCATTACACGCGACCTCAACACCCTGTACTACTATCACAACCGCCTGGTAGGCTATGACCTCGAAAAGTTTATCTGAAAAGCCGGTGGGCGTTGTGGGCGCCGGCAACTTTGGTACCGTCATCGCCAATATCCTGGCCCGGAACCGGAAAGTATTTCTCTATGGGCGAAACGAAAAGATGATCATGCAGATCCTCGACAAACGGGAAAACCGGGGATATAAAATACATAAAAATGTAACGCCCATTAATGACATGGCCGACCTGGCGGGTCAGTGTGAAGTAATCTTCCCCATGGTCCCTTCGGAACACTTTCGGGCCATGATGAAAAAACTTTCTCCCCACCTTCATCCTTACCATATTCTTATTCACGGGACGAAGGGCTTTGACATCCAATTACCGAAAGGAGAAACCCTGGAATCCATTCAATACCTCGACCGCAGCCAGGTCAGAACAATGAGCGAGGTGATCCAGGACGAAAGTGTAGTGGTCCGTGTGGGCTGTCTGGCAGGACCCAACCTCGCCCGTGAATTGGCACAGCGGCAGCCGGGAGCAACCGTGGTGGCCAGTCACTTCAATGAAGTGATCCAAACCGGAAAACGATTGTTGCGCAACGACCGCTTCCAGGTGTATGAAAACAATGATCTGGTGGGCGTTGAAATTGCCGGTGTATTAAAAAATATTATCGCCATTGCCTCCGGAGCGTTGAGCGGGTTAGGGTATGGAGAGAATGCCAGAGGATTGCTCATCAGTCGGGGCGCCGTTGAAATGGTTTATCTGGGGCGGGCCCTTGGCGGAAATACAAAAGCCTTTCTTGGCGTCGCCGGTATCGGCGATTTAGTAACGACATGCAATAGTCCGATGAGTCGCAATTTTACAGTAGGCTATCGATTGGCCAAGGGCGAAACACTGAAAGAAATTCTTGACGATATGGAAGAGGTAGCCGAAGGTGTTAATACTGTCAGGATTGCCAAAAAGTGCGCCGATTTTTACAACGTGCGCGCGTTGATTACGAGCACGCTTTACAAAGTCCTGTTTGAAGATATGACCGTGCCCCAGGCCGTTCAGTATTTGATGCGCAACCCACTGAACGTAGATATCGATTTTTTATAAGACAGCGAAGGGAAGTTTGTACCAATCTGTGCATTGAGGCGCCTTAACCAGAAAGAAATTGAAATACACGTCACGATGTCCGAAGATGTAAACACAAAGATCACGGTTAGAAATACTGTCATTGGGCACTTCGTTAATCCTGGTGACCAACATTCTACAGCAGGGATAACGCAACGCAAAGAATATCTTTTGCGTGACGTCAAATGTTGCGAAATTAATTTGTTCTTGCGCTAGGGAAGGCGGTAAGCGTTCTTGATTTTTATTGCCGTCGCCTCTAATTCTTCAACAGCCGGGTGCAACTTGGGGTTTGTAAAATTAATATCCCCGACGGTCTGGAGCGGCACAAGATGGATATGGGCATGGGGAACCTCAAGACCAATGACCGCAATCCCAATGCGTTTGCAAGGAATAGATTTTCTTATGGCATGTGCAACTTTTTTAGCAAATAGACTTATTCCCGCCAGAAGGTCATCGTCGAGATCGAATATATAATCTACTTCTTTTTTGGGAACAATCAGGGTGTGCCCCATGACCAGGGGCATGATGTCAAGGAAAGCAATAAAATGTTCGTTCTCGGCAACAATGTGACCCGGAATTTCGCGGTTAATAATTTTGGTAAAAATCGAAGCCATTGCCTTAATCAGTAGACAGCAGGCAGTCAGTTTACCAATTACCGCCGCTGATTACTGCCGACTGAATTTCCTACATTGAAATATTAATAACCTCAAACTCAACCTCTCCGGCAGGAGTTTTGATCATCGCCAACTCTCCTTTCTTCTTTCCGAGCAACCCTTTTCCTATCGGTGATTGTGTGGATATTTTTCCCGCTTTTAAATCAGCCTCTTCCTCCGACACCAGCATATACGTTACGGATGAACCATTCTTCTTATTTTTAATAGTCACTTTTGAAAGGATCGAAACTTTAGATGTGTCAACGCTGGTCTCATCAATCAATCGCGCCTGACTCATCAAATCCTCAAGCTTGGCAATTTTGGCCTCCAAATGACCTTGCGCATCTTTGGCCGCATCGTACTCCGCATTCTCACTCAAATCGCCTTTGTCACGCGCCTCCGCAATCTGGCGTGCAATCTCCGCCCGACCTTTCGTCTTCAGTTGGGTCAGTTCATTTTGGAGGCGTTCCAGTCCTTCTTTTGTATAATATGAAAACTTCTTGCTCATTGACTAAAAAGAAACAACGGCTTCGTTGCCAAAACCGTTGTTGTATTGCAAAGATAGTTCTTTAAATAACAACTGCAACCTCTCCCCCTCCGGTGAGATATCCTCTTCTTCATTTGTGAGAGGGATGGGGTAATTCGATTGTGCTGATGAGTTGGGGTTGAGGGGTATACCCCATCGAAGTCTTCTTTGACCACCAAAGCTTCAACGTGGATGGGATCGGGCGAGTTATTAACTTCCCACCAGTTCCGGTACATTTTCTTTTATTTGCTCAAAAATCTCGTCATCAAATTTGGCCAGGTACAAGGTTTTGGCTTTCATTAATTGTTCAATGACTAATCCTTTCGCTCCCCGCAAGTCCGCTTTGTACAAACTTGCATTTTCAAAATCCGCGCCCATGACATAACTATTCTGCAAATTGGCTTCCATTAAAAAAGCATTCTTAAAATTGGTCTTGATCAGAAACGCATTTTCGAATTGCGCTTTAATTAAGAAAGCATCTTTAAAATTGGCGCCGCTGGCATATGCATTTTTAAGATCAGCCTGGTTTAGGTTTGCGTTTTCAAAATTAGTTTGATTCAATCGGGTATTTTCAAGATTCGTTTCAATAAGAAACGAGTTGGAGAAGTTAGCCGAATTCAGATTCGAACCCTGTAAGTTGACATAGTTAAGATTCGTCTTGGCCAGATACGAGTTGACCAGATTGATCTCGTAAATGTGATGTCTGTTTAATCGTTTGATGTTCCCCACCGTCCTAAATGCAGCCTCCTCGGATTCCCAGAGTCGAAAATCGTCAATTTCATCTTTGTAGGAACGAATGCGCTTTCGGATTTCGCCGCTTTGATTCAGCCAGAACAGCAGGATACCGATGATGGCGATGTCAAAGATCATCCCATGGGCCTCTGACAATATCTGCGGCCAAAACGTATCAAATTCATAGACGTAGTACTTCCAGCTTAACCCCAGAACCAGGAAAGTCACAAATAAGAGAACAAAGGCAGCTGTCAGAATGGGCCTCTCAATAACTTTATTGAAATAGTCCTGAAGTTTTTTGATTTGCCTTTTAAAAAAGTTCATTGTCTGAGACCTAATACCCATCAAATATAAATGATATTGCGGGTTGATATTCTTTAATCTTGGCTTAGATATTACATGGGCGCGGACATTCGTAAAGTTGTCGAAATAGCTGCAAAAAGACGGATCGTCATAAAAAGGTGGCAATGCACAGCAGGTGCACGGTTTTTAAAGAACTCTGGCTCTCTCGATTTGTTGGGTGAGTAAAATAAATTCGTCCACTGTCAATTCTTCAGCCCGCTTGTCCATCACAGGCAAAGCCAACAGGGGGGACGGCAGAGCCATGATTTTCAAGGCATTGCGCAATGTCTTCCTTCGGGTCTGAAAGCCTTGTTTCACTACCTTCTTAAAAAGAAGTTCATCACACCCCAAATCAGTCCGGTTGTTGCGCACGAGTCTCACGACAGCCGATGTAACCTTGGGAGGTGGAAAAAAAACTCCGGGCGGTACATTGAATAGCAACCGGATGTCGTAATACGCCTGAAGCAAAACGCTCAGAATACCATACGTCTTATTACCATGCCCCGCTGCAATCCGGGCGGCAACTTCTTTTTGAAGCATGCAAACCACCTCTTTAACCCGGTGAGGATAGTCGAGTATTTTAAAAAAAATCTGAGAGGAGATATGATAGGGAAAATTTCCAATAATGCTGAAGTCACCGGTCAGAATATCATTTAATTCCAGCCTCAGGAAGTCCCCTTCAATAATATTCTCCAACAACACGGGATATCGTTCTTTCAAATAAATTACCGATTCCCGGTCTATCTCCACCATAATAAGCCGGATATCTTTCCGTTGAATCAAAAAATTAGTCAGGACACCTGTGCCGGGACCAATCTCCACAATGGTGCTGCTACTGAGGGACAGGGCGTCCACAATTTTCCGGGCTATGTTCTGGTCTTTCAGAAAATGTTGACCCAGGAATTTCTTGGGGCGTACCATACCGTTAAAGGTAGAGAAAGAAACGGTCCGGAAGGAACTGCGTGATTCCCCCATTTCCAGTCTTTACGCAATTTGAGTAGCTTGGAAACCGAAATCAAAACCACGGCGAAACAACTTTTTTTGAAAAGGTATTTTTTCGGCTTCATGCTCCCATTCTTTTTGATTTGCCGGGTTGGCGATACGCAATCCCTGCAGTCAGACACCCTTCAACCGGACCCCAATATTAAAACCGGCAAACTCTCCAACGGGTTGATCTATTACATTCTGAAGAACAGGCAACCGCAGCAAAAAGTGGAACTCAGGCTGGTGGTCAATGCCGGATCTATTCTGGAAGATGACGACCAACTGGGACTTGCCCACTTTACTGAGCACATGGGTTTTAAGAGCATGCGGAATTTCAAGAAAAAAGAACTCGTCTCTTCTCTTCAATCGATCGGTATGAAGTTTGGACCCGACGTGAATGCTAACACCGGCTTTGACGAAACAGTCTATCTCCTGCATCTCCCGACGGATAAAAAGGAAAACCTTGGAAAAGGCCTGCTTATCCTGGAAGACTGGGCTGGCGCGCTGACTTTTGAAGATTCGCTGATCGACCAGGAGCGAAATGTTGTTTTGGAAGAGTTGAGATTGGGCCAAGGCGCTAATGACCGGATGAACAAAGTTCTTTTTCCAAAACTCTTCGAAGGCTCAAAATATGCGCAAAGGCTTCCCATCGGAAATGAGGATGTTTTGAAGACGTTCAAGTACGAGTCGGTTCGGCGTTTCTATAAAGATTGGTACCGGCCCGACCTGATGGCCGTTATCGTTGTGGGTGACATCAATCCGGCGGAAATAGAAACCATGATCAGGGAGCATTTCAAAAATCTGAAAAATCCGGCTCCGGAAAGGGCACGGACATTTTCCGAGGTCAAGGCCAGGCAAAAAAATGAAGCCATCATCATTCCCGATAAGGAGGCAACCAACTCGATGCTTCGCGTTTATTATTCTGTCAATACGATGGCCAAAGAAATTACGGTGGGCGATTACCGGAAGTCCATCGTTAAAAATCTTTTCCAGTCCCTGCTCAGCCAGCGATTGCAGGAACGCGTGCAGAATTCAAATCCTCCGTTCGTGTATGGAGGAAGTAATCTTGGCGGTTTAGTCCGTGGCTATGAAGCCTTCAGTTCGTATGCTCTCCTCGGCAAGGCGGGCATTGAACCAGCCGTGACTGCTCTGGTGCAGGAAGATGAGCGCGTCCGGAAATTAGGATTCACGGACGCGGAATTGGATCGAACAAAAAAGAACATAATGAAATGGATGAAGCGTCGCTATAATGAGCGAGATAAGACGGAATCGGGCGACCTGGCCGAAGACCTCGTCGGAAACTTTCTCCAAAACCAGCCCATTCCTGGAATAGAAAAAGAATACGGGTATTACCAACAATTCCTGGAGACGATAAGCCTCGAGGAAATCAATGAGTATAGTACTAAAGCCATTCCTTCCTCGGGCGGTAAGTTGATCGTTCTAACCTGTCCGGAAAAGCCGGATTTTGCAATTCCAACCTCGGAACAATTACTGGCGTGGGTTGACCGTGCCACCAAAATGGAAACCAATGCCTACACGGAAAAGAAAGTAGCGACGAGCTTAATGACCAGTATCCCGGCATCCGGGAAGATCGTGTCTGAAAATGAAAATAAGGATGTAGAGTGCCTCGAACTCAACCTGAGCAATGGAATAAAAA
>Ga0302324_100026900_pt1 | contig 10978 bp, 7 predicted proteins | sample Palsa_T0_1_FD_201949 | JGI IMG/M metagenome (GOLD analysis project Ga0302324, IMG submission 201949) | Peat permafrost microbial communities from Stordalen Mire near Abisko, Sweden - Palsa_T0_1 | ecosystem: Environmental > Terrestrial > Soil > Palsa > Peat permafrost | place: Sweden: Abisko...
GACGCATAGGCCGCGCCAATCACATTCGACAAGTTGCGCGTGTAAGTGTAACTGGCGCCGAATTGAAGACTACTGGAGCGTTTGTGAACCTCGATCGTTCCGGCGTTGTAATTTCCAAAGCCGTCGTTGCTAGCGGTCTGGAAGAACTGGAGCTGAGGGAATGGGACCTGGGCGGCGATGGTGGGGTCGTTGATTCCGAGAGTGTTGGCATGCACCTGGTTGTAATTGATTAGAGTCGGGGTGTTGTAGGAATGGTTTCCGTTGTAGGAAGCACGCACTCCGATTCCCTGTCCGAGGTCGCGTTCCAGAGTGAGGTTCCACTCCTCGACGATCGGATCCTTGAAGTTGATTTTCGAAGCCAAATCGAAGAAGTACGAGCCCGGTTGCGCGATGTTCGATGGATAGGAATAGGGAAGAGCGAATTGGGGTTTCCCGTTGACCAGGTTGTCGTTGGAAAAGAACGCAACGTCGCTGGACCCTACCGACCATCCATTGATTGCGCTGCCGCTCATCAGAGCCTCGATGAATCTTCCGTATCCGCCGCGCAGCACGGTTTTGTTGTTGCCGCCAATACGGTAGGCGAAGCCGATGCGCGGAGCGAAGTCAAGTTTGGAAGACTGCCGTAACGCTGCCGGAACCCCCACTTTCGAGGCTAGAATCTCCGGGGTATTCTCCAACGATTCTGTAAACTGCGGATTGATATTGGCAAACGCGGCTTGATTTGGCAAGATTACCGCGCCATGCAGGACCTGGCCGTTTACGGTGCTCGTATAATTCGGGTACCAGTTGACGACGTCGTTATTTTTATCCTGGAAGCCAGGGTGATACTCCCAGCGCAAGCCGAAGTTGATGGTAAGCGACTGCGAGACCTTCCAATCGTCCTGCCCATAGACGGCGTAATGCTTGGAATAAGCATCGGTGGCGGGATTGACAACCGTGGCTATGGTGGTTGAGTCCGGATAGCCTAACAAAAAGCCAGCCAACGGAACCCCCGAGCCTGGATTCCCGTTCGGATTGAGGAGTGCGTTGACCGCTGCGCTGGATCCATCAAAGGTATACACACCCATTCGATAGTCGGAGAACACGTTGGTGAAGAGACTGCTCAAATAGCGAAAATCGCCGCCAAACTTCATCGTATGTTTCGACTTCGTCCAGGTAAGCGAATCGAGAACCTGATAGGTGCCTTCGCTCGGGTTGATATCGATGGTGTTGGTCGGATAGGTTCCGGTAAAACCATTCAGGATGATGGAAGGAGTGGCATAGCCGGGGGGCGGGGGCCCGGGCAGGTTTGTCAGCCCCAGTTCTTCGGCAGATTCTTTCGCCGTGATGCCGCTCGAGTAGCCGCGGCGAATGGTGCTGAATCCGCCGCGCAATTCGTTCACCAGCGATGGGGAGATCACCCAGTTATAGGCGGTTGCGAAAGCGTTGTAGATTTCCGGCCGGGACGTGCCTCCCGGCGCCGGCGAGCCCGGGTTTCCGTTGCCATCGAGCGGAGCCAGCACCACCCGGCGGTTCTTGTAGGTGTACCGGGCATACACCAAATGTTTGGGACCGAACATCTGATCCACTCGCACGTCGCCTTGCGAGCTGTTAATCGGAGTCTGGTATTCCACCAGGTAGTTGTTCGCGATATCAGTGGGAGACCCGTAGTTCGGCAATGGGTAAAACTCATTCAACAGTTTTTGCGCAAACGGATTGAGTTCGCTCTTCGGGATAATATTGCCCGGATAGCCGTTCAACGCATCGGGGTAGACGGAAAGATCGCCGTTCCGCATCGCTGCTGTGGGAACGCTTATCAGCGCAGTTTGCGATTTCGGCAGGCGCAACGCTTCATAACTTCCAAAGAAGAACGTCCGGTTCCGGCCATTGTAGAGGTGCGGAATAACAACAGGGCCGCCCATATATAACCCGAAGTTGTTCATCTTGACGGGAGTCACTTCGTGGCTGAAGGTGTCGGACGCGTTGAAGTCGGTATTTTGGACATTTTCGAATAGGCCGCCGTGGTAATTGTTGGTGCCCGATTTGGAAACGGTGGTGATATCGGCGACGCCGCCATATTCCGCCGGATTCAGAGTCTCGCTAATCTTGATTTCCTCAATGGCGTTGAAGGAGGGGAACAGTTCAGCAAGCGCGCCTAACGAACCCGGGCCCACCGAGCTGATTCCGTCAATGGTCAGCGACAATTGCGACGGCATGGCGCCGGCCACCGTGATGTTCGTGCCGTCTGTTTGGACGCCGGCCTGCGCAGTGAGCGTGGAGAACGCGCTGGTGGAGCCCTGCGACCGCGTGGTGATAGCTACCGGAAGATCGATCAATTCCAGGCTGCCTTTGGTTTCGGAAACATTGGAAGCGTCGGATTGCACCACCGCGACGGCTTCGACCGTCACCGAGGTGGCTTGCGTAGCCAGTTTCATATCCAAGTCGACGTGTTTGGTTTCCCGGGAGCTCAGATCAAAGGCCTGAAATTCGGTTTTTTGAAACCCAGCGGCTTCGATAATAAGTTTATAGGTTCCCACATCGATGTTCACGAACTGGTAGCCGCCGTTGGAATTTGTTTCGGTCTCGCGAGCGGCGTTGGTCCCGGTGTTTACCAGTTCCACTTTGGCTTGTGGAATGACGCTGCCGGAGGGATCGCGCACCATCCCCAGCACAGTGCCGAAGGTGGATTGAGCGTAGGCCACCCGGTTTCCTGGGATCACGCAAAGAACTGTGGCGATGACGCTGAATCCAAAACCAGCGATGCGGCCCTTACCGCGAGAGTAAGTGGACATTGACGGCCCTCCTTGAGAATGTTTTATTGCGCTTGCTAATGGTTCGAATCGCAGACTGACAGTGCGTGCCTCCGCGACCATCGACCCCGCTGCCTATTCAACAAAGAATTAGAAACCGACGTGGGTGAAAAGAAAGTAGAGTTAGTGTAACCAACAAGCAACATAGTGTCAATGGGGAATTTACGCGCCGTCCCAGGGCTGGCCGGCGACGAGTTACGCCGATAGTTCAACTGGACCACAAGGAAAAATCGGGCTATACTCGCCAGCATGAGGTGTGCCATGCTCACTCGAACTGCCGTTGTACTCGCGATAGCTGTTACAGCGCTGCCCGCCCGGTGCGGCGATTGGAATCCGAAGCTCGCGGAACAGTACCTGGATGCTCGCCAAAAGGCGTGGGTGGAGTGGCCTACCGCAATGGCATCCGGGGTGGCTTGCGTTTCCTGCCACACGGGCTTGCCCTATTTGCTGGCCCGGCCGGCGTTGCGGCATGCCCTCAGTGAATCGAGCGGCCCAACGCTCTACGAAGGCGTGCTGGTGGCCAGCATGCGCGCCACAGTGATCCGGACGGACGCGAGCGATCTGTTTCACGGATTGAAGGGGCCCATCGTGGATCAGGTATACGGGGCGCAGGTGGTGCTTTCGGCCTTGGTACTGGCGATGGACGATGCCCAGCGCGGCCGGATGAGCGCGGAGGCAGAGACGTCGTTCAAGCGCATGTGGGCTTTGCAGGTCCACGATGGTGTCGATAAAGGCGCGTGGCAATGGTCGGATTTCGATTTGGATCCTTGGGAAACCAAAGATGCTGTTTACTATGGCGCCGCCCTGGCGGCCCTGGCAACCGGCGTGGCCCCGGACGCCTATCAGGCGCGGCCCGACATCCGGCAGAACGTTGCCGACATGAAAGCCTATCTGCGAGCCGGCCTGAAGACGCAACCGCTCCACAATCGGGTATTTCTGCTGATGGCGTCGGGGAAAATGCAGGATCTGCTGCCGGAAACGGACAAGCAGGCCATTCTGGATGAAGTGTGGAAGAAGCAACAGCCGGATGGCGGCTGGACGCTGGAATCGCTGGGACAATGGAAAAAGCGCGACAAAGCTCCACCCGCCAGCGGTTCCAACAGCTACGCCACTGCATTGGTTGCATACGCGTTGGAACAAGCCGGCGTCGGACATTCCGACACTGGCCTGGCGCGAGGCTTGGCGTGGCTCCGGACGCATCAGGATCCCGAGTCCGGCCGCTGGTCCGCGGAATCGATGAATCACCCGCACGACGCCGGAACAATGCCGGCGCTGTTCATGAGCGACGCGGCAACCGGTTACGCTACGGCGGCTTTGCTGGCCGCGGAACGGTCCATGCGCCCGGACGTCACTCAAGTGCGTGTAGTTCGAAATCCCTAAGCTGATAGCGGAATTCGCCATGGGCGCGGAGCCGTTGATCGCACCAGGCAATACCCTGCTGGATTGATTCCGATTCGCTGCGCCACCAGGGTGCTTCGCCGCCGGACGCGTAAAACTCCCGGCAGAGCGCGAGATGCCGTCTGAATCCAGCCGTCAAGCGCGCTTGGTAGTGCGCCAGTACGTTATCGTTAGGACCCTCCTTCGCCAGCGCACGGATTACCGCTGCTGCCAGGATTGCCTCGCGGATGGCGTGCGCGGTTCCGTCACCGCAGAGCGGATCGAAGGCCATGGCCGCAGTGCCGCACGCCAGCCATCCCTCACCGCCGAGCGGCGAAACAATTCGCGGGTATGCCGGGAACTCGCCGGTAGCCGGGCGCAGATGCGCAATCTGCTCCCGAATCACGCGGCTCATCGCCAGCAGCCGGCCCGGTGCGCTACCCACCGCGAGCAGCCAAGCGGTCCCAGGTGCATTCGGGATCAAGAATAACCATCCGTCTGCAGTGGACTCGATCCAGCACGCTAGAGGGTCGGAGCCGTCCTTCAGGCTGACGGCTGTAGCGGACGCCATCCGCGAACCGAATGGATGCTCTTCGGCGGGAACGGGCAGAGGGCGCGAGGCGAAGATGGTCCAGTCCGGCGTTGCACCCGAATCTTTCAGCGTTACCCCCTGCGCTAGTTCTCGCAACAGGAGTTCTTCGGAGACGACGACGGCGGAGTGATCCAGCACGAGTACCTGGGAATCCCGACCCCAGGCCACCACTCGCTTCCGGATGTGCGGTGCGTCACAAAAAAGATCGCTTCGGTTGAAGATGTCGCGGATCAACGCGAGGGCGTGGTCGCCGAGCAGGATTGCTGGAAGACGGGGACGCTCTATTGGATGGAGTGTCACCTGCATCCCGGCGTTACCCAGCAGGTATGCGCAACAAGAGGCGGCGACACCATCGCCTTGGATGGCGATTTGATTCATGCTTGGCCGCTCGTGGTGGCGTCTGCTACTTCGTAACTACGATTCCCGCGTACGTCACGTCGACGTTCAAATTCCACGTCTTCTCAAGTTTCAACGTCGCCGCATCGTACACTTCAATCTCGAACCCGGCGCCGTAGATGTACAGTTTCTTCCCGTTGTTGGAAATCCCCAGTGTGAAGCGCGTGCGGCAGGGAACTTCTTCCTTTTGGGTGATCAGATCGGTGGTTAGATCGAAGGCCCAGAACTCGCAGCGCTTGTTCCCGTGCCGCCCGTTCTCGATAACCGTGTAGGCGAATTTCTTGTCCGGCGTCACCTGCAGACCGGCGATTCCGGCCGGCGCGGGGCCGATTGGGGTGAACGCCATGGTCCTGTCGCTCAGATCGAAGCGAGCTAGCCCGAACAACTTGTTGTGCACGATGGGATCTTCCGAGTTGAAAATGGCGAAGTGTCGTCCGGGCTCGTTAATCAGATCCAGGTCGCTGCCGAAATGAACGTGCTCGGTGCCGGGAAAATTCGGTTTCGAGAGTTCGATTTTATCCACGATCTTGAAGTCGTCAGTTTGCAGGATGGTGATGTGCTCGCCAAACTGATACAACAGTTTCCCGTCCGGGGAAACTTCCAATGCGGCGCGGCCATAATCGATGTCGTTGTCGCTTTGTTCTTCCTTGGCCAGATCGGCGGTTTTCACGATCTTCTGCTGTTCCAGATCTATCACCGTATACTTCGGTTTACCGACCTCGTAATGATCGGAGAATTTCTCAATCTCCTTGCTCACCGTGTAAAACAGTTTGCCGGAAGGATCGGGAGTGCCGTTCCAGAAGCGAAACTGCTTGGTTGGAGTATTGAGGACGAAGTGGTTGATCACTTTGCGCGTGGCTACGTCGATCACCTCGATGCCGTTGTGATCGATGGTGGAGACATAGATGCGCTTGTGATCCGGTGAAAGGCGGATGGACATGGGAGTGCCGGTGGAGAGCGGAATACGATCCACAACCTCGCCCTTGCCCTCATCGAACACCCAGACAGCGGCCGGATAGACCGGCAGATAAAGTGTGCCCGCGCTCAGAAGCGCTGCGCCGGCAGCGAGTAACAGAAATAATTTCTTCATGATTCAGACTATGGGAACACCAGGTCCAGATTGCGCCAATCCTTGGTAGCCGATGCGCATTTGCTGGTCCAGTCCGGCGCATTGTTGAGATGGTCGGGAACTTGCGCCGGCCAATAGCAACTCACGAAGCAGTCGTAAATGTCCCGCTCCACCGGCTGGCAAAGCCCCGCGGTGCCTCCGGCTGCGTCCACCTCCCAGCCCGGCGTGAACATCAGCGAACATGCCATGGGGACATGGGGGCGTGCCGGAGCGGGCGGGCTTTGCAGCGCCACCACATCGTCTTCGGTAGTGCGCGAAACGACGTAATTGTCGATGCGTGCCGCTTTCTTATTCAAGGGGCGCATGTGTCTCATGAGGCTGCCTTCCTTTCGGCGAACTGTTCGAGAAATCCCGGATTCCTGGCGGCAATGGCGCCATAGATTTCCAGGCACGTGTTGGTCCAGTCCCGGATCCAATCGCAATAGTGGAGATTGGGATGGCCGGTGTCTCCGTAACGCACAAATGCCTCGTGATGGCAGCCGCCGGCGCACAACGGGCGGGCCCAGCACGTATGGCAATCGTATTTGGAATCGATGTGGCCGCGCTGCAGGAAATCGGCCTGCTTCTGGCGGTCGATGCCGGTTGAGATGTGGCCCAGCGCATGCTGGTCCGAATCCACAAAGCGATGGCACGGCGCGATGTCGCCGGAAGGTCCAACCCCCAGCAATCCCAGGCCCGCTCCGCAGGGATGCGATTTGTTCACGCCCTGACAAAGCTCCGCCAGCGTATCGCTGACGTTCGAAAATCCATGCGCTTCGCCGCGCAGCGCAAACTGCAGATATTCATCGGCCAGAACGTGAAACTGTTCCAAAACGCCGTCCATGCCGCGTTGGTTGATGGCGTAAAGCTGATTCGGTGACGTGGTGACAGGGGCGAACCCCACCTCGTGAAAGCCCAGATCCTGCTTCAGGTGCCGGAAGATTTTGACCACGTCGGTGACGCCCGAGGTCAGCGTCACGCGCGCCGCAATAGGCCGGGTCCGATGATTTTGAATCAGCTCGCGCACCTTGGGCGCGATGATATCGTAGCTGCCTTTGCCGTTGGCGAATACGCGCAGCTTGTCGTGCATTTCTTTGTTGCCGTCCATGCTGACGGTAACGCCGATCCGGTTGGCGGAGAGAAATTCAATAATCACCGGCGTCAGCAGCGTGGCGTTGGTGGTCAAGCTGAAATCGATATGCCGTCCGTTGTCGGCAGCCACCTGATTCGCGTAGGTAACCACCTGCTTGAGCAGCGGAAAATTCATCAGCGTCTCGCCGCCGAAGAAAGTCACGTGAATGGAACGGCGTCCGGCCGATTGCTGCAGCAGAAAATCCACGGATGCCTTGGCCGTTGCGAAATCCATGAATTTTGGCTTGCCTTCCGGCGTCGCCACTTTATCCGCGCCGAACTCGTAGCAGTATTGACACGCCAGGTTGCACTGGTTGGTGAGATTCAGCACCAGGGTCTGCAGCGGGAAATCCGCGGGCGGCGATTGCACCGGCTCGGCCCAGGCCTTTCCGGTAACGATCACGCTGGCATGCGCCATTTCGGTGACCAGCTGCTTTGCATCGTCCGCTTCCAAACCGCGAGCCACCAGGTTCTCGATCAGTTGATCGAGCGGCGCTGCGCCCTCGGAAAGACTTTCGATCAGCGCGTCCACAGCCTGGTCCACTTGGAAGATCGCGCCTGCCGGAACAAGATAAAGAAAGCGCTCGCCGGCGCCTTCAAACCTATGAAACTCGCCTAACCGATAGACTGGCGCTTCTGCTGTAGCAATCACTGGTGTAGCAATCATTGGCCGCCAACCTCAGGTTGATCCCAGTTCATGTACAGCGGAACTGTAACCACCAGGTAGGATTTTCCCACCAAGGGCTTGCCGTCCGCGCCTTTGTCGTTTTTGGAAGTGGCCACCACCCAAATGTCGCCGTAATTATTGCGCATGAACTTGCGCTTAGGGTTGGGTCCGTCGGAGGCCGGTGTAAAGAGTCCGGTAAAGCTGAGAGTTCCGACAAAGTCCTTATCGTCGTCGCCGTAGACCGCGTAAAACTCCTGCACGGACCAGTTCACGTCTACCGGACCGAGTTCCACGTCGTCGGCGGTATGCGGCTTGCCATCCGCGCCGCGCTGATACCCTATGGCCTCGAATTGCTGATAACCCTTGGGATGGGTTGGGCTGCCCAACCTTGCGAGAACCGATTCGGGGATCACCTTAATGTAGTCGACGCGATCATAAACCGCGATCGCGCTTTGCAGCACCGTGCGGCGGACGGCGATATCGCGCTTGCCGGGAACCGCATCGGCGGCCACATCCACTTCAGCCACCACATCATTGGGCGTGTGCGAAACGATGCGGCGAACTGTGATTCCCGACCCCAGATCCAGATCCGAGGCAGTCACCTGCGCGGGAAGATTTTCCCCGATCAGGCGGATGCGATTGCCTTCGGTCCCGGCCTTGAGCGCCGATCGATCCACGCCCAGCAGCACGGCGTCGGAGCCCGCCCGCTGCAGCTTTACGTCGAATCCAAATTCCTGATACTGCCCCCAGAACCAGCGGCCCTCGGCTTGCGATTGATCCGGGGAGACCCACATCACCTCGCGCATCTCGCTCAACAGGTCATCGGGGGCGGAGCCCGCCGGAGTGGTTCCCTTGGATCGTCCGCGCCAGGAATAACCGGCATACACCAGGCTGTGCCCGGACCGGACCAAGGTGGAGCCGTCTTTCACCGAAACCAGTTTCACGCGCGTGGTGAACTCATCGTCCGCCGCGCCCGGCTCTATTTCCAGCTCTCCGTAATACTTTCCGTGGCCTAATATGTCGGCGCTCACCAGCCAGCGGCCGGCCAGCTTGGGAGCGCGCATCCGGGCACGCCAGGCGGCCCATTCGGGAGTGTGAAGCGGCGCGGATTTGCCTAGAAAAGCCAGCGCGTCATCTACCGGCAGAACGTCTCCCGGTTTATCGTGGTCCCCGAAACCGCCCGCGTTGATGCCCAAGCGGAAAGCTTCGTCGGCCTGCGGGTACAGGGCCACGTGCAGATTCGCTAGCATCTTCCAATCCTCGGCGGAGCGGCGCCAGGAAAGCGGGCGGGCTATGGGATGGCAGTTCGCGCAGGCGCCTCGTATGGTGTCGTTGGGGATCAGAGTCTCGTCCTGAATACGCTTTTCCGCCAGATACATCACCGGCTTTGCTTCCTCAGGAGCCAGCCCGTGATGGGTGCTCAGATATTTAATGATGGTCTTCGCTTCCGCTGGAGTAACGGAAACTCCGTTCAGCCGGATCATCCGCTTCAGCGCCTCTTCCCATTGTTCCGGCGTGGCGCGTTCCCAGGAAATCCGCGAGAGATTCCCGTGCGAATCCTTGGTGTGGCAACCGCCGCACTTTGCCAGCACCACCGGATTCGTAACCGGAATGCCCTCCTCGGGCGTGGGCTTGGCAGCCTCCGCAGTCGCGGTTGATTGAGCATTGCTCTGGCTCAAGCCCAGCAAAAGAGCGGGTAGCACAACCAACGATGCACACGGCAGTTTCATATTAGTGGTCTATGATACTCCTTTCTTGACCGGATGGGAAGGCGAAACAGCGTGATGACGCCCATCAACTATTTCGATAACCAGGAGATTCTTCTTTTGTTAAGCTGAGTCGTGGCGTGCCGCACGTTCTCACGCTCCATGCACGAACTGAGCAGTTCCTTCCTAAGCGCTGACTAAATCGGGCCCCTCGTCAGCGGTCCCCAATTCAAAACTGGAGATGGTCCATGTTTCCAACCAGAGGTTTGTTGCTCGGGCTGTGTTTTCTTCCTGCGCTGTGGGCCGCGCCGCATCCTGGCGATCCCGTGGTGTTCGCCTGCCTGGAGAGCGAGACTTTCGTAATGGGCGGCGTGCTGCCGTCGGGCGAACAGTCGGCCGCTCAGATATTTTCCAACATCGGCGTCGAGCTTCGCTGGTCTTGCGATGCCCGGCCGGCCAATACGATCTCCATCCGGTTGGCCGCGCGCGTGCCGAAGCACTTTCGCAAGGGAACGTTGGCCTACGCGTTGCCTTTTGCACCGAAGGGAGTGCGTATCACGGTATTTTATGACCGCCTGGAACCGATCCTGGAAGAGCACGAGGCCTTTGCGGGCAGCATCTTTGGACATGTTCTGGCTCACGAGATCGCACACGTTCTGGAAAAAGTAGATGCACACGCCGAAACCGGACTGATGCGGGGCCACTGGGACGAAAACGACTTCGTGTCCATGAAGTTCAATGCATTTCACTTCACTCCAGAGGACGCGCACTCTATCCGCGAAAGCGCGTGTGGCGCAGGCAATCTTGCCAGCCGCGACGAGACTCGTCTGGGCGTTCTTCCTAAATCGCCGAGATGAGTCTCGGCCCAGCAGACACGAGTGTCCGCGCCACTTCTCCGGTATTCTAAAATGCAGACCCATGGATATTCCTTTTCGTTTGGACGGGCGCCGCGCCGTGATCACCGGCGGAGCCAGTGGTATTGGAGAAGCAACCTGTCGCGTTCTGGCGGCGGCTGGGGCCGCGGTCACCATCGTCGACATCGATGTTCGCGGTGCTAAATCGCTAGCGGACCAGCTTCCCGGATCATCGGTTCTGATTTGCGACATTACCGATCCGGACGCCGTGAGCGCGGCATTTGGTTCGCTCGCCGCGCTGGACATCCTGGTGAACAACGCCGGCATCGGCTTGGTGGGGAACATCGAAGAAACCCCA
>Ga0302324_100026901_pt1 | contig 10978 bp, 5 predicted proteins | sample Palsa_T0_1_FD_201949 | JGI IMG/M metagenome (GOLD analysis project Ga0302324, IMG submission 201949) | Peat permafrost microbial communities from Stordalen Mire near Abisko, Sweden - Palsa_T0_1 | ecosystem: Environmental > Terrestrial > Soil > Palsa > Peat permafrost | place: Sweden: Abisko...
TCAGGGCGGTGACGTATTCATCGATACTGAGCCTGTCCAGAGCCGGCTGCTGCCTGTGTACCGCAAGAATCGCGTGTGGGAAGAGGAGTCGCTTAATCCCACGCCAAGCGATCCCACGCCGCACGCGTTTTTCCCGGTGAATCGCGGATGGTTGCAATACAAATTGCCTGACAAAGATCTGGATCCCAAGACGCCGTCGAAGGACACGTTGGCGGGAGAAGTCAACGTGGCAATCGATTCCTGCCGTTCTCTTCGCATCGAAGGAGCCGCCCGTGCCACGATGGGCGCTACCTGGGACGCACGTTCGGGAGAGGTAAAGAGCGTTTTCTTACAAGCTGATTTTCCACAGGGTTCCTGCTCCGGATTCCTGTACTTCGCGGAAGCGAGTCCGGATGCATTTGACGCTCTGCCAAATCTGCAAGCCGGACCAATCGCGACTCACGATCTGCCGGTGAGTTTCGGAACGTCGTTGGAAAAGCGGCGTTGGATCGGGCATCTGGAGAACCGTGGCAACGGCATGTACAAGCTGACGCTCAATCAGCCCGCGCTTTCGAACCCGGAAGCGAGCTATTTGTGGCGTCGCGCGGCCCGATTGCCGCTGATCCCCAACATGCCCCACACCAACGGACCCGCCGCTTCGGGGCGGGCGTCGACTACCCGCGGACTGTTCCCCGGTGAACTTCGGGCCGACATCATTCTCACGTTCGCGAAGGACGTTCCTCTTCCGGATGTGATGAGCGAAGCTGTATGGCCCGCGGGGATACTCGATTCGAACCGCCCTGAGTCTTTCCCGCTGAGCCTCCCCACGCTCCCGGGCGCAGAGTTCTACGGAAAGACCGGCCCCGACGACGTCACCGCAGCACTACGCTTCGACTTGCCGATTCTTGACGAACTTTTCGCCACCACGCCGCTCCCCACGGCCAAACCCGCTAACGGCGCAACGGCGGGAGTCATCCCCTCGGCGCTAACGCTTCGGGATCTGGCAGCTCAAGTTTGGGAACCAAACCGCCGGAAATTGACGTTGGCCAAGACAGACAAAGCGCTTGCTACGGGAGCAGTTGTTCCCGGCAGCGCTCCGATAAACGCCACTGTGGATAGCCTGGTTGAACCTTATCGGTGGACTGCCCCCTTCACGGTATTCGGCCCGGATCACCCACCTGTCGGGTCTTACACCTTGGACGGAGCGAGTTTCTGGGCCGAGGAAGCATCGCAAGGCATGCCCGACCGCCGGTTTCGAATTAATGGCGGCAACCTGGCGGTTGATCCTCAAGGCAAGATAAAGGCTAAGAATTTCGCTGTTGATCTCATCGATAACACCGATATGGTGCAGGATTCGCGCGGCTTTCAGATCGCCCGCAGCGCTAAACCCGGTCCGGCGGGTACTGCCATACGCGACGTGGTGGATATAAACAACAAAAATTGGCGGTGGGCGACCGCGCCGCAACCTTACCCGGTCGCCAAGGCACGAAATTTTTGGTTCCGCGACTTGGCCTTTGCCAGCGATCAGTGGATATTCGATGGAGACAATAACCCGATCGAGAAGCGTGAGGCGGGACAGGATGGCCAGGCGTTCCGGCCCGAATTCATCGCGCAAGCGCTCCACGAATGGCGCCTCTACACACCGGATTCAAACCGGTACGATCTGGACTTCGGAGACACCTTGCGGATTTGGCCCCTCCGTTTGCTTCACGTGGAGATGGATAACAGCGGACCGAGCAAACTCCAGATTCTGGTTCGCGTCGATCTGCGCTCGCAGTCACCTCTTACGACTGCTCCCTTCAGTGTCGATCAAGCCTACGGGCAAGGTAACCAGGCGACGTTGGACGCCATTGCCGGGACGCTTTCCGCGGCAACGCTGAGCTTTCGCGACACGTTCAACTGGAACGGTAGGGCGGTCGCCGCGACGTTGACCTACAAAATGCCCGAAGGAGAGGACGGTTCGCTGAAGGGTTCTTGGGGGATATCCTTCGAATTTGCGGGAGAGCAAGTCGAGCTAAGCGGCGGAACCCGAAACGGCACGACGATTCAGTTTGCCGCGTTTGGCCCGGCAGAGCTGAAAATCGCCGTTAGCGCGGACCTCGTCGCGCGAACCCTGACCCTTTCGCCGGCGCTCACGATACGCACTAGCGGCGGAGGGCAAGCCATCGGTTGGACCGGTGCCGACGTGTCATGGTTCGGTATGAATGTCCAGCAAACCACGCCTTCCGGCGCCGCCAAAGACCCGTGGATCAGCCTGGACACCGGCGCGCTGAGATTGCAGTTCAAGAGCGACAACGTGAAGGGAGATCTTGAAATCGTGCCCGGCGTCCGGCTTGGGGACTCGAAAGTTCAAGGCGTACTCCAGCTCTTAACTGGGGCGACGGCGGTACGTACGCTATATGCCGAAATCTGGGCCCAAGATTCCAGTTTGAAAATCGTGCATCGCATGGTCGTCAAGGATCCAACTCAGCCGTTGGTACTGGATCAAATGCTGATCACGGGGAAGATCCAGCGTCAAAGCCGCATTGAATGGCCCGACGTCGGTCCACCAACCACCGGCACTCTTTCGGTCGTGGTGAAAGTCCCCAAGGCGGACACCACCTGGCTCCACTCCTTCACGATCTTCTTAAACCGTCATGAATATCCGCTCGGCCGGATCGGCGGATTCGGAGCTGGTTGGGACTTCGACGCCACGGTTCGGCATACGTTGACTCGAGGTCAAGAAACATTCTCTTGGGACTCCCTGGACCGTATTGGCATCCTCAGCGCAGACGAGTTTCGAACCCGTGTTGCCCAACGCCGCGACGATCTATCTGGCTACCTGCCTGTGAGAAGGAATTCGATTAATCCGCATTACACTTACCGGGGAGTGGACATCTACGCCAGGATCTTCTTCGGCGGCATTGCGGCCGGTGACTTGGCCTCCTCCGGTCTTTGGGACCAGGACTTGGCTGCGGCATTCCAGAATCTGAAGGGGAGTTTGATACTAGGTGGAGGGCTCACGCTATTTAGCGATGGCGTGCCGCTCGTCTGGCACTACGTTGCACCGACCGATCCTTCCAACACATCGTTCCCCCTGCTGCAGCAACGCGACCCGAGGCAGGACACGTTCTGGCGCCTCTCTGCTCCCGATGTGCCGCCACGCATATCAGTCGAAGAACGCGACGCTTCGACGATCCATATGAGCACGCCGACCGAGCGTCAGCTTCGCAGCGCGGTGGAGAGCCAGCCTCCCGTCTTTTCCAAGTTCGAACGTTGGCTCGATCCCGATCACACCGTGGGCGGGGGAGCCGTCATTCTGCAGCCTGAATGGGTGGAACAGATTCTCTTTGAGTGGACCGCCGCGGCCGAGGATGTCCGCCAGCAACAGCGAACGCAAAGGGGAATTGCGTTATCGCCGCAAATCATGCCATTCTTCCTTGGGTCGCTGCTGGCGATCCAGCGCATTCACGCAGACCAGGCTACGGCCCGCTGGTCGCTGCGCGTTTGCGAGATGGACATCGGGAAATGCACTCGCATCTTCGTCAACACTCAGAGCGCACCCTCGCCGGCTCCTGTGGCCCCGCATCCTCAGATCGTGGCTCTGTCCCGAACGGAAGGCGTGGCGATCGGCGATGTTACCCCGGCCGACGTAGTCAACCCAGCAAAGGCCAGACTCACCAGTATCGCGCGCAATCTGTTATCGCAGCCGATCGCCGCGGTCTTGCGGGACGAAGCCGGGCCGATTTTAAACGTCCAGGACTTGCTGCCTCCCGTGCTCGACCTTCACGCCCCTCCCGGTCCCAATCCGGCAGAGGCATTGCCAGTCACAGCTCCTTCCGCGGCGTTAGGATGGCCAGCGCTAGTTTCGGCTGACGACGCCGTGAAGATAAATCCCACGATCGGCGCTGAAGCCGTTACGGTGGACCGCTCCGCGGGACTTGCGGGGCGTACCGCGGCCACGGCTTGGCCTGCCTACGGGCCGGATGCATCCCATTCGCCTTGGGCGATTTACTTAAACTCTCACGCACCGGTCGTTTTCGAGCGTCCCGCGGAAGCCGTAGAATTTCAAGGGCCCGCGGCGCGACATCTTTCACCCGCCCCTTCGCGAGTCCGCGCGCCGCTCTTTTCCGACGTTCGTACGGCTTTGCTGAAACTCGCGCCCGATCCAACGATGCTACAGCCGATCTCCACTCCTGGTCTGGAGCGGGGGGTGGTCGGATTGCGGCCAGGCGCGTTTCATGTGATCACAAATTCGGCCACGGTTACTGGCGGGCCTCAGGACAACACAGACGCATTCGATTCCGACTACCCCAGGTTCGGACGCCCGGCGAGCCGCGGATCCGTGATCGCCCATCAGCTTCGAGCGCCGCGTGGAACCCCCCTGCCCAGGGACAACGACTTCGCGCTTCGCCGTCGAACGTTTCTTTCAGAAGTCGAGCCGGATAAACTGTTCGGCAAATTTGAAGGACCTGCGACCGTCTGGCGCGACGATTTGCCAAATGGGATTGGGAAATGGCGGTTCGCGCTTCAGCCCGAGCGGGATCAAAGGCCCCTTAGCGCAGATTGGGCCGGAAGCTTCAAGCTATTTCTCGACGCAGTGAGCCCGGGAAATATGAGCAACCTTCGCACTGCACTCGATTTGACGGGGCTTACCAGCGCCCGCTGCATGCTCTGGATTGGCGAAAGCTCCTTTGTCTTCGATCGGCTCGATGCCACCCAACTGCCCAAGATCGTGCTTAAGCTGGACCGCTTCGCTGAAGCTGCGGACGCCTTGGGGAAAGCGAGCCCGGATACAAGCATATCTCTACGCATCGATTTGCACCCCCCCGGACTTCCTGTGGTGCCCCTGAAAATTCCGCTGCAACTACAGCCTCCTGATCGAGCCGTACTGGAAGTGAGCACCACAACCATCGCTTTCGGCGATCCCTCCTACGACCGGCAACTCGGCAGTCCCGCGCAGATGGACATCAGACTCCAAGGAAGCACCTACGCGATCTCGGCCGACCGCAGGCAGTACGAACGCACCGGAGCGATGTATTTCGCTTTCGGTCAGATCGACTCCGACGGACTTTTCGCTAAGGGTACCAAGGCGTCCGTTACGATCTCGCGGTTCCCCGCCACCGGCGAACCTCCCGAGGAAGTCGACACGCGAGATCGCGATTCGGGTATAGCTCACTTGGTCTCAATTCCCGACTTACGGCCGAAGTCGGGGCAAAGTTGGGCCAGTGGAGACCAACTGCGCGTTGCTGTTTCCATCGACGGAGTCGTGCCCAAGCTCCAGCTCCAGATCTTTGTTTCCATCGTCGATGAACCCCAAATCGCACCCCCACCCTCGGTCTACTCCTTGGTCCGCATTGGAGAGCACAACGCGTTCGCAGACGTTCCATTGCACGCATCCGGCCCGATGCCGCAGCGTATCGAGTTCCCTTCTCTTCTCGAGGACCTGGCTAAAGGCCACGTGCGGCGCCGAGCGCTGTTCCTGTGGCAATGGAGCGAAGTTCGGCAAGGCGGAGTTTGTACGTTAGTCAAAATCGATCGTTCAGGAGGATGTCAAATCGTGGTTCCCATCACGCTTTCAATCCAAAACGGAAAACTGCTTGCGACGGTTGTCGGCACGGGCAGCCTCGGAGTGGAGAATGGGCTCATGCTCCTGTCGCAACAATTCGATGTTGCCGGATCGACCGATGTCGATCTTGGACCCGCCAATCAAGGCGTTTACGGCTTCAAATTCGTCTTGAATGGCGACAGCAGTAGTCTCCTAGCGATCCTCGACGCCGCGGGCGGCTTGACAGTGCTGGGCGATGCCGTTTTGGGCTCCGGCGGCCCACTTCCCACAGCTGGCGTCTTGGCGAAGTTCTGGTCTAACCTCACACCTGATTTGCTCCAATCGGCGCTCACGGGCGCACTCGGTGACTGGATCAAGAGCAACGTTGTCGGCGCCCCATTGCTTGTGGTGCTCGGTTTCGTCAGCGGCGGAACGGCATTCGCTGTCATGGCGCTGTCGAAAGGGGCAGACTTGGCGGCGGCGTTCATAATACAAGTTGCCGACGCTGAACTAGCGGCAGGATCGCTGACCCAGAGCGAAGCTGACTCGATCAAGAGGTGGGCCACGGTCACCGATGGTGTCCTCCAAATTCCCTCGATCGTCACGGCCGAGGCCACATTGGAAAAGGCCGCCGGCGCCCTCGCCGCCGTGACGAATGTCGTGGCCGAAAACGCCGACGTAAAGCTTTCGGCGACCTATTCTTCAGACTTGGTGGCGAAATACGCATTGGCCCTGAAGGCGATCAAGAAGTAGTAGGCGCACGGGACCATAACTCCCGCGCTTGACTACTGCCCGGTCGAAACTGGCGGGGTAGAGATCCTCCCACCGCGGCGTGCAAGGTCGGCGCGCAGAACGCTAGAACGGCGACGACCCTGCCAGCCGCTTCACAAATTTGAAATCGGGCGTAATACGGCACGAGCCCAGCGTTGCACCTCCCCAGATGCGTGCGACAATTGCTCCGAAGTGAGGACTAGCAAGAATGTCGGAGATCTTCGATAGCGCAAAAGCTGCTTGGGACTATCTCGTCCTGCACGGAGGGATGGAAGTACATGGCAGGGATGCTGCGTTGGTCGAACAGCTCGCCGAGCGACTCGCCGTAGGAACCTTTTCCGAAAGTCCTGAAGATGCTCCTAAGCCGGTACTCGACGACGTTCTCAAGAAGGTCAGTATCGAACAATTTGTGAACGCGTTGTTCGGAGTGGTGCGGCCGTTCATTGGAATGATGCGTGACCTACTTGATTACTTCACCAAGGCTGGGGTCACTGAGGGTCCCGGTCATTGGAAGCTGGCACTGACCTCCGAGACCGAGAGCCTCGAAGTCGATCTGGATCATTTCAAGAATTTCCTTAAAGTAGCCGAGACTAGGCTCTTGCCCTTGGAAGTTCCAGTTCTCAATCGACAACAGCGTTGGGATGTATCCTCGAAGGCGTTTTCCGACGCATCCGACTTTCCTCGTCCTATTGGAATGCGTCCTTCGACTGGGGAGACTGACTCTGGCGCATGGCTATCTATCCGGGAATCCATTGGCGAGCCTCCGCCATGGCTACCCTTGCCGCCTGTCGTTTACAGGATGCTCGAGCGGAATGACAGTCTGAAGGATGCTGCTGCCGTACTTTACGAGTTCGCCTCTGTCGTCCAGTCTTATGTGCCCAACTACGCGACTCTATCTCGCGAGTTATCCTCGCTTCGGCGAAATGCTGCTGACCATATTCGTGAATCTTTTGAGATCGAGCATGATCGGTGGATCGAAACGATGGTTGCTAACCTCGCTGCCTTCGAAGTCGCTCCAGCTCACGAACAGTTACACATCATCCTAAAGTTGACCGGACTCTTTGAGGGCTTAAGTCGAAGGCCTGCAGAATTCGCGATTTCCTTTGACGACCTCAAGGCATTCTTGGATTTACCAATTTGGAAAAGAAGGTATGAATTGTACAGTGCCTGGATCCTCACGCAATTCTTGACGGCGATGCGCGGACATCGAATAGAACTTCACAGCGAGAAGGGCAAGCTCACGTTTGGCTTTCACGCGACGAAGTTGGCAACGGTACGTTCCTTTACTCAACCAGTCACCATATATGGCGAGCGCAGAGTGGTAGCGACGGATCTGAAAGGCCATGGGCGAAAAGCCGGAATTCAACCTGATTACACCGTGTGGATCGATGACATCAACTTGTGTAAGATGGCGATCGAATGCAAGCACTACAAGCGCCCCAGCTACTCAAATTTCTCCGAAGCCTTGGAGGACTATGCCAGAAATCTCCCCGCTGCTCGTGTAGTACTTGGTAATTATGGGCCTATTCCCCTCCTTTTGAAGTTGGATACGAAGAACGGCGGCCTCTCTGGACGGCAATTCGCTTTTGGGAACCTCAATCCTGACCACCCGGAAGAGGTCGAAGGCTTTAGAAAGACAATCCAAAGTGTGTTTGGCGACCCCTTGCCCTCGGGAGAAAGTGAAAAGAAATTGCAAGTCACTCGTATTCTTGCCTTCGATGTATCGCCATCCATGTGCGACATACTTCGAAACAAGGACCTTCAAAAGGAGGTAGAAGAGATTGTGAGTGAACTCGGCATAACCCATTTCGCGGCTGTTGACAATCGTTTGTTGATACTAGAGAGGGCGGACATGAAAAGGATCGATTGGCTCGTCGATCAATCAAAGGCATCAAATACCGCGCTCAAGTCGGCTTCGGAGGAATTAGGGCAAACAGCTTCTGAGCTTTACTTCCTCACCGATGCCGAGGGTGCTGGCTCGCTTGGCAACTCAGCCGCGAATATGTGGCGCTATACAGGTCGGTTCGAGCAACTCCGGAAACTAGGCGCGATTCTCGCGAGCGTCAATTAGTGAACTCGAGAGGGCCGTCTACTTACGTCTTAGGACGATTCTTTCGCCATCAACATCGACGGCGATCCTCCCGCCCAACTCACGGGCTGCTTCCTGTACAGCCGGTGAAAGTGCGGATAGCTTGCCGGATCTTTTCCGGACGCTCTTCCCGGTCGTTCGTGGTTCCATCTTGGACTTGTTAAACACGAGCCAGGGCCGCGTGGCGCAAACCGCGGGGCGGATCCGTTCGGCATAACTGCCCGCAGGGATCGCGGACTGCCCCAATTCCTGGAGAATCGCCCAGGAGTGAGCCAGCATCGGGGGTACTCCAAAATCACCGGTGCCCGGGCGGCCCAGAGCGAACTGCAAAGCCCCCACATCGGGACTTCCAGGCATCAGTTTCTCAAGGTTCCCCACCGCAACCTCCATCAGGCTGCGGGCGGTGCCCGCCCCTTCGTCCTGCTTCGCGCTCGACTCTTCGTAGCGCAAGCGCAGTAGGTGTGCCGCGAGCAAGCCGAGAATGGGACAACGGAATTTCTCGTCGAGCGACTCATGAATCTCGTCATCGGAGGGAACGATTGGGCGGTCGTAGCTCAAAACCGATTTCGCCGTCTCAGCCAGGGAGAGAAACCGCTTGAGATCCGGCCAGCTCAAGTACTGTGCCGCGACGAAAATCGACGCGCTCGCTAAATGCGGTCCCTTACGGCTCTTTCCCCATGTGCTGAGCTGCTTTCTCTCCATGAACACCTGCGTTGCGCACTGCGGCGCCACCCACAGCGGCATCGCGTAAGGCCGCAACCCGGGCGTCGAGACCTGAATCATGTAGCCGCCGGGTGAAATTTTGCCTCCCATACCGATGACTTGGCCTTGCGTTTTTCGCTTCCACCCCGATCCAGAAGGTTCCACCAGCTTGGCGACGATTTCTCCGTCGCGATCCAGAATACGCACGTCATCGGCGGGCGGAGATCCGTTCGGATCGCGAATCACTACGGAGAGCGTACACGTACTCCGCAAATCTTCGGCAGAGAGCGACTCCTCCTGGCTCCAGCCGACTCGCTCAGATATAGGCACTACGTTCGGCGGCAGGACCGACTCAGGAGGCTTCACGTACTGGTCGCGGTCGAGTTGAATCCAGTTCTCTTCCAGACGGTCGCCAGCCCGGTACTTCAACAGATACTCCCCTTTGGGAAGCCGCGCTTGAAGCGTTCCCTGGCCGCGAGCGACCAAGTTGAACCCTCCGTCGATCACGAACACCTCGGACAGGCTCGATCCGGTATCGACGTTGAGCCTGAAGCTCTTGGTCGAAGAGGCAGTCTTTTCAGTGAACGCCCGGACTACGGAGTACTCGTCAGACTTCGACAACTTTTTCCTCCCAAGCCGCGGTCACATCCCTTTCGGTTCCATCGGGCAGCGTCAATGCGTAATAGCCGTACGGCACCTCGATCCCTTGAACCCCCGCGGCCAGATCGATCTCCAAGGGAGCAGCACCGCGCTTTCGGAACATCGCCTTCCCGGCGGTCAGGTTGACGGGTTTAATCACAATCTTGGGTAACCGCCGCGGAGCGCGAAATAGCTCCCAGGGTGTCCCTGGATCGACGCCGTCGTCAAAGTCGGGTTCAAAGTCCGAACCTAGCTTATCTTTCACCGCCGCGTATAGGTATGCGCGCAGGTTGTGCGCATAAACCACGCCGTTTTCGTCGGCGGCATAGCCTTTGGCCCCGGCAAGGAACGCCTGTGTCAAGACACCCGCCCACCGAAATCGATTTCCTTGGCCTTTTTGCCGGTTTTGGATGCGAAGGACGAAAACACCTTGACCTGACCACTACGCGGCGCGGCGTTCGGTTTGTCGAGCCATGCTCCGTCGGTCGCATAGCTCAGGACGTCCCGACAGGCATCGAACACCACAACCACCTCATCGAAGTGAGCCCGCAGGCGCAAACTCTCCCGCAGCGGGATCATAGGCACAACGTTCCAGGTAGTGGATGTCGTCCGCGGCAGTACGATGGACTGCTGTCCCGTCGTCGCGTTGAAGCCATGGCGCGGCGTAGTACACGTAAACTCGCTCCCCTAAAGGCAATTTCTGGACTTTCGCTTCATCGTCCCAATTCAAGAGCCAGTCATAGAAATCGTCCGCGGACGGCTTGCGATATTGCGGGGGCTTGTCGGGCCAGGGAATGATGTTGGCGGCTGGGACATTCAGGTCGTTCGTCAGCCACTCAGTAATATCCTTCAGATCGTTTGCGGGTCCCTTCAAATTCCCGACGGCGGGATACTTGCTCAACCCCACCAACAAGGCGTAATGTCTTTGGGGATTCACGGTCTACCAATCGCGTGCCAGCAGCGCCGCCACGCTCTCCATCGTGGTGTTTCCCGGAACCGGAGCCGCGAACCCGCCGTGACTAGTGGAATTCGAGCGGAAGCGATCATCCGGATGGTTTTGCACCTACCACACGCGACGCTCCGCGTGGTTCTCCGTGAACTCGCGGGCATGCTGAAATCTCAGTCGTCGCCGCATTTCTGTAGGCGGGAAGATACACGCGCTGCAGGCCGGCGATGGCGGCATCCACGACGTCGCCGTCCGCATCCTTCTCCAGGATCCCCGATATGAGGTACAGAAGCGATCGAGGGTAGAACCACGTGAGATCGCCCAG
>Ga0302324_100026903_pt1 | contig 10977 bp, 7 predicted proteins | sample Palsa_T0_1_FD_201949 | JGI IMG/M metagenome (GOLD analysis project Ga0302324, IMG submission 201949) | Peat permafrost microbial communities from Stordalen Mire near Abisko, Sweden - Palsa_T0_1 | ecosystem: Environmental > Terrestrial > Soil > Palsa > Peat permafrost | place: Sweden: Abisko...
GGCGTCGGACGACTTGGCCGATTGCGCATAGCGCTCACCGCGGCCGCGCCGAGCGAGCCGGCAAGACTTCACCTTCCCCAATATTGAACGGCCGATCAATAGCGTATATTGTTGGGCATGGTTGTCGGGGGATCCTCCATGCTGAGCCGCCTCATCGGTGTTCTGCTGCTGACAGCGTGCGTGTCGATTGCGGCCGCCGCCGTGCCGCCCTCGGCTCCGGCATACGGCGTGCGTCTCGAAAAGACCTGGATCCCCATGAAGGACGGCGTCCGGCTCGCCGCCACTCTCTACATGCCCGCCAACCCCAAGGCCGGCGAGCACTTTCCGGCGCTGCTCGAGTACCTGCCCTATCGAAAGGATGACGATGAGGCCGTGCGCGATTACGGCACCCACAGCTATTTCGCACGGCGCGGTTTTGTCGGCGCACGCGTTGATATTCGAGGATTCGGCGAGAGCGAGGGCGTGCCGCCCGATCGCGAGTATTCGGCACAGGAACAGGAAGATGCGGAACAAGTCATTGCCTGGCTGGCCCGTCAGCCCTGGTCGAACGGCAAAGTCGGCATGCTGGGCATCTCTTGGGGAGGTTTCAATTCGATCCAGATGGCGTTGAGGAAGCCCCCCGCCCTCAAGGCCATTCTCGCCGTCGCCGCTACCGAAGAGCTGTTCAAGGAAGACGTGCACTACATCGACGGAATATTTCACGTCGATGAATTCGAGCTCACGATGGATCTGGATCAGGGGCGCCCCGGAGCGCCGGATTTCAGCCTGGATGAGTCCGTGATCGGCCCGCGCATGGACTCACCGCCGTGGTCGCTCAACTACATGAAGCATCAGCGCGACGGCGCGTTCTGGCGTGCACCGCTGCGGCCGATCGAAACCCTCGAAGTGCCCGCCTTCCTGATCGGCGGCCTGCAGGACGGATACCGCGACAGCATTCCACGCATGCTGGAAAAAGTGAAGGCGCCGCTCAAGGCCTGGATCGGTCCCTGGAACCATGGCTTCCCGAACGGCAGCGACTACGGCCCGATGTATGAATGGCGCGATCAGGCCGTGCGATGGTTCGACTACTGGCTCAAGGGACGCGACACGGGCGTACTGGAGGATCCCCGAGTCGTCGTCTATCAACAGCACTGGCATGCACCCGAATCACAGTCACAGGACATACCCGGAGAATGGCGCGCCGAGACCTGGCCGCCCGCCGGCTTGACGCCCATGACCTTGTATCTGCAGCCGGATCATCGCCTGTCGGCGGAGCAGCCCGCAGCCCGCCGCGACCAGCTTCGCTACACTCCATCCGCGGGCGTGGAGGCAGGATTCTGGTGGGGAGAACTGTTGACCGACCAGAGACCGGTGGACGCCTTCAGCCTGACGTATGACTCGCAAGTGCTCACCGAAGATGTGGCCATTCTCGGCCTGCCGCGTGTGAGCCTGCGCGTCGCAGCCGACGCGCAGTTGGCCAATTGGTTCGTGCGGCTGTCCGATGTCGCGCCCGATGGGCGGGTGACCATGGTCACGGGCGCCGGCATCAATGGCGCGCAACGCAATTCGATGGAGAAACCGCAAGACCTGGTGCCCGGAGAGATTTATCCCCTGTCGATGGATTTGCATCTTGCGTCCTGGGTGTTCCCGAAAGGACATCGCATCCGCGTTGCCGTATCCAATGCGCTATGGCCCATGAATTGGCCGACACCCTACCCCATGACCACCTCCGTGATGCTCGGCGGCGATTCCGCGTCGCGCATCGTTCTGCCGCGGGTTCCCCTGCACGGGCCGACGGCTCCCGCATTCGCGGCCCCCGAGCCCATCGAGGCGCCTCACGGCATCACGGGCATCGGTGGCGGCGGCGCAGCGTGGCCGGGAGAGTGGACTGTGCTGCGCGATGAAGCCAGGCAGCGCAGCACGGTGACATGGAAGGGCACGACCGCGGTGTCCTATCCGTGGGGAAGATTCGATCACTCGGAGAAGCTCACCTATGACATCGACGATGCGCATCCGGACCTTGCGCACGTGCAGGGAGATTCGGAGTACAACCAGGCGGTGAAGAATCACGTGCTCACATGGCGCGGCCGCCTCGATGTATCGAGCGACGCGCAGACTTTTTTCTACAAGTACACCCGCACCTTGTTGCGGGACGGCGCGGTCATCCGAACCAAGACCTGGGAGGAGCCGATCCCGCGCGACCACCAGTGATGTAAGTCGGCCCAATACGCACGGTCAGGGGGGATAAGAGGCTGGACGCCAACTGCTGTCTTTACGTTGGCGTCCAGCCTCTTATCCCCCCCTGACCTTGTGACCCGGTCAAATACATCTCCGTGCAGAGGAACTAGGAAGCGGCCATGGCCAGGTCCGGGGTTGCCCGTGTGCCGTTCAGCTTGATGTTCAAGCGCAGTTCGTTCGCCGAATCGGCGTTGCGGATGGCCTCGTCGTACGAAATGTCGCCGCTGTTGTAGAGCTCGAACAGCGACCAATCGAAGGTCCGCATGCCCAGCTCGCGCCCTTTGGACATGAGGGTCTTTATCTCGTGAAACTCTCCCTTGAGAATTTTCTCGGCGATGATGGGCGTGTTGATCAGGATCTCCATGGCCGCCCTGCGTCCCTTGCCGTCGACCGTACGGATCAAGCGCTGGGACACGATGGCCCTGAGATTGCCCGAAAGGTCCATCAGCAGCTGTTTGCGCCGTTCCTCGGAAAAGAAATTGATGATGCGGTCGATGGTTTGGTTGGCGCTGTTGGCGTGCAGCGTGCCCAGGCATAGATGGCCGGTCTCGGCAAAGGCCACCGCATGTTCCATGGTTTCGGCGTCGCGTATCTCGCCGATCAGAATGACATCGGGCGCCTGGCGCAGGGTGTTCTTCAATGCATGATGCCAGGAATGAGTGTCGATGCCGACTTCGCGATGCGTGACCAGCGATTGGTGAGATTGATGCACGAATTCGACCGGATCTTCCACGGTGATGATGTGGCCCGGTGTCGAGCGGTTGCGATGATCGATCATGGCGGCCAGCGACGTCGATTTACCCGAACCGGTGGCGCCCACGACCAGAACCAGGCCGCGATTGGTCATGACGATTTCCTTGAGGATTTCCGGCAATGCCAGCGTGGCGAAATCAGGTATTTCCGCCGGGATGGTTCTAATCACCATGCCGACATGCTGCTGTTGAACGAAGGCGTTGACGCGAAATCTCGCCACTCCCGGAACCGACATGGCGAAATTGCATTCGAGTTCCTTGGCGAACTCCTCGCGCTGGCGCGGTTCCATCAAAGAATCGGCCAGCTGCCGAGTGAACTCCCCCGAGAGTTTCTGCGAAGTCATCGGCCGCATGGTGCCGTGAACCTTCATGCTGGGCGGGAATTCGTTGGAAATGAACAGGTCCGATCCCCCTGCCCGGCACATCGCCGTCAGCAGCTTGATCATATAGGACTTGGCTTGTTCCTCGGTCATCGGCATTTCCTTTGAGGCCATGGCGGCGGCGATTATTCGGTGCGGGGGGCAAATGTACAGGGACGGTTTACGGCCGTCCGCGATGCAGTTATCAACGCGAGCCGCCGGGATGAACGGCGCGGCGCCGTGTAGGGATTGCCCCTACTGAGGGCGTAGCCGCCGCAGGTTGCAATGGATGTACATCGGCTTATAATGACCACAAATAGTAGTCACTAGAGGACAGGCCATGGACATCCCCGCTGCCGTATTCAAGGCCGAATGCCTGCATTTAATGGACGAAGTCGCTCGGACAGGGCAGCCGATCGTGATTACCAAGCATGGAAAACCCGTAGCGCAGCTGGTGCCCATTCCTGCGCAACCCGAATCGCTGTTCGGCTATATGAAGAACACCGTAAGCATCAAAGGCGACGTCGTAGCGCCCCTACGGGAGGAATGGAGTGCGTTGTCCGGTGATGAGGATCATCTGTATGCCATTGCGCCGGCGAAATCACGCCCGCGGCGCGCCAAGAGGCGCAAGTGAGTGCTTTGCTCCTCGATACTCATATATGGCTGTGGTACGCCGAGGGTAGCAGCGAGCAATTGCCGTCAACGAGTGTCAAAATACTCGATGAGGCACGAAGAAAAGACGGCCTTCTGGTGTCGGCGATTTCCGTATGGGAAATAGGAGCGCTGAGCGCCAAAGGCAGAATTCAACTGTCCATCCCGCTGCGAGACTGGGTCGCGAAAGCGCTCGAAGTTCCTGGCATCCATCTGTCGCCGCTGGATGCCGTCACGGCCGCGGAAAGCACCCTGCTCCCCGGTCACCCGCACGGTGATCCTGCAGACCGTTTCCTGATGGCGACGGCGCGCACGCACGGCGTGGCCCTGGCGACTCGCGATGAGAAAATCATCGAATATGGGAAAATGGGCTTCTTGCGCGTCGTAGAGTTGTAGTTTCGCGATTGCCCCTACTCGGACCTGTTACCGCGCACGGCGCGGCGCAGCCTGCCCAGATCGTCGTGCCGTGTGGCGATGTCGCGGCGATCGGCGGCCAGCCGCAAGTCGCGCAACACTTCCAGCGAGCGCAGCAGCACCGGCAGGGGCGGCCCGCTGGCCGTAATCCCCTCCAGTCCATCCTCATTGAGCTTTGCCGCCGGCCCCTCGATGAACCGCCTGACCAGGCCATCGTGGTGCTGTGCAGCCCCCTGCCCGAATAGATCGCAGATCTCGAGAAATGCGCCTGCATTTTGCTGAAACCAATCCGCGTTGCCATGCTCGTCGACGAGCGCCAGCAACTCATCGAGCAGGCTGGTGCGCGTCATGCAGTCGCGCAGTCTGGCCTGATCGGCCGGCGCCATGAACAGCATTTTGTCGACCAGCAGCTGCGCATAATAGGGGTCGTTGGCACGGCATAGCCCCAGCAGCAGGTCGACCTCGTTGATGCCCGAAAAATCCCCCGCATTCGCGCCGCGATACTCCTGGCGGCCAACGCGGTACGGTTTGTAATACGGCCGCACCGAATAGAAAAATCGCTCGACATCCAGCTGATTCATCAAACGGTCGTTGAACCGAATCACATCGCGAAGCGCCTGCTTCGCGGCGTCGAACATGACGTCCGCCACGGGACTGGAAACCCCGAGGTGCACGATGCTCGTGAGCGCATCGGCCGCGCGCTGCAGCGAGAGAATTCCGCGCGTATTCTCGTCGATGAACAGGAACTCGTCCGGGAGCGAGGTAAAACTTTTGCGAATGCCGGCGCGCGCCCTGTTATGCATCGCCAAATGCCCCGTCGAGAATCGCGGCGCCATGCCGAGCGAGGCACCCAGGTGCAGCGCCAAAGAGGAAGCTTCCGGGAACGGCGAGCGCTCTTCCCGCGCCGGATTCGTGAGCTCGTGCCGCCGTAGCGCGCCCATGTACAAGCCCACGCTGCCGAGTACGCCGTAGGCGCTGTCGAATCCCTCCCCGGTATTGCCCTCCGCGAGCAGCGCGACGACGTGCGTGTGCCCTTCATCGCGCAGCAGCCCCTTGATCGGATCGCCGCAGCCAAGCACCTGGGCGCGGTTTTCCTTCGCGAAGTAGAGATTTTCCAACTCCGTGTTCATCTGAACAAAGGATGTCCGTATCCAATGCTCGAATGCTTCCGCGCGCCTACTCATGGCTGCTTCAACCCGTGCATTTCCCGGCCGCGTTGCCGCGCATATCCATGTCCATTCTCAGCATCATAAGCGATAGTGATGCTCATTAAGTCAGTACTTATTAAGTCAGTACTTAATAAGTCTTTGGTTAATAAGTTCATCTTGTGCTGCGCCACACAGAAGGGATGCGGCCGCCATTCCGCGGTATCATTGAAACCCAGCGTTTTAGGAGACGATTAAGCTTCATGCCCAGCAAAATTCCCCCCGGCGAGGCCCGCGGCTGGATCGTGCCCATAGGCGGGGCCGAGAATAAGGAAAACGATCGCCGCATCCTGGAGCGTTTCGTACGCGTCTCGGGGGGCGCGGCAGCCGATATCGTCGTGATCCCCACCGCCAGCCGGATGCACGAGACCGGGCCACGCTACGAGAAACTCTTTCGGGACCTGGGCGCCGCACAGGTGGCGGTGATGGATTTCGATACCCGCCGCGACTGCCAGGAGCCCGGGCGATTGCGGCGGCTCGAGGCGGCGACCGGCATATTCTTTACAGGCGGCAACCAATTGCGCCTCACCACCCTGCTCGGTGGCACGCCGGTGGCGAAGCTCATCCGCGTCCGCAACGCCCACGGCGTCACCGTTGGCGGGACCAGTGCGGGCGCCAGCATATTGAGCGAGCACATGATCGCGTTCGGCGACGAGGGCTCCTCGGTGATCTCCGGCAGCGTGCGGCTGGCCCCGGGCCTGGGGCTTACCAACCGTTTCATCATCGACCAACACTTCCGTCAGCGGGACCGCCTCGGGCGGCTCATCACCGCCCTCGCTCACAACCCGTTCGCGATAGGCATCGGTCTCGATGAAGACACCGCCGCCTTCATCAGTCCGGACGAGACCGTGGAGGTCGAGGGCAGCGGCGGCGCGACGGTGGTGGATGCGTCCGAGGTCAGTTTTTCGTCCATCGGCGAAGTGGATGAAGGGCAGCCGGTCTGCGTGCTCGGACTGCGGTTGCACATTTTGGTCGCCGGTGCGACATTCAACTTGCATACACGGCTGGCCGCGTCCGGAGGGCTGGTCCAGCCAAAAGAATAATTTAAAGGGACCACTTAAGGGCCGCATAAGCGGCGGAGCAACGCCATGCGTATTCTCGATCGTTCCGTCTATGTTGGTCCGTCCCTGTACGCGCATTTTCCCGTCATTCGCCTCGAATTGGATCTGGGGGCTCTGGAGAGCTGGCCCACCGGTCGTCTGGGGCAGGGTTTCGTCGATGCGCTGGCCGCCGCCCTGCCCGGCCTCTCCGAACATGGCTGCTCGTACCAGCAACCCGGAGGCTTCTTTCGGCGCATGCGCGAGGACCAAGGCACCTGGCTCGGCCACGTTCTCGAACACGTCGCCATCGAGCTGCAAAACATGGCGGGCGAGGAAGTCACCTTCGGCAAGACCCGCAGCGGCGGTTCGCCGGGGGTCTACACCGTCGTCTATGAATACGCGCAGCGCGACGAGGGCATCGCGGCGGGCGATCTCGGCTTGCGGCTGCTGTGTTCGCTTTTGCCCGCGGCGATCCGGCCCGCCGGCTCTGTGCCCGAGGGCTGGACCTGGGTCGAGGCGCGCGATGAGTTCATCCGCTTCGCGCAGCGCCGGGCGCTGGGCCCATCGACCGCCGCATTGGTGCGCGCGGCGGAAAACCAGGGCATCCCCTGGCTGCGGCTCAATGATCAATCCTTGGTGCAGCTGGGCCACGGCAAGTATCAGCAGCGCATTCAGGCGACCGTGACCAGCCGCACCTCGCACATCGCGGTGGAACTGGCCAGCGACAAAGAGGAGACCAATAAGATCCTGGCCACGCTGGGACTGCCCGTACCGAAGCAAGAGTTGGTGCAGAGCGAGGGGCAGGCGGTGCGCGCCGCACAGCGCATCGGATTTCCCGTGGTGACAAAACCTTACAACGGCAATCATGGCCGTGGAATTTCGATTCGGCTCATGACGGATGAAGAAGTGGCGCAAGGCTACGCCGTGGCTCGCGAGCATTCGCGCTCGGTGATAGTCGAGACTTTCCTGGAGGGCGACGACCATCGGCTGCTCGTGGTCAACGGCGAGCTGGTCGCCGCGACACGCCGCACCCCCGGCCACGTCGTGGGCGACGGTCGGCACACGATTGCGCAGCTGATCGAGACCGTGAATCGGGATCCGCGCCGCGGCGTGGGGCACGAAAAGGTGCTGACCCGTCTGGAACTCGACGCCCAAGCCGAGAAGATGCTCGCGCGAGTGGATCTCCAGGCCGACTCGGTCCCGGCTCCGGGTCAAACGGTGTATCTGCGCTCGACCGCGAATCTATCCACGGGCGGCACGGCGACCGACGTCACCGATATCATACATCCCGACAACCGCGAGATGGCGGAGCGCGCCGTGCGCGCCATCGGCCTGGATGTGGGCGGCGTGGATTTTCTCTCCAAGGACATCACCGAAAGCTACCGCAGCATCGGCGGCGGCATCTGCGAAGTGAATGCGGCGCCCGGTTTTCGCATGCACGTCGCGCCCAGCGAAGGCACACCCCGCGACGTCGCCGCGCCGGTCGTCGCCATGCTGTTCCCGGCAGGCGCCTCCTCGCGCGTGCCGATTGCGGCGGTCACCGGTACCAACGGCAAGACCACGACGGCGCGAATGCTCGCGCATCTCACCAAAATGGCTGGCTACACAACAGGCCTGACCACCACGGATGGAGTCTACGTCGACGGCCAGCGTACCGTGCAGGGCGACATGACGGGGCCAATTTCCGCGCGCATGGTATTGGCAGACCCGCAGATCGACATGGCCGTGCTCGAAACCGCGCGCGGCGGGTTGCTGCGCGCAGGCATGGGTGTGCGAGAAGTCAACGTCGGCGCCGTATTGAACGTGCAGTCCGACCATCTGGGCCTCAAAGGCATCGATACGCTCGAACAGCTCGCCGAGCTGAAACGCATCGTCGTGGAGGTCGCCACCGACTGTGCGGTGCTGAACGCCGACGACCCCCTCGTGCTCAAGATGTCCGGCTACACTGAAGCCAAAAACATTTGTTATGTGACCATGAACCCGCAGCACACGCTGGTGCGCGAGCACATTCGCGCCGGCGGCAGGGCGTGCGCGCTCGAAGCCGGAGTCAACGGTCAAATGATCACGCTCTACGATCGCGGCGGTCATATTCCTCTGCTTTGGACCCACCTGATCCCGGCCACTCTCGAAGGCCGCGCGACGCACAATGTACAGAACGCGATGTTCGCCGCCGCCATGGCGTTTTCGCTCGGCATCAAGCTCGACCCCATCCGTCAGGGCTTGCGCACCTTCGACTCGACGTTCTACCAGGCACCCGGACGCATGAACATATTCGACGAGCATCCGTTCAAGGTGCTGTTCGATTATGGACACAATGCGCATGCCGTCGGAATGTTGGCCGATCTGGCGCAGCGCCTCGATGTCGCCGGCCGGCGCATCGTCGTGCTGGCGGGGCCGGGCGACCGGCGGGACGAGGACCTCGTCGCCATTGCCATGGCGGTTGCGGGCCGCTTCGATCATTACATCTGCCGCCGCGATGACAATCTCCGCGATCGCGGGCCGGAGGAGGTACCGCGCATTCAAGCGCAGGCATTGCGTGCGGCGGGAGTGCCGGAGGGCATGATCTCGATCATTCCCGACGAGCAGGAAGCCATCGACGCCGCGTTGCAAATGGGTGCGACGGGAGACTTGGTGCTGATTTTTGCCGACGCCCTCGTACGCTCGTGGAAGCAGATCACCAAATTCAAGCCTATTGGCGCCGCGGCCCCGCGATCAGCATCGCCATCCGCGTCGCAATCCGCGTCGTCATCCGCAGCGTCGTCTTCGCTTTCCGCATTGCCCTCGTCCGGCAACGGCACCGGCGCGGCCTCGGCGGCGGCGGCGCAGACCAAGTCGGCCTATGCGGCCCATCGCGACCAGGGCGCCGCGACCGCGTCCGAGCGCTTTCCGGACTTCAATCCGGAAGGTTTGATCCGGGACGAGCGCGGCATTCGCATGGCCAAGGAGAGCGACGACTGAACGCCCTGCCCCCGCTGCCGTTCGAGGATTCACGGCGCCTCACGGGCGGCAATCTGTTCTTCGCTTCCACGGGCGCGGTGCTCGAAGTCGTTGTGCCCATCGACGACGATCTGCTCGCCGCGTGGCGGGCGCGGGTCGATCGGGCGGCCACCCGGCTAGGCTGGGTTGACCGTCAGGCTGTGGCGCGCAAGCATGCGGGAGGCGCGTCGCTCGCCATCACGGCGCCCTACGATCAATTGTTCCTCGCGACGGAAGTCAACGAGTGGGCGTTCTGCGCGGCGTTGATCGAGCACGACCCGGCCCGATGGAACCTTCTGGAGGAGACACTGGTCGAGGAAGCGCTGGAGGCGTCCGAGAACACCGCACACCCGGAACCCGATCTTGCGCCCGTCATCGATGAATCCAGGGCCTTCGCGCGCTTCGAGCGTCTCGCGTCCCGGGAATCCAATCCCATGTTGCGCGCGCTGCTCGATGCAGCCGCGGCGCGCGGGCTGCCGCACGTTCTCGATGAGTCGGAGCTCACGCTCGGTGCCGGTGTGGGTGGTTGCAGTTTCGCGCTTACCGCCCTGCCGGATGCCGCGGGTATTCGCTGGGAGCGGCTGCGAGACATCCCCACGGCGATCGTCACCGGCTCCAACGGCAAAACCACCACGGTTCGTCTTCTCGCCGCCTGCGCTCGCGAGCATGGCTGGCGCGCGGGATACAACTGCACGGATGGGGTATTTCTCGACGACGAATCTCTGGCGCAGGGAGATTATTCCGGCCCCGCCGGCGCTCGCATGGTGATGCGAGAGCAGCGCACCGAAGCGGCCATTCTGGAAACGGCGCGGGGCGGAATCCTGCGCCGCGGTATCGCCGTGCCGCATGCCGACACCGCGATAGTGACCAACGTAAGCTCCGATCATTTTGGCGAGTACGGCATCCACGACCTTGCCGGGCTGGCAGACGTCAAGCTCGCGGTCGCGGCCGTGGTGGTGCCGGCCGGCTTGCTGGTGCTGAACGCCGACGATGCGCTGCTGCGGGCGCAGGCCGATATGCTGATGAAGCGTTTCGGCCGCTGCCCTCCCTTGGGCTGGTTCGCCCTCGATGCCGATCACGCGACTCTGCGCGAGTATCGCGATCAGGGCGCCTCGACCTGCGGGGTGCGCGAGGGCCGCCTGTACCTGAGCGACGGAGGCGCCGAGCATGATCTAGGGCCGGTCGCCGCCATGCCTCTATCGATGGGCGCAGTCGCAAGCTACAACGTCGCGAACCTTGCCGGAGCGGCGCTTGCCGCGGTCGCGCTCGGTGTCGCGCCGGCCACGATCGCCGCGGTGTTCGCGCGCTTTGGTGCCGATCTCAAGGACAATCCGGGCCGAATGATGCGCTTCAAGGCGGGCGC
>Ga0302324_100026904_pt1 | contig 10977 bp, 6 predicted proteins | sample Palsa_T0_1_FD_201949 | JGI IMG/M metagenome (GOLD analysis project Ga0302324, IMG submission 201949) | Peat permafrost microbial communities from Stordalen Mire near Abisko, Sweden - Palsa_T0_1 | ecosystem: Environmental > Terrestrial > Soil > Palsa > Peat permafrost | place: Sweden: Abisko...
TGCGCAGGCCTTTGATGAATTGCACTGGCGCGGCTACCTGTTTTGCGAGCAGATCGATCATCCTGGGCGCAACGTCAGCACCGGTGGGATAGAACTCTCCGTCGACGTTGGCGACGATCGGGATGATTGGGGACCGAAGGTGCAGGCGCTCCAGCATCTCCCGCAGCGGCACGCTCGCTCCAGCGACGATCGAAGTATGGAAAGCGTGACTGACCGACAACTCCACAACGTTGAAGCCGGACTGGAGGAATATCTCCGAAGCCTGCTGAACCGCGCCGCTGGCCCCGCCAATGACTGACTGAGTGTTGCTATTGACGTTGGCGATGACCACATAGCCGTCGATGGTCTTGAGGATGCGCTCGACTTCGGCAATGGGCGCGAAAACGGCCGCCATCTTGCCCTTGTCCGCAACCGCAACCTGGGCCATCCCGCGGCCGCGCGCACTGACAGCATCCAGTCCGTCTTCAAACGAAAGTCCGCCGGACGCAACCAAGGCCGCGTACTCACCCATGCTGTGCCCCATGGTCATGTCGGGCTGAATGCCATAAGCGGCCAGCAGCCGGGTCATGGCGATGTCTGCCGTAAGCACGGCTGGTTGGGTAATCTCGGTCTGACGCAAACTTTCTTCCGATGCCGCCAGGGCGACGGGATCGGCCTTGTCAACGAAGACGAATTCGCTGAGCGGCTCACCCAGCATCGGCGTCATCACGCGATCGGCTTCGGCGAAGGTCTCGGCGACAATCGGCTCGATCTTGCGAATACCGCGCAGCATGTTCACATACTGCGAGCCTTGCCCGGTGTAAAGGAACGCGACCTTGGGGCCCGGGCCATGTCCGCGAAAGATTCCCTGGGCGCGAATCGCCTTCCAGAACGCGGCTTGATTCGCCTGGAACGCTTTGAGCGCGATGCCGCACTTGGTTGCCAGGTCGGCGGCGTCAGCGTAGTCAATCGCCAGACGTTCCGGGGCGCGCAGATCGGACTCTGCCGGAGCGGCGGGCGTGGGCGCGTGAGCGGCTTGCGCTGCTTTCTGGATTGCGGTGAGCCGCTCGACCAATGCAGCGTCGGAAGGAGCGCCGATTACAAGTGCTCCGCGTAGCGGCGGCTTGTTCGCGATCTGAACTGCAGCAGCGGTTGCGCCAGCAGCGGCGGTAGCAGTAGGCACAACATTACTGACTTGCATGGGAACTTCCTTGGTCACCGAAGGCGGTGTTGCGGGAACAGAGATCGAATGCTTGCCGTTGCCATTCAGTTTGCCGGGAATGTGCTCTTCCATCACCATGTGGAAGTTCGTGCCACCGAAGCCGAAGGCGCTGACGCCAACCCGGCGCGGTACGCCGTTCGGGACGGTCCACGGCTTCAACTCAGTGTTGACGTAGAGCGGAGAGTGGGCAAAGTCGATGTCGGGACTGGGATGCTCGCAATGCAGGCTGGGCGGCAGCACCTTTTCATACAGTGCCAGGGCGGCCTTCAACATTCCGGCGGCGCCTGCCGCGCCCTTCAGATGTCCGATGTTGGACTTGACCGAACCCAGCGCAATCGAGTGAGCGGGAAGATTGGTGCTGCCCAGCACATCCACCATGCTCTGGGCTTCGACAACATCGCCCACGCGGGTCGAGGTGCCGTGGCCTTCAATCAACGTTGCGGTAGCGGGCGACAAGCCGGCATTTTGCCAGGCGCGCTCGATACAGAACTTCTGACCGATGGGATTAGGCGCAGTGATGCCCTTGCCTTTGCCATCGCTTGATCCACCAATGCCACGCAGCACAGCGTAGATCTTGTCCTGATCGCGCTCGGCATCCGCCAGGCGCTTGAGTATGAAGATCGCCGATCCTTCGCCCATGACGAAGCCGTCGGCTCCCTCGGCGTAAGGGCGGGTCCCGGTCGCGGACAGGGCGCCGATCTTGCAGAACTTGACGAAGGTGGGCGCTCCCATGTTGCGGTCGACGCCGCCGCTGACGGCCACATCAAAGTCGTTCTGGATCAGCCCTTCTGCTGCTGAACTGATCGCCGCCATTGCCGAGGCGCACGCAGCATCGCATACGAAATTGGGGCCGTGAAAGTTGTAGAGGTTGGCAACCCGGCCGGCCATGCAGTTGGCCAGTTCACCCGGCATGGTGTCTTCCGTGATGTCGGCCAGGTAGTGCGACATGCGATCGTGAAACTCGCGCGAGATGTCGTGTTGCACGGCGGGGGGCAATGACGCAAACGCGGCTGTCTCCGTCAGTTCGTGGGCATACTCGGGAAAGAAGACGCGTAGCGAGCTGCGGTAATGTTTCTCCCCAGCCATGGCATTGCCAAGAATCACAGCAGTGCGATCGAGATCCAGCGGCCGCTTGGGATAGCCGTAGTCTTCCAGGGCTTCACGCGTACAAGCAACCGCCCATTTCTGCGCCACGTCCATGGCATCGGCGACGCGCGGCGGGATGGGCAAGCGCCACTTCATGGGATCCCAGGTATACTCACGCACCCAGCCACCGATCTTGGAATACGTCTTGTCGGGTGCGCTGTGGTCGGCGTCGTAATAGAACGAGGTGTCCCAGCGATCAGGCTGGACCTCACTGATGCTGTAACGGCCGGTCTTCACGTTGTTCCAGAACGCGGGAACGTTCGGAGCGTCGGGCAGGACAGTTCCCACCCCCACAATTGCGATTGCGCGGTATGCGGTATTTTCCATGATGACATTCCTCTTCACGTGAGGCAGGCGTCCGTCGGGAAGGAGTACAGACGCGAACCCCACAGCTAACGGTGGAGGGCTACTTCCGTGGCTTCTTCTGCGGCGTGCTTCTTCGCGCGGCCGTACAGCACGTCCGCGACGTAATCCATGTCAGCGATCAGGTCCACCTGGGCTCGATGGATTGCCGACATTCCCAGGGCTGCCTCAAACAAAGGCATCTCGTCGTTGGCGATGGCGCACGCGCCGGCAATAGTGCGCAGCCCGTCCTGCGCTACCTTCATTGCCGCTTCGCGGGCGAAGATCCGGCTGATGGCTGCCAGCGCGGGAGCGTCGAAGCGGTCGTTGGCCTTTTCGTTGAGCCGGCCTTCGGCCATGATGGCGGCCCGGCGCGCCAAGGTCGCCGCGCACTCGGCGTAGGCGATCCACTCGCCGATGCGCAGCAGAACGTGTTGATAGCGGGTGAGGCGGTTCACGCGCGCCTTTTCCATCACTTCGGCCAGCGCGTGCAACGCCAGCGCCGCTATGTCGGCGCCCACGTTGGGATGAGCCGCGTGCAGAGCTTCCGCCTGGCGGGCGCGCTCGTGATAGTACTGTCCGCGCGTCTTCAGGTGAAGCTGCCAGCGGTCGCGGCTGATGGTCATCTCCATGATCTCGGAGGTGCCTTCATAAATCCGGGTTATGCGAACGTCGCGGCTGATCTTCTCCACCATGTATTCGTGGGTGTAGCCGTAGCCGCCAAGCGCTTGAATGCTGGCATCGGCAGCAGCATCGCCGGCTTCCGTCGACATGTATTTCGCGATTGCGCCTTCGGTGTTTAGGCTGCCTTCGTTGGCGGCATCGATGCGCTCCGCCGTCTCCTCGATGAAGGCGCGGCCCGCTTCCAAATGGACAACGTGCGGCACGATCAGCTTGTGGGTGTAACCCTGCTTCTCGGAGAGCGGCGCTCCGCCCTGGATTCGCTTGGTCGAGTAAGGAATCGCGCGATCGAGCGCCGACCAGCCGGCGCCCAGGCCGAAGGCCGCGACCATCACGCGTGTAAAGCCGAAGACCATCTGGGCCTGTACCAGGCCCTGGCCTTCGACGCCGCCGACGAGCCGGTCGGCGTCGACGTATACATCGTTCAGCGCGAGCGCCGCTGTGTTGCTCAAGCGGATGCCGTGCTTGTCTTCGGGCTTGTCGTGAGCAAATCCCTTGGTGCCTGCGTCCACGATAAACCAGGTTGGCCCAGCCGGCGTGCTGGCCAGGATTGTGTAATGGTCCGCTATGCCGCCGTTCGAGATCCACTGCTTGCTGCCATTGATCTTGTAACCGACAATCTTGCCGTCTTTCTCGACACGGTCCGCGGTGGTCTTCAGCGCGCCCAGGTCGCTGCCGGCGTCGGGCTCGGTTGCTCCGTAGGCGAACAGCACGCCTTCGTCGGCGATCTTGCCCAGCCACTTCTTCTTCTGCTCTTCTGTGGCGCCAAACGTTATGGGGTCGCTGCCCAGGAACGTGGCGAACAGGGAAGTGGCAACGCCGAGATCGATGCGCGCCATCTGCTCGCAGATGAGATAGACATCGAAGGTACTGCCGCCCATGCCCCCGTACTCTTCCGGGATGAACAGGAGTTGAATGCCCAGTTTGTCCGGGTCGCTCATGTGACGGACGATCTCGACGGGGCACTCGTCGCGTTCGTCCAGGGCGATCAGCTCTTCATCGGGCAGACGCTTCTTGGCGAAGTCACGGAGCGACTTCAAACTGAGTAGCAAAGTTTTCTTGGTGAGCATGGATGAGACCTCTTATGATGAATCTGTCTTAGAATCGTTTTCACCACGGAGACACGGAGCGCACTGAGTTCATTCAGTCAGGTTTTCTCGGTGATCTCTGTGCCTCCGTCGTGATTTCGTAGTTTCGTCGGAACTACGCCGTAACCTTCTTCGCTTCGCGAACTTTTTCAGTCAGTTCCGGCAGGAATTCCAGCATGTCAGTGACGATGCCAACGTCAGCTACCTGGAAGATCGGCGCTTTGGGATTCTTGTTGATGGCGACGATAAACGGATTGCCTTTGAGTCCGGCCAAGTGCTGGAAAGACCCGCTGATGCCGCACGCCAGATATATCTTTGGTTTAACCGTCTGACCCGACGAGCCGACCTGACGCGACTTCGGCAGCCACTTGGCGTCGACGACCGGACGCGAGCAGCTCACTGCCGCTCCCATCGCTTCGGCCAGCTCCTCGGCGATCGCGATATTGTCCTTCTCGCCGATGCCGCGGCCGACAGAGACCAGCACCGGTTCCTTACTGATGTCGACGTCGCCGGCTTCCGGCGCGATGGTCGTCAGGTAACGGCGTTTTGCCGTCAGCGGGCCGACCTGTGCGGGCTGGTCAATCACCTTGCCCGCGGCGACACCGCCGTCGGCCGGCTTGAACGCTCCTGGGCGCACGTTGATGACTGCACCCGCAGAGATATTGCAGCGGACATGAGCGCTCACCTGTCCGCCGAATTCCTGGCGAACGACTTTGAGGATGGTTCCGTCTATGCCATCGATACCCACCACGTCGGAGACAAAGGCCGCATTTAGCTTGACCGAGAGCCCCGGCCCGAGATCGATTCCGAAGTGATTGTGAGGAAGCAATACGAGGCTGCCCGCAGGCAGGACCTTCACCAGGGCCTGGCGAACCAGCTCAGCATTCGGGTAGGCGAGACTGTCGCTGGCTACCTTCCACACCTCGGCGTACGAAGCGCAGAGAGTGTTGCAGACGGCATCGAGCTCCGGGATTGAGCCGGTGACAATTGCCGTGGGAGACGCGGCGGGATCGATCTTCTTTGCGGCCGCCAGGAGTTCGGCCGCGGAGTCGTCAACCACGCCACCCTTATGTGGGATGTAGGCAAAAATCCTAGATGTCATTGCAAACCTCCGTTGGCTTTCATCAGCTCGATGAGCTTGTCGGCAATCTCTTCGTTGCCGCCTTCGAGGATTTCGGCGCCCTTGCCGAGAGCCGGAACGAAGTAGTCGTCGCGTTTCACGTTGGCAGCAGCTTCGCCAACCGTGGACGTGTCGACTCCGAGGTCTGACGCGCCATAAATAGGAATCTCCAACGAGGCGACCTGGCGGATGCCCCGCATCCCGACATAGCGCGGTTCGTTAATGCCGGTCTGGATGGAGAGCACGCAGGGAAGATCGATTTCGCTCATCTCGCGATTGCCGCCTTCGATCTCACGGCTGATCTTGAGCTTGTTGCCGTCGAGCACTTCGATGGAGTTCACCAGCGAGGCGAAGGGATAATCGAGCATCGCGGCCAGCATGCCGCCAACCTGCGCGCCGCCGTCCTCGGCCTGCACGCCAGTCAGGACGAGATCGAACTTCTGCTTCTGCGCGAAGCCTTTCAGTACGGTTGCGATGCCTTTGCCGTCCGAGCCAGTGAAGGCATCGTCGGACAACAAAACACCGTGATTGGCGCCCATGGCCATCTCGCGGCGCAGGATCTCCTCATCTTCGTCGCCGCCAACGGTTGCGACGGTCACGTTGCCACCGGATTTGGCGACGATTTGCAATGCCTCTTCCACCGCGTAGTTGTCTGGTTCATTGATGGAATAGACCAGGTCGTCACGTTCGATGTCGTTTCCCGCACTGTCGAGTTGGATCTCATTCTCCGAAGTGTCGGGTACTCGTCTTGCGCAAATCAAAATTTCCACGTTCACCCTCCGCGAGCTTGGGCTAAAGCCCAAGGGTTTTATGAAGCCTTGTCGGCACGGCTAAAGCCGTGCCCTGACACAAAACGTTACGTCCCGCTGCGCGGCATTACGCATGTACTTCATCTGGTACCTTTGCGTCGGCTTTCTGCCCTCTTGCCGGCTCGCGCACGAGTTGCTGATCGACTAACTCGGCCAGGTCGATGGCCGTCATCTTGCCTTCCATGCCCGCGACCTTGATCGCGTCTTCGATATTCACCATGCAGAACGGGCAGGCGGTCACGATGACATTCGCACCGGCCTCGACGGCCATTCGTACTCGCTTGACGCCGATCCGTTCGTCTTCCTGCGGCTCGTAGAACAACATCAGGCCGCCCCCGCCGCAGCAGAACGAGCGATCGCGGCAGCGCTGCATCTCCACGCGCTTCAGGCCGGGAATCGCGTCCAACACCTCGCGCGGATCGTTGTACACCTGGTTGTGCCGCCCGAGATAGCAGGGATCGTGGTAGGTGTAAACGTTGTTTCCGTTCTCCACGGCATTCAGGCGAAGCTTGCCGGACTTAACTTCGCGCGCGATCATCTGGCTGATGTGTTCCACTGGCGGCATGTCTTTGTAATCGTGCTTCAGCGCGTTGAAGGCGTGCGGATCGGAGGTGACGATGCGCTTGACGCCCGATTCCTGGATGGCATCGGTATTGTGGTCGCGCAGCGCCATGAACAGCGTCTCTTCGCCGAAGCGGCGCACATCGTGACCGCTGTCTTTCTCGGCTGCGCCCAGGATGGCGAAGTCCTCGCCAGCCTCGGTCAGAATGCGCGCGCTTGCGCGGCCAATGGCCTGGATGCGGTCGTCGTAGGAAGTAATGCTGTCGACGAAATACAAGGTCTCGGCGTTTGTGCTTCCATTCAGGACCTTGACTTCGCAGCTCTGCTGAAACTCTTTGTCCTTGGTCCAGTCGGCTTTCTTCTTTTCCATCTTGCCGTAGGGATTGCCCCGGCTCTCCAGCGCCTTCAGCGCCTTCTGGATGGACTTAGGCACGTTGCCGTCATCGACCATGCCACGCCGTAGGTCGACAATCTTGTCGATGTATTCGATCAGCAACGGACATTCTTCTTCGCAGGCGCCGCAGGTCGTACAGGACCAGATTTCGTCTTCCGAGTAAATGCCGCCAATCAGCGCGTGGCTGTTGTTCGACGCGCCAAAGACGGGAAAATGCTTGAAAGCGTAGTCGCGCGCTTTGGTCGTCAGGAACCTGGGCGACAGCGGACGGCCTGCCGCGTTCGCCGGGCAGTTGTCGGAACAGCGCCCGCAATCGGCGCAGGAATAGAAATCCAACATGTGCTTCCAGGTGAAGTCTTCGAATTTCTTCACGCCGAAGGACTTCACCTGATCGAGCTGGCCATCGCTGACGCCCCAGCGCGCCGGCTTCACCGTTCCGCGATCCAGCTTGGAGAAGAACACGTTGAAGAGCGAGGTTTCCACGTGAAACTGAATTCCGAAGGGCCTGTAGCACAGCAGGAAGTAAAAAGTCAGAATGTCGACAAGGTATGCGCCGAGGTGGAGGTTCCACAAAGTCGCCAGCGAAGCCGCGGCAAAAATATCCCTTAGCAGCCACGGCAGAGACAGGACGGGGAGGAACTCGGGCGCCATGCCGCGCTGCATCTGGATTGCGGCCCGGGTGGCCTCGAAGAGACTTTCCGAAGTCATCAGGAGCGCGATTAGTCCCAACAGGAAGATGGCGTCGACGGGATGGCCTTTGCCGTATTTTTCCGGAACGTCGTAACGCTCGGGCTTGAAGAACACGCGGCGAACCGCAGCCGCCGAAACCGCCAGGAAGACAATGGTCGCGGCGTAGTCGGCAACGATGTCGTAAGTCCGGGCGAGTGCACTGGGCTCGGCAAAGTCATGCGCCAGTCCGAAGAGCAAGAGATAGAAAGCGCGGGTGGCGAGAATGAGGAAGCCGACGAATATGAAGAGGTGCAGCGTGCCGGCGACCCGGTAGCGTGGATGCTTCCACTGAGCGAACCAGAACTTCAGAAGTTTTTGCACTCGCAACCAAGGCCGGTCGAGACGAAGATCGCGCTGGGCCCGGATGAGTGGTGCAACACGCTTTGCCACGATGTAGAAAAAGCAGGCGAGCCCCAGGAGTTGTATCAGAAGAAACAGTGCTGAAACCGGAGCTTGTCCGCTGCGGACGTAGTCGGGAATGGGCGCGCGATCGACCATAAGAATGGCATCTCCGTTTAACGGCCAGATGCGTCACGAGCGATTACGACGAGGTGCTTCGGACGGAGACTTTCCATCCGCGATGCTCCGGCACAGGCGAGTCCGAATGTGGTACCTGGAAGTAGCGACCTGGCGCGGTCGAGTGGACTCGTGCTCGTCTGGTCTACTCTGCATCTTGTTCCACTTGCAGGGCGCAGGTCAGTGAGGAAGGACGGCATGGTAGGTGACCCGCATCACATCAAGTGCGTGATAAGGCAACAGTCCGGGCCCCGAATGTATTTGTTGCAACACATTCATTCCGGCGTCGAGGGAGCGGACGCAGCAGGTCCGCGGTCGTGAGGGGGCGGAACGTCCCTGAACGGTCGCGCCGCAAAGTGCGGTCGGTCACCCCAGGCGGTGCCCACTATCACTGCAACAATTCAGGGAATGTGAGAAGCTTTACATCAGGAGCGTTGTTGATGCGCAAGCTCCAGGAGTCGCGATTGGAGTGTGGCAAGGCAACGTCTCTTCCATGAGGACAAGTGTATGAATCATAATGCGCCAGCAACCAGGCTTGCTTATGGACGCAGGCTGGTGAAGGCCGGGATTTCAGGAATCCGCACCGGCCGGGAAAACTTCGATCCCCAGCGCGCCTCCGCTCTGGTGAGCAACTCCGCCGGGGAGTCGCTAAAGCTCGCCGTGGCAGGGGCGTGTCTCGGGATCTTACCGGCGTTTTTGATACGGCGGCGTTCCCGTCTTGCGAGTGCGCTGGTGCTTGGCGCGGCGGGGAGCGCGATTGGCTTTTGCGCGGGGTTTTCCTGGAAGACGCGGAAACTTACGTCGACGCTGGCCCACTCCGCGGTGCGCGAAGTGCGGCGCGTGAAAGACGAGCACTGGCTCGACAAGAATCCGATCGACTACGCTTAGCCCGCATCGGATTACGATCGCCGCCATCGTTAAAGGTTTTTGCTTATGCGCTCTCAGATTGGAAGAGAGCAGCTTCCGCCTGCCGCCGCTTCACCAGTCCAGGCAATTGCACTCCTCCGGCGTAGACCCAGACGAGAAACTGGGCTGCTGCACCCGCAGTATTGCCGGCGTTCAGCTCACGCAGCAAAGTCGAGCTGGCGAGGTTTCCCTGACCCTCGTTGAAGGTAAAATCCACCAGCGCGTCGAACTGGTTCTGGGTCAGTGTGACCGTCACCAGCCGGTTGACAGCAGCAACGGCGCCTGCGACGTCTTGCTGGAGCAGGGCGCTGGCCTGTTCCTGGGTGATAGTAAGACCCGGGCGCACATCGGAGCCGGTGTGACCATAGCCGATGGTCCACACCCCGACCGAATCCTGATAAGCGGTTAACCGCAAGCCCTCAAACTGCTCCGTCAAAGCTAACCCAGTGCTGCTGTAAGAAAGGTTATTAGTGTTTGGCATAGTCTATTCTTCTGTTCCGCTTCCGATGTGAGGAACGTCAGACGAAGTTGAGGGAGTAAGCTGGCAACTTGCTGTTCCAACACATTGCGGACGCGAAAATCGGGATATCACTGTGACCGCATTAGTCCCCGCGCATAGAATACCTCTTCGAGGAAGGTATCCGCTTGCGTGCTATGTCATGGTTCAACCGTGCGACTCCAACCGCTAATCAGACTCCGGCAGACGCGTCGGCGATAGACGCGTATCCACTCACCCGGTGTCTGTTCCTGGTGCTAGGCGCCGTCGCCCTAGTGTATGCGGCTTTGGCCGGCCTGCGGACCGTCCACGACCCGGACCTGGGCTGGCAATTGGCAGGCGGACGCTGGATAGCGCAGCATCACCAGATTTTCTCCACCGACATCTTTTCGTACACGGCGACCGGCCAGCCATGGATTTATCCCGCAGGCTCGCAACTGGCGCTTTATGGAATTTACCGGCTCGGCGGCTATGTGCTGCTGTCGTGGTCAGGAGCTGCGGCGTGCGTGGCAACCGTTGCTTTATTGCTGCGACGAGGCTCGACATTCACGGCTGCGATTGCCATCCTCGCGACACCCCTTATCGCCGAGCGCACTGGTCCGCGAGCCGAAATGTTCACCGTCATTTTGTTCGCAGCGTATGTCTCTATCCTCTGGCAGCATTATCAGACCGGTAGCGCGCGCCTGTGGCTTCTTCCACCGCTGATGATCGCCTGGGTCAATCTGCACCTGGGATTTATCTCGGGCTTGGCGCTGATCGTGGGATTCGCAGGTCTGGAGTTGCTGGAGATGGTGACTTCGGCGACGCGGCGAAGTGACGCCGTGCGCAGGCTCAAGCAGGCGTCTCCGTGGTTTGTCGCTTCCGGGCTCGCCACGCTGGTGAATCCGTGGGGATGGGGAGTATACAGGGCGTTTGCGCGGCAAAATCGCGCGATGGCGTTGCACTCGCAAGTCTTCGCGGAGTGGGGCCAGGCTCGATTTCAGTGGAG
>Ga0302324_100026905_pt1 | contig 10977 bp, 8 predicted proteins | sample Palsa_T0_1_FD_201949 | JGI IMG/M metagenome (GOLD analysis project Ga0302324, IMG submission 201949) | Peat permafrost microbial communities from Stordalen Mire near Abisko, Sweden - Palsa_T0_1 | ecosystem: Environmental > Terrestrial > Soil > Palsa > Peat permafrost | place: Sweden: Abisko...
TCAGCTACTTCGTGGCGGAGAAGCTGGCCGTGCCGGTCGGCGCGGTGCGGACGCTGACCCTCGGCTCGCACGGCGACACGATGGTGCCGGTGCCCTCGGCCTGCACGGTCAACGGCCAGCCGCTGGCTAGCCTGCTGCCCGCCGACGAGATCGAGGCGCTGGTCAACCGGACCAGGAATGGCGGTGGCGAGATCGTCGCGCTGCTGAAGACGGGCTCGGCGTACTACGCCCCCTCGGCCGCGGCGGCCCGGATGGCCCGCGCGGTGGCCGAGGATTCCGGCGCGATCATGCCGGTGTGCGCGTGGGTGGACGGCGAGTACGGCATCTCCGGCGTCTACCTGGGCGTCGAGGCTGAAATCGGCAAGACCGGCGTCCGCCGCATCGTCGAGCGTGACCTGACCGAGCCCGAGCTAGAAGGCCTCCGCGCCGCCGCCGAAGCCGTCCGCGCCAAGCAAGCCGACGTAGCCACCCTCTAATCCCCGCCCGCAGTCGCCCTCAAGTCCGCCCCAATCGGCCCAACCACCCCATCAGCCCCACCCGTACCCGCAGCTAGTGCATGGTTGTGGCAACCTGCACACGGGCGTGTGTGGCTGTTTACGGTGTCACAACCATACGTAAACCGGGGCCCCGCTCAGGGCCGGGGCGTGGCCCCTAGCCCTGGGTGAGGCGGCGGAGGGCTAGTTCGACGTACAGGGCGGTGCCGTCGGCTAGGGCCGCGTCGTCGAAGGTCGCGACCGCGGAGTGGTTGGTGGGCGCGCTCTCCGGGTCCCGGTCGGGCGGGCACGCCCCGAGGAACACGAACGCGCCGGGTACCTCCTCGAGCACGAAGGAGAAGTCCTCCGCGCCGGTGATCGGAAACTGGGCCGTCTCGCCCCGCTCCGGGCCGAACGCCGCCGCGATCGTCTCCCCGGCAAACGCCGCCTCGGCCGGGTCGTTGACGGTCACCGGGTACTCCGCCTTGTACTCCACGTCCACGCCCAGACCATGCGCGGCGGCGATGTCCCTGACCAGCTCGGGCACTAGCTCGGCCAGCGCGCTCCGCGACCTGGCGCTGTAGGAGCGCGCGGTAGCCAGGAACCTGGCCTGGTCGGGGATCACGTTGTCGATGGTGCCTGCGTGCAGGCTGCCAACGGTGATGACCACCGGGTCGAACACGTCGAACTTCCTGGTCACCATGGTCTGCAGGGCCAGCACCATCTCGCAGGCGGCCGGGATCGGGTCCGCGGCCAGATGCGGCTGGGAGGCGTGGCCGCCGCGGCCCTGCACGGTGACCGTGATCTGGTCGGCGGCGGCCAGCATCGGGCCCGGCCGGGTGGAGAACACCCCGCACGCCAGCCGGTTGGACGTTACGTGCAGGCCGTAGGCCGCGACCGGACGCGGGCCCGCCGCCTCCAGCACGCCTTCGCGGATCATCTGCCTGGCGCCGGCGTAGCCTTCCTCGCCGGGCTGGAACATGAAGATTACCGAGCCGGGCAGCTCGGCCTGCCGGGCCGACAGGAGCCTGGCGGCGCCGGCCAGCATGGCGGTGTGCAGGTCGTGCCCGCAGGCGTGCATCACGCCGGGGATCGCCGAGGCGTACGGGAGCTGCGTCTCCTCGGTGACCGGCAGCGCGTCCATGTCGCCGCGCAGCAGCACGACCGGGCCGGACCCGGAGCGCCGGCCGCCGCGCAGCACCGCGGTCACCGAGGACAGGCCGCGGCCGGTGCTGATCTCCAGCGGCAGCCCGGACAGCGCATCGAGCACCTTGGCCTGCGTCTTCGGCAGGTCCAGGCCGATCTCGGGCTCGCGGTGGATCGCGTGCCGCAGCTCCGCGATATCGCCCGCGATGGCCGCCGCCTCGTCACGTACCGGCACAGGTACCTCCGTCAGGTTGGCTGTCTCGTTGATCCCGGCATGACCCTATCGCGGCTAACTCAAGCCCCGGTTACGCCAGCCGCCTGGCGTGGTCCGAGGGAACGGCGTCGAGGAACTCCGGCGCCGTCCAGCCGTGCCGTGCGTACGCCTCGCTGACCGCGCCGCTGACCGGGCCGCTGGCCGGCTCGGGCACCAGCGCGAGCACGCAGCCGCCGAACCCGCCGCCCATCATCCGCGCGCCGAGCGCCCCCGCGGCCAGCGCCGCCTCGACGGCCGCGTCAGCCTCCGGCCAGGAGATCTCGAAGTCGTCGCGCAGCGACTCGTGCGCCTGGGTCAGCAGCCGCCCGATCTCGCGGTAGGTACTCCGAAGGTCCCCGGGCGAGCCGCGAAGGTCCCCGGGCGAGCCACGTAGCAGGCCGGTGACCTGCAGAACCCGCTGGTTGTCGGTGACGACGTGGCGGGCTCTGCGGCGCAGCACGGGATCGGCTAGCCGTGCGGTGTCACCGACGTCCGTTACGTCCCTCAAAGACGAGACGCCGAGCAGGCGCGCGGCTTCCTCACACTCGGCCCGCCGGCGGCCGTAGCCCCCGTCGCCCAGATGGTGCCTGGCCCGGGTGTTGATCAGCAGCAGCCGCGACCCGACGGCGGCCGGGTCGAATGGGACCTGGGAGTGGTCCAGCGAACGGCAGTCGAGCAGCAGTGCGTGACCGGCCTGGCTCAGCAGCGACGCGGACTGGTCCATGATGCCGGACGGCACCCCGACGAACTCGTTCTCCGCCCGCCGGGCGATCGCGGCGAGCTCGCCGCGCGGCACCGGCACCGCGTCCGGCTCGGACGGCGCCAGCTCGGTCGGCGCCAGCTCGGACGGTGCTAGCTCGGTTAGGGCCAGCGCGGTCGCGCACTCAAGCGCGGCCGAGGACGACAGGCCCGCCCCCGCGGGCACGTCGGAGTCGATGGCGATACAGGCACCGGGGACCCGATAACCGGCCGACCTCAGCGCCCAGGCCACCCCGGCTGGGTAGGCGCCCCAGCCGGTCACCGTGCCGGGCGCCAGCCCGTCGAGCTCGATCTCAAGGACGGCGTGCGGCTCCTGCCGGGAGCAGAGCAGCAGCCGCCCGTCGGTCCGCCGCGCGGCCGCGGCCGTGGTGGCCTGGCTGAGCGCGAACGGCAGCACGAACCCCTCGTTGTAGTCGGTGTGCTCACCCATCAGGTTGGCCCGTCCCGGCGCCAGCCACACCCCGTCAGGCGCCCCCCCGAACCGGGCCCGGAACAGCTCGGCGGCCCCGGCCGGCTCGCTCATTTGGGGCTGCGAGCCTGGGTGAACTGCCAGGCGTCGGCGGCCATGGTGCGCAGGTCCCTGGTCGCGTGCCAGCCGAGTTCGGCCTCGATCTTCGCAGCCGAGGCGACCAGCACGGCCGGGTCGCCGGCCCGGCGCCCGGTCACGTCTACGCCGATGTCGGCGCCGGTGACCTCCCGGCATACCTCGATGACCTGCAGGACCGAGAAGCCGGCCCCGTTGCCCAGGTTGTAGATGCTGTGCTGGCCGGGCCGGCAGGCCGCCAGCGCGCGCAGGTGCGCGTCGGCCAGGTCGGCGACGTGGATGTAGTCCCGGACGCAGGTTCCGTCCGGGGTGGGGTAGTCATCGCCGAAGATCTGCACCCGCCGGCCGTTGGTCGCGGCGGCCAGCACGTTGGGAATGAGGTGGGTTTCCGGGTGGTGCCGCTCGCCGAGCCAGGTGCCGTCGGCGCTGCGCTCGGCGCCGGCCACGTTGAAATAACGCAGGCTGACCGCGCCGAAGCCGTGCAACCGGCAGAACTCCGTCAGCGTCGTGTCCACGGCCAGCTTGGACGCGCCGTAGGGGCTGGTCGGCCGGGTGGGATCGGTCTCGGAGATGGGCGTGCGCTCCGGCTCGCCGTAGACCGCGGCGGTGGAGGAGAAGACGATCGTGTCAACCCGGATCTCGCGCATCGCCTCGAGCAGCGTGATCGTCCCGCCGAGGTTGTTCGACCAGTACTTGGCCGGGTCCGCCACCGACTCGCCGACCAGCGACTTGGCCGCGAAATGCAGCACCGCCTCGATGCCGTCGCTGAGCACCTCGGCCGCGCAGTCGCGGATCGTGCCCTTGACGAACGTGGCGCCGGCCGGCACGGCGTCGGCGAACCCGGTGGACAGGTCGTCCAGGACGGTGACCTCGTGCCCGGCCGCGACCAGCTGGGCCGCGACGACGCTGCCGATATACCCGGCACCGCCGGTAACGAGCACTCTCATCAGGCCTCCCTGAGCCGTTGCGCTGCCTCTTCTGGCACGATGTCGTTGATCCAGACGCCCATCCCGGATTCCGTTCCGGCTAGGTATTTCAGCTTGCCGGCCGCCCGCCGGACTGACAGTACCTGAAGGTGCGCGGCGAACTGCCGGCGTGCGGCGTCGCCGGAGACCGGGGCCTGGTGCCAGGCGGCGATGTACGGCGCGGGCCGGTCGAAGAGCGCGTCGAACCGGCGCAGCACGTCCAGGTACAGCGGCCCGAAGGCCTCCCGCGCCGCCTCGCCGACCGAGGGCAGGTCGGGCACCCGGGCGGCCGGGAAGATCCGCACCTCGTACGGCCAGCGCGCGGATTCCGGCACGAACGCGATCCAGTGTTCGTTCCGGGTCACGATCCGCACCCCGGCCCGCAGTTCCGTGGCCACCAGGTCGTCGAAGAGGTTGGTCCCGTTGTAGCCGCGGGCCTGCTCCACCATCCGCTCGGTGCGCGGAGTGACGAACGGGAACGCGTAGATCTGCCCGTGCGGATGGCTCAGCGTGACGCCGATCTCCTCGCCCCGGTTCTCGAAGCAGTACACCTGCTCGGTCCCGGGCAGCGCGCTCAGCACCTGCGTCCGGTCCACCCAGGCCTCGAACACGGTGCGGACCCGGGCCGGGGTGAGCCGGTCGAAAGAGGAGTAGTGGTCGGAGGTGAAGCAGACCACCTCGCAGCGCCCGAGCGGCTCGCGCAGCGACGGGAACCTGTTCTCGAACACCACCACGTCGTAACTGGACGCCGGTATCTCGCTGGGCCGTCCCGGCGCCGACGGGTCGAGCGGACACTGGTCGGGTGGCGGCAGGAAGGTCCGGTCCTGGCGGGCCGCGGCGATCACCACCCACTCCCCGGCCAGCGGGTCCCAGCGGATCCCGGATTCGGCCGACCCGACCGGCAGCGGCGGCCCGGGCGGTCGCGGCGGCAGCGGCCTGGTGTCGGGCGCAAGCTCGCGGCCCAGGCCGGGCGCCTCGTTGAAGTAGATGATCTCGCGGCCGTCCGCAAGCCATGCGCTGGTTTTCCAGATTGATTGCGTGCTCACGGAACCCATACGCTATCCGGTCTAGACTGGCCAGACACATCGTGCTACTGAGTGGCGGAGAATCCCGGGGTCTGGTGCGGATAATCCGATCCACCGGTGCTGATCGGAGGAAGTCGGCGATCACGGCTTGAGCAAGGTCGTCCTGGAAATCGTTGTCGTCCTGGTCATCATGTGTATCGGGGGATTCTTCTCCGCATCAGAGATGGCTCTCGTCTCGCTGCGCGAAGGCCAGGTCAGAGCGCTGGCCAAGCGGGGCAAGCGCGGCCAGCGCGCGGCCAAGCTGGCGTCTGACCCGAACCGGTTCTTCTCCGCCGTGCAGATCGGGGTCACCCTCGCCACCCTGGTCACCGGCGCCTACGGCGCCGACACCCTGGCAGGCGTGCTGAAGTCCTGGCTGATCAAGAGCGAGCACATGACGGTGGGCTGGGCCGGCCCGGTGTCCTTCATCGTGGTGACGATCTGCATCACGTTCTTCAGCCTTATCCTCGGCGAGCTCGCACCGAAGCGGATCGGGCTGCAGCGGGCTCCCCGGCTGGCGCTGGTGGCCGCGCCAGTGCTCGACCTGATCGCCACCCTGGCCCGGCCGGTCTTCTGGCTGCTGACGCAGTCGACCAACCTGGTGGTCGCCATCCTCGGCGGCGATCCCCGGGTCGGTCGCCAGGCCATGAGCGAGGCCGAACTGCGTGAGCTCGTGACCGAAAACCAGACGCTCAGCCAGGACGAGCGGCACATCGTCGGCGAGGTCTTCGACGCGGGGAAACGGCAGATCCGCGAGGTGCTGGTGCCCCGCACGGAGGTGGTGTTCCTGGACGCGGAAACGCCGGTCGCCGAGGCCGCGGAGATCGCCGCGGGCGTCCCGCACTCGCGGCTGCCGGTGTACTCAGGCACCTACGACAACGTGATCGGCTTCGTGCACGTCCGGGACCTGTTCGGGCCGGGGATGACCGAGGGTTCGGGCCCGGTCAGCGGGATCAGCAGGCCGGTGAAGTTCCTGCCGATCAGCAAGACCGTGCTGTCCTCGCTGTCCGAGATGCGCCGCGAGCGGGCCCACCTGGCCATCGTGGTGGACGACTACGGCGGCACCGCGGGCATCGTCACCCTGGAAGACCTGGTCGAGGAGCTGATCGGCGACATCAGGGACGAGTACGACCTGGAGCAGGACCCGGCGACCACGCTGCCCGCCGGCGAGGTCGAAGTCGACGGTCTGCTCAACCTCGACGAGTTCGCCGAACAGACCGGCCTCGAGCTGCCCGAAGGCCCGTACGAGACCGTCGCCGGCTATGTCCTGGCCGCCTTCGGCGACCTGCCCTCGGTCGGCGACAGCGTCCAGGTCGCCGACCGCACGATCACCGTGACCGAACTCGACGGCCGCCGCATCGCCCGCCTGCGCGTCACCCCGAACCCGCCCGCGAACCCCCCGCCCGCGAACCCCCCGCCCGCGAGCGCGAATCCCCCGTCGGCCAGTGCACCCCCGTCCGCCGGTGCCGCCCCGGAAGCCCCGTCCGCCGGCGCCCTCCCGTCAGCAGCCCCGAGCGTGCCCGCCGCCGCGAACCCCTCGGTCACCGCAGGTCACCCAGTTTCCGCGAGCGAGGTCCGGAGCCAGGTCCGGCTAGACTCAGATACCCCCCGCGACGGTGGCCCTGAGGTGAACGGCGGCCCGAGGTGAACGGTGGCCCTAGGTTGGAAAGGCGACTAACGTGCCCGGTGGTTTCGACACCGTTCTGGTGGTTGACTTCGGCGCGCAGTACGCGCAGCTGATCGCCCGGCGGGTGCGCGAGTGCCACGTCCGTTCCGAGATCGTTCCCTCCACGATGCCGGTCGCGGACATGCTGGCCAAGCGGCCCAAGGCGATCATCCTCTCCGGCGGCCCTTCGTCCGTCTACGCCGACGGCGCGCCGCCCGCCCCGGCCGGGCTGTTCCGGGCCGGCCTGCCGGTCCTCGGCATCTGCTACGGCTTCCAGCTGATGGTGGCCGGCCTAGGCGGCACGGTCGAGCGGACCGGCGCCGCCGAGTACGGTAACGCTGTGTTGAATCTCCTGGAGGGGGACGACCCCCCCCAGGCCCTCCCCGCGAACGGGGGGGAACCCTCCCCCCCGTACCCCCTGGGCCCCCCTTTGGGGGGGAATCTTCTGGCCGGCACGCCGGCCAGCCAACGGGTGTGGATGTCGCACGGGGATACCTGCACGGCGGCGCCGCCGGGGTTCGCGGTCACCGCGCGGACCGCGGCCACGCCGGTGGCGGCGGTCGAGGACGCGGCCAGCCGGATGTTCGGCGTCCAGTTCCACCCCGAAGTGATGCACACCGAGCACGGCACCCGCCTGCTCAGCCGGTTCCTCGAGCTGGCCGGCTGCCGGCCGTCCTGGACCATGCTGAACATCGTCGAGGAACAGATCGAGCGGATCCGCGAGCAGGTCGGCGGCGGCCACGCGATCTGCGGACTGTCCGGCGGCGTGGATTCCGCGGTCGCCGCCGCGCTCGTGCAGCGCGCCATTGGCGACCGCCTGACCTGCGTGTTCGTCGATCACGGCCTGCTGCGCAAGGGTGAGGCGCAGCAGGTGGAGCAGGATTTCGTGGCCGCGACCGGGGTCCGGCTCATGGTGGCGAACGAGACCGAGGCGTTCGGCTCGGCGCTGGCCGGCGTGACCGACCCGGAGCGCAAGCGCAAGATCATCGGCCGGGAGTTCATCCGCGCGTTCGAGCGTGCGGCCCGGGAGATCACCGCCGAGGCTGGCCAGCACGGCGAGGCGTGCGAGTTCCTGGTCCAGGGCACGCTGTACCCGGACGTGGTGGAGTCAGGCGGCGGCACCGGCACGGCGAACATCAAGTCGCATCACAACGTCGGCGGGCTGCCCGATGACCTGAAGTTCCGCCTGGTCGAGCCGCTCAGGTGGCTGTTCAAGGACGAGGTGCGCCGGGTGGGGGAGGAGCTCGGCCTGCCGCAGGCGATCGTCCGCCGCCAGCCGTTCCCGGGCCCGGGCCTGGCCATCAGGATCATCGGCGAGGTCACCGCGGAACGCCTGGCGATCCTGCGCGAGGCCGACGCGATCGTGCGGGAGGAGATGTCCGCGGCGGGCCTCGACACCCTGGTCTGGCAGTGCCCCGTGGTCCTGCTCGCCGACGTCCGCTCGGTCGGCGTCCAAGGCGACGGCCGCAGTTACGGCCACCCCATCGTGCTCCGCCCGGTCACCAGCGAAGACGCCATGACCGCCGACTGGGCCCGGCTCCCCGACGACGTCCTGGCCCGGATCTCTACCCGGGTCACCAACGAGGTCCCCGAGATCAATCGCGTGGTCCTGGATGTCACCAGCAAACCCCCCGCCACCATCGAATGGGAATGAAGTTCTTTTCTCCGGAACGAACGGTGGTCTCCGCCCCCGCCCGCCTTCTCGCCCGCCTGCCGCCCCGCCCCGCGCCCTTTCCCGCGGCCGGCCTCGGTCAGCCCAGGCTCCGCATGGCCCACAGGTCGGGGAAGGTGGGTTTGCCCAGGGTGCTGGCGAGGTAGGCGGCGCCGGGCGAGCCGCCGGTGCCGTGCCGGGCGCCGATCGTCCGTTCCACCATCTTGACGTGGCGATAGCGCCACTCCTGCAGGCCCTCGTCGAGGTCGACGAGCAGCTCGCAGACGGCGGCCGCGTCGCTGTCGTCTTCGTAGACCTTCCTCAGGACCTGCTGCATCGCATCCGAAGCCTGCAGGGGCGCGGCGACGTCCCGGTCCGCGATGTCCGCCGGGATCTCGTACCCCTGGCCGGCCAGGTAACGAACGAAGGAATCGAACAGGCAGGGTCGTGACATCGCGGCCAAGATACGCTCCCGCTCCGTGCTGCCCGGGGGGCAGGCCGCGACCATCCTCGGGTCCCGCCGCCCCAGCACGGCCTCAAGCTCGCGGAACTGCGCGGATTCGAAGCCGCTTGAGGTGCCGAGCTCGTCGCGGAACCGGGTGAACTGGCCCGGCGTCATGGTCTCGAGCACGTCCAGCTGGGCCACCATGATCTTCATGATGGCCAGGGTCCGCCGCAGCGTGCGCGCGGCGTGGCTGGTCCCGCCGGACGCCAGCTCGGACTGCGCCTGGCCGAGCTCGTGCAGCATCTGCTTGAACCACAGCTCGTAGACCTGGTGGATGACGATGAACAGCATCTCGTCGTGTTCGCCCGACCGGGGCTGCTGAGCCGAGAGCAGCTGATCCAGCCGCAGGTAACCGGAGTAAGTGACGGGTTCGTCCATGGCCGGCCTCTATCCCTGGTGCTCGATGATGTCGCGGCTGGCGCCGACGGCGGTCCAGACGTCGGTGAAGCGCGTGGTCAGCGGGGACAGACCAAACCGGAACCGGTCGGGGGTGCGGTAGTCGGTGACGATGTTCGCGGCGGCCAGCTGCCCGACGATCTGCTCGGCGCGCGAATGGCAGAAGGTGACGTGGCCGCCCCGCCGGGCGGCCTGCCTGGGGGTGGCGAGCGCGCAGCCCAGCGGGACCAGCCAGGCGTCGGCGAGGTCGATGAGGTAGCTGGTCAGCTGCACGCTCTTGGCGCGCATCGCGTCGAGGCCGGCCTCGAGCAGCAACCGGGCTCCCTCTTCCACCGCGGCTGTGCCCAGGATCGACGGCGTTCCCGTCATGAACTTCGCGATTCCGGCCGCCGGGTCGTACCTGGGTCCCATGGCGAACTGGTCGCGCTGGGAGAACCACCCCCAGATCGGCTGCCGCAGCACTTCGGTCAGCCGGGCCGAGACGTAAAGGAAAGCGGGCGCGCCGGGACCGGCGTTGAGGTACTTGTAGGTGCAGCCGACGGCCAGGTCCGCGTCGCAGGCGTCCAGCTCGACGGGCACCGCGCCGACCGAATGGCACAGGTCCCACAGCATCAGCGCGCCGGCCTCGTGCGCGATCTTGGTGATGGCGGCCATGTCGGCCAGCGCGCCGCTGCGGTACGCCACGTGGGACAGGCTGACCAGCGCGGTGTCCTCGTCTACCGCCTCGCGTACCGCGTCGGGCGCCAGGCCCTCGTCGATGTCGGTGGCCAGCATCCTGAGCCTGGTGCCGCGCTGGGCCGCGATCCCCTCGACCACATAGCGGTCACTGGGGAAGTTGTCCTGGTCGGTCACGATCGCGTGCCGCCCCGGCCGCGCGTCGAGTGCCGCGCAGGCCAGCTTGTACAGGTTGACCGTGGTGTTGTCGGTGACCACGACTTGTCCTGGCGCCGCGCCGATGAGCGTGCCGACCAGGTCGCCCGCGCGCCCGGGCAGATCCACCCAGTGGTCCCACGACCTGGCCAGGGCGCCGCCCCATTCGGACCGGATCACGCTCTCAAGCCGCCGCATGGTCGCCAGCGGCGGCGCGCCGAGGGAATTGCCGTTCAGGTAGATCAGCGACCGATCGTCCAGCGCGAACCGGTCGCGGTACCCGGCCAGCGGGTCCGCCGCGTCAAGTTCCGCGGCGTGCGCCCGCTCCAACCTCCCGCTGGACATACCGTTCACCCTAACTCTCGCATCCCTCGCAAACGCCGACCGCCACTGGTTACCATCGGTCTCGAAGAGTAACGCTGGCGCCGAACGACCCGCCGACCCTAGTATCTTTCTGTGATCAGATGCGTACGAAAAGTAAGAATGCCAGCGGCGGCCGGCGCGCTCGTTTGACGAGTTCGCCTGCTGCCGCTACTGTTCGGGATTAGCACTCGCTCGTGTAGAGTGCTAACGCGACGAGGCAGTCTGGCACCCGCGACGACAGGCAGCCGCGCTCGCCCTCTCTAGCAATTTCACCATTAGCCTTTCCGGAGGGGGAGGTCAGATCGTGACGACCGCCACCAAA
>Ga0302324_100026906_pt1 | contig 10977 bp, 9 predicted proteins | sample Palsa_T0_1_FD_201949 | JGI IMG/M metagenome (GOLD analysis project Ga0302324, IMG submission 201949) | Peat permafrost microbial communities from Stordalen Mire near Abisko, Sweden - Palsa_T0_1 | ecosystem: Environmental > Terrestrial > Soil > Palsa > Peat permafrost | place: Sweden: Abisko...
TGCTCAGGCTGTAATTCCCTATGTTCGGTATCGCACGGAAGGGTGCATGCGAAACTGTTAGATACGAGAACGAACTTTAGCCGTGCTCTAACGGCAGCTGCATATCGCAGCGAAGACCCTCTCGTTGCACGTGCGCTCGCCAAAAGTGCGAGGACGAGCACGCCGGAGCAAGCTACTCACCGTTGCAGTTCCGCGCCGCAGTCTGCTGTTTCTTTTGGCCCCAAATATCGTTTTGCGTACGCCAAGTCGCGGAATTAGCGGACATGTAATGACAGACGTCTTTGATACGTAGCGCACAGCACGGCCACAATTTCTTGTTTACGATTCGTCGCAGTCGTTCTTGTGCCACATGGATGTGAGTGCAGGGCCGCGGCCTTCGGCACGACCAACATGTCGAAGCATGCTACGCAGCCAGTCAGCGCCTTTGTGGTGTGCAAGTGACGAACTCAGCCGATCTCGCCCATTCAGCAAATCCTTTTGAGCGCGAGCTGCGTAGACTAATAGCTCTCCTCCTCATCACGACAATGTCGCATCCCGTCGAAGCCGACCCCGGGACCGGTCCCGAGAATTCCAGCGCATCGATGTTTTCATTCAGCGGCTTTGGCACAGTGGGTGTGGTCCACTCGAGTGAAGATCGCGCGGACTTTACGTCTAGTATCTTCAAGCCCAACGGTGCAGGGTATACACATTCTTGGAGTCCGGCCGTTGACAGCTTGGTCGGCGGTCAAGTCATTGCAAACCTTACCCCTCAGCTTTCGGCGATGGTTCAGGCGATATCAGAGCAGAATTATAACAATACCTACACGCCACATATTGAGTGGGCCAATCTCAAATATCAACTCACACCCGAGGCGAGTATTCGCGTGGGGCGAACCGTGCTCGCGAGCTTCCTTGTATCCGATTCGCGAAAGGTGGGATACGCGAATCCGTGGATACGACCGCCAGTCGAGGTGTATAGCCTGGTACCGATCGACAGCAGTGATGGCGTAGATGCAAGCTACCGGCTGCATTTGGGACAGTTGATTCAGACGTTTGTGGGAACTTACGGCGCGACCAGTTCGAATCAACCAACGGGTGGTAATGCGGAAGCCACGCACCAGTGGAACATCTCCGATACCGTCGAATATGGGGCGGCTACAGTCCGAATCGCGTATCAGCGAGCAGACTTGACGCTAGACGGCCTGCACACGTTCCTCAGTGGATTTCGTCAGTTCGGGTTGCAAGGCGAAGCGATAGCAGACCGATATGACCCGTACCGAAAGCCCCTCGCATTCATCGGGATTGGGGGGATGTATAACCCGGGCGATTGGTTTTTCACGGGAGAGTGGGGTACCACTAAATTCCATTCCGTACTCGGCGAGAGCACAGCTTGGTATTTGAGCGCGGGTCACCGGTGGGCGCAATTTACGCCCTACCTCACCTACGGCGAGCTGAAGGCCAACAGCAACACGTCCGATCCCGGCTTAAGCGTATCGACGTTACCCCCGTTTTTGGTAGGGCCCGCTACCGGTCTCAACGCGGGGCTTAATGGAATTCTGGGATCGATCGCCATTCAGAGCACGACTTCCGCCGGGGTCCGATGGGATTTTATGAAAAACGTGGATCTCAAACTGCAGTACGACCACACCCGACTGGGTGCCGGATCGCCAGGCACGTTGATTAATTTACAGCCGGGGTTTCAACCCGGAGGCACTGTCAATCTCTTCAGCGCCGCAATAGATTTCGTGTTGTGACCGGACCGATGATGGCCTTCAATAAGTGCGCCCGACTGCGTGTGTTTGGTGTTGCGCTCAGCTTCGCGATGAGCGTAGCAATGGCCGACGTAGTTGCGGTGGTCTCATCGAAAAGCGCGATAACGACGCTAAGCAAGAGCCAAATCGCAGATATTTTCTTTGGCAAGACAGGCCGTTGGCCCAATGGCGTACAGCCCGTGCCAATCGACCAAGCTGCAGGCTCAGCGGCACGAAATGAGTTCTACCTGAAGGTGGCCGACAAATCAGCTGCGCAAATGAAAGCTTATTGGTCGAAGATTATATTCACGGGCAGAGGGCAGCCGCCGCAAGAGGTGCGCGACAGTGTGGAGATGAAGAAGCGGGTCATCGAAAATCTTGCGGCGATAGGGTATATAGATATTGATATGGTGGACAGCACGGTGAGAGTCCTCCATACGCAGTGACGAGACGCCCGAGCGGTGTCTAGAGTCAAATCGGCTGGTGACGCGTGCGTTGCGACAGGCGTCGATTTCGGCCAGTGGCTGGACAGATTCGCCATATTGGACGCTTTCAAGCCATCCATATCCTATACCCCCTACTCCGCCAACTTGAAAATCGCGATCGTGTCCCCGTACGGAAATCCCATCTGGAAGTTACCGCCCGCAGCTACAGCAAGATACTGGCGCCGCCTACCGAATAGGTCATCGGTGGCGCGTAGACGCCCGCGCCTAAGTTAAACTTCCACAGCTTCGCACCGTGGACAGCGGTAAGCTTGCTCTCTCAAACGAGCATAATTCTTATGCCGCAGTATGTTTCGAATCGTCTCGCGTGGCCGAGGTTCGTGGGCGCCATGTTGCTATCAACAATCTCGCTTTCGGCATTTTCGGACGAGTCGGTGAATTCGGATAAAAGCGATTACAGCCTGCTTGATCCGACGCCCGACGATCAAATGCGCTCGTTTAGCACGGATCGGCCGGCGAAAGCCAATACCCCCTACACAGTCGATGCCGGACACCTCCAATACGAGACCGACCTTACCGTGCTTGGTTACGGGAATACACAGGGGACGACAACACGCGATTGGACCGTGGTCGACCCGACACTGAAAGTCGGAGTAAACAATACCATCGATGCGGAGCTGCAAATCACGCCGTACAAATCGGTGACAACCAAAACCGCGGCCCGTGAGATGAGCCTTTCCGGAAGCGGGGATACTTTCGGGCGTTTGAAAATCAATGTAGTCGGCGATGATCAAGGCACCGTCACTATGGCAGTGTTGCCCTACGTCAAATTTCCGACGGCACGCTCAGGGCTCGGAAACGGTAAGTTAGAAGGGGGGATCATTCTACCAATAAGCTTCAGTGTCCCCGGCGGCTTTACCGTCATCATCATGCCGGAGGGAGACTTTCTAAAGAGCACCGTGGGGAGCGCGTACTACACAGCCTTTGATTTTCTGGTCAATGTGAGCCACCCGCTCGACAAGCGATGGTCCTTTTACACTGAAATTTTCACATCCCAGTACTTCGGATCGCATGACTCGCCGGTCTATACCCTGGATGAGGCGCTCACTTACGCGTTGACCTCGAATTTACAGCTCGATTTCGGCGGCAACTTTGGAATGAATGATGTGACGCCGCGCATCCAACTGTACGCGGGCCTTTCACAGCGGTTCTAGATCTCAAACTCCGCGCCGATTTCCATCAGCTGGGCGCTGGGTAAATTAAAGTAAGCGCCGGGTTGTTGTGCATTGCGACTCATCATCGCGAAAAGCGCTTTGCGCCAGCGGACCATGCCGCTCTGACGGGTCGTCGCAATAATTGTCTCATGGCCCGTAAAGTACGTCACTTGCGCGAGATTGCAGGGCGCGATCTGCCCGCGCGCTACCGCAATTTGCAAGCCTTTGGGCACATCGGCTTTTTCCATAAATCCAAACCTTAATGCGACCCGAGCAATGCGGTCGGAAAGCGGTGTGACAGCGACGCGCTCCTCATCGGCGACACGGGGAGTTTCTGTCATCGCTACCGTTACCAAGAACACTCTTTCGTGCAATACATGATTGAAATTGACATTGCGCGTGAGCGGGATAGGGACTCCTCGCAGCATGCGACCGAGCACCACCGCGGTTCCGGGGATTTGGTACGGGGGATCGGCTTTGAGCCGCTCGATGAACTCGGGAGTTTGCTCGCGAATTGCTAGGCGGACCTTGTCCATTATCTCCTGGCCTCTGCGCCAGGTCAGCATGAGAAACGCGACGATAAAGGAGATCGCTAAGGGGAACCACCCGCCCTCGAAAAGCTTGGTTGAGGTTGAAGCTACGAATAGCGTTTCCAAGGTAAGTAAACTGCCGTTCACGGCATACACGAGGAAGGGATTGATCTTCCACTCAAGCGCCACAAACGTGGCCATCAGCGTAGTGATCGCCATCAGCAAGGAAACTGCTACTCCAAAGGCGCCCGCTAGGGCATCGGAGGAACCGAAACCGATCACCGCAGCCAAGGTACCGAAGGCGAGTAACCAGTTGACGAGCGGGACATAGATTTGGCCCATCTCGTGGCCCGCTGTATGCACAATGCTCATGCGCGGGAAGAAGCCGAGTTGAATGGCTTGACTCGTTAGCGAATACGCGCCGGAAATGATCGACTGCGAGGCGATCACGGTCGCCGCGGTGGCCAACACAACGAGGCCGTAGTGCGTCCATGCCGGCGCCAGTTGATAAAATGAATTTTCGATCGCTCCCGGCTCCGTTAAGAGAAGGCCACCTTGGCCGAAGTAATTCAAGGTCAAGGCGGGCAGCGCCACTCCGAACCAGGCAACCCGAATCGGCAGCGGACCAAAATGTCCCATGTCGGCATAAAATGCTTCCCCGCCCGTAACAGCGAGAAAGGCGCCGCCGATGACAACCAAGGCCAAAGGTCCTACATGCCATAGATAGTTGACTGCCGGTAAGGGGCTGAGCGCAGCAAGAATAACCGGCGCCTTCACAATTCCGGCGATCCCAAGAACGCCGATGACGATAAACCAGAGAAGCATGACCGGTCCGAAGAGACGGCCAATCCAAGAGGTGCCTTTGTGCTGGATGAGAAATAAGCTCACTAGGATGATAAGCGTCAGAGGAACGACGAATCGCCCCATCTGCGGTGCGTAGAGCTTGATTCCCTCGATCGCACTTAATACCGAAATCGCCGGAGTAATGGTCCCATCGCCGTAGAGCAACGTGGCGCCAATGAGTCCCACGATGACCATAGCCGCACGCCAGCCCCCGCGCTTCGCGTGTTGCGGACTGATCAAGGCGAGAAGGGCCAAAATGCCGCCCTCCCCATGATTGCTCGCGCGCATGATGAGGATCGCGTATTTAAGGGAAATGACGATGATCAGTGACCAGAAGATCAATGACACGATGCCGATGACCGCCTCGGGCGAAATAGCGCCACTTGGGCTTGCCGCTTTCACGGCTACCTGCAGTGTGTAGAGGGGGCTCGTCCCAATATCACCGAAAACGATTCCCATGCACGCGAGCGCCGCTGGCGCCAAGACGCGCCGGCCTTTGAATGCGGTATCGGCTATCGATATGATCGTCACGGAATCTTTCCTTTACGTCCGAGAGAGCGGGTTGCCGTTCAGCCGTTCGCGATGTGAGGTCGAACTCGGACATTTCTGGCGATCGCTATCGTAACTTATTCGACGCCATTCGCGCGTGAAACGAGCAGGGACCAGGTCGTCGGTGCACGGTGGATAAATGGGGAATATGGATTCAGATCTAACGCAGTTAGGCTTTCTACTCCTTATCTCGGCGCTGGTTGCCATGTTGACCCGTCGCGTGCGCCTACCTTACACCGTAGGGTTGGTGCTTGCAGGCATGGCGCTATATGTTCTACAGATCCACGTCAAATGGCATTTGTCCAAGGAGCTTATTTTTTCGGTCTTCTTACCGCCGCTTGTTTTCGAAGCAGCTCTGTTTATCAACTGGGAGAGCTTAAAAAAAGATTTGCCCATTATCGCCGTACTGGCCTCGGCGGGGGTGATGCTCGCGGCCGCCGTCACGGCGGTCGGCATGCACTACGCTCTCGGTTGGGACTGGGGCAGCGCGGCCATATTTGGTATATTGATTTCTGCCACGGACCCGGTGTCGGTCATCGCGGCTTTCAAGCAGGCTAAGAGCGAGGGTCGATTACGGCTGCTCATCGAGGCTGAGAGTCTTTTGAACGATGGCACGGCGGCAGTGGCCTTTGTTAGCGCGCTTGCAATCTTGACCGGCATTCATCAAGACTTCATCACTATCGCCGGCAATCTGCTCCTGACCATCGTAGGAGGGATCACGGTCGGAGCGGTGACCGGCTTTAGCCTCATGTTCTTAGCCGGCCGCACCCCGGACTACTTGGTTGAAATGACGTTCACGACCCTCGCGGCGTACGGCTCATTCTTTATCGCCGAGCACTTTCATATGTCAGGCGTTTTAGCGACTCTCACGGCGGGCCTGGTCGTCGGCAACTTTCGATCATCATCGGCGATTACGCGTGCCGGTCGCCGAGCTTTGGGGCCTTTCTGGGAATTCGCGGCGTTCATCGCGAACTCGATTATTTTCCTGCTAATTGGCGCTCAGGAAGCGCAGCAACACTTCAAAGGCATTGCGTTCCCATTGTTGGTAGCGGTGGCGATGGTGACGTTGGGTCGAGCGGTTGCGGTCTATCCGTTGTGTGCGCTGTTTATCAAGAGCCGCTTCGCGGTCACGTATCAGCATCAGCACATCTTATTTTGGGGCGGGCTACGCGGCGCTCTGGCATTGGCACTTGCCCTCGCATTACCGTACGAGATGCCGAAGCATGATGCAATCGTTACTGTCACATTTGCTGTAGTTGCCTTCTCCGTGTTTGTGCAAGGTCTGACAATACCATTGCTGTTGAGGAAGCTCAGGCCTACCAGTTGACGATGCCTCCGAACAACCCATCGCACAAGTCGCACTTACGATACCGAAAGTCGCCGCTGCGTGCCGCACGTTGTGGCGTGCATCCCAAGGCTGGACATGTGGCGATACCATGCCGCGCCGTAGCATAATCTGACTCCATCGCGCCGAGCGGTGGCGTCGCCATGTTTCATCCGTAGCGCACAGGAGTACTTTCTCGGGGCAACATCACCGCGATTGAGCGGCGACAGTCTGCAGGCGCACGGCGTCCCGTCCTTGGCCGCTCTGGCGCAGGGCACACGCGGCGTATCGCTGAAGAGCAAAGGACCAAGTCAGACGGAGATCGAAATGCGCGGTGTTACCTGGAGCGGCGGCAACTCCTAGAATTTGACGAGAACGCCAGCGCCGTACACTACTTCGCGCGTGCGTAGATCCGGGAACCAGTCGCCTGCGTCGCACTGGCCGGTGGTGCCGCTGACGCCGCCTCCCACACAGCTTCCCGGCGAACCGTTATTGCCGCCCGGCGGTGTCACGCCGCCTGACCCCGACCAGTAGGGCGCGCTCGAATGCCGGAACGTCGCCTCCGTCCACCAGGTAATCCAGTCCTTGGGCATGTATTGGAAATTAAGCTGGGAGTCCCATTGATAAAGCTTTTGTCCAGGAGCCTGGGTGAAGTACGGCGAGCCAGTGGCTGCAGTCGCTCCGTTGATCGGGGGGGTCAGAGCCAGGTAGCGGCCCGGATTGTTCATGAAGCCGCCACCAATCGTGACCGCATATAGATCGCTGTGGAACCAGGTACGGTCATAGAGCATCATGCCGAAAAAACTCTCCTTGTTTTGTCCGCTCGAGCACGTCACGCCGCCGCCGTATTCGCAGCCGAGATCGACCGTATAGCTGAAAGCCATTCTGGACACGCCGTCTCCGCCTTGGTCGCGCGCGTCGTAGTATTTGACCTCGACACTATCGTCTTCGTGAACGCGCTTCACCCTCGACCAATCAACCGACCGTCCCGCCCCCAGATATGATCCGACGGCGGCATTAGCGTTGCCGCCATTTTGCGGCTGGCAGAGGGTATCTGTGGTTCCGTTCGATCCGCTGGTGTTATTCGCTTGGCAACTTAAATTGTCTTGGCCGATAGAATAGCTGTTAAACACCAATTTAAGCGAGTCATTCGGTATCCAAAGGATCTGCCCTCCGAATCCGGGCTTGCTATTGAACTTGGCATAAGACTGCCAACCATTGATGAGCCATGGCTCGATTTTCAAATTTTGGGTCGGCCACCATTGAACTCGTAGTCCGTTGAAGAACCAGGGCGTGTTCGAGGACACGAACGACGGCTGGTAAGTCCAATTGTCGTAATTGTAATAACTGAATAAGCCGATATACGAAACAAATACTCCCAGATCGACATTGAGGCCGTGGTTCACGTCGAAGTGATACCCGGCATTTGCTTCCGAGAAGTATCGGTAGGCATTAGCGAGATCCCACTGGCCCACAGCCGAACTTGCATCGTTGCGAGGCGTGGTCGTAGCGAATTCGCCGAACATCGAGAGAAATCGCGCTCTCACATTGTGCCAGTGGAAGTCACCGCCCAAGCTGACCTGTTCGATCTGGAACTCCCCCGAGCGAAATTCCTCGGTTGAGCCGACGATCGTGTGGTCGATCGGATGGTTGCCGCTTTGCAAATAGTTCACGTCCAAGCGAATCTCGGGCGTAAAAAAATTCGTATCGAATATCGGGTCATGCTCACGCGAAGTGCCGTTCATCCATCCAACGTAGCCAACGTCGGCCCATGGGGTTTTGGTGTCGACGTCCGGAGCTGGGGCAGGAGCCTGCAGCGCTTCGGGTATCGTCGGAGCAGCAGCAGGCGCGGCGGGGTATGCGAGTGCTGCGACTGCTGGTGCCGGGGCGGTGGCCGTAGTGGCGTTCATCACGATGTCATGACGAGAGGCCTTGCTGGCGACCACGTTGACGCCGGGGACAACAACGTCAGGAGAGCCATCCACTGTTATCGTCAGCGACCACGAACCAGGAGGAACATCGGCAAACGAATAGATGCCATCGCTACCCGACACCGTGGAGCGAATGCCGCCGCCCGCGCTAGCGGCGGTCACGGTCGCCCCGCCGATGGGGATCTTCGCTGCATTCGTTACGACGCCTACGATAGTCCCGCGTGCCACCGCGGTCATTGAAGTGATGGCGTCTTCGGCCCGAACAACCGGCATCACAACTGCGATCGACGTGACAGCGAATATCACACTCGGTAGGAATTTCTCCATGTTCATTGTCGTCACCTTCCTGGAAATGGGCACGCAAGGCCCACTTTCAAAACTTGTGAGAGGCCATCAGGAATAGTGGTGCGGCCCGGTTGCCGCGCTTGAGCGGCCATTATCGAGAGGGTGGCTGTGACCAAAAAAACCTAGATGAATCTCGGTCGTATGGAAATGCACATGATTTCGATAGCCACTATTCTTTCTTGGGCTTTTACCCATTAACGTCGGTTCTGTAAGAATATAGAAAGGGGTGTTAATACGCCGTTAAGAAAACGGCCATTCGTCTAACATAAAAGCGTAAATGTCGCTGATTGCATCGCGCAGATGCAGCTTGCGAATGCATCGAGCCTCGAACAAACGGCCTCGCGCGAGCTTGAACATTTCGATCTGCGTTTGGCAAAAACTGCTGTTTTGTCGATCTCGCGCCCGCGTCGAGAGTTTCTTATTTGTCGATAACTGCTAAGGTGGGGCGCGGCCAGTGGCGAGACCGAAGACTCACGGCATCGTGTTTGCCTGGGCGTCGCCGCGCTCGAGGTTGGCAGATTGAGGAGCCGGATGAGCGTAGATGCATATGGGGTAGCTCCTCGTGATCTCCGCGATTACTTCCATTTGAGGGCCCCCGCATTGGCGGCCGTACGGGCGTTGCGGACTAGCAAGTTCGCGGTAACCGGCGGCAGGTCGGGAAACGCCTATATTCTCAGCCTACGGCGTAAAGAGTTTACAGCTCACGAGATTCGGTTCGCGGAGCGCACCGTTCCGGTAATCCCTTTTCCCGCGGGCATGACGAGCCTCGTCAACATCGCCCTGGATCCGACAGAATACTCGGACACTGCCATCGATGGCTGTAGCTTTTATCTTCGTCGGGAAAGTTTCGATCGACTAGCCGACGATTTGGGGGGAAACCGAATTGACAATCTCGCGATAAACCTCGGTATCGCGATCAACGATCCCGTCGTAGTCAACCTCGGCCCTTGTTTGTTGTCAGCAATCGAGCGGCCTCAATTGGTCAACCCGCGCTTTGTCGACCATGTCGCCATGGCACTCCACACGCATCTAGCGCAGCGATATGGCGGCATGCGAATCCCACGAATTTCTGGCCGTGGCAGTCTGGCTCCCTGGGAACTACGGCTTGCCCGCGACACGATCAGTGCTCATCTCGAGGGAGGAATATCGCTGGCGCGGATGGCGAGTGACTGCGGGCTATCCGTAAGCCACTTCGCAAGAGCGTTCACGTGCAGCACCGGAGTGTCGCCGCACCGTTGGCTAATGCAGCGCCGCGTCAATCGCGCCAAGGACTTAATGCGGGCGTCAAGTGTTCCGTTGTCGCAGGTTGCGCTTGCCTGCGGATTCTGCGATCAATGTCATTTCACCCGAGTGTTTTTGCAATCGACCGGAATGACTCCGAGTCAATGGCGCCGCGCCAAGGCGAACTAGAATGCCTGTAGCACTCGCTGTTCGGCAGATGCTCGCGGCGCTCGACGGAAAAGCGCGGCTTAGCCTCACACTTCCACCGATTTTGCGGGAGGTAATGTGTCAGCTCTCGCCGGCGCCCAAGTGGCTCGCCAACCTGGAAACCTGACAAGATTGGGGAGCGAACGTGACCGAGGTTGCGGGAATTCATCATGTCACTTCCGTCGCCAGCGATCCTGATCGTACACTCAAATTTTACACGAACACGCTTGGCCTGCGGCTCGTAAAGAAAACAGTCAATTTTGATGAGCCATCCGTTCTGCACTTCCACTGTGGGAGATCCCACTGGCTCACCCGGAACTCTTCTTACATTCTTCATCCACGAGGGCGTTGCCCGTGGTCTGCGCGGCACCAGGCAAGTAAGTGCCGTCGTACTCGCGGTGCCGCCGGGCTCGTTACCGGACTGGGGCAAGCGTCTGGTGGATCAAGGAGTCGAGGTCGTGGGCCGCGCCTGGGCGTTCGGAGAAGAGTATTTGTGTTTTACGGATCCTGACGGCCTGGAACTGGCACTGATTGATGACGCCACAGACTCGGAATCCGCCACCGCGTCCTGTTCCGCCAATGCGTCCTGCTGCGTGATAAGGCGGATTCGATCGGTAGAAATCCAGATCGAGGGATTCCA
>Ga0302324_100026908_pt1 | contig 10977 bp, 6 predicted proteins | sample Palsa_T0_1_FD_201949 | JGI IMG/M metagenome (GOLD analysis project Ga0302324, IMG submission 201949) | Peat permafrost microbial communities from Stordalen Mire near Abisko, Sweden - Palsa_T0_1 | ecosystem: Environmental > Terrestrial > Soil > Palsa > Peat permafrost | place: Sweden: Abisko...
CCAGACCCGCTGCGCCGCGTTCATGGGACATACGATCATCGTCAACAAGATGCGGCAGATGGGCCAGGCCGGCGGTCGGACGCTGATGTCTGATCCGATGGGAGGGCATCTCGCCAACCTCGATCCGGATGATTACAAGCGTCTATTCCGCCCCTACCTGCCGCAGTCAATCGTCGGCGAAAAGTTTCTAGCTGATTTTGGGCCGACGATCGACACCGCCACGACCGTCGATGCGAAAACCAATTATCATGTATTGCAGGCAACGGATCATCACGTGCTGGAGGCCGGTCGCGTGCGGCATTTCGTCGAGTTGATTTCCGCGGCCGGGCGAGCACCATCGCGCTCGCGGGAGCAAGGCGCTTTGCTGGATAAGGCCGGGCATCTGATGTACGCGTCGCATCTGTCCTATACAAATGATGCAAAGCTGGGCGCTGATGAATGTGATTTGCTGGTGAGACTTGCGCGCGATCGCGAGCGGCAAGGTTTATACGGAGCGAGAATCACTGGCGCCGGCGGTGGCGGGACGGTCGCGGTGTTGTGCGATATCAACCAAAGCGCCGACGCCTGCATCGCCGAGCTATTGGCCGAGTACGAAAAGCAGATTGGTAAAGAGCCCGAAGCATTCCTCGGATCGAGCCCCGGTGCGTGGCATGTCGGGACGGTGATTCTCTGAAAAGGGTGAACCTGGATAGTTTTCAATGCGACCGCTTTTTTGCCGCTCGCGGCTTAGCGGGCCAGCGAACGCCGTTGGCCCGCTAAGCGGCAAGCGGCAGGAGAAGGAAACGCGCGTGCTTCCCATCGATCCCCAATCCGCCGTCGATCGCCTTATCGACTTCCAGAAGACCGTGCGCGATCTCATCATTTCGTCGGGCAAATCAAAGAGTCTGAATGCCGTCGATCGCGCTAGCGCCGCCGACACGATCTATGCGATCGACGCGATTGTTGAGCCGGTGCTTGAGGATTTCTGCCGCGACTGGGCCCGGACGACGCCGCTGGTGCTGATTGCCGAGGGAATCGAGAACGAGCATGGCCGGGAGGGCGTGAAGATTTTTCCCGATGGTGCGCGCGAAGAAGACGCCATCATTCGGCTGATCGTCGATCCGATCGATGGTACGCGCGGCATCATGTACGACAAACGGCCCGCCTGGGCGCTGGCGGGCGTCGCTCCGAACAAGGGACCCGATACCCGCCTGCGCGATATCGAAGTAGCCGTGATGACCGAGCTGCCAACCAGCAAGATGGGGTTTGCGGATGTTCTCTGGGCGACCAAAGGTCGCGGGGCGCGGGGGAAAAGGGCCGATTTGTCGAACGGCACGTCCACGGAACTGCAGTTCTCCAGCTCGACTTCACCGACCATCAACCACGGTTTTGCCAGCATCAGCAACTTTTTCCCCGGCACGAAGGTGCTTGCAAGTGAGCTAATGGAAGAACTGGTGCGCGAGCTAATCGGTCCCGCCGATGTCACCAAGGCAACTGTCTTTGATGACCAATACATCAGCACGGGCGGGCAGTTCTACGAGCTGATCGTCGGCCACGATCGTTTCAATGCTGATCTCCGGCCGCTCTTTTACGCGCTTCAAGGTCAACCGCAAGGGATGTGCTGCCATCCATACGATTGTGCGACCATGCTGATCGCCCAGGAGGCCGGCGTTCTCCTCACCGATGGATCGGGAGACCCGCTCGATGGTCCGTTGGATTGCGCAACGGGCCTTTCATGGGCGGGTTTCGCGAATGCTGCGCTATTGCAAGAAATTCAGCCTCTCATCACCAAGTTCATCAATTCGCGCCGGCGTTGTTGAAGTCCAAACTCGATTCGCATCGGGCGATCCGACGATTTCGTTGCAGAGCCCCGGTTCGCATCTTGCTTCTTTGTGGTAAAAAGTCCGGAAGCCGTTGAATAATGGAAGTGCCGCGCAGTGCGCGCATTTTGTTGAAAACAAGCCAGGAGCACGCATGAATCGAAAATCTGGAAAATGGACTGCAGTCGCGCTCGCCGCATCGCTGGCGGTTCCGGTTTTGGCAAGGGCGGACGGGCCGTCCACCCAGCCGGTTCCGCAAGGGAATGCGCCGGCTGACGATCAGGATTTTGTCATCTCCACGATGCGCGTCCAGGAACTCAAAGGGATGACCTATCTCTTCGTCAGCTCCAAGACCAACATCGCGCAGCTCGGAGATCACATCCGCCAGAGCACGGAGAAGATCCAGCCCGCCCTCAAAGCGGGAGCGGTCAAACCGATCGGGCCGATCCTGATCATCTTTCACGGGATGAATCAGAATGCTGGCGGCGAATTTCCATTGGAGGTGGGCTTTCCCGTCGCCGACGATATCACGGCCCCCAATGGATTTGAGATCAAGAAGCTGGACAAGTTTCGCTGCGCGACAGTGCTCTACAGTGGATCCATGCAGCAGATTCGCCGGGCGTTCGAGGCGGTGTACAACGATCTCCTCGGGGCTGGCCTTGAGCCGACGGACGAAACTCGTCAGGCGATTCTGCTGTTTGAAGGGCAGGATTCGGTCAACAACGTCGCAATGATCCAGGTCGGTGTTCGATAGCACGGCTCCCAATCCCTCGCGATGTCCCATGCCATCCAGTTGTCCAATGTGACCAAGACCTTCGGCGCGCATATCGCGGTCGATGATCTGAGCCTGTGCGTACCCACTGGCAGCGTGTACGGATTCATTGGTCCCAACGGTTCGGGCAAGACGACGACACTGCGAATGATCACGCGCATTCTTCCGCCCGACTCTGGCCGGGTGTGTGTTCTGGGCGAGGATCATCACGGTCCGGCAAACGATCGCGTCGCCTATTTGCCCGAGGAACGCGGACTCTATAAGCAGATGAAAGTCCGCGAACTGCTGCGATTCTATGCCCGGCTAAAAAGCCACACTCCGGCGCCTGGCGAAATTGATGGTTGGCTGGAGCGGATGGAACTGAGCGGGCATGGTGAGAAGAAAATCGAACAACTGTCCAAAGGAATGAGCCAGAAGGTTCAGTTCATCGCGACCGTCATCTCCCGACCAGAATTGGTGTTGCTGGACGAACCCTTCAGCGGGCTGGATCCGATCAATGCCACGGTGCTGCGCGACATCGTGCTGGATCTGAAGAAGCAGGGGGCCACGGTCATCTTCTCCACGCATGACATGTCCATCGCGGAGAAGATGTGTGATTTCATCTTCATGGTTTTTCGCGGCAGAAAGATGCTGGATGGAACGCTGGAATCCATCCAGCGGGACTATGGTGCCGATACTGTTCGCGTGGAATTCGGTCAACCGGTCATGTTGAATGATCTGCCCGGTGTGTTGAGCGTTACGGATTTCGGCAAATATCAGGAGCTGCGCGTGGAGCGAGACTGCGATTCGCAGAAGTTGCTCGCCGCCCTCATGCAACGAGGCGTCGTAGGGCATTTTGAAATTGCCCACCCAACACTGCAGGATATTTTCGTCCGAATCGCCAACGGCAATCAGACCGCTGGTTTCCTAAAGAATGATTTAGCCACAGATGGGGCACGGATTGGCACAGATGGAGAGAAGACATAGCCAAATTCCTGTCTGGGGCCATCTGTGCGCCATCTGTGGCTAAGATTCTTTGCTTTGCCGTTGATTGAACAGAGAAATGGGAAAATCCCTCGCCATCGCCGTCCGCGAGTACAACGCCGCCGTGAAGACCAAGGCGTTTGTCATCAGCGTGGTGCTGCTGCCGGTGATGTTGTGCTCGACGCTGATCCTGCGGCATTTGACCGAACATCTGACCGATTCAAAGGATCAGCGCTATGCATTTCTCGATCACGCAGTAAATCCGGATGTCTTTAACTTTCTGAATGATGCCGTGCAAAAACGAAATGAGGACGGCACCCAGCCCAGATGGTTTTTGGAGCGAGTCCCGGCGACCGATCCCGCCAAGCAACTGCAATTGAAGCTCTCGGATCGGGTGAGGCACGGAGAACTTGCGGGCTTCATCGAGGTGAACGGCAATGACATCGTCTACCATTCAAACACGCCGACGTATCTGGATTTTCGCGACTTCGCTGGCCGGCGGATTAACGAAGCACTGCGCACGCGGCGACTTGCTGATGCTGGCTTTCCCACCGCCAAGATCGAGCCGCTGCTAAGCTCATTACCGGTAAAGGATGGCGGCCTGGCGCGGATCGATCAAAAAACGGGGGCGGTGGTAAACGAGAAGCCGCCCAATAGCGTTGCCGCCATTTTAGTGCCGTTCGCACTGGTGATGCTGATGTTTCTCATCGTCATTGTCGGCGCGATTCCGATGATGCAGGGCGTCATCGAGGAAAAGCAACAGCGGATCGCGGAGGTGCTCCTGGCTTCGGTGCGGCCGTTTGAATTGATGGCGGGCAAGCTGTTGGGAATGACCGCCATCTCGCTGACACTCATCGCGATTTACGGCCTGGGCGGCGTGTGGATCGCCGGGCGAACGACTTTTGACCTCAGTGCCTATGTTACTCCTTCGGTGATGGGCTGGTTCTTCCTGTTCCAGATTCTGGCCGTGCTCATGTTCGGCTCGATGTACATCGCCGTTGGCGCGAGTTGCACGGATATGAAGGAAGCGCAGGCGCTGCTGTTGCCGGTGAACCTGCTGATTATGTTGCCGATCACGCTATTGGCGGACGTGATTCAGCATCCGATGGGTCCGCTGGCGAGGTGGGGATCATTTTTCCCGACGGCCGCGCCGATGCTCACGATTGCCCGGATCGCCTCGTCACCGGCGGTTCCGATGTGGGAGAGAATCGTTCCCGCATTGATCACGTTTGGAACAACGCTGCTTTTTGTCTGGGCGGCGGGGAGGATTTTTCGCGTGGGGTTGATGGCGGGGAAAGCGAGTTTCGGATCGATGCTGGGATGGGTGATTCGCGGATAGTGTGGATCCAATTAGCCCGGCGTGAATCGTGGCGGGCTAATTGGGTGATTCGCGTCATGCCGCCGCGTGGTGCACGAACTGCTCGTACAAATGCGCATATTTCCCGCCTCTGGCCACCAATTCCCGGTGTGTTCCGCGCTCGATGATCTTGCCGGCGTCGATTACCAGGATGCAATCGGCCTTCATGATCGTGCTCAATCGATGGGCCACGATGAACGTCGTTCGGCCTTCGAGTAATTTTTCCAGCGAGCTTTGCACGAGCAATTCTGTGCCGGTGTCGACGGCGCTGGTGGCTTCATCGAGCATGAAGATGCGCGGATCGGCGAGAAAAGCGCGCGTGAAGCAGATCAGTTGCCGCTGGCCCAGGCTCATGTTGGATCCGCGCTCGCCGACATCGGTTTGATAGCCGTCCTGGAGCGATCGGATCGAATCATGGCTGCCGATTGCCCGGGCGGCATTGATTACATCTTGGTCGGTGGCATGCGGCTTGGCGTAACGGATGTTTTCCATGACCGTGCCGCTGAACAGATAGTTCACTTGAAGCACCAGTCCCATTTGCCGGTGCAGCGAATCGCCGGTGACGTAGCGAATGTCCTGTCCATCGACAAGCACACGACCCTGCTGCGGTTGATAGAACCGGGCGATGAGCGAGATGATGCTGCTCTTGCCGCTGCCGGTCGCGCCGACGAGCGCGAGGGTCTTTCCCGGAGGCGCTTCGAAACTGACGCCATGGAGCACCGGCCGCGCTGGGTCGTAGCCGAAGGTAACGTCTTCGAACTTCACCTGTCCGGAAATTCGCGCCAGCGGTTTGGCATCGAGGACATCCTGAACATCTGGCTGCAGGCCAAGCAGATCAAAGACGCGCTCGGCGCCGGCCATTGCGATCATGAGCTGGTTGTAGAAATTCCCGAAGTTGAGGATCGGGTTCATGAAATAATCCCAGTACAGGAACGCGGCGACGACCGCACCCACGCCGCCGGAGGTCGCTGTCTGCGGGCCAATCCGATTGGTGACGATGAGATATCCGCTAAAGACGAGAATGATGATCTTGCCTAGATATCCGATTGCCTGAAGAAACGGCTGATAGATTCCGTTGACGCGGGCAACCATGATGTTGTTCGCGGTGTTCACATCCTGCAGGCGATCGAAGACATTGAGGTTCGGTTCCTGCCGATTAAACGCGGTCACCACGCGCATGCCCGTGATATTCTCCGCCAGGTTGGTGCTGACGCGCGTGAATCCTTCCCGCTGAATCTGCGAGAGAAAGGACGCCTTCCTCAGATAGATCAAATTGGCGACGAACAGCACCGGCCCCAGCCACGCCACGGAAAGGAACAGCCGCCAGTCGGTGTACATCGCCATCATGAACGCGGCAAGGAGCATCATGAGGGAATTGTTCACTATCTGCGTGAGTCCCCAGACGTTCACCTCGCGCAGCGAATTGATGTCGCTGGTGCACCGGCTGATGATCCGGCCCAGCTTGGTTTTGTCGTAGTAGCTCATCGACAATTGCTGAAGCTTGGAGAAGAGTCGTCTGCGGATGCTGAACTGCACGCTTTCGCCGGCGCGCGTCATCACGAGGATGGTGAATCGCTGAAGAGTGACTGCCGCCAGAAGCGTGAGCGACCATAGGACGATGATCCCAACGAGTGTTGTGATCGCCTTTACCGAAGAAGCGGGCGCGTCCGGTTCGTGCCGGGCAAACGCGGTCGTCAGGTTGATCACCCATTTGGTGAATTGCGGCGACTGCAGCTCAAGCAGCACCTGAAGCGCGCCCAGGACAAGACCGATCGAGTATTGCCGCTTGAACGGTTTCAGTTGTGAAAACAACCGCCGAACCATCGCGGCATCGATTGGCTTATAGCGCGCTTCGCCCTCCTCGGTCTCCACGCTAGGAACAATCCTGGCGTTGGCGGCTGGCTTGCGGAATCGGTTGGTGAGCAGAGCGATCATGGTTGAGATAAACAAAAAATCCGTCACAGCGGCGTGCCCACTTTAGTGGACACGGGCGTAGATACAGCGGCAGAACTCGTGCCCGGTAAAACCGGGCACGCCACTGGACAAAGTCATGCCGCCGGCGCATCGGCTTCACCCGATTGCGCTCCTGCACGCGCGGCGCCAACAGCGAGCCGGCGCTGGGCGCGCATTCGCTTCATGTGCGATGGCTCGCCCTCGGTCGCTTCATCCTCATCGCCATACAACTGCACCGCCGCGATCTGCCGGTAGTGGCCATCCTGCGCGACCAGCTCATCGTGCGTCCCGACCTGGGTGACCCGGCCCTCTTCGAGCACGATCACCACATCCGCCCGCTTTACCGTGCTGATGCGATGGGCGATCAGGAACGTGGTACGATCGTTCATTACCACATCCATCCCGCGACGAATCAGATCTTCGGTCTCGGGATCGACCGAGGCGGTTGCATCATCCAAGACGAGAATCCGCGGGTTTGAGAGAATTGCACGGGCGATCGCCAGACGCTGGCGTTGTCCGCCGCTCAGTGAACTGCCGCGCTCGGCGAGAATGGTTTGATATCCCAGGGGAAGCGCTTCGATGAAGTCGTGCGCCTGTGCCAGTCGCGCTGCCGCTTCCACCTCGCCGCCGCTGATTCCGGGCCGGCCGTAGGCGATGTTGGCTTCCACCGTGTCGCTGAAGAGGTAAGTTTCCTGAAAGACGAACGAGACCTGCTTGCGAATGCTCCCGACGGTGACATCGCGCGCATCGACGCCATCGATCAAGACGCGTCCCTTTTGCGGATCGTAGAAACGGGCGATGAGATTCACGAGCGTGCTTTTGCCCGCACCGGTCGGACCGACCAGTGCGACGACACTGCCGCCAGGGATATCGAAGCTGATATCGTTCAAAACCGGCTTGTCGGGAGCGTAGCCGAAGGTGACGTTTTCAAACCGCACTGCGCCAGGACCGCGCGCCAGTGGATGAGCGGTAGCGGATTCATGAACGGTCGGCGCTGCCGCCAGCACTTCGTGCAACCGCCGGCCCGAGACCACCGCGTTTTGATACTGTTCGTTGATGACGTTCACCTGCTGCAGCCGCCCGAGCACCGCGCCCATGGCCGATCCAAGGATCAGCAGATCGCCCGCCTGCAGCCGGCCGCGAATGATGAGCACGCCTGCGGCGAGGAACAGAATCATGAAAGTGCCATGCCCGATCATGCGGATGATCGGCGTGAAATCGGCGAAGAGGCGGATGCGCGTGGTGACGCGCTCAAAGAAAGAATCGCAGTTGCTTTCGTACTTCTCGATTTCCTGTTCTTCGGTCGCGAATGCCTTGATGACGTGTACGCCCGCGATGGCCTCGGTGATCAGCGAGACATTTCGGTCATCCGCTTCCATCACCGCTTTGGCGGCCGGTTGCACCTTTTTGCCGAAGCGCACGATGTACCAGGTCCAGAACGGCAGCGGCACAAGCGAAAGGAGCGCCAGCCAGGGGTTTTTCGTCCAAACCAGGATGATGTTTCCGACGACGATCAACACGATTTCCAGCGTCGTGAGCACGGCTGTCTGAATGAAGGCGCGCACGTTCTGCAAATCGCTCAGCGCCCGATTGATTAGCGCGCCCGATGAGAGGGCATCGTGAAAGCTAAAGCCGACGCGCTGCAGTTTGTCGTAGACGGCCTCGCGGATGTAGAAGACCATGCGCATGCTCAATTTGGTTTGAGCAACTTCGCGCAGATAGCGCATGACCAGGAAGCCGGCGAGCAGAAGGCCCAAAATGGTGATCGCATGGCGGACGCCCACGGCCGCCGGGTCGGCGTCGCGCCACCAGGCTGAAAACGTGCGCACGTTTGCGTCGGCGTGAACGTTTTGGATCTGATTGATCGTGAGCCCGCTTTGATTGTTCAGCAGAATCTCGATGGTGCACGCCAGCGTGAGGTAGAGACAGGCCAGGGCCACCAGCGGCTTGACCGGCGACATGAAGGCGAACATCCAGCGGAGCAATTGAGCGTTGCTCAGGGTGCAGGGATCGAGTCGGAGACCGGCGGGCGGCTCTGCGCGTGCGCCTGCATTTTGGGCCGTACCCGGACGCGAGCGATCCGACTTCTTCGGAGGCAAAACAGCTTGATCTGTGGACACGATAGATTTAACACCGATGAGGGACCGCACGTAAGCTACCCGGCCCGCAATCGCCGTCAACCGCGCGAGATGCGAACTGCCTGAGTATTATCGGTCTGGGCGGGCAGGGCCATCAATATTGAGCGAAAAATCCGCGCTCCGGGCAACTATCTTCCCCAGAACGACTTAGCGATTTCAAAGACAAACAGCAGCACGATCATGATCTCCAGGAGGAACATCCAGCGGTTGTTCTGATCGTGGCGGAGAAGCTGGTACATATCATCGAGGGTTTTGAGCTTTTCATCGATGGTGCGGTGCCAGTCGGCCAGGTGAAAGCGGGCGCTTAGATTCTGATAGATCCGCGCCAGGTGCCAGTCGCCGAAGAATTTGGTGGTATTGGAAAGTTCATCGCTTAGGCGGGCCAGGTCGATGCGGATTTCGCGGAGCTGGTGCTGCGCCGCCAGCCCGCGCCATCGCCGCAAGCTTACATCCCGATAAGACCGCTCGACGGCATCGTCCAGAATGCGGTCGTACGCCTCCAGCTCGGCCAGTTGCACGTTGGCCAGTTCCATGATGTAGAGCACCTCATCGAAGTATTTTGGCTCATCGATGATCAGGGCGGCATCCCAGTCGATGACGACAACGTCACTTTCGTAATAGCTCAGCGCGCGGCTGCTGGTTTCCTCCGATTCCTGATCGGACAGCCGGCCGGGGTCGGATTCTTCGGTGAGCAATGCCGAAACAGACCGCCGATGCTCCTTAAGCCAGGCCTCCGCGCAGATCGGTGTCTGGCCCGCACCCCCTGGCGGAGAGTGAATGCAGAAAGCCGTATAAGCTTCCTCATCGCCGAGTTTCTCCACCGGCCGGACGTAGAAATCCTTGAGTTCCCGGCGCACTTGATCGGCCAGATCGCGCACCGCATCGTAGAGATAGCTGCCATCGTTGAACTTCAGATCATGTAGCGGCACCAGATCTTCCACATGCTGCACTTCAAACGGCAAACGCACGGTGATGCTGATCGCGCCGACCGGAAGCAGTTTGACGGTGCGCTCCAACCGAACCCGCCCCAGCGGACCAAATTTTTCCACCGGCGGCAATCGAACCATCTGCGGCCGATAGAAAAACAATTGCCGCGGGCTACGTTTGCTGGCATCCACCGCGAACTGCGCCACGGTTTGTCCGAGCAATGTCTGCACGGGCTTGCGGATCATTTCGTACGCCACGTCAAAGGCGTACATGTAGACGACCTCGCCGCGCAGAAGGGAGATATTTTCAACTGTCGGCCCGACCATGAGGCGCATTGTAGCGGAGAAACGCTCTCCACTGTCGGAGTGGACTGGTCGCTTAAGCGACCAGTCCGCAGGCGGATTTGTCCACCACCAACACGCGCCCGCCCCCTTCCACTTGATCACCTTCCACCCCACCCAGATCACCCCCAGAAACGGCCCGACGAGGCACAGTCCGATGACGATTAACTGCAGGCTCCACAGCAATCCCGCAACGCTCGTGGTCAGGCCGGCGCGGATCGATCCCCATAGTCCGCGATCACCGCTGACGATCGCTTCGGGAGTGGCGATGGAGATGTCCAGCCGGCTCCGCGCAAGTTGGCCGTCGGGCGCTTGCGGATTTTGCGTCGATTGCACCACCCGCGGATCGCCTTCATGTTTCACGCGATCCACCACGACCGCGGATTGTCCCAGCGGAACATCGATAATCAGATGGGCGGTGGTTCGCCCGTTGGCTTCCTTCGAGAGCGTGGAATCGACCACGCGCCCGCCGGCGCCGCCGGCGGCCGAGAGCACATCCGCCTGTGCCAAATCCACGTCGCCGCACTCCACGGTCAGCGTCCAACTCTCGCGCGGGGGCAGGAGCGTCGCATCGTGCAAACCCACCTTGAATTGGACCTTGGTGTCCAGCGTGTTCTGATCGTCGTTGGACCGTACCACTTGCCGCTCAATCGAATCGCCGGCTTCGGACAGAGCATGTTCGACGGCGTCGATGTCACCGCGCTTCACCTCGAAATCGAGCCAACCG
>Ga0302324_100026911_pt1 | contig 10976 bp, 13 predicted proteins | sample Palsa_T0_1_FD_201949 | JGI IMG/M metagenome (GOLD analysis project Ga0302324, IMG submission 201949) | Peat permafrost microbial communities from Stordalen Mire near Abisko, Sweden - Palsa_T0_1 | ecosystem: Environmental > Terrestrial > Soil > Palsa > Peat permafrost | place: Sweden: Abisko...
CCTTCCGCGATCGTCGATATCAGGCCCAGGGAGCTTGCGAAATGAACCACGTCGCGGGGATCCACCGCGATGTCTTGCCCCGCTCCGCCTGCCGGGAACTGCGCTGAAAATAGAAGGGCGGAGCCATCCGCGCTCAATTCCGCCACGAAGTTTCCGCCTGTCAGCCATACGTTATCCGCACTGTCCAGGCTGATGGCGTTCACTCCTTTCGGACTGGCCAGGGGAGTGGCCCAACCCGTGGCGCCAGTCGGGCTCAGCTTCGTGGCGAATCCTTCATTGTTCGAGGATCCTGCGACATAAGCATTACCAGAAGTGTCCGCGGCGATCGCGTTCGCGGCGGCGCCGAGGTAAGTGAAATAGACCAGTTGGTTTCCAGCGGCGCTTATCTTAAAGACAAAGCCTCCCGGTCCGGAACCACCGGTCGTTGTGAGCAGTACATCGGTGTTGGTGTTGCCGGCCACCAAGGCGTTCCCCGCTCCGTCGATCGCAATCCCGGCGCCGACGGTCGAGGGTGTATTTGCAAAACAAGATGCACAGTCCGGGGCTCCCGCAATCACGGTGGAATAGAGGATTTTCTGTCCAGTGGAATTGAGTTTCGCCGCGAATAAGCCATAAACAGTCCCCGGGCCCCCGCCGAGGGGTGTCGCCGGAAGCCCCGCTGTGGTGGGAAAGTCGCTGGCGGAGGTAAACCCTGTCACATAGACATTGCCGCTTTCGTCTGTTGCGATGCCATTCACGCCGCTGTTGCCAAGAGTGCCGCCAAAATACGAAGCATAGAGCACCGTTCCATCCGGCGCTAGTTTCACCAAAGATCCGACGCCGTTGCCAACCGGCGTGGACTGCAGAGGGTTCACGAGCGGAGTACTGAGGTCCTGGCCTCCCACCCAAATGTTCCCAGCCGGATCGAGGGCGATGGCATTCGCATAGCCTGTCCCCAGGGAGACGCTAAGAACAATATTGCCGGCGGGATCCAGCTTGGTGACGAAAGCGTTGCTTCCCGTTACGTAGGTATCTCCCGTCGAGTCTGTAGCAATCGCGGAGACGGGCCCAACGTAGGTCGTAAAATCCGCACAATAGGCTGTCGAGGCCAAAATAGCAAGTAGAATCAAAAAGCGCATATCGTAAAAGTATGCTCCGTATCGTATCGCTGATTGCCAGCGCCAGTGAGATCGCTGCTTCGTTAGGGCTGAGCCGCTATCAGGTGGGCCGCTCACACGAATGCGATTTCCCGCCTGAGATCCTGGCCCTGCCGATTTGCACCTCGCCGGCTTTCCCGACCGATGGATCGAGCGCCGAAATCGATCAGCGCGTCAAGCAGCGGGTCGCCGATGCGCTCTCAGTCTACGAAGTTTCGCGCGAGACGTTGGACGCGTTGCAGCCAACTCATGTTATCACCCAAACGCAGTGCCGGGTTTGCGCGGTCAGCTTGGAGGATGTGGAGCGCGCGCTCACAGGATGGGTGACCAGCCGGCCGAAGCTGGTCGCACTGGAGCCGAATGCCCTGGCCGACATCTGGTCGGACATTCGGCGCGTGGCGGTTTCGTGCGGAGTCCCGGAACGCGGCCAGCAAGTGGTCGACGCGCTGCAAAGTAAGATGCGTGAGATTTCGGCGCGAGCCTGCCGTTCGCCCCTTTGTCCGCGCGTTGCTTGTATCGAATGGCACGAGCCGCTCATGGCCGCGGGCAATTGGGTCCCAGAGCTGGTGGAGATGGCCGGCGCGGTGAACCTGTTCGGCCAGGCAGGCCTACACTCACCGTGGATGACGTGGCCGGAGCTCGTGGAATCCGACCCGGATGTCATCGTCAGCATGCCGTGCGGTTTCGACCTCGCCCGCACTTGCGCGGAAATCTATTGGCTTGACCGTAGACCGGAATGGCCGAAGCTGCGCGCCGTGAAAACTGGCCAGGTTTACTTGGCCGATGGCAATCAATACTTCAACCGGCCGGGCCCGCGAATCGTCGAGTCATTGCAAATCCTGACCGAAATTCTGCACCCGGAGGTGTTCGAGCCGGCGCTCGAGGGCGCGGCCTGGCGACGCCATGTAGAATAAGCTGCATGAGATCGCGAGTTCTCGTCACGCTTGCCGCGACAACCTCCGCCCTATTCGCACAGCCCGCGGCCGAGACAACCATCCGCCGCATCGATCCCGCTATCGATAAGCTTCTCCCTGCGGGAGCGAAGGTCGAGAAGATAGCCGGAGGATTCCGGTTCGTGGAAGGACCGGTTTGGAATCGCAAAGCCGGCTATCTGGTATTCAGCGATATTCCCGGCAACGCCATCATGACGTGGTCGCCCTCCGGCGGCGCCAGCGTCTTCCGCGCGCGGATCTTCGAAGGCGAATATCCGGATGGCATGCAAGTTGGAACCAACGGCCTGACGCTCGACAAAGAGGGCCGCATCGTCGCCGCCGAACATGGCAACCGGCAAGTATCGCGCATCGAGCGTGACGGAGCGCTGACGGTTCTCGCCGGGCGTTACGAAGGCAAGCGATTGAACAGCCCGAATGACCTGGTGATCAAGAAAACCGGGGAAATCTACTTCACCGATCCTCCTTTCGGACTGTTGCGCCCCGGACAAGGCGTAGCGGACGCGGCCAAGAGTCCATTGCGAGAGCTGGATTTCAGCGGCGTATTCCGCATCACCGCGCCGGGGAAAATCGACCTGATGACCAAGGACATCGCGTTGCCGAATGGGCTGGCCTTCTCGCCGGATGAAAAGAAGCTTTATGTCGCCAATTCGGCCGGCAAGACCTGGAACGTGTTCGACGTCAAGAAGGACGGGACACTGGAGAACGGGCGCATCTTTTACGATGCGGACAAAGAAACCGGGCCGGGCGTGCCGGATGGCATGAAAGTGGATACGGCGGGTAACGTCTGGGCCACCGGACCCGGAGGCATTCTGGTGATTTCGGCGCAGGGGAAACTGCTCGGCGTGATTGGATTTCCCGAGGTCCCGGCGAATTGCGCGTGGGGAGACGCGGATGGCAAGACGCTTTACGTAACCGCGCGCACCGGGCTCTACCGGATCAGGACCAACGCCACCGGAATCCGGCCATGAGTCATAGTACACCATTGGTTACACATCCGGATGTGTAGTATGCCGATCAATCTTGCAATCGACGACAGCCTGATCGAAGAAGCACGCAGAATCGGTAATCACAAAACCAAGAAGGAAGCGGTCACGAGAGCTCTTGCTGAATACGTCGCGCACCGCAAGCGGCTGGAGATTCTCGCGTCCTTTGGCACTATCGATTTCGACCCAAAATACGACTACAAAGCGGAGCGCAAGAGGAAGCGCTAGGCGCCCGTTCTCGTCGACACAGGTATCTGGTCTCTAGCTCTGAGAAGACACCGAGGCCGGCTCAGCGAAGCCGAGAGCGAACCAATCGCTTCTCTGTACGAACTGGTTCAGGACGGTCTCGCCCGGCTCATTGGGCCAATCCGCCAAGAGCTGCTCTCCGGTATCCGAGAGCCTGCGCAATTCGAAAAATTGCGCGACCAATTGCGAGCATTTCCGGACGAGGCTCTCAGCACCGAGGACTTCGAACAGGCCGCCCACTGGAGCAACCAGTGCCGGCGTCGAGGCATTGCTGGATCCGGAGTCGATTTCCTGATCTGCGGTGTCGCAGTGGCTCGCGGATGGCATAACTTCACCACGGAACGCCGACTTTCATTCCTATGCCAAGTTTGTTCCCATCCAACTGCACTAGCCAACGCAGCTGTACCGGCGGATCGCCGTCGCGTGGCCGGTCTCCGGGTCCACGGTAACGATGGTCGCGTGCAGCTCCGCGCCGCCTTTGGCGTTATCGAGCCGGATCGGCATACCGGTGAGAAACCGGCGGATCGCCAAGCTCTTCTCCGACCCAATCACCGAATCATACGGCCCGGTCATGCCCACGTCGGTCTGATACGCCGTCCCTCCCGGCAAGATGCGTTCGTCGGCAGTCGGTATGTGCGTGTGCGTGCCAATCATCGCTGAAACGCGCCCGTCCAGATACCAACCCATGGCCATCTTTTCACTAGTCAGCTCGGCGTGGAAATCGACGAACCGCACCTTCACCCCTGGATCGAGGGATTTGAGAATGCAATCGGCCGCTCGAAACGGATCGTCGATCGCCGGCAGGTACACGCGGCCTTGCAAATCAATCACGGCCACTGGAACGCCATTCCGCGCCTTGGTCACCAGCAACCCGCTTCCGGGAAGGTTCCCAGGATAATTCGCGGGACGCAGCAGGCGCGGGGTGTGCGGAAGATAGTCGAAGATCTCTTTCTTGTCCCAAATATGATTGCCGGAAGTCAGCACATCCACCCCCACCGAAAAGAGCTCCTCGGCTATCGACGGCGTGATGCCGAATCCACCGGCCGCGTTCTCCGCATTGGCGATGGCGAGCTGGATTTTTTCGGACGAAATGATGTCCTGCAAGTGCCGGGCGACAAGTACGCGGCCGGGCGACGCAAAGACATCGCCGATGAATAGGATGTTCATGAGATCTGGAAAGGATGGAGAAAAGAAAAAAGGAGCGCAAACTGCCCGCGGAATCGGCCTCCGTCCTTGACCCCGTAACTCAACAGGGCGGAGCCCTCCGAGCGTCTTTAGGCTTCTCCAATGACAGCTTGTAGGCCGCCGGAGCTTGCACACCAACGCATAAACCGAGTCGGACCCCTAGACAATTGACTGTCGGATCAATTTAAGGAAACCGATCCCCAAACTGAGCAGAAAACGCTCCATTGGCAATGATAACAGAGCCCTGGTGTTAAAGCGAGACTTTTTCTATCACTCGTCTTGCTAAGATCTTGATTTAAGCGCTTTAAGGTACATCATCTAATGCGAAGCTTGACCGGCATCACTCGCCGCCCAGCTCGGCTCGAATCCGCTCGGCAATCCGATTAGCGAAGGCCTCCACCTGTTCCAATTCCGGACCCTCCACCATCACCCGCGCCAGAGGCTCAGTGCCCGAGAAGCGGACCAGCACGCGGCCTGCATCGCCGAACGATTCTTCGGCGGCACGAATCTCCGCCACAACGCCCGGCAGATCTTCGAGCGGCTTACGCTCCCGCACCCGAACGTTGACCAGGCGCTGCGGATAAACCTGCAACTCGGCCGTCAGTTCATCCAGACCGGCGCCGGTCTCCCGCATCACTTCGAAAACTCGCAACGCCGTCAGCATTCCGTCCCCGGTACTTGCATATTGGTGAAAAATGATGTGCCCGGACTGCTCGCCACCCAAGGCCGCGCCCCGGCGCAGCATCTCCTCCAGTACATATTTGTCGCCCACCGGCGTCCGGATCATCCCGATTCCATGTGCGCGCAGCGCTCGCTCCAAGCCCAGGTTAGACATCACGGTGGCAATCACGATCGGCGCCTTCAAGTGGAGCGCGGTTACCAACAACACCGCGTCGCCATCGATGATCTTTCCGGATCGCGCTACGAACAACGCACGATCGGCATCGCCATCGAAGGCGACACCGGCGTCCGCATTCTGTTCGAGCACGGCCGCCTGCAGGGCTTCCAGATGCAGCGATCCCGAGTTCAGATTGATGTTGCGGCCATCCGGGGCGCAATGGATCCGATGAACGCGCCCGCCCAGCCGCTCAAACAGCTCAGGAGCCAGCCACGATGCTGAACCGTTGGCGCAGTCCACGGCCAAGCGCAATCCATCCAAACCGTCTGGAAGCGTTGCCGCCAGGTGGTCGATGTATGCGCAATCCAGGCCCTCGTTCACTCGAAGCTCCACCGGCGGCAGATCCAAACCTTCCTCGAGCAGCCGAAAGATTTCCGTCTCCAGCCGCTCTTCCTGATCGTCGGCGAGCTTGTATCCGGCGTGACCGATCAGTTTGATGCCGTTGTCGCGATATGGATTGTGCGAGGCCGAGATCATCACTCCGGCGGCGAAGGGTCCGTTCTTGGCCAGGTACGCGACTCCCGGAGTGGTGGTGACGCCCGCGAATTCAACCTTCACTCCGCGCCACGCCAGTCCGCTCGCGACCGCATCCGCGATCCACGGGCCCGATTCGCGCGTGTCCATTCCGATTACAACCTGGTGATCCTGGTTCGATTCGATCACCCAGCGGCCTAGCGCCGCGCCCACCGCCCGCGCTGTCTTGCGGTCCAACGGAGGTTCGCCGGCCACTCCGCGAATTCCGTCGGTTCCAAACAGGGCCCGCGCCACTAACGGGCACCGCCGTTCAATATCTTCTCGAGCTTCACCCGCACCGTGATATCGGACGAAGTTTCGACTAGCCTCACTTGCGGATCACCAATGTTCAAGTGCGTGTGGAAGACCGTCTCTCCGGCCACGGCGCTCAAGTCCATTGGGTCCGTTTTGACTTGATCGATGGCCCGCACGCGATCCTCGGAGCCCCGAATTCGCACCTGCGCGGGGCTGAACTCCTGGCTCGCGATGCGATAACTCGCGGGCTTGTTCACGAAAACGGGCTGCACGGGTTCGTTCTTGACGGCGAGCTGCTGGAAACGCAGCGTGAGTTGAGAGGGGACCGAGCGGTAAAAAACCACTCCCGAGGGCAGGTTGAGATTGCGGCCGCGAATGTTATAGGTGCGGTCGCCCGCCTGGGCGTCTGATAGGTCCAGCACCGCGGCGACAGTAGAGAGATTATCGCGCGTCAGCCGGCCGGATGGGCCGCGCAGCTCGAGACTGATCCGGTCCGGCAGGTTACCGCTGATATCCAGGTCATCTCGCATGTTCTTGAATTCCACCGGCACCGAGAGCGAGGTAGCCACTTCCGGTTCGCGCGCGATCGCGAGCCACAGCCCTACGGCTAGCAACAGCGACAACAATTTCCAACCCAGGTTTTGGGTGAACAGTTGTCTCATGGCTGATCCAGGCTGGATTGCCTGACCGGAGCCGGATGCCGCGGCTGGGCGGCCACGCTGCGCTTGTCGCGATGCTCCACCCGCTCAGACAATAGCTGCTCCACGCGCTCGAGCGGAACGTCGATTTCGATTTCGCCAAACTGGGCGACCGATACCTTGCCGGTTTCTTCCGACACCACGATTGCGATGCAATCCGACTCCTCGCTGATGCCGATCGCGGCGCGGTGGCGCGTGCCAAGTTCGGAGGCCAGCAGAGGATTTATGGTCAACGGCAAGAAGCAAGCGGCGGCCGAGATGCGGTCGCCCTGGATGATGACCGCGCCGTCATGCAGCGCCCCGCCGGGATAAAAAATGGAGCACAGCAGATCTCGCGAAACCGCCGCGTCCAGGTTCACGCCGCTTTCGACGAATGTTCGCAGGCCGATTTTGCGCTCCAGCACGATCAGCGCGCCGATCTTGTTTTGCGACATCCGGCCGACGGCCAGCACCAGCTCCTGGCTCAGCTCGCGCCGCTCGATCTGGCTTATGCCCAGAAAGGGCCGGCGCCCCAGCCGCGCCAATGCCCGCCGCAGCTCGGATTGAAACATCACGATCAACGCGATGGCTGTGTAGGGCGCCAGCGTCGCCAAAATCGTACGCAGCAGATCGAGTTTCAACCAGACGGCCAGCGCATAAATCAGAGCCAGAACGCCCAGCCCCATCAGGACGTGCACCGCGCGGCGGCCACGGATAATCAGCAGGAATTGGTAGATCAGGACCGCGACAATGACGATGTCAATCGCCGAGGTGAGCGTGAGCGGCGGCAAATCCGGGAGCGGCAATGGCAGGAAACGCGCCATGCATTACTGTTTCATTGTAGCAAGCCGCTTGTTGGTGGCTTGGGCGTGCGACTGAGCGTAGGGGTACGCTGGGCCGCGGGTCGGGTACACGCGGCTTCAGCCGCGTCCGATCCGATATTTCTTCAGTACGTGTCTTCCCTGCGGAGGCCGCAGTAAGAGAGAACCACCACCTGGCCTGTGATGTCGTAGCGGAAACGCCAGCGGCCAAGGGAGAGCCGGTACTGGCCCTCGCCGGACGCGACGCCTTCGAGTTTCTTAACGTGGCGCCGCCGTGATCGGTTATAGGGATCTTCGAAGAGGATGGCCTGTGCACTCTTTTCGGTGGCCTCGAAATCACGGTGGCCCTTTTTCAGCTTCCCGAACGTCGGCGGCTACGTTTCTTACTGCGCGACGCCCGTTCGGCAAGGAACTCCTCCATCGGGCGTGTTTTGCCGGCGAGGAATTCCTGGTAGCCTTCACGAATTAGCGCGCGGACCTTGGGGTCACGGATCTCGCGCTCGTCTTCGAGCTCGTCAGGCGAAAGCTTGGGGGTGATGTTGATCACGCGGCCGGACACGCTGAACTCGACCCGGTCCCCGGCTTAATTCCGGCCTTGCGCCGGATGCTCTTCGGCACCGTGATTTCGCTCCTGGGTTTGAGGGTGACGGTCCGGCGGGAGCGCACGGGATTGTGCCGCCCAGATCAACGCGCGCGGCATTATCACCGCGGCGACCGTTACGATCACCGTTCAATGAAACCAAAATGGCTTGCGTCTCGAAGTCAGCTCGCGGCCGCGCTTTTGCTCTTGGCCAAGTGGGGCCGGCCTGGAGGACTGCCATACAACCTCGGCCTGTAAAACCTGCAGTCGCACAAATAGCAACGGCACGGAATCATGAACAGGCTAAAAGCTGCTTCGATGAAGTTGCGAGATCGGGACCTGTTGATTTCGGTAGAAGTGCATTTTGGGCATTTGGAGGGACTAAGAGTAAAACGCATGGCAGTAGTATGGGCTCGATTCCAACTTGACTTACGATCATGTTCGCGGCATCGCGGCGAACTTGCCTCTAACCTTAAGATTATGGAAGTTGCCTGCTGCGCGGAGGCTCAATCAACTAAGATGTTTCAACTGGCCAACGTCGATGGGCTCAATCATCGTCAGCCAGGCCGCTTGAACACCTCCGAGTATATCACTCCTTACTCTTATCGTACACACTGAATGTGATAATTTCGTGAAAGGCGTGAAGAGAGTGTTTGCCACTTCAGGTTGGAAGGTGGAAGTGGGTTCGGGCGGAGTGTCGCCAGCCGTCCCTGCTGCATCCTCGGTCTCCGGCTCGACGGTGGCCGGTTCCGGGGAGGGCGCAACTGGTTTCAAGGAAAAATCAGTCCCCTGTTTCTTGCGCTCCAGGAATTCTTCGAAGCTGATGAAGGATCTGCGTGCGGATGTCACGCCGGGCCGACATTTTCGCCATGCTTTCGGTCGCCCAACTGAAAGCGCTCACGGTCTTCCTTCCACTTGGCGTCCTTGAGGGCCTCGAATGCGCCGCTATTCTGCTCGATGTAGCGGTCGATCTCCGCATCGCAGTAGTTTTCACAATCCCATTCGAGCTCTTGCTGAATCTCCTCGGCATCGCGCTTTTTCTTTCCGCTCCTTCTCTTCTCGTGCCTTGCGTTTTGCGGTTGTTTCAAAACCATCTCCTTAGTTCTTTCCTGGATCAGATCGCGATACAGATGGAGCTGGCGGATGAGTGGATCGACTTGCCGCAGGCTCAAAGGTAAGCGTCTAAGGAATCCATCTTGATTAGGTGATTGATGCTGCCGACAATGGCAGAATGCGAAGCAAGGAAGAGATTCGCGGTATCGCCGGGGGCTTTGCCAACAGCGGAATGACGCGGCGGGAGTGTTGCGCCAAGCACAACGTTGGGATCGCGACTCTGGATTACTCGCGCCGAGTTGAAAAGAAGAGCCATCCGAAGCTGGTCGAGGTTGCGATAGAAACACAGCCGTAGCCGAGCAACGGGTTCGCGCTGGTGTTGGCCAACGGCCGGCGGATCGAAAGCTCGTGGAAGTTCGCCGCAGCCGATCTGACGCGGTTGATCCAGGTGGCCGAGGCGTAATCGGGTGTTCGGGCTGGGACTAGCGACGAAGATTTATGTCGCGGTCGAAGCCGTGGACATGCGCAAGGGCTTCGAGGGATTGTACGGGTTGGTTCGCGATCAACTGGGCGCAGACCCACTGAGCGGGCATCTGTTCCTATTTTCGAATCGCACGCGCACGCGTCTGAAAGCCCTGGTGTGGGATGGCAGCGGGTTATGGGTTTGCGCCAAGCGGCTGGAGAAAGGCCGCTTCCGATGGCTTGAAGCGAAAGAGAAGCAGCGGAGCGTGACGATGCGCGCCGAGGAACTGGCGATGCTGGTGAACGGGCTGGATCTTAAAGCAGACGCAGCCACGCAACTGGTACCGCGTTCGGCATAAAAAGTTCTGGAACATTTTGGCTTGCTCGCGTAATATAGAGCTTCGCCACCGTGAACGCTCCTGCGCGCAGCTCTGATCGAATAAGGGAACTGGAGAGGCAACTGCACTGGGCGCACTTGAAAATCCAGGCGCTGGAAGAAGAGTTGCGGCAGCGGCGGATTCAGCTACTGGGTCCACGCAGCGAGACGCTGAGCAATCTGCAACTCCAGCTGTTGGCCGACGAAGAACCTGGTGCGGCTCGGGGCGAAGTGGAAGCAGAAGCGCGGCGCGCAGTGATGACAGGCGCATCGCCGCGAGAGCGGAACCCGCATCCGGGGCGCAAGCCGCTGCCGGAAAATCTGCGGCGCGTCACCGATGTGATTGTCTGCCAGGAAACCACGTGCGCCTCCTGCGGGGAGCAGACGGCGGTGATCGGCTACGACGAGAGCGAGCAACTCGACATGGAGCCGGCGCATTATTTCGTGCGGTGACCAGGCGTGAGAAACGAGCTTGCCAGCGCTCTTCGACGGTGACCGCCGCCCCGCTTGCGGAACGCATCGTCGAAAAGGAACTGGCGAGCGACGCGGTGGTAATTAACACTGTGGTTGGAAAGTATTGTGATCATCTGCCGTTGTACCGCAAGCAATGATACTGGAGCGCGAAGCAGGCGTCGAGATCGGACGCGCGACGTTGGATGGATGGGTGATGCGAGTGGGCGAGGTGCTGGGGCCCATTGTTGGAACGATGCGTCGCGATCCTATTTACAGGCGGACGAAACTCCGGTCCCCGCGTCGAGCTCGTCGAGCTCCTTGGCGGCGGCCCGCATCGCCTCCACTTTAGCCTTGCGGCTGCGTTTCTGAGTGGGAATGAAAAAGC
>Ga0302324_100026912_pt1 | contig 10976 bp, 8 predicted proteins | sample Palsa_T0_1_FD_201949 | JGI IMG/M metagenome (GOLD analysis project Ga0302324, IMG submission 201949) | Peat permafrost microbial communities from Stordalen Mire near Abisko, Sweden - Palsa_T0_1 | ecosystem: Environmental > Terrestrial > Soil > Palsa > Peat permafrost | place: Sweden: Abisko...
TCTCATTCACGATGCGAATCCTGGCGATGACTTCCTTCTGCCCAGTGCCGTCATTCTCGAAGCGATATCGTGTGCGCAGCAGTTCGAACACAGAGGGAGCGTTCGATTGGACCGGTATCGTCGGGGCTTTGAGGGGCGGCGGGCTTGGCGTTTTCCCGCTGGCGGGTGTTGTCTGCGCCGCAGATTGCGCCCCGACTTCCACGACGAGAAAGAGGATTGTGATGAAGAGTCGACCCATGATCGCTGCCCTATTATGGCCTATGCCGAGACCGCATGGGGAGCACAACTTCCGCTGCTGATTCCCTCCAAGATAGCATCGGGAATCTCCATCATTTAGCCATCTTTTGCGAGCCTTCTCACTGCTGGTTGTTAACCGCGATTGGCGATGCGTTCCGGTTGCAATTGCCCCGCCGAATCCTGACCGGGGAGTGTGGCGATTCCGGCACACTCAGGAGTAAGGAGCGGGGTTGCTGTGCGTTAGGGGGAGAGTCAAAATATTCGCCGCCTACGGCGTCGGGTGGAGTAGGGACACGTCACCCCGGAACGGGAGCTGCACAGCAACTTGCGGTTGCTGTGCGTGAACTTGTTGAAACGAGAGCGGCTAAGAGAAAAATCCCTTCGCGCCGGTTGCTGTAGAGCAACCCCAGGTTAACGAACGTGAACGGAAATGATCGTTTTCCCATCCCCTCAGAGGGCGGCGAGCCATTCGAAGTGAGCATCGAATTACCCCATGCGCCGACCAACGGGTTCTGGATATGTCTACGGGGGTGATCGAGCAGACTCGCTTGGCCAAGCCGGTGTGGCCTACAACCTCTTCTCGCTTGAGGCGAATAGGGTTGCCTACGACGTGAAGAATCGGACGATTGCTGCGACCGGGAACGTTGTCGTGGCGGACGGATCAGGCAGAACGCAGCACGCAGACTCGATCAGGTTTAAGATCGAAAACGGCGAAGCCATCAAGATTCGTTAAGCGGCTCCCTGGACTAGCCTTCCACCGCCCGCCACGGATCCCCTTTCAGTCGGAAGACGATCTGGGCGCCTTTCTTCGGCAACCTGCAGAGAGTTATGGGGGCGGACCACGCTGACGCAGCTTGCTGTAGCGGAGCCAAGCGCATAGCGCGTGCTGCACGTAGTCGATGCGAACCTGGGCCGAATCGAGCACTCTAGTGAGGGCCGATCCCGGCATCCCGCCCGCTTCCGAGCCGGAGACGACTTGGGCCCTTAGCAGGAATGCGATCCCGCGTCCTGTTGCCGCTTCGATGCTGTCCCGCAACTCGCCCTTCGGCAGAAACTCCAGTGCGGCCAAAAGTCCCTCCAGGCGAGTAGCTGCCGGAGCGGTGCGACCTGCTGAATCGAACGCGCCAGCCAAGCCTACGGCTGCCGAGCCCTTGAATTGATCCCGAAGAATCGACTCGCAAACCTGAACCGCGTGCCGCACGAGTTCCTCCCGCGAAGCAGAGCATCCGCCGTCTTCACAATAGGGAAGCAGCTTGGCAGTCGCGATCAGCGCCCAATGGTCGGCGGGAACGGTGGAAAGCCCAGCGCGGCTCTTGGCCAGATAGGACAACGCCTTGCCAGCAGCCACAAGCCATTCACGGGAGTGATCGGCCTCGTACAACGCAATGAAGCCCAGCGCGGCTTCGCCAGGATAGTACAAGACGGTCCAGTTCGGCACCGGACCGCCATCTGCGAGATACTTGTGAATGAAGCTCCCATCGTCCCGTTGCAGGAACAGCGCAAAACGGCCGAGAGCCTGCAACTGTTCGAGCGGCACCGAGTTCGGGTCCACCTCTCTCGCCGCAGCCAAGGCCACCAAGCCCAGGCCAGTGCCACCCAATTCAGCATAGTGCTCCTGCGGCTTAGAGCGGCGGTCTGCGGAAAGCTCAGCCACTGGCTGTGACCAAACCACCTGCTGCCCCGGACGAGGCCCCGGTCCGATATAGTTCTCGCGCAGAAACTTGGCAGCTCGGATCAACGCGGCTGCAGCCTCCGGGTCGGGGCGAGAGCGGTTCACCATCGCCAGCGCGTACATCGCCCCAGCGTGCCGGATAATGTCATAAGACGAACTCTCCCGGCCAGAGCGGACATCAACCTTGTATGCGAACCTTCCGTCCGGACCACAAGCCCGCTCCAGATAGCCAGCCGCGAGAGCAATAGCGCGGCTGATATCAGCCGGCGAAGGGGTAGGAGCAGTGATCGCGCCAACGTCCGGGGAGCGTCCTTGGCCTTCTGTGTCCTGCGCGGACATTGGGAGCGTATGCAGGAGGCACACGACGACGAGCAGTGCAAAGCGGGATGCGTTGAGGCCGACACTGAGGTTTGCCGGTATTTTGAGTTTCCGTGAAGGTCTCACAGTCATGCTGGAATCTGGCCTAAAGCTTTATACCTGCTACCAAGCACCCTGACAACAGCCTTCGGTGGATAAACATCCAAAGCCGATTCGGGTTGACTTCATTCCACATAATGCACTTCGCCCGACTGTTTCCGGGCCAAGATCGGCGCTTGCGTGAAAAAAAATCTGGAGACCAAGCCGCAGCTAATACAGATTTCGGCGGCGTGGAATTCCCGCGAGAGCGCTCCCTTGTGACGGAATCAATATGCGGAGTTGGAGATCAAGAAACCAAAGGCAAGCGGCGCAACAAGCAAGCTGTCGGCTAACCAGAAGTCATGCCAGAAGATGGCTGAGGCCATCGTCATGGACGGCGGCAAGCGCGGCCAGGTCGTTAAGGTTTGCGCCGATCCGGCGTGCCATGTCCACCATCCCGACACACCTTCTCCGCAACAGGTCGAGCGGGAGGGTGCGGAGGAACGGAAGCGCATCGTGAAGGAGAAACTGGCCATCACGACTAGCCATCGTATCTTGGCCACAATCCTCCAACGCGTATCGACTCCGTTAAAGAAGGCCGACTTGCTGGCGGTCGTCCATCGGCCATCTTTCCTACAGCCAAGTCCCGGCTCTGGCGAAGCGGCACAAGGTAGAGGTGAAGAAAGAGTCTGCGTCCGCGCAGGAACTTCTGGTCAAACAAGTGGTTACGTATGACGAGTCCGAACTCTGCAAGCTGCTTCTCGATCAGCCTGCTGGATTCGGCGTATCAGCGATTTACCGGAAGCCGCAACGACGTTCTCATGGACGCCGCCAAACGCTATCGAGTGGATACTGAGAAACTCCGAACAACCGTGGCAGAAGAACTTGCTGCGAAACGAGATAAAAAGACGAAGGCCAGAGCGAAGCCGAAGAACCGCAAGACGGCATAGGCCAATTGACCTTAGATTCTCGGCGGGGTGCGAGTTCGCACTCCGCCATTTTTTATTGAATTGGAGTCCGGCGCAGCGGTGTCAACTGTCCACAACCCCCGCCCGTTGAAGCTTCTTTTCGAAACGCACAACGGGAACGATTGTGCTCATGTCAGAAGGCAGTAAACCATGCTCTCAGTGGAAAGCACTGTTAACAATAATCTGCGCTTCGTGACAGTCAGTACTGCCGGCCGCTTTTTTGCGGACTATAACTCCGATATCATCCAGATACGTCTGAGCGGCTTGCTTGGTCGCATTGGGACAAGCGGAGGGCGGCTTGTGGTTAAGGAATTCTTCCACACAGTCTATATTCTGGATGACGTCTTGTGGCACCGGACCGAAGTAGAGAGCGGCGACCGCGCTTCTCACCGGCAATAGGTCCGCGTTCCGTGGCTGCAAACCTGCGGAGTCGAGTTGCGACCTAAGACCCCTGATGTACTCAAGGGTTGCCGATTCGTTATCTTGTGCCTTTCTGAACTCCTGTTGTGCCTCTTCAACAGCGACAGTACCTGCCTCATTACAATCGTAATGGAAGTCGCCGATGTTTTGAACTCCGTGGATGCCATCTGTCTCTGAAGGAAAACGGGCATATAGCGGCAAGTTCCACAAGTTCTTAGATTTGCCGAAGGAGTCGGACGAAAGAGAATCACACGTCGATTGGCTGCCCATCCCAGGAACGCCCATCACTATGCTCACACCCAAAGCGTAACCATTGTTAGCGAAGGCGTATGGAGTGAGCTTCCCCGCTGGATCTTTCAGAATAGCCGGCACAGCGGCGGAGGTCCAGTAATGAAGCACCATCCATGTTGTATACATACCCGGTGGCGTATTCGAATTTGCAGTTATGTGTTGGGCAGCCACTATGCTCTGACTGAGACCATCGCCGTAACTACCCTTGTAGGTTGTGTAGTAGTCGGGTTCCGGAAGCGAAATGGCATATCGAGGCGTACTCGGATGGTCAAGGACGTTGCCAATCTGAGCGTTATCAACGGAGGCCTCAAGGGGCTGAGGAGAGACATCACTACCGGACATCGTACCGTTAAAAGTTCGGACACTACGATCGATATCCAAGTAATAAAATCCAGGCGGCCCCATTTCAGGCTTAGCCCGGAACAGGCTGGCGTTGTCCCCCGAAAAAATGTAGGCGTGGTGATCCATGGTGCTGCCTGAACCGGCAGTCACGGCTAGAACAATCCGTTTCTGCACGGGCTGCCCGAGGTCCTTTTCCGGATGAGGATCAACCACATAGGCCCACGGTCCACTAACCATGATCTGGAGGTCAGTCTGAGCAACCGATACCCTGGTGAAAAGCATCGTCACTACAAACAGGAGGACGATCCTCCGTAAGAGTTGCGAGAAAACACACTTGTCCCTCATTGTTCAGTCTCCTGAAATAGAAAGTTGACATCAGACCAGCCCGAACGCACTAAAAGCCGACCAGTAATACGGATGAACCGTCCCCGGCAGCGATCGCAGGCCAGATTGCGCCTGATGAATCGCCTCGGCGGGGATATTCCCTTTGAGCAGAGCCCGGTAAAACAAATCCATGAATCGACGAGTCGCGACGGAATCAACACTCCAGCGGCTGGCTACAACATCGGGAACACCGGCGCTAAGGAAAACGCGAACCAAGCTGTCAGCGTCATAGGCTGTGCCGGTAGACCCGCCCTGCGTATCGCAAGCGGAAAATACAGCAAGGCGCAGCCGCGAAAGGGCCACCTTTTGCAAAGATGGAGCGGTAAGCAGGGCATCTGACAGCAATAATCCAGACTGCCGCTGTGAGTTGAAGGCGTGCCCCGCAAAATGAAACACCATCGCGCCGGGCAAGCGGGAAACGACAGCGGCAGCGGTAGCGTCCTGTTCCGAAAGCAGTTGAGTCGAGCGGAATTCATGCGCCACCATCTCGCCTTCAGAATCTGCATCCGGCAGTGGGAGGAACGATGCATCGTCCTTGACAGAGGATGACGAGACGGTTGCAACCAGAGCAAGCGAATCTTTGGTTATTGGCGCGAATGCGCCGGCATCGCGCGGATAATAGATTCCCAGCGAAAGGACGATAGGAATGCGTTCACTTAGATAGCGGCCCTGCTGATCAATCAAGGCGTCAAACGGAAGCCCGGCGAGCCGGTCATCCAATTCGATCGCCAAAACCCGCCCTGGAGACAACCGCTCCTCAATGGGCGCAATGAGCAAATCATAGAGAGCACGAGCGTTCTGATGTAGCACCAACAAGTCAGAATTCGGATCGGAACACAGCCTACGAAAACGCTCGGCTCTAGCTTCGATATCACCGTGTTCTTCTTCGATCCAATGTGCGAAGACACCTCGGTTGTCGTAAACCCAAACAGCTAACCCCTGCGGGAGGAAGGCATACGAAACGACAGTTTCATTCGTCAGGCTCGGTAACCGCGTCGTGACTTCGTGTGGTTCCGGTGACGAAGTTCTTGTCAGGGGACCGTAATACTTAGCCTTCCCCGCACGGGGCGCGGCTCCCCGATACAGCTCCCAGATTTCGAGGGCGTTCTGCACGTCTCCTTGGCGCAGTCGTAGTTGCACGAAATCGCGGTAAGCATTGGATGTACGCATTTCCCAGTCGATCCGCGCTTTGTCACTATTTAGAGACCGCAGCTGTAATTCAGCAAGCATGACGGCCGTGTGGAGATATGACTCCGCCTCTTTGTCGTTTCCGAGCCGAGACTCAGCATCGCCCATCGTGGCGTAGAAGAGAATTCGGAGGAACGCATCAGAAAGGCTCGAAACCTCGGGTGCGAATCGTCGCAGACGCAACGCCGCCTCCTGCGCTCGGCCCTGCGAAGCTTCGACCGCTGCCAGTCTGGTTTCTGCCTCAACCCTTGCAATTTGAATCGATTTGATTTGCGGGGAAGCGGCGAAGAGTTCCCCTGTTCTCGCAAACTCTCTCTCGGCGAGCGCGAACGCGCCCGCGGCCACTGCCGCATCCGCCATCGCGGAATGAGCCATTGCGCGCAGGACGTTATCGCTGAAGGATTCACTCAATGCTAGCCCGTCGCGCCAAACTGCTACTTGCAGATGTGGCCGATCTGTCAGGCGAGAACCTTCGTAAGCGTTGAAATACAAGTTATATCCCCGCATAGCCGGGTAGTGGCCGGACCAGAAACGAGCGAGGGCCAACTGGGTTTTCGTAGCGCCCGCGGAAAAATCACCGGTCTCGGTGTCTAGCGCTGACAGATGATCCTGGGTTCGCAAGAAAATCACTTGATAGCCACTAGCTTCTGCATTGTGCTCCGCCATCTCGTACGAATCCTTGGCTTCGCCGAGATTTCCCACGAGCCAGTAACATGTACCTTGCTCAATGTGGAACTGAGTTTTAAGCCATGCGTAAGGCCGAGTTGCTAGCCTCTGATCTAAACCCTGAGCTGCCCGTATGCACTCATTGCCTTCTTGCGCATCGTGAGAGGCGAATAAATATTCCACATGTGACCGAAGAGCGCCCGCGTCGTCACCTGCTGACGCAAATAATCGCTCTGCCGAGGACGCATGCTGTCGCGCTGATATGTTGTCGCCTGCGTCGTTGGCCTTCAGTGCGCCCGAAAGCTCGACTGCAGCCGCCACAGAATCGTACGATCCCGCCGTCCCCAACACATCCCCCAGCCAACGATCCCCGTGCTTTTGTGCGGTGATATCCGCCACCACCCGAAGCGCCACCCGGAAATCACCGGCTTCTACGCCATCCCGTGCTCTAACCGGGTACGCCTTCGGCAACCACTCCGCCACCGCGACGTACAGATACTCCTCAATGCGCCCATCAATCCGCTCCTGCACCGAAGCGTCATTCGCACCTGCGGCTGCAATCTCCGCCGGACTCAGCAGCGGTTCAGACTGACTCTTTTCGTGCTCTTGTAGTTTCTTTTTGAGCGCGGTCAGTCTTCGACGCGCATCATCGGACCACTCGCCTTGCGGATCGATGCGCAGGTAATGTTCCCAATCGTCCACGGCTTGGGTGTAGAGAAACATGCGTTCGCAGGCAAGGGCACGATTGAACAGCGCCACAGGATCGTCCGGCGACTTGGCCAGTGCTTTGCCCAACGATTCGATGGCGTTGCCGTAATCAATGGCCCTGTCGGCGGATTCGGCGCGCATGAAATATGCTGAGCCCATGTCAGTCAACAGGTCGGGCGAATCAGGTTGTGCCTCCAGAGCGCGGTGTAGGGACTTGATCGCCGACTCATAGTTGCCATCGAGCAGGTCAGCGCGAGCTCGTGCTTGCAGCCACGCGGGGTCATTAGGGTTCTTCCTCAAGTTTTCGCCGATCAGATCCTCTGCCTTCAAGAGAGATGGTGGCTTGTCGAAATTTGATCCGCTGGCGCTGCGCTCCACTTGCATCGGAGCGAACTTCGCGCCGGGGATTCTCACTTCCAGCGTTCGATGCTCCGTGTAAGCCTGGGCAAGCAGCCGTTCGGCGGACGGCGGACGCAACGTCCGTACTCCGATCCAAGCGACGAGGGCTACGGCGGCAAAGCCGGCGAATGCGTACGCGGGACTAGGCCACGCGAAGATCCCCCGCCACCAAGAAGGTTCGTATTGCCGCCCTTCGGCGCTGCCGCGCAAAGTCGCACCCATGTTTTTCTGCCACTCGGGACGCGCGCTGCTCAGCGATGCCAGCAGCGTCTCTTCGCGGGGAGTCACTTCATCCGCGAGCGTCTCCACTGCATTCTTGAGCAGAGGTCCACAGTGTCCGCATTGGGCAGCGTGTTTCATTAGCTCTCTCGTCTCTGTTTCTGGTAGCAGACCGGCTGCAGCGTTGAGCCACTCAATATCCGCAACGCAATCAGGACCCGGTGGCACATTGCCAGGCACACCCAAGCGTAAAATCTCGCTCTGCACAGACTTGTGCATCTGCACCTTCCGGCTGCAGTCCTGGCAAGACTCAACGTGGCGCCGGGCTTCTATCAGAGCCTGCTCCGAGAGTCGCCCCGAATCCGTGACACTTGCCGCTTGCGACGAAACGAGCCCATCAAGCTCGTCGTTGTCGAGATGTTTGTCGAATGGCCGTGTCAAAACCAGCTTCTCCCCCTAATACGATTCTGCCCGGTGAAATCCTTTTTTACCCGGTTCCGAGTTGCCCGATGGTTCGGACCTAAAATTAACAATGTGCTGACGAACGAGACGTGTGAGTCGCAGAATCGCGCTCTCAACGCCCTTGGCGGTCAGTCCAACGGCCGGCAAAGTGGCGATAGCCTTGGCGCTCATGCCTTGCTGGTAGTAAAGCCAAAAGATCAGCCGGTCCCGCGCCTGATCGGGGCCGACTGAGCATGTCCCGAGGCATTCGTCGATCTGCTTGAGCAAGATCTGTTGCTCCATCGCTTCTTGCCCGCCCAAACTCCGGGCCTCAGCTTTGGGGTCAATTTCTGCTAGCGATTCCTGCGCTTGTCCGGCTCCACGTTTCTGAGAATAGAGGGCCTTCAAGTAGTCGCGAGCCACGTTGACTGCGATCGTCTTTATATATCCGAGAACTGCCTCAGGATGGTGGACTGTGAATTCGAGCAACAGGCAGCACCGGTCAGCACAAAGCTTGAGATAGGTTTCCTGGACAAGATCGTCCACCACCTGCCGACAGGCGTCGCCCCATTGATATGCGGTTCGAATGATCGAAAGGCTAATTGGCCGTTGAAATCGAAAGACGAATTCGTCCCAAGCGGCGCCGTCATTCGACTCGGCGCAAGCACGGATCAACTCCTCCGCGGACATGGACGAATAGCGTGCCAACTTAACCCCGCAGAATAGTGCCCGATTCTACACCATGTCCTAACGGTCGGAATGTGAAAGTCGAAGCACCTCTCCGTCTCAACGAATGGGAGACCACTGGTGTGCAAAAGGACTTTCACTTTCGTTCTCGTCTTTCCGATGTGAAGGCGATAGTCGCACGCAGCGATTATTCAGTTCAATTCCGCGTGGAGGTTCTCACAGTGTCCAGAAACGTCGCAAAAATCATGGTTCTTGTGCACGGCTATTTCCGCACAAAGTGTGTTTGTCTCGTAGCGATCGCATTGCTCGCGAACACAATTGCTCGATCTCAAACAGCAGCCACCACTCCACACGTTGACTCCGTTGCCGTCTTCCAACAGCCACAACCCAGTCCAGCCGTCCCGAATCAACCGTCCAACTTCGTCCTAGAGATCACTGGCACGGCCTTCGACACTGTCGACATGGCTAATCTGCGTATTTTGATGTTTCCCTCGACTGGGGTTAGCACCGTGACCTCACTTTCGCGGTCGACGGACAACACGAAGATATTTGCCCAGTTCACTGCACCCCCTAACTACGCATTGCAAGAGGTCGGCCTGTCACTCACGGGTACGAGTTTTGTAACGTTTAGTACAGGAACAGAATCCTGCGATTTTGAAAACAAAGTCGTGGTCCATCCGCAGATTGTTTCGCAAAGTCAAAGCAAGACTAAGTATGGAAACGGGGTAGCAACTAACTTCCACGTTGTCCAGATCTCAATCGTCAATAAGTGTTCGGTACCCATCATAGTTCCACTGGCCGGAATGACCATAGCCCCTGAAGGGCGGAACAAAACTGCCACATCGTGTTCCGCTGAAGGTGGGGGTGATCTGGCTCCCTTTTCACTAGACCATGTTACGAGTATTTACTCTGCTAACCGTAAACTAACGGGAGCGAGGGCAATCTATTTCAATAGCCTTCAGGCGCTCGCCACCCTTGGTAGTGCGGTTGAGCCTTTTTTTGCGCGCGGATTTACTCAGGGGGTTGCAATATTGGGAGGTGGTTTTACCACTGCGTCCAAGGAAATCTCTGTCGACATGTCCACCGAACAACTCCAAAACATCACATCTCAAAGCTTTGGAGCTACTGAGCAAATCTCTTCGGGTGGGTCGCTGCAGAAATTTATATTCATCCGCAGGAATCAGAAATGCCACGACAGCATTCAGGAACAAAATATCAGGAGTGGTAACTTTACCGTCAATCTCGAAATGATTGCAGCCTCAGCGCAAGCTCCAGCAACAACTTCGGGAAAGGCAACTCCAAGCGCACCAGCCGCACAGTGAGGTGCCACAAAAGGTCCATTCCTGGGCCCATGTTTTGTGGCTTTTACCCACCTCTTCCAGTATTAGCTGTGTGGTCGTTCGAAAACAGCCGATAAGGCAGCGCGGTCCAGGCAGTTCGACGGAGCTCATCGAAATTCAGGCTTGCGAGAGCGGACTTGTTGAGCGTCACGTTTGGCCCCTATGCGCCGTTCACTCCTCGGATTATGCTTTGCAGCCATCGTCTCATTCGTACAGAGGGGACTGTCGCTCAACGGCAGACTCATTTGGGGCGGTGCGAGGACTTGCTCGATCCGCTTCATGAACGCTCGCGTGAATTCACTCGCCAGTTTTGATCGATTTTCAGCTCTGCATGCGAGATAAAGCTCGATTCGAAGTTCTTTATCGACAAGCGGGCGTACTGTTACGCCGGGGCTCTTGGTTCGCAGTGCGCTCGCCATTGTTAGAAATGCGATGCCAACATTTTCCGAAACCAATTGGAACGCTTCTTCGGCTGTGAGCACATTCTGATTGTTCCTGTAAATGACACCTTCCTCTGCGGCGCGCCGGGAAATCATGTCGTGCAGGATCGGATGGACTCTACGATCAAAAATAATCCAAGTGCAGCCGTGCATGTCTTCTAACGTAAGGGTCTCTTTC
>Ga0302324_100026913_pt1 | contig 10975 bp, 9 predicted proteins | sample Palsa_T0_1_FD_201949 | JGI IMG/M metagenome (GOLD analysis project Ga0302324, IMG submission 201949) | Peat permafrost microbial communities from Stordalen Mire near Abisko, Sweden - Palsa_T0_1 | ecosystem: Environmental > Terrestrial > Soil > Palsa > Peat permafrost | place: Sweden: Abisko...
CTCGCGTCCACGACAAGCTCGGCGCGGAGCATCCTTCCGCGAAACAACGGCGCAGGTACGCCGGCGGATCGGCGCTCGCGATGTCGTCGAGCATGTCGCCCACGTCGATTGAATCCAGTAAATGCTCGAAGCCGGCCATCTTATCCATTATCCTCGCCGGCCATTATCCTCGCCGTTACGGAACATAGGAACTAATGAGTCGGAGTTTTCTGCTGTCGCTCTCGGCGGTGCCCTTGCTCGCGGCCGGCCTCGCGTGGTCGGCGCCGGCGATCGTGCGCGGCAACCTGATCCTGGACGGTATTCCCGAGCAATCGGCACTGCCGCCCGACAAAATCGACAAGCTCGACGCCTACTTGAGCGCCCGTGAGGCGCATCCGCAGGGATTCACCGGCAAGGGCCAGGTGATCATCACCACCCGCTTCGGTGAGGTCGACGAGCTGCACGTCGTCGATCAGGCGCTCGGGCTGCGGCGCCAGGTGACGTTCATTCGCGAACCCGTGCTGCGCGGCGCGTTCTCGCCCGACCCCAATCGCAACGCATTCCTTTATGTGGTCGACTCGGCGGGCGAGTCGCGACAGCTCTTTTACCAGCGCATCGGCGATCCGTCGGCGCGCCGGCTCACCGACGGCAAGTCGATCGCCGGCAGTGCGCTGTGGTCTTCCTCCGGCCGCGAGATCGCGTTTTCCGTGATCGCGCGCGACACCGGATCCTGCGACATCGACGTCGTCGATCCCGACAGCGGCGCGCTGCCGCGTCTGGCGGCGGGCAACGAATGTGCGGACCTGCTCGATTGGTCTCCCGATGACCGCAAGCTCCTGCTACGCCGCCATGTCTCGGCGTACGAGGAATCCCTCGTCATCCTCGACCTCGGCACGGGTCAGAAGCGCGAGGTCGAGCCCTCCGCGGCGAAAGGGGCCGTTGCGAACGCGAAGTTCTCGCGCGACGGCACCGGGGTGTACTTCATCTCGAATCGCGACGGCGATCACGCGCGCTTGCGCTACGTGAATGTCTTCACCGGCGAGAAAAGCGACATTTCCGGCCGCAGCGATGTCGACGTCGAACAATTCGCCGTCTCGAGAGACGGTCACTACCTCGCCTACGTCACCGACGAGGGCGGCGCGGACAAATTGAATCTCCTCGATCTGCGAGCCCGCCAGGATCTCGTTCCGCCGCGATTGCCGGCGCCGGGCGTGCTGGACTCCTTGAGCTTCGATCCCGACAGTAAGCACCTGCTCTTCGGTCTGGCCGCGGCCAACCAGCCGCGCGACGCCTATGTGCTCGACGTCGCCGGCAATCGTCTCGAGCCCTGGACCTCAAGCGAGGCGGGGCCGCTCGATCGCACCAAGTTCGTGGTGCCGCGGCTCACGCAGTTTCCCACCTTCGACCGGTTGGACGGTAAATCGCGGGAGCTCCCTCTTTATATATACGAGCCGGCGAGTCCCGGGATCCATCCCGTGCTCATCGTGCTGCACGACGGCCCGGATGCGCGCTTCCGGCCCACCTTCGACCCGTGGATCCAATACGTCGTGAACGAGCTCGGGTTCGCCGTGCTCGCACCGAACGTGCGCGGCTCCTCGGGCTACGGCAAAAGCTTCGGCGCGCTCGCGCGCGGCGAGCAGCGCGAGGATGCCATCAAGGACGTAGGCGCGCTGCTGGTATGGCTTGCGCTCGACAGCCGCTTCGACAAGACGCACGTGATCGTGTCCGGTACCGGGTACGGCGGCTACATGGCGCTCGCCGCCCTGGTGAACTACGGCGAGCGGCTGCGCGGCGCCGTGGCCATGGCGCCGATCACGGACTTCATCGGCTACGTGAGCGGCACGGCGCCCGAGTCGCGCGGCGCGGCGCGCGAGGAGTACGGCGATGAGCGCGAGGCCGACGGTCGGGTGTTTCTGCGGCAGATTTCACCGTTGCTGAATGCGGACCGCATCACGCGTCCGGTGCTGATCGCGCAGGGTAAGAACGACCGCCGCGTGCCGCTCGCGCAGTCGGATCAGCTGGTGATTCGGCTGCGCGCACGCAATCAGACGGTCTGGTATCTCAAGGCGACGGACGAAGACGGCGGCTTCGCCCGCTGGCAGAACCGCGCGGCGTACTACCGCGCTTTCGCCGAATTCCTCGACTCCGTGCGCTGAAGCGCGCCGGCGCGCGCTACTTGCTCTCGGTCGTGGCGGTCTCGAGGGGCGAGGGCTGATGCGCGAAGTAGTGCGCGACGACGTCCAGATCGTGGTCCGTCGCGAGGAGCTGCGCCATACCGTTCATCACGACGTTCTTGCGGCGCTTGTTCCGATAAGACTTCAACGCCTCGATGAGATAATCCTCATGCTGCCCGGCGAGTATCGGCGGCTTGGGATCGAGCGGCGCGGCTACGCCGAGTCCGTTGACGCCGTGACAGGCGACGCACGCCGCGGCCTGCGCAGGCGGCGTGCCGGTCGGGGCGGGCGGGGTCAGCGGCTCGCCTTGTAGATAGGCGGCGATGTCCTCGATGTCCTGATCGGAGAGCGAGGAAGCCTGCGCGTGCATGGTCGGATGCGGCCGGTCTCCGGACCTGTATTCGTGGAGCGCGGAGATGATGTACGCCGCGTTTTGATGACGCAGCTCCGGCACGCTGTAGTCCGGATACGCGTTCTTGTACGTCTCCACCCCGTGGCAGCCGTAGCAAGTGTAAAACTTCTTTTGGCCGACGACCGGATCGCCGGCGGCGTGCGCCGAGTGCGCCAAGCAGAAGCCCACGGCCGTTGCACCTGCAACCCATGCGAGAACATTCGATCGACGAAACATTCAATTCTCCGAGCGGGAGGGCTCCCTTGGGAGCGCTGATGTTAAAGATTGAGAGGCGAAAATGCCACTCGGGGCGTGGCCGCGCGCCTCACGCGGCTCGATCGCGCTTCTTGAGATGCACCAACAAGAGCGATACCGCCGCGGGCGTGAGCCCGGGAATGCGCGCCGCCTGCCCCAGCGTCTGGGGCCGGACCGCCTGCAAACACTGGCGCGCCTCGTTCGACAAACCGCTCACCGCCCCGTAGTCCATGTCCGCGGGCAAGGCAAGATCGTCGTGGCGTGTGCGGCGGTCGATCTCCTCGCTTTGGCGCTTCAGATAGCCTGAGTACTTGGCCTGCACGTCGACTTGCAACTTGACCTGCTCGGCCAGCCGCCCATCGCTCATCCAGTCGACCGCGCCGGGGCCAAGGGGCGCGGCGCGGATAAGGTCGTCGTAGCCGAGCTCGGGACGGCGCAGGAGCTCGAGCGCATGCGCTTCGCGCGACAGCGGCTGCCCGAGTTTCGCGAGCAGGGCCTCATCCACATCGCCGGGCCGCACCAGCGCCGTCGAAAGGCGGGAGAGTTCGTCGGCCACGGCATCGCGCTTGCGCGCAAAGAAGTCCCAGCGCTCATCGTCGATGAGCCCGAGCTCGCGGCCGAGCGCGGTCAGACGCAGATCCGCATTGTCCTCGCGCAACGACAGGCGGTATTCGGCGCGGCTGGTGAACATGCGGTAGGGCTCTGGCGCCCCGCGCGTCACCAGATCGTCGACGAGTACGCCGATGTAGGCTTCGCTCCGCTTCGGGCACCAGGCCTCGCGCGCGGCGCTTGCGAGCGCGGCATTGATGCCCGCGAGCAGACCTTGCGCCGCCGCCTCTTCATAGCCGGTGGTGCCGTTGATCTGGCCGGCTAGAAACAAACCGCCGATGAATTTGCTCTCGAGACTCGCCTTGAGGCCCCGGGGATCGAAGAAATCGTACTCGATCGCGTAGCCGGGACGCGTGATGTGCGCGTTCTCGAAACCGCGAATGGTGCGCACGAAATTCATCTGCACGTCGAACGGCAGGCTGGTCGAGATGCCGTTCGGGTACACCTCGTGCGTGTCGAGACCCTCGGGCTCGACGAAGATCTGATGCGCGCTGCGGTCCGCGAAGCGCGCGACCTTGTCCTCGACCGAGGGACAATAGCGCGGTCCCACTCCCTCGATCAGGCCGGTAAACATGGGCGAGCGCGCACTCGCCGCGCGGATGATGTCGTGCGTGCGCTCGTTGGTCGCCGTGATGTGGCAGGGGATCTGGCGCGGGTGCTGCGCGCGCGTGCCGAGATAGGAGAATACCGGCCGCGGATCGTCGCTGTGCTGCTCGGCGAGGCCCGCGTAGTCGATGCTGCGGCCATCGATGCGCGGCGGCGTGCCTGTCTTCAGCCGCCCGACCTTGAGCGGCAGCTCGCGCAGCCGCGCGGCGAGAGCGAGCGAGGGCGGATCGCCGGCGCGGCCCCCGGAGTGGCTTTCGAGCCCCACGTGAATGCGGCCGCCCAAGAACGTGCCCACGGTGAGCACGACGTTGCGCGCGGCAAACTCGATGCCGCTCAACGTGACGCAGCCGACGATCCGATCCGCGTTCAGCGAGAGATCCGCGACCTCCTGCTGAAAGAGCCAAAGGTTCGGTTGCGTCTCGAGCCGCCGCCGTACCGCCCGCTTGTAGAGCTGGCGGTCGGCCTGCGCGCGCGTCGCGCGCACCGCCGGTCCCTTGCTCGCATTGAGGGTGCGAAATTGGATGCCCGCTGCATCCGCGGCCTGCGCCATGACACCGCCGAGCGCGTCGATTTCCTTGACCAGGTGGCCTTTGCCGATACCGCCGATGGCCGGGTTGCAGCTCATCTGGCCGAGAGTCTCGATGTTGTGCGTGAGCAAGAGGGTACGGCGCCCCATCCGGGCGGCGGCAAGCGCCGCCTCGGTACCCGCATGTCCGCCTCCCACCACGATCACGTCAAACTCGGTCTGAAAGCGCATCACTCTGAATCCACAGGGGTTTCTTTCGGGCCAAAGGGTCTCTTTCGCAAGAGGCGCGTACTCTAAACCCCGGCCCGGAAAACCGCCAGGACGGCCGCATGTCGCGGCGCCCCGGGGAACCAAGCAGGCCGCCGGACGTACTAATTCGCCCATGCGTAGCCTTAAATTCGGTCGATTGGCGGCGTTCGCGCTCTCGGCCCTGTTCTTGGCCGGAGCGGCCGTGCCGGCCGCCGATGAGCTGCAGATCGGTCAACCCGCGCCGGATTTCAGTACCGTCGACAGCCAGGGCCAGATGCGTCATCTCGCCGACTATCGCGGCAAGGTGGTCGTGCTGGAATGGACCAATGCGGACTGCCCGTTCACACGCAAACATTACGCGAGCGGCAACATGCAGGGCCTGCAATCGCTCGCCCGCGAGCATGGCGTCGTGTGGCTATCGGTGATCTCCTCCGCGCCCGGTAAGCAAGGGTACGTGGACGGGCCGGCCGCCGATCAACTCAGCAAGACGCGCCACGCCGTCCCGAGCGCGGTGCTCCTCGATCCGTCCGGGAGCGTCGGCAGGCTCTACCATGCGAAGACCACGCCGCACATGTACGTGATCGACGCGCAAGGCGAGCTGCGCTATATGGGCGGCATCGACAGCATCGCCACCCCCGACGTGGCGGACATCCCGAAGGCGGAGCCGTATCTGAAGGAAGCCATGCTGGCCGTCGTCGACAATCAGCCCGTCGCGCATCCGGTGACGCGGCCCTACGGCTGCGGCGTCAAGTACTAGCAAGCTTAAGCTGAGCTACGCCAGCGTAACCGGTATCCCCGCGAACTTGCCGCGATACGCGGGGGGGCCTGAGTCGTGCACCGACTCGCCCTGCGAGCTCACGGCCACGGTCACCGGCATATCGCGCACGTCGAACTCGTACACCGCTTCCATGCCGAGCTCGGCGAAGCCGACCACGCGGCTCGCGCGGATCGCCTGCGAGACCAGGAACGCGGCGCCGCCCACCGCGATCAAGTAAGCCGAGCGATGACGGCGAATCGATTCGACGGTTTCCGGGCCGCGCTCGGCCTTCCCCACCATGGCGAGCAAGCCCGCCTTGCCGAGCATCGTGTCGGTAAAGCGATCCATGCGATTGGCCGTGGTCGGTCCCGCCGGCCCGACGACCTCCGCGCCGACCGGATCGACCGGCCCGACGTAATAGATCACTCGATTGTGGAAATCGAGGCCGTCGGGTAACGGCTTGCCCGCTTCGAGCAGCGCGCAGATGCGCTTGTGCGCGGCGTCGCGGCCCGTCAGGAGCTTCCCCGAGAGCAGCAAGCGTTCGCCCGCTTTCCAGGTGGCGATCTCATCGCGGGTCAGGCCGTCGAGCGACACGCGGCGCGCCTCTGCATCGGGTTTCCAAGTGACCTTGGGCCATTGCGCCAGATCGGGTGGGACGAGCACGGCGGGCCCGGTCCCGTCCAGCGTGAAGTGCACGTGTCGCGTGGCCGCGCAGTTCGGAATGACGGCAACCGGGAGCGAAGCCGCGTGCGTCGGGTAGTCGAGCACTTTCACGTCGAGCACGGTGGTGAGCCCCCCCAGCCCTTGCGCACCGATGCCGAGATCGTTGACGCGCCGGTAAATCTCGACACGCAGCTCCTCGAGGCGGTTCGCGGGTCCACGCGCGAGCAGCTCCGGCATGTCGATGGGATCCATGAGCGACTTCTTGGCGAGCAGCATCGCTTTCTCGGCACTGCCGCCGATGCCGACGCCGAGCATTCCGGGAGGACACCAACCCGCGCCCATTTCAGGTACGACCTCGAGCACCCAATCGGCCACCGAGTCGGACGGGTTCAGCATGGCGAACATCGACTTGTTCTCCGAGCCCCCGCCTTTCGCGGCGACCGTGATCTCGACGCTCTCGCCGGGCACGAGCTCGGTGTGGATCACCGCAGGCGTGTTGTCGCGGGTGCCGGTGCGCTTGCCCGCCGGATCCGCGACGATGGAGGCCCGCAATTTGTTTTCGGGATCGAGGTACGCGCGCCGCACGCCCTCGTTGATCATGGCCTCGAGGTCGCGCGTGGAATCCCAGCGCACGCCCATGCCCACCTTGACGAACACGACCACGATGCCGGTGTCCTGACAGATCGGCCGATGGCCTTCGGCACACAGGCGTGAATTGGTCAGAATCTGCGCGATGGCATCGCGGGCCGCCGCGCTTTGCTCGAGCTCGTAGGCGCGGCCCATCGCCGTGATGAAGTCGGGCGTGTGGTAATAGGAAATGTATTGCAGAGCGTCGGCGACGCTCGCGATGAGATCATCTTCCCGGACTAGGGACATGGCGGCCTTGCGTATTCCAAAGACGAACTGGGCCGCAAATCTACCAAGTAGCGGGCGGCGTTGGATAGCGACTCGCTACACTACGGCGATGCGGCGGCTCGCCTGGACGGTTTTCCTGATTTGCGCGTTCTGGTCGCTCCGGCCGGCGGTGGCCGCGAACACCGCACTGCCCCTGCACGAGTGCCGTCTCGAGCATCCCCTCGAGGTCGCCTCCGTGGCCGCCCGGTGCGGCGTGCTCGAGGTCCCCGAGAACCCCGCGGAGCCTGCCGGCCGCACCATCGGACTGCATGTCGCGGTGGTGCCGGCGCTCAATCGCCGCTCGCACTCAGCGCCGCTGTTCTTGCTGGCGGGCGGCCCGGGTCAGGCGGCGAGCGATCTGTACGTGAGCTACGCCGGTGCGTTTGCACGCGTCAATCGCAATCACGACATCGTGCTCCTCGATCAGCGCGGCACCGGTCGGTCGGAACCGCTGTTTTGCGACTATCCGGAAGACTGGCGGGACACACGCGATGAGCTGCCCGCCATCCGGCAAGCGACGCTTACCTGCCTCGCACGCTACGGCGAGCGCGTGCGCTACTACACCTCGAGCGTCGCCGCGCTCGATTTGGAACGGGTGCGCGCGGCGCTCGGCTATGCGCAAATCGACCTGTATGGCGGCTCTTATGGAACGCGCATGGCGGAGCTGTATGTGCGCCACCACGGCGATGTGGTGCAGGCGGTGGTGCTCGACGGCGTCACCTATCCCGAGCAGGCGATCGGTCCGGCTACACCGCTCGATGGGGAGCGCGCTCTCGATCTCATCCTGGGGCGCTGCCGGGACTCGCCGGACTGCGCCGCTGCCTACCCCGACTTGCGCGGCGATTTCGGCGCCTTGCGTGCGAAGTTTGGCCCCGCCTCGACCTCGTTGGTCCTGCCGGACCCTTCGACCGGCGAGCCCCTCGAGCTCGATTTCAATCGTGGCGTGCTTGCCTCATCGCTCCGCCTGCTGTCGTACAGCTCCACCCAGGCCTCGCTGCTGCCGACGTTGATCCATCAGGCCGCCGCCGGGCGCCTCGCGGCGCTCGCCGCGCAGACTGTCATGATGGCCCGCGAAATTCGCGGACAGCTCGCGAGCGGCATGCAGAACAGTGTCGTGTGCAGCGAGGACGTTCCGTTCTTTCAAGGCATAGACCGGCAGCAACTCGAGGCAACCTATCAAGGCACCGAGCAGCTCGATGCGCTCGCCGAGATCTGCAAGCTCTGGCCGAAGGGTCCGGTGGATGCGGATTTGCATGCCCCCTTGCGCAGCGACGTGCCGAGCCTGCTCCTCTCGGGCGAGGCAGATCCGGTTACGCCGCCGGCGAATGCGCAGCGGCTCGCTCAGGGGCTCGCGCACCATCGGCTGCTGGTACTGCCCGGCGAAGGCCACGGCCAGCTTGCGACGGGCTGTATGCCCCGGCTCGTGGCCGCCTTTCTCGACGCGCGCGATCCGCAAGGCCTCGACGCCGCGTGCCTCGAGGAGCATCGTCCCGCGCCGTTCTTCGTCGGTTCCACAGGGCCTGCGCCGTGATCGAAGCATCAGCCTTGTGCAAGCGATTCGGGACCATCGAAGCGGTCAGCGAGGTGTCCTTTCGCGCGGCCGACGGCGAAATTACCGGGCTCCTCGGACCGAACGGTGCCGGCAAGTCGACCACGCTCCGCATGCTCTACGGCGTGCTCGCGCCCGACCGCGGGAGCGCGCGCATCGACGGCATCGACATCCGCGGCGAGACGTCCGCGGCACGCAGCCGCCTCGGAATCCTGCCGCACGCCCCCGGGCTCTACGGCAATCTGACCGCCCGCGAAAACATCGAGTATTTCGGCGCACTGCATGGCTTGCCGAAGGCTGTGATGCGTGCGCGCGCCGCGGACTTAGGTGCGGCGCTCGGCATGGACGGGTTCATGGATCGCCGCGCGAAAGGGTTCTCGCAAGGCCAGCGCATCAAGGTCGCGGTAGCGCGAGCGCTGATCCACGATCCGTCGAACCTCGTGCTGGATGAGCCCACCAACGGCCTCGACGTGATGGCGATTCGCAACGTGCGGCAGATTTTGCGGGATTTGAAATCGCAGGGCCGCTGCATTCTTTTTTCCTCGCACGTCATGCAGGAGGTTGCGGCGCTGTGCGATCGCGTGGTCATCTTAGGTCAGGGACGGGTGCTCGCGGACGGCACTTTGCAGGCGGTGCGCGAGCAATTCGGCGGGGCCACGCTCGAGGAGGCATTCCTCAAGGTGCTCGGCGAGGCTGAGGCTCCTCTTTGAACATGCGCGCGCTGCTCACGGTTTTTTGCAAAGAATTTCTGGAGAATCTGCGCGACCGCCGCACGTTGTTCTCGGCATTGCTGTTCGGGCCGCTGTTCGGCCCGATTCTGTTCGGCGCGATGGTATCGAGAATGCTGAATCAGAGCGTGCTCGAATCGGACGAGCCGCTGCGCGTCAGCGTCTCGGGAGGCGAGCACGCGCCCAATCTCGTGCGCTTTCTCACCTCGCAGGGCGTGAAGCTCACGTTCACCGCCTGGTCCGAAGCGGCTGCTCGCGATGCGGTGAAGCACGGCACGACAGCCGTGGTGCTGATCGTGCCCGGCGAGTTTGCGGCGCGATTCACGGCGGCGTTGCCGGCGCCCGTATTCGTGGTCGCCGACAGCTCCGATTCGCAGACTCGCAAAAGCGCGGACCGGCTGCGCGCGCTGGTGGGCGCATACGCCAGCGGCATCGCGCAGCTGCGCTCGCAAATCCGCGGTGTGAGCCCGCTGCTCGCCGTGCCCATCGCGGTCAACGACATCGATGTGACGACGCCGACGGGCCGCGCGGTCGTGGTGCTCGGATTCATGACCTACTTCGTGCTGTTCTCGGTGCTGATGGGCGGGCTGTATCTCGCGATCGACTCGACGGCCGGCGAGCGCGAGCGCGGCTCTCTCGAGGCGCTGCTGAGCCTCCCGGTGGCGCGCACCGCGCTGGTCGGCGGCAAACTGCTCGCGACCTGCGCCTACATGTGCCTGTCGCTCGCGATCAATCTGGCCGCATTCGTCGTGGTGTTTCAGTTCGTGCCGCTGGAGCGCTTGGGAATGAGCGCGAATGTCGGTGCGCTCACGGCCCTCGAGTTCTTCGGCATCTGCCTGCCGTTCGTGCCGCTCGGCGCCGCCTTGATGCTGCTGGTCGCATCCTTCACGCGCAGCTATAGGGAAGCGCAAACCTACTTGACCAGCGTGCTCTTGGTGCCGACATTGCCGATCGCATTCGCGAGCATCTATTCCTTGAAGACCCACAGCGCCTTGATGCTCGTGCCCTCCCTGAGCCAGCACTTGCTGATGACCAGCGTCCTCAAGGATGAGCCGATCGCGGCCCTCGACCTCGTGGTATCGGCGGCCTCGGCACTTGGCCTCGCGGCCGTGCTGATTGCCGCGACTGCGCGGCACTGGCGCCGCGAGACCATGCTCGGCTGAGCGCGACACAGCGTCGGCGATCGCGGACGTCTCCGTTAGCGGACGCAAAAAGAGGCCTAAATCGTCGTTTTACCGATAGGAGTTTTTCCCACGAGCGGGTATAACGCTACTGGGGTAAATCCGGAAAGGCATTCGGGGTAGGCTGGCAATGAGAAACTCTGCAATTGCGCGGGCTAATTACGCGATTTTGTTGGCGGTGCTGACATTATCCGGCGTTACCATGGTGTGGCTGTTCTGGCATCACCCAATAAAGACTCTGATCGGAACGGTAGCGGTCTTGATCGCGCTCGGCATGTCGGCTCGCCTCGCACGGGCGATCGAGGCCGAGGCGGCGACCGCCGCAGATCTCGACCACCGCGAACCGAGCGTTTAGCCTTCCTCGGTTGATCCCCAGGGCCGAGGGTATTTCAGGGCCTATGCCATTTTTAGATG
>Ga0302324_100026914_pt1 | contig 10974 bp, 9 predicted proteins | sample Palsa_T0_1_FD_201949 | JGI IMG/M metagenome (GOLD analysis project Ga0302324, IMG submission 201949) | Peat permafrost microbial communities from Stordalen Mire near Abisko, Sweden - Palsa_T0_1 | ecosystem: Environmental > Terrestrial > Soil > Palsa > Peat permafrost | place: Sweden: Abisko...
CAGATTGCGCGCGACCTTCTCGGGTGCCGAGCGCAGCGTTTTCGGATCGATCATTATTTCTCTTCGTCGTTGGAGCCGCGGTCGTTCGCGCCGCGCGCGCGCAAGCGCTCGAGCGCTTCGCCGATGCGCTGCTCGAGCCCGCGCGGCGCCGGATGATAATAGCGGCGATCGGGCATGTCATCGGGGAAGTAGCGCTCGCCGGCGGCATAGGCTTCCGGTTCGTCGTGCGCATAGCGATAGCCGCTGCCGTAGCCCAGATCCTTCATCAAACGCGTCGGCGCATTGCGCAATCGCAACGGCACTTCGAGCGAGCCATAGGCCTCGACGTCCTTGCGCGCCTCACCCCAGGCGCTGTAGACCGCGTTGCTCTTGGCGGCGACCGCCAGATACACCACCGCCTCGGCCAGGGCAAGCTCGCCCTCGGGGCTGCCCAGGCGCTCGTAGCTCTGCCAGGCCTGCAGCGCCAGCTGCAGCGCACGGGGATCGGCCAGACCGATGTCTTCACTGGCCATGCGCGTGATGCGGCGAGCCAGGTAATGAGGATCGCAGCCGCCGTCGAGCATGCGCGCCAGCCAGTACAGTGCCGCGTCCGGATCGGTGCCTCGAACCGCCTTGTGCAGGGCTGAGATCTGATCGTAGAAGTGTTCACCGCCCTTATCGAATCGCCGGCGCCCGCCGCTGGCGATCTCCTGCGCGGCGCTTTCGCCGATCGTGCCGATACCGGCCGCGGCGGCCAGACCCGCGGCCAATTCGAGCATGTTGAGCGCGCGGCGCGCATCGCCATCACCGGCACGGGCGATGAGCTCCAGCGCCGGCTCCTCGATCGTGAGCTGCTGTGCGCCCAGCCCGCGCTCGTCATCCTTGAGCGCGGCCTCGAGCAATGAGCGCAGCTCGGCGACGCTCAACGACTTCAGCACGTAGACGCGCGCGCGAGAGAGCAGCGCCCCCACGATCTCGAACGACGGATTCTCGGTCGTGGCACCGATGAAGGTCAGCGTGCCGTCCTCGACGTGCGGCAGAAACGCATCCTGCTGTGCCTTGTTGAATCGATGTACTTCATCGAGGAACAGCACAGTCGCGGCGCCCTCGGCCGCCGCCTGGCGCGCCTGCTCGACCGCCTCGCGAATATCCTTGATGCCGGCCTGCACGGCCGAGAGGGCAATGAAACGCGCCCGCGAGCGCTGTGCGATCAGGCGTGCCAGCGTGGTCTTGCCGGTGCCGGGCGGCCCCCACAGAATCAGCGAATGCAGCTGGCCGGCGACGATCGCCTCGTACAACGGTTTGCCCGGCCCCAGCAGATGCGACTGACCGACGAATTCCTCCAGGCGCCGCGGCCGCATGCGATCGGACAGCGGACGCCATTGCCTGGCGCGATCATCGAGCACCAGCGGCTGCTGTGTTGTATTGCGACGGACCACCGCGCTCAGTCCTGCGGCGTACCAATGACATCGACGCCCGGCGGCGTCTGAAACCTGAGCGCGTCGGCGGCGATGCGCGCATTGCGCTCGCTGTGCGAGAAGTCCAGCTGCACGGTCTGCCCGAGTCGGTCGTTCACGATCATGCGCGCGAGCCGGTCGCCGGCGAATCCCAGCGCGGCACGAGTGAAGTCGGCCTCAGCGCTGCGCGGCTTGACGTCGACCCAGTCGAGCCCGTCACGCGTGCCGCTACCGCTGATATCGAAGCTGTCGTGCAATTGCGCCGCCGAGCCGGACAGCAGCACGATCGGCGTCGAAGACAGCGCCGCTGCCACCGGTTTGACGGTCACCTGCGCCAGTTCGCGATCGTAGAACCAAAGGTTCTTGCCATCGGCCACGAGGATCTGGCCGCGCAGATCCGCCGCGGCCGCGCCCGCCTGCGCCTGCGCGGGCTGGTAGTCCCAACGGAATCTGCCCGGCCGCTGCACCAGCAGATGTCCGGATCCGGCATCGAGCTGCGCGCCCTGACTGTCGGTCACGGTCTGGGTGAAGGCAGCGCTGAGACTGTTCAGGCCGTTCAGATAGCGATCCAGGGCAGTGCCCGGCGTGGTGGTTGCAGCGGTCGTGACGGTCGCAGCGTGCACGGCGAGGCTCGCGACGGCCAGCGCCAGCCCGGCAGCGCGAGACAGGCGGCGCTCTCGCGCCATCACTGTCCCGGGGGCGGCGGAGTCAGCACTTCGCGCCCGCCATTGGATTGCAGAGGACCGACGATACTCGCCTGCTCCATCGCCTCGAGCATGCGGGCCGCGCGGTTGTAGCCGATCTTCAGTCGCCGCTGAACATAGGAAATCGATGGCTTGCGCTCGCTGGTGACGATCCTGACCGCCTCGTCGTAGAGCGGATCCTGTTCCGCATCCCCGGCGCTGATCGAGCCGAACTCCTCCTCTTCGCCGGACACTCCCGCGATCGGCGTCTGCGGACCGCGCAGCACATCATCGATGTAATTGGGCGCCGCCGCCTTCTTCAGCGCATCGACCACGCGATGCACTTCCTGATCGGAAACGAAGGCGCCGTGAACGCGCGTGGGCATCGAGGTGCCCGGCGGCAGATACAGCATGTCACCGTGGCCCAGCAGTGATTCGGCGCCCATCTGATCGAGGATCGTGCGCGAATCGACCTTGGCGGAAACCTGAAAGGCAATGCGGGTCGGAATGTTGGCCTTGATCAGACCGGTGATGACGTCCACCGAGGGCCGCTGGGTCGCAAGCACCAGATGGATGCCCGAGGCGCGCGCCTTCTGCGCCAGTCGCGCGATCAGTTCCTCGACCTTCTTGCCGACGATCATCATCATGTCGGCGAGCTCATCGATGATGACGACCACGAACGGCAGCGGTTCGAGATTCTGAATCGTGCTCTGATCGATGCTCGGATCGTTGGCCGCCTGCTGCAGCATCACTGGATCGAGGATCGGCTTGTTGTCGGCGTTCGCATCCTTGACGCGCCGGTTATAGCCGGCAATGTTGCGTACCCCGAGTGCCGACATGAGCTGATAGCGCCGCTCCATTTCCGCCACGCACCAGCGCAAGGCGTTGGCAGCCTGCTTCATATCCGTGACCACGGGGGACAGCAGGTGCGGTATGCCCTCGTATACCGACAGCTCGAGCATCTTCGGATCGATCATGATCAGCCGCACGTGCTCGGCCGTGGACTTGTACAACAGGCTCAGCACCATGGCGTTGATCGCCACCGATTTGCCCGAACCGGTCGTGCCGGCGATCAGCAGGTGCGGCATGCGCGCCAGATCGGCAACCACGGCCAGGCCGCCGATGTCCTTGCCGAGCGCCAGCGCCAGCGGCGAAGCGACGTCCTCGTAGGCCTTGGAGCGAATGATCTCGCCCAGGGTCACGATCTCGCGCTTCTCGTTGGGAATCTCCAGGCCCATGACCGATTTGCCGGGAATGACCTCGACCACGCGCACGCTGATGGTGGACAGCGCGCGCGCCAGATCCTTCGACAGGGCGGTGATCTGGCTGGCTTTCACGCCCGGCGCCGGGCGCATCTCGAAGCGCGTGACCACCGGGCCCGGATGCACCGCAACCACATCGACCTCGACACCGAAGTCCTTGAGCTTGAGCTCGACCAGGCGCGACATCGCCTCGAGCGCTTCGGCCGAATACGACGGCTCGTGCTGCCCGGGATCGTCCAGCAGATCCAGCGGCGGCAGCTCGCGCGCCTGCGGCGGATCGAACAACGGCACCTGCCGCTCCTTTTCGGCGCGCTCGCTCTTGGGCGATGCCGGCGCCGGCGCCTCGATCCGCGGCGCCACGCGCGGCGCGGAGCGCTTCTGCTCCGCCTGCAGCGCCTCCTTGCGCTCGAGCTTGGCCGAGCGGCCGGTATTGACCTCGCGCGCGGTGAAGGCGCGCTCACGCGCCCAGTGCAGCGCATCCCAGGTCCAGGCGCCGACCCGATCCATGACTGCGAACCAGGAAACGCCGAAGGCCACGGCAGCGCCGGCCAGCCAGGCCGCCAGCAGCAGCAGCGTGGCGCCGAGCAATTTCAAACCCGAGGCGAGCGCACCGCCGGCCGCGCTGCCGACCACGCCGCCGGCGCCCTGCGGCAATGCGCCCGGATTCCAGTGCAGTGCGGCCAGCGAGCAGCTCGCGACCAGCACGAGCAGGAAGCCGACCACGCGCACCGCCAGATTCAGGCGCGAGGTGCGCGCCGGATCGACCTGGTTGCGCATGACGTGCCAGGCCGCCACGCCAAGGATGACGGGCAGCAAGTACGCGGGGCGTCCGAACAGAAAGAACAGCGCATCGGCGAACCAGGCGCCCACCGGGCCGATGCGATTGTGCACCGGTGCGCCCTCGCCGGTGTAGGAGAAGCTCGGATCGCGCGGATCGAAGCTCAGCAGCGCCACGCACAGCACCAGCGCGAGCCCGGCCAGCGCAATCGCACTGCTCTCGCGCAGTGCTCGCGCCACGGCGGCGGACAGACGCAGGGAGATCCGATTCTGGGCGGTGGATTCGGCCATGTCGCGCATGATACCGCTCCTCGCTTAAGGATATGACTTGGCCTGCGCGCCCGGCTTACATACCATGAGCGATTGCAGCGCGATGGAGATTGAATGAGTGCGCCGACACACCGCCGTCTGATCATTGTCGGCTCCGGTCCGGCGGGCTACACGGCCGCAGTCTATGCGGCGCGGGCCAACCTCGAGCCCATGTTGATCACCGGGCTGGAACAGGGCGGCCAGCTCATGACTACCACCGAGGTCGACAACTGGCCGGGCGACGTCGAGGGCCTGCAGGGTCCGGGCCTCATGGACCGCATGCGCCGGCACGCCGAGCGCTTTGGCACGGATATCATCAGCGACCATATTCACAAAGCGGATCTGTCGGCGCGGCCGTTTGAGCTGCGCGGGGATCGCTCGAACTACAGCTGCGAGGCGTTGATCATCGCCACGGGAGCCTCGGCGCGCTATCTCGGACTGCCGTCGGAGGAGAGATTTCGCGGCCGCGGCGTCTCGGCCTGCGCCACCTGCGATGGTTTCTTTTTCCGCGGTCAGCGCGTGGCCGTGGTCGGCGGCGGCAACACCGCGGTCGAGGAGGCGCTGTACCTGTCGAACATGGCCGCGCACGTCACGCTGATTCATCGTCGCGAGCGGCTGCGCGCGGAAAAAATACTGCAGGACAGGCTCATGCAGCGCGCAAGCGAGGGCAAGGTAAGCCTGGTCTGGCAGCACGGCGTGGAGGAGATCGTCGGCGATGACTCCGGCGTCAGCGCAGTGCGCCTGCGCTCGGCCGTGAACGGGGCGACGCGCGAAATCGAGGTCACCGGCGTGTTCATCGCCATCGGCCATATCCCCAATACCGGCCTGTTCGAGGGTCAGCTGGACATGCACGGCGGCTATATCCGCGTGCGCGGCGGCAGTGAGGGCATGGCCACCGCAACCAGCCTGCCCGGCGTGTTTGCGGCCGGCGACGTCGCCGATCACGTCTATCGCCAGGCGATCACTTCCGCGGGCTCCGGCTGCATGGCGGCGCTGGATGCGGACCGCTACCTCGAGCAGCTCAACCACGCCGCAGCCTAGTGCAGCGCCGAAACCTCACGCGCATCAGCGAGGTAGCCGCCGATCAGTGGAATGCGTTGGCGGGCGACAATCCGTTTCTGCGTCATGAATTCCTCAGCGCACTCGAGGACAGCGGCTGTGCCAGCCCGGGCAGCGGCTGGACCGCGCAGCACCTGGCGCTGTTTGATGAGCAGGGTCTGGCTGCTGCCGCGCCGCTTTACCGCAAGAGCCATTCCTGGGGCGAATTTGTGTTCGACTTCGCCTGGGCGCGCGCCTTCGAGCAGTACGGGCTGGACTATTTTCCCAAGCTCGTGTGCGCGATTCCGTTTACGCCGGCCACTGGCCCGCGGCTGCTGTGCCGCCCGGGGCTGCCGGCACAGACGCTTCAGGCGCAGCTGCTTGCGGGCATGCGCGAGCGGGTGCAGGCCGAGCGGCTCTCCTCGGTCCACGCACTGTTCCTGGACGAGGCCGGACGCAGCGCCTGCGCCACGGGCGGCTGGCTGTTGCGCCGCGACTGCCATTTCCAATGGCACAACCGCGGCTATCGCGACTTCGAGGACTTCCTTGATGCTTTTTCCGCCGAGAAGCGCAAGAAGGCGCGCCGCGAACGCCGGCGCGTGCTCGAGCAGGGCATCGAGTTCCGCACGCTCGACGGCACGCAGCTCGATGAGCGCCAGCTCGAATGCGTCTATGCCTTTCATGCACTGACTTTCATTCGTCACGGACACACTCCCTATCTGAACCGTGCCTTCTTCACGCGCGTGGCGCGCTGCCTGGGTGCGTCCTTTTTCGTCAAACTCGCGCTGTGCGCGGGCGAGCCGGTGGCTGCGGCGGTGTTCTTCCGCTCCGCCGACACGCTCTATGGCCGCTATTGGGGGGCCGAGGCGCAGTATCACAGCCTGCACTTCGAGGCCTGCTACTACCAGGGCATCGACTACTGCATCGAGCATGGCCTCCAGCGCTTCGAGCCCGGCACCCAGGGCGAGCACAAGATCGCCCGCGGCTTTGAGCCGGCGCTGACCTGGTCGGCGCACTGGATCGCCAATGCGCCGCTGCGGCAGGCGATCGGCGCTTATCTGGAGCGCGAGGGCAGCGCGATCGATGCCTACGCCAGCGACGCGGATGCGCACGCCCCGTACCGAGCCGGGCCGCAGCGATGATCACCTGGCTGGCGCCGGATGATCCACCGGACCGCTTTCCACCGCATGAAGCGGCATTGAGCGAGCCCTCGGGTCTGCTCGCAGCGGGCGGGGATCTGAGTCCCGAACGGCTCATGGCCGCCTACGCGCGCGGCATTTTCCCCTGGTATTCACCGGGTCAGCCGGTGCTCTGGTGGTCGCCGGATCCGCGCGAGGTGCTCTGGCCGCGCGAGTTTCATCGCTCGCGCAGCCTCGGGCGCGCGCTGCGCCGTGGCGACTTCAGCCTGCACGAGAATCGCGACTTCGCCGCAGTGGTCAGTGCCTGCGCCGCGCCGCGCAGCCGCAGCCCCGGTACCTGGATTACCTCCGAGATGAAAGCCGCCTACTGTCTGCTGCATGCGCGCGGCTGGGCCCACAGCTATGAAATATGGCGCGGCGACACGCTGGTCGGCGGACTGTACGGCGTGCGCCTGGGCCCCGTGTTCTTCGGCGAATCGATGTTCAGCCTGGAAGCGGACGCGTCCAAGGCGGCGCTGGCCGGCCTGGTGGCGCGAAGCGAGGCGCTCGGCATCGAGCTGATCGACTGCCAGCTGCCCTCGGCGCACCTGCGCAGCCTGGGCAGCCGCCCGATCCCGCGCCGTGCGTTTCTGGCCCTGCTTGCGCCCGGCGCGCGAGCCGGGCCAACCTGAGGTGCGCAAAGCTGTGCAAGCGCGTTGCATTGCACGGCCCCTTTATGCGTAAATTCGCGCCCCAACGGCCGCGCAGCGCAGCATGCCCAAAGAAGACGCCATACAAATGGAAGGTGAGGTCATCGAGACCCTGCCCAACACCACCTTCCGAGTCCAGTTGAAGAACGGGCACGTCGTGACGGCGCACATCTCGGGCAAGATGCGCAAGAACTACATCCGCATCCTGACGGGCGATCAGGTCACCGTCGAGATGACCCCCTACGATCTGTCCAAGGGTCGCATCGTCTACCGCGGCCGCTGAAGCGGTCCGAGCGCGAGCGCCCACGCGCGCCCCTCAGACCGTCAGTTCCGCCTGGGCCGTGGGAATGCACTCGAGCGCCAGCGCGCTCTGATCGGCCGCCACCGACACCCTGACATGACCGCCGCCGACGAGCTTGCCGAACAGCAGTTCCTCGGCCAGCGGCCGCTTGATGTGCTCCTGGATCACGCGCGCCATCGGCCGCGCGCCCATCTTCGGGTCATAGCCCTTCTGCGCGATCCAGTGCCGCGCGGACTCATCGATGCTCAGCACCACGCCCTTGGGCTCGAGCTGCGCCTCGACCTCGATCAGCAGCTTGTCGACCACGCGCTCGATGGTGGCGGGATCGAGCGGCGCGAACTGAATGGTCGCATCCAGCCGGTTGCGGAACTCGGGTGAAAACAGCCGCCGCACCGCCTCCAAGCCATCGCTGGCGTTGTCCGCGGTCATGAACCCGATCGAGGGACGGTTCATCTCCTGCGCCCCGGCGTTGGTCGTCATGACGATGATCACGTGGCGGAAATCGGCCTTGCGGCCGTTGTTGTCGGTCAGGGTGCCGTGATCCATGACCTGCAGCAGCAGGTTGAACACGTCCGGGTGCGCCTTTTCGATTTCATCGAGCAGCAGCACGCAATGCGGGTGCTTGGCGATCGCCTCGGTCAGCAGGCCACCCTGGTCGAAGCCGACGTAGCCCGGCGGCGCACCGATCAGGCGCGACACCGTGTGACGCTCCATGTATTCGGACATGTCGAAGCGGATGAATTCGATGCCCATGGCCAGCGCGAGCTGTCGCGTGACCTCGGTCTTGCCGACGCCGGTGGGCCCGGCGAACAGCAGGCTGCCGACGGGCTTGCGCTGATCGCCCAGTCCGGAACGCGCCATTTTGATCGCCGAGGCCAGGGTCTCGATGGCCTGATTCTGTCCGAAAATCACCAGTTTGAGGTTGCGCTCGAGGTTCTTGAGCAAATCGCGGTCCGAGGCCGAGACGTTCTTGGCCGGGATTCGCGCCATGCGCGCCACGACATCCTCGATGTGCGAGACCTCGACGCGGGCCTCGCGCTCCCCGGCCGGCCGCAACCGCAGGCGTGCGCCCGCCTCATCGACCACGTCGATGGCTTTGTCGGGCAGATGGCGTTCGTTGATGTGCCGATCGGCGAGCTCGGCGGCGGCCCGCAGCGCGTCGTTGGAGTACTGCACGCCATGGTGCTCTTCGAATTTGGGCTTCAGCCCCAGCAGGATCTCCACCGTCTCGGACACGGAGGGTTCGGCGACATCGATCTTCTGGAAGCGACGCGCCAGCGCGTGGTCCTTCTCAAAGATGCCCCGATATTCCTGGTAGGTCGTGGAGCCGATGCAGCGGATCTCGCCGTTGGCCAGCACCGGTTTGATCAGGTTCGAGGCGTCCATGACGCCGCCCGAGGCGGCCCCGGCGCCGATCACGGTGTGAATCTCATCGATGAACAGGATCGCGCCGGGCTGCTTCTTGAGCTCCGTGACCACCGATTTCAGCCGCTTCTCGAAATCGCCGCGGTACTTGGTGCCGGCGATCAGCGCTCCCATGTCGAGCGCGTAGATGGTGCTGTCGGCCAGCACCTCGGGCACGCGGCCCTCGACGATCAGGCGCGCCAGCCCTTCGGCGATCGCGGTCTTGCCGACGCCGGCCTCGCCGACGTACAGCGGATTGTTCTTGCGCCGCCGGCACAGGATCTCGATGGTGCGCTCGACCTCGAGCTTGCGCCCGATCAGCGGATCGATGCGTCCTTCCTGGGCCTGGGCATTGAGGTTGATGGCGAACTTCTCGAGCGCGCTGCCCGACTCGCTGTCGCGCTCGCTCTCGATGGCGCCATCGTCGCGGTCCTTCTCGACCTTCGGCTCGCCGGTGCGCGACAGGCCATGTGATATGAAATTCACCACATCGAGCCGCGTGACCTGGGCGCGCGCGAGCAGGAATACCGCATGGCTCTGCTTTTCGCTGAAGATCGCGACCAGCACGTTGACCACGCCGACTTCCTTCTTGCCGCTCGACTGCACGTGAAACACCGCGCGCTGCAGCACGCGCTGGAAGCCCAGCGTCGGCTGCACCTCACGCTCCTCGCTCAGGGCCAGGCGCGGGGTATTGGTCTCGACGTGCTGCTTCAGATCCGCGCCCAGGCGCTCCAGATCGGCACCGCAGCCCTCCAGCACTTCTCGCACCTTGGGCGCATCGAGGATCGCCAGCAGCAGATGCTCGACCGTAAGGAATTCATGGCGCGCGCTGCGCGCCTGATGAAACGCCTGATTAAGGCAAAACTCCAGCTCGCTCGACAACACTGCTCCATCTCTCCAGCGGAAGGTTCAGGCCGCCTCGAGCGTGCACAGCAGCGGATGCTGATGCTCGCGCGAGTAACTGGTCACCTGTGACACTTTGGTCTCCGCGATTTCGTATGTAAAGACCCCACAGACTCCTTTGCCCCGGGTATGCACTTCCAGCATAACCCGGGTTGCCGTTTGCCGGTCCATGGCGAAGAAGTGCTCCAACACCTCGACGACGAACTCCATCGGCGTGTAGTCGTCATTCAGCAGCACGACCTGAAAGAGCGGCGGCTTCGCGGTCTGGGGCGGTGCCTCTTCGACGGCAACGCCGCTGTCGGGGCGATTAGATTCTCTGTGCTCCGTCACGCCAAAGCTGCCCCGTCACAACCTCGCAGTGCCGCTGCAGCACTCCTGTCATGGAAGTCTAATCCACTGTGTGGCGGCGGTATATGTCCTATCGCACGCCGGCACCTGTCGGCAATGGGCGACGCAGGGAACTAAAAGAATTTAACCGAAACAAATACTTGAGAGCGCCAACGACCGCGCCTTATCATGTCCTATCCAGTCGCTCTCTGGGAGCCACGTATTTCGGTGAGCGCAGCAGCTTGGTACGAAGAACTAAAGACCGGACCGGGGTGGTCGCGGCTGCTCGAGCAGCGCGGAGCACAGCTGGTGGTGGCCGTATTGCTCATTGCCCTGGCGATGGACTGCGCGCTGATTCTGACGCGGGCACTGAGCCAGGCCTCGCTGCCGCCGCCGGGCGCGGGATCGGCCGGTCCGGCCCCGCCCAAGCGGGCCATGAACCCTGCCGTGGAACTCGCGACCGTCATCAACACTCATCTATTTGGTGTCGCCGGCGCGCAATCCGGCAGTGGCGCGCCGCCGACCACGATGCCCCTGATCCTGGCTGGGGTGATCGCGGATAAGGACCCGGCCAAGGGGCAGGCCATCATTGGTGACACGGCGGCGGCAGGCAAACTGTTCGCGGTCGGCGCCGTGATCTCGGGCGGGGCGCATCTGCATGCCGTGTATGGTGACCGCGTGCTGATCGAACGCAATGGACGGCTCG
>Ga0302324_100026915_pt1 | contig 10974 bp, 8 predicted proteins | sample Palsa_T0_1_FD_201949 | JGI IMG/M metagenome (GOLD analysis project Ga0302324, IMG submission 201949) | Peat permafrost microbial communities from Stordalen Mire near Abisko, Sweden - Palsa_T0_1 | ecosystem: Environmental > Terrestrial > Soil > Palsa > Peat permafrost | place: Sweden: Abisko...
CGAAACGGTCTGCTTTTCCCTGGTGTTAAGTATCGCTCAACACAGCAAAGTCTCAAGATCACCGAAGTGTGACCGGACAGGGGAGGGGTTGTAGGGCTGCCGAAAGTCTATGTACCTATGGCACGAAGGGACCTTTCCCCTCCTTTGTAACCTCGAGGCGGCTGGACGCGAGTAGGCTCTACTGACTAGACACGCGTCTCGCCAGCCAGACCAGGCATTTCTTATCTTGTAACGGGCGGCGTACAACAAACGGAGCTATGAATCCTGCTTGCTTCATCCGAGCGCTGTCCCGGCTCGTCCTGGCACGTCTTTCCTGCGGAACTGGCTGCTGCGGAGGTGACGCGAGGACAGGGAATGGGGGGAAGGTCCGGCCTTCCCGCACGATTACGAGGCTGTTTTCAGTGCTTGTTCAGCGCGCAGCCAATCCTGCTCAGGCGAACCCTCGGGCCAGCCGCGCTCAGCCCAGTACTTCTCTGCCAGGCGAGCAATCTCCTCCCGGCTGGGGGCCGGAGCTGCGGCGAGGGTCTGCTTCTTGGCGGCCGGCTTGCGGCGTTTGGCAGTCCCGTTGGGCGCTTCTACGGTCTTGGTAGTCATCGATGTCTCCTTCAAGGTACTTGCCTATCAACTAGAGGCACACCTTTATGATACGAAGGAGAGGGTGGAATTGCCAGCAAGTACGCTAGTAACTTTTGGGCTACGCCCCGCAAGTTCCCCCAGGAACCTCAGGCTCCGGATGCGGGACTGTCGAAGCGCTCCTGGCGCCGCGATATGGCATTCGACAGGGTAATGGGTGGATCGGATTGCAGCAACTGGACGCTCCACTCTTTCATGGCCGGCCGGATGCGCTGCAGCTCTGCCAGATCGGCTCTCCAGTTTCTAAGATGGACTTTAGTATCCAGCATGCGGATCCAGAAGGCGCGGTACTCCGCCAGGTTGAGGCGCTCAACGTTGGCGAACAACTCCTCGTCGCCCAACAGCCATTGCCATAAAAACCGGTCCTGGGAAGTGGGCTGGCGGGCCGCAAGCGCCTCATCGGCGAGCTCTTCATCGGTAGGGAAGGCGTTCAGTCCGTAGCCGAAATCGGAGAAATCACTCTTCTCTCCCGTCTGCTCCGCGATTCGCTTAAGGCAGCGTGCCAGGTTGCGGCGCGAAGGCCCGCGATAGGAGCGCTCCTCGATCAATCCTTTGTAAAGACTGACAGCACGGCGCAGGCCGCGCACAAAAAGATCGCTGCGCGAGCTGTTGTCGGCAGTCTCCTCGGGAACATAAAACCGGCTGCAAAGCAAAGCCTCGACAAAGGTCGTATGCCGCCACTCGGGGTCCACCGACGCGGCGTGGGCAATATCCGCAAAGGCCTGTTTAGAGAGAGACTCGAGTTGGGCCCGCTCCGTTTTTCGTTGCCAGGACGGTTCCCGGTCCTGCGCCTCAAGCACCATGTAACCGGCCAGCGACCTGTACGAATACGCCTGGGCAATCCGCCGCCGCTCCACCGCGTCGGGAAAGCGAGTCATCTGGGAGAAAAACTGGTCCAGACGGGCGAAAGCTGTCCAGGGATCGGAGCGGTAGAGGTGGGCCACTGCGGAAAGCAGCAGGCCGTTGAGGTAAACCGCCGCCTCCGATCCCGAGGAAAGATCCTGAAAAACAATGCGACCCTGGCCCACGTAGGCGAGGTCGTCAATATCATCGATGATCGCCTGCGCACGGGGAGAAAAGGCGTTGCCCTCTTCCTGGAAACTCAAGGGCTGCTCGCCCACCTCCTGCAACAATCCAGGTAAGGTGCTCCTCACTTCACTCCTGGCGTCGCGCAGGGTTTTCAGTTCCGTAGCCACAGCTTCCACCTCGGCTACGGCCCGGGACGCATCTTTGTCCCAAGCGCGCGCCTGCTGGTAGACCTGGATCACGATCAATCCTGCAATGATGGCGAAGACTCCGAGGAAAAGCGCTGAAGTGGTGCGGACCCTGTGCTGGGCCTGCATTGCTTGTTGCAAGGCATCCTGGGACTGGCGCAACTGGTCGCGGGTCTGGTTCATCTCGGCATGAATCTCATCCGAGGTTGAGTCGACATGCAGAGTTGCCGGCGCAGGCTGCACCGTGGCTGGCACCGCAGCCGGAGCTGCGTAACTCGCCAGCGGCTGGCGTCTGGGTTGATAAGGGGCGGGAGCGGCAGGAACCTGGGTCGTGGCCGGGTCGATGGTCGAGCCGCCAACCGTCTGCGCCTCCGCCGGAAATCCGATCAGGATATACAAGCAGGCGAGCAGGCAGATCGCGAGCAAGCCCAGCGCCAGCATGGTCATCCAGCGGTTGGTGTGTTTATGCTCCGCCATGCTTGCGGGATCGCTTTCCATTCTGCCTCCGGAGCTGAATTCCAGGGAGCTCCGCCGTGCAGCCGTTGCTTCAGAACGGCCGCACATCAGCAGCTATGACCCTACCACCCGTTACCCTGATTATGCTCTGAAGTATCTGCAACTTCGAGCGCCCGGGCAATCCCACTTCCGGAACAGGAGGGCCGGCTAGCCGCGACTCCTGGTGACCGTAATGGGCTCGGCAAGTTTGAAGGTGACGACGCTTTCTGCCGGCACGGTTATGTCCTTATTGCCGGTGAAAGCGGCGCCCGCAGTGCCAGCGCCGGCTCCGAGCAGGCCGCCGATCAAGGCTCCCTTGCCGCCGCCGGCCAGACCGCCAATGAGCGCTCCGCCACCGCCGCCGCCGCCAATGAACCCGGCGGTGCGTTTGCCTTTGCCTTTGGAGGTCGCTTCATACGCGTTCGTGCTGACCGCATAGTCACCGACCCTCTTGATGGCTATAGCCAGATCCCCAGAGCCCTTGAACCTACCCTGACCCTTGGAAGCCGTGACCACACCGGTGACCGGGGCGCCGGCGCGGATGACAGTGACGCCGCCGACCACCACAGACTGGGCTAGAACGCCGCTGAAGCTATCGCCGACGTTGCTGTTCTTGGCACTGACCGTTTGCTCCAACCGAACCACCAGAGGCGTGCCGACGGGCACGTGGTATTGCTTGGGCGGCGGTGGGGGCGGGGGAGCCTCCGCGGTCATCGCGGCCGCCGGCGGAGGAGCCGCGGCCGGAGCCGGTGCGGGCGCAGATGCAGGCGGCGGAGCAGCGGCCTCCGCGGCAGGAGCGGGCGCGGGGGCGGCAGGCGGAGGAGCCGCGGCCTGGGTGGGGGCAGGCTCTGCAGCGGGGGCGGCAGGAGCCGGGCCTTTATTGCATCCGCCCAGCAAAAGCAATCCGCTCAATGCGAGCGAAAGCGTGCAGGCCGAGCCATACGCAGCGTGCCTGGTTGCGGGGCCGCCAGTGGAGTGGATTGCGCTCGATAAAATGTGCTTGTTCATGGTTCTCTCCCTTGATGCAAAGGTTTCTAGCGCCGTCATGCCGAGCCTGACTGTTCCAGCTTTTTCTGAATCAGCGTGAGCCGAAGTTACTGTGCAGTAGATGCTGAGCAGCCGTGGATTGCACTCAATTTTGCGCGACCCGGGGTCGATCTCAAATCGATTCGGACCGATGGTCCAGCCATTCGATCCAGCAAGCCTTGCAAACCCCAGACAATCATGATGCATGATCACGGATTGACGGAGGCGGCCGCGTTGAGAACGCCTTAAGCTTACACCAACGCTGAACACTTCTTAAGATGCGGCCGGCAGCGGGCAGGCAACGCGGACGGGGATACGGAGGCAAGAGTGGGGGCAGAGTGGGAGAGGGGATGCACGGCCAGCTGTTCAAAATTGCTTTTTCCTGCGCTAGACTCCCAGACTGGAGTTTCGGAGCGGGTGGATAGACCCAAAGCTGCGGAACGCGCCAGTTTTGCGGAAGTCACCGCTCTGATGTTTTGTATGAGGGCACGACTAACTATTAGTCGGGCCGTTGAGGCCCAACAAGGTCTGGGCTTCAGCCCCTGCGCTTTTTTCCGGGCTGGTTTTGTTGTGACGAAAACACCCGTGCACTGCTCAGGATTGTCTCCCGACAGGCATTTCGAGCAGGACGCGCCGTATTAGGGGCTAAAGAGTCTGCGTGAGAACGACCATCATGCAATTGAGTCCCGTAGGGACGGCTGAACTCAGCCGTGGAAAGAGATGGCTTCACCCGATCTCGAAAAGCGTACCTCAGGGGCTTCAAAGCCCGGGTCGTTGTTGAGCTTGTACGGCCCGACCAAAGTCGTACCCTGATACAAAACCAAACCCAGCATCCGAAGCAGATTCTCTGATCTGTTGCAGGGTCCCAGGTCTCAGAAGCGAGACCTGGGACACGCTTCGATGGTTGCCGACGGCTAGGCTTGAGCGTGCTCGAGCCTGCGGCGGAGGCTGGAGGCAAGTTCTGCCACCAGTTCCAGTTTGCCGGCCAGTTTTGGGGTTACCTCGGGTTCGGCCAATGCCAGTTGCGACTGCAGCAGCAGCCCGGTTACGGTGGATTTCAATTCACTTTCGAGCAGCGATGCAGCGGCCCGCAAAGCCTGGACCTGCTGTTGCTCCCGGCGCCCAATGGCCGCCTGAACCTCGCGTGCCAGTCGAGGACCGCCATGAAAGGCGAAATTAATCTGCACCGGAACCGCCATACCCAGGCTTTGCCATAACATCTCGGTGGCAGCGGGATTGGCTTCGGCTGTGCAGTCGTCCACCACGACCACGGAATAGTCGCGATGGCGCAGCTCGGTCACCCCAGCTCTTTGGTTGGCCGCGACTTTTACCGGGCAACCCAGGGCGGTGCTGAGGGCGTCGGCGATCCGGGTCGTATCGGACATGGGACTGATGATGAGGACACTATGCTGCAGCGGTGATTTCACGACTACCTCCTTTAAGGTTGCCTGGGGACACGTTTACTGTTGGAAGCGGATGGTCACGCTTCTATAGTCCTGGGGAAGCGGAGCCGTCGTTTCGGGCATTCTCTTCTGCTTCCGGAGCGCCGATGCCATACTCCTTTAGCTTGCGGTAGAGGGTGGTCTTTCCTATGCCCAACAGTCGGGCGGCCAGGAGTTTGTCGCCATTTAATTTGCGCAGGGTTTCGAGAATTGCCTGTTTTTCCAACTGGGCCAGGGGTAGAACCGGCCCCCGGGCAGAACCGACAGGGTTGAGCACAGACGGGGGGACTGCGACGGGGCGCCGGTTCTGCAGGTGAAAGTTTTGCAGTTGCGTGGGCAGATCGCCCAGATGTATGACCGGGCCGGAGGAAAGGGTGCAGGCGCGGTCGAGCGAATTCTCCAGCTCGCGTACGTTTCCCGGCCACTCGTACTCGACCAGGGTGCGCAAGGCATCATCGCTCAGGGTGTGGGCGGTGCCGGTTTCACGGGATAGCCGCTCCAGGAAGTGCGCGGCGAGCAGGGGTATGTCCTGTTTGCGCTCGCGCAGTGGGGGAATACGCAGGTTGACGACACTGAGCCGGTAGTAGAGGTCCTTGCGGAAGCGGCCCTGCTCGACCATGGTCGCAAGATTCCGGTTGGTGGCGGCAAGGATGCGGACGTTGATGGGGACGCGATGGGTGGCGCCCACCGGCCGAACCTCCTTTTCCTGCAGGGCGCGGAGCAGTTTGGCCTGTAGATCAAGCGGCAGCTCGCCAATCTCGTCGAGAAAGACGGTCCCTCCCTCGGCCGATGCCAGCAAACCTTCCTTGGAGCGATTGGCGCCGGTGAACGCCCCTTTCACGTAGCCGAAGAGCTCACTCTCCATGAGTGTCGGAACCAACGATCCGCAATCAATGGGTACAAACGGCCGGTCAGCATGGGGGCCGTTGGAATGAATGGAGCGGGCTACCAGCTCCTTACCCACACCGCTCTCTCCCAGGATCAGGACGGGATGGGAGCTCTGCGCCACCTTGGCCAGGATGCGATAGAGTTTGTCCATCTCAGGGCTGCGACCAATCATGTTGCCCAGGCCCTGGGGAGAGCGCAGGGATTCGCGCAGGCGGCGGCTCTCGCCATCCAGGGTTCGCCGCTCCATCATTCGTTCCACGGCGCGCTCCAGGACTGCGGTCAGTTCATCCATGGCAAAGGGTTTGGTGAGATAGTCGGCGGCCCCGGTGCGCATTGCCTCGACCGCGGCCGGCACGGTCGCGAACGCGGTCATGACCACGACCACCAGGCCAGGGTTGAGGGCCTTGATCTCGTTCAGCAGGCCCAAGCCCTCATCAAGAGGGGTTCGCAGATCGAGCAGCAGAATGTCGATGCCTTGATCGCGCAGCATGGTACGGGCGGCGTCAATGCTCGAGACAGTTTGGGGGACAAAGCCGAGGTCGGTAGCTATTTCGCAGCACGCCGAGCGAATTGCAGCATCCTCGTCAACCACGAGCAGATGAAGCTTGCCGATGCGCTCCACGGGTCGCGACATAGTTGGCACGGGAAATGTAACTGGAACAGTTATCGCCATTGTACGCAGATTCCTTTCTGGCCGGAAACTTCCCTGCCTGTTGTATCGACCGATATTGCGCCAACTTGCATTCGCTGACGTGGAAAAACTGCGCCGGGCGAATGATGCGCGAAAGACTCAATAGATGCTGGACTTAACCGCTTGGCTGGCACACAGAAGTTTCGCTCCACCAGCTGCAGACCTGAGTTCATTTCTTCACTCCTTTTCATGTTGCTCATGATTGCTCTCGATCGTTCATGACTGTTTCGCAATTTGTTCATGACTGTTTCGCAATTGTTCAGAACTGTTCTCTCGATTGTTCATGACTGCTCATGATTGCTTTCATGGCCGCAAGACGGCCGGGTTCCGTTGTCCTTTCCGGACTCGACGGGTGCTTGTTTTCGATTGCCCGGTGCTGATGCTAAAGCACGTACCGGGCCAAATTGCAGGGGAAGGGAAAGAGAGAGATAAGTGATTAGGTGGCAATGAGTTGCAGAAAGGGGAGCCAAGAGCCGCTCGATGTCTCCGGCTTTCGCCTGTTCCCGATTGGGAACGGGCAAGATGGTCGTAAGCCTCGTAACTTCAGCTCAGTCCACAGTTTAGGAAGGTGATTCCATTTCGGGACGTGTCCCGAAACGGGAACAGCAGCCAAGCTCTCATACAATCAGGGGATGAACCCCCAGCAGAAATCCGCGGCAGCATTCTTCCGCCCTAACGACCGCGCACCCGACGCGATGCGCCCGGTGCGCCTGACCCCGCATTACACTTCAATGGCCGAGGGCTCGGTGTTGATTGAAGTGGGCCACACCCGGGTGCTGTGTAACGCTACGATCGAAACCGGAGTGCCCGGCTGGCTGAAGAACAGTGGACGAGGATGGGTGACCGCGGAATATGGCATGCTGCCGCGGGCCACGCTTACCCGCAGCCCGCGGGAAGCAGAGCGCGGCAAGGTGGGTGGACGCACGCATGAGATCCAGCGGCTTATCGGACGCTCGCTGCGCTCGGTGGTCGACATGCAGGCCCTGGGCGAACGCACAGTGATCCTTGATTGCGACGTCCTGCAGGCGGACGGCGGCACCCGCACTGCGGCCATCACCGGCGCCTGTGTGGCCATGGCCATTGCCTTCCGGCGGCTGGTGGAGGCGGGCACGTTAAAAAAGCTGCCGCTCACGCAATTGCTGGCCGCTACCAGTGTGGGCATCGTGGAAGGAGTGACGCTGCTCGACCTGGCTTATGAAGAAGACTCCCAGGCGGACGTCGACATGAACGTGGTCATGACCGAGGCCGGCGGATTGGTGGAAGTGCAGGCGACCGCGGAACGCAACGCCTTCCCCCGGGAAAAATTAATCGAGATGATGGATCATGCGCAGCGCGGGATCATCGAACTGATTGAAGCCCAGCGCGCAGCGCTCGCAATCCAGCAGGCTGCGGAAAAAGGATGAGTTGTACAAAGAGAAAAAGACGAACGTACCTCAGGGGCTAAAGCCCAACATGTTCTGAATGGTTTACGGCCCGACTAAAGTCGTGCCCTGATACAGAAACGAGTTTCTTCGCAGCGTGCAAAGCCGCATCGCAGTCGCCGCGAATGTTTTAGAATGAGCCCCGGGAAACAATGGCAAAAATTGAGAGGAAATGAGCAATGACAACTACCAATATTACAGCTGGAAAACTGGCGGGACTGAAGGCCGTCTCGGATGCGCGCGGGGTCATCGCTGCCGCGGCGATGGATCAGCGCGGATCGCTGAAGAAGTCGTTGGCCAAAGAGAAGGGCGTTTCCGACTTGCCCGATTCTGCCTTGATTGAGTTCAAGGAACTGGTGACCGAGGTGCTTACGAAGTATGCGTCGGCGATCCTGCTTGATCCCGAGTACGGGCTGCCGGCAGCGAAGCGCCGCCATGGCAAAGGTTTGCTGCTGGCCTATGAGAAGACCGGCTACGATGCGGACCAGGTTGGACGGCTACCCGATTTGCTCGACCACTGGTCCGTGCGCAGGCTGAAAGAAGCGGGCGCGGACTGTGTGAAGGTGCTGCTGTATTACACCCCGTTTGAGAAGAGCGAAATCAACGACCGGAAGCACGCCTTCATTGAGCGCATCGGCGATGAATGCCGGGCCTGCGACATCGCCTTCTTCCTTGAATTTGTGGGGTATGACGTGCATGGCAACAGCGAGAAGTCGCTGGAGTATGCGAAGAAAAAGCCGGACATTGTTTCCGGTTCGATGTCGGAATTCGGCAAAGCGAAATATTTGATTGATGTGCTCAAGGTAGAGGTTCCGGTGCAAATGGAGTTTGTCCAGGGGACCAAGGCGTTCAAGGGCGAGGCCGCGTATACGCGTAGCGAGGCTTTACAGCATTTCCGCGACGCTGCCACGACCACCCACAAGCCTTTCATTTATTTGTCCGCGGGCGTCAGCAATCCGGTCTTTACCGAGACCCTGGAATTGGCGGTGGAGAGCGGCACGACCTTCAACGGTGTGCTCTGCGGACGCGCCACCTGGAAGGACGGGATTGCGATCTACGCCAAGAACGGGGCCAAGGCTTTTGAAGACTGGCTCAACGATCAGGGCGTGAAGAATATCCAGAACGTCAATCATAGCCTGGAGGGGGCGCATTCGTGGTTCCCCAAGGTTGGGGTGACGGCGGCTGATTTGTTGGCTCTGGCTTAGGGAATGAGGCTGGCGGGCATCCGGGACGAGGGTTCCTGGGTGCCTTCCAGCCGTCCCCGTCGACAAGCTCAGGGCAGGCTGTGCGGGACTGATACATGTACCCGGTTCTCACGCAGAATCTTTTGGCCCTGAGGTCAGTCTTTCCATCGTCAGTGGCGAACTCGGCGAGTCGACTTCGTCCGAGATGTTTTGGAAAGCGTACCTCAGCGGCTAAAGCCGTCAAGCGCGTAGCCATTTACGGCACAGTCGAAAACCACCTCTAAGCCCCTTAGAATCATTATGGGCGAATCCAAGTGGTTTTCATCACCTTGGGTGAGCCGCAGGCTCATGGGGACACGGCTGAAACCGTGCCCTTCGTCCAAAGCGTCTTTCTTCCTTGAGATTTGAAAAGAAAGGCCTGTCTGGGACGCAAGGTGGGCGGCCCAAGGACGACTAGCTAAGTTCCTGAGCAACGGATACTGACGTTCTTGTCGCGATGAACTATTCCCACTCGATGGTTCCTGGGGGTTTGGATGTGATGTCGTAGACCACGCGGTTGATGCCGTGGATTTCGTTGACGATGCGGCTGGAGATTTTCTTTAGCAGATCGTAGGGCAACGGGACCCAGTCGGCGGTCATGCCGTCTTCGGAATGCACCGCGCGGATAGCGCAGGTGTAGGCGTAGGTGCGCTGATCTCCCATCACCCCGACACTCTTGACCGGGAGGAGGACGGCGAAGGATTGCCAGATCTGCTGGTAGAGCCCGGCTGCCTTAATTTCCTTCACTACGATGTCGTCGGCTTCCTGCAGTAGGGCCACTCGCTCGGGTGTGACCTCTCCCAGGATGCGGACCGCCAGTCCCGGACCGGGAAAAGGCTGGCGCTCGAGAATCTCGGCCGGCATATCCAGGTCGCGGCCGATGCGGCGGACCTCGTCCTTGAACAAATCGCGTAGCGGCTCAATTAACTTCAACTTCATGTTTGCCGGCAGGCCGCCGACATTGTGGTGGCTCTTGATGGTCTGCGATGGGCCTTTGACGGACGAAGACTCGATCACATCGGGATAGAGAGTGCCCTGCACCAGCCAGGCGACACAGGCCCCCGGTTGCTGTTGGCCCTGTTGTTGCTCAAGGATGCGCACCGCTTCATCGTCGAAGACGGAGATGAATTCGTTGCCGATGATCTTGCGCTTTTGCTCAGGGTCAAGGACGCCGGCTAGCCTGGACAGAAAACGATCGCTTGCGTCCACAGCTACTAACCGCAAGCCCAATCGGTCGCGCATGTTCTGCTGGACTTGCAGGAACTCGTTCTTGCGCAGCACGCCGTTGTTCACGAAGACGCAAGTGAGCCGGTCGCCAATGGCTCGCTCCACCAAGACGGCGGCTACGGAGGAATCGACTCCTCCGGAGAGGGCGCAGATGGCGCGGCCCTCGCCTACCTGTTCGCGGATAGCGGAAACGGTCGACTGGATGAAGTGCGCCGGTGTCCAGTTAGGCTGGGCGTGGCAAATGTTGAAGAGGAAATTGCGCAGCAGGTCGGTTCCCCGGGGAGTGTGCCGGACCTCGGGGTGAAACTGCACCGCCCAGATGTTGCGTGAAGGATCGGCCATACCAGCAACTGCATTGGCGGTGCGCGCGGTGAGGGAGAAGCCCGGCGGCAGATCCAGGGCTTCATCTCCGTGGGACATCCAGACGTCGAGCGATGGGGGCAGGCCGGCAAACAGGGGATTTTCAGTTTGGCCAGAAACGATCGAGACCTGGGCGGGCCCGTACTCTCGCTTGTCGGCCGAGCGTACTTTGCCGCCCAGATGATGGGTGAGGAACTGCAGACCATAACAGATCCCGAGTATGGGCAATCCTATGGCGAGCATGTTCGGGTCCGCCACGGGCGCGTCCTGGTCGTAGACCGAACAGGGTCCGCCGGAGAGGATGAGCCCGATGGGGTGATGCGATTGGATCTCGGCGACAGAAGCTGTGCAGGG
>Ga0302324_100026916_pt1 | contig 10974 bp, 10 predicted proteins | sample Palsa_T0_1_FD_201949 | JGI IMG/M metagenome (GOLD analysis project Ga0302324, IMG submission 201949) | Peat permafrost microbial communities from Stordalen Mire near Abisko, Sweden - Palsa_T0_1 | ecosystem: Environmental > Terrestrial > Soil > Palsa > Peat permafrost | place: Sweden: Abisko...
TTCCTGGCCGTGAATGATCACGGAACCCGAACGCTTGCCCACCAGCCCCAGCAATGCGCGCAGCATCGTGGTTCGGCCCGCCCCGTTTCGGCCCAGCAGCGTCACCACCTCTCCCGCGTTCACGCTCAAATCCACTCCGTGCAGGATGTGCGATTCGCCATAGAAGGCATGCAAGCCTTGTACGTGCAGCAGCTGCGCGCTCACGCGTTGGAGCCCATGTAGGCTTCGATGACCAGCGGATTGGCTGACACCTCCGCATAGGAGCCGTCGGCAATGATGCGTCCGCGCTGGAGCACCGTGATGGTATCGGCGATGGTCGAGACCACATTCATGTTGTGCTCGACCATCAACACGGTGCGGCCCGCCGAGACCTTCTTGATCAGGGCGGTCACATTATCGACATCCTCGTGCCCCATGCCCTGGGTGGGTTCATCGAGCAGCATGACCTCCGGTTCCATTGCCAGCGTGGTGGCTATTTCAAGTGCTCGCTTGCGTCCATAGGGCAGCTCCACGGCGAGCGTCTGCGCCAGGGCACCCAGGCCCACCCATTCGAGCAGTTCCATGGCGCGCGGATTGAGGACGCTCAGAGTCGATGCGCGCCGCCAGAAGTAAAAACTGGTCCCGAGCGTGCGCTGCAGGGCGATGCGTACGTTCTCGAGCACCGTGAGATGAGGAAACACCGCCGACATCTGGAAGGACCGCACGATGCCTCGACGCGCGAGCTGCGCCGGGTGCGCGGCGGTGATGTCCTCGCCTTTGAACAGAATGTGGCCGCGCGTCGGGCTTAAGAATTTGGTGAGCAGATTAAAGCAGGTGGTCTTGCCCGCGCCGTTGGGGCCGATGATTGCATGGATGTGGCAGCGTCGGACCTTAAGATCCACATCGCACACCGCGACGAAGCCGTGGAACTCCTTGGTCAGGCCACGTGTTTCGATGATAAAATCGCCCGCCATTCCCGTTCTTCAATTTATGACCGGCATTATGCGGCATATCGAACCATGGATGAGCCCGTACCGCTGATAATCCGCGCCACGGCCTTTGCCGCCGGCAAGCATCGCAACCAGCGCCGCAAGGACGCCGAAGCCTCCCCCTACATCAATCACCCGATCGCGCTTGCGAGCGTGCTCGCCAATGAGGCAGGCATTCTCGACCCACTGGTCATCACGGCTGCTCTGCTGCACGACACCGTGGAGGACACGCAAACCACCGCCGAGGAACTCATGGCCGAGTTTGGCGCGGACACTGCCCGGGTAGTGCTCGAGGTGACCGACGACAAGACGCTGGATAAGGCGGAACGCAAGCAGCTGCAGATCGAGCACGCGCGTAATGCCAGCGCGCCGGCGAGACTGGTCAAGCTGGCCGACAAGATCTGCAATCTGCGCGATCTGAATGTCGCCCCACCGGCCGGCTGGTCGCTAAAGCGCAAGCGGGAATATTTCGACTGGGCAAAACAGGTCATCGATCAGATCCGCGGGACCCATGGCATGCTCGAATCGCTCTTCGATCGCGAATATGCGCGACGCCCCTGATGCCCCCCCCGTCCGATTCCGTCCTACAACCACATCAAAATCAGTCTGATACGACGCATCCCTACTCGCACAAAGAATGTGCTCAATGGGCGCGAGGCCCGCTGCCGTGGGCCGTTTATGCTGTTCGATCTGTGGGTGCTGTGTCTGATCGCAACCGGCCTGGTCATGTTCATCGTCGGTCTGATCGGCGATGCACTAAGCCGCCTGCGAGAGCGCATGCAGGAGCGGCATACCCAGAGCGATTCCCCGGGCGCACCCATCGGATGGGGTCACTGAGCGGGCGGATGCGGCCCCGCCCCTCGTTCACCGCGAACCCGAGGAGCTGGAGGAAGAGCCCGAACCCCCCGAAGACGAGGATGATGAAGACGAGGAGGACGAACCGTATCCGCCGGAGGAGCTGGAAGCATTCATACCGGGTTGCTGGTTATTGACACCCGGGTTGGCGCCGGGAGCCATGGGCGCGGTCGGCGCGGATGGTGCACCGGGCGCTGCGGGGGAGCCTGGAGATCCGGATCCACGGGCACCACCCGCACCCGCGAGCATGGCACCGATTGCCACAGCGGTCGTTAATCTTGAAGCGCGCATGAGTCGTTCCTTTATTGGGTTGGTAGGCTGACAGAATAATGTGCCGGGAACCTCTCCATTGTCGGCGCGCCTCCCATGCGCTCGTCAGCAATCCGCTCATCGAAGCGGCATGGGAAAAACGCCTACAGACGCATAGCAACGGCTGCGGCCAGACTGGGGCCTGCGAGTGCACACCCTAAGGATCGGGCATGGCCGACAAGTTATCGACCTATCGAGCCAAACGGGACTTCCGGCAAACGGCGGAACCGAAAGGCGCGCCTCGCGGCGCATCGCGCCAGTCCGCCGCAGCGCCACGGCTGCGCTTTGTCATCCAGAAGCACGCGGCGACTCGCCTGCACTACGATTTGCGGCTTGAGCTGGACGGCGTATTCAAGTCCTGGGCCGTGACGCGCGGCCCGTCACTCGATCCGGCCGATAAGCGGCTGGCGGTCGAAGTCGAGGACCATCCGCTGGAATACGGCGACTTCGAGGGCACGATCCCCAAGGGGCAATATGGCGGGGGCACGGTGCAGCTCTGGGACCGCGGCTACTGGTCGCCATTACCAGGCCTCGATCCCGCGCAGGCCCTGAAGTCAGGGGAACTCAAATTTACGCTCGAGGGCAAGCGCCTGCATGGCAGTTGGGTGCTGGTGCGGATGCGCCATGACCGAACAAATAGCAAGCGCACCAATTGGCTTCTGATTAAACATCGCGATGAGGCAGCCGATCCGGCAGCAGCCGCGGCATTGCTGGAGGAGGATCGCTCGGTGGCCTCCGGGCGTCGCATGGCAGCGATTGCCGCCGGCACGGGTAAGGCGCCAGCGCCCTTCATGGCGCGCAATGCGCGACCGGCGAAACCAGATGCGCAATGGAATAGCTCGCGAAATTCGCCCATGCGCGGTTTGCCCTCCCGGCGCGCGACGTCGCGCGGCGCCGCGATGCCGGCCTTCATAGAGCCGCAGCTGGCGACACTGGTCGAGCACCCACCGTCATCGGCCGGTTGGGTCCACGAGGTCAAGCTGGATGGCTATCGCTTGCAGGTCCGCGTCGAAAGCGGCAAGGCTCGGCTGCTCACTCGCAGCGGCCTGGACTGGACAGCGAAATTTCCGGAAGTCGCCGCCGCCGCCCGCCCGCTGCCGGATTGCATCATCGACGGTGAAGTCGTGGCACTCGATGCGCATCGCGTGCCGAGCTTCGCCGATTTGCAGGCCGCGCTGTCCGAGCACGAGACGACGGGACTGACCTTCTTCGCCTTCGATCTGCTGTATCTGAAGCTCACGGATCTGCGATCAGAGCCTTTGACCGAGCGCAAGCAGCGGCTCTCGGAGCTGCTGCACAAACTCGACTCCGCCACCATCCGCTACCTCGAGCACTTCGAGGCCCGGGCGGATACGGTGCTGAAGTCGGCCTGCCGGATGTCGCTCGAAGGGATCGTTTCCAAACGGCTCGATGATGTCTACACCTCCGGTCGTTCGGGTCGCTGGAGCAAGGCCAAGTGCCGTGCAGGTCATGAAGTCGTCATAGGCGGATACACCTTCCGCGATGGGACGCTGCGCTCATTGCTCGTGGGCGTGCACCGCAAGGATCGCCTGGTCTACGTCGGGCGTGTCGGTACCGGCTTCGGCGCGCGCTCGCTCGAGCTCCTGTGGCCGCGCCTGAAGCCCTTGACCACGCGCGAGAGCCCCTTCTTCGGCCCCGAGGCGCCGCGCGGCGGGAGCGAAGTCCGATGGGCAAAGCCGACACTCGTGGCAGAGATCGAATTTGCGGGCTGGACTGAATCCGGCATGGTCCGGCAGGCAGCCTTCAAGGGGTTGCGCGATGATAAGCCCGCCATGAACGTACAGGCGGAACGGCCCTCGAAGTTGCGGCGTGACGATGTGCCATCGCTTCCTGCCGATGGCGATACGGTACTGGGCGTCAGGATTTCTCAACCCGACAAGAGCCTGTGGCCAGACGCCGGTGATAGCCAGCCGGTCAGCAAGCTCGAACTGGCGCGCTACTACGAGGCCGTCGGCGCGTGGATGCTGCCTCATATAGAGGGCCGCCCCTGCTCGCTCGTGCGCGCGCCGGACGGCATTGGCGGTCAGCGCTTTTTTCAGCGCCACGCCATGCCGGGCCAGTCGAATCTGTACAGGATGATGACCGTCAGCGGCGATCGCAAACCTTATCTCGCCATCGATCGCATCGAGGCTCTGATCGCCGCCGCGCAGAGCGCAGCGCTCGAACTCCATCCGTGGAACAGCGTGGCGGACCAGCCGGACGTACCCGGACGGCTGGTCTTCGATCTGGATCCCTCGCCTGAACTGGACTTCGATATCGTCATTGCTGCCGCGCTGGAACTGAAGACCCGGCTCGAAGCGCTGGGACTTGCGACTTTCTGCAAAACCACAGGGGGCAAGGGGCTGCACGTCGTGACACCGCTGCTGGGCAAGCGCGATCGGCTCGACTGGGCCGCAGCGAAGACCTTTGCCCAGGCGGTCTGCGTCCGCATGGCCGAAGACAATCCGGATCGCTACCTGACGACGATGGCCAAAAAGCTGCGCGGTGGACGCATTTTCCTCGACTACCTGCGCAACGATCGCATGGCCACTGCGGTGGCACCGCTGTCGCCGCGGGCGCGTCAGGGGGCAACCGTGTCCATGCCGCTGCCTTGGGGCCAGGTTCGCGCCGGCCTCGAGCCCGCTCGATTCACGGTGCGAACGGTGCCGGCCCTGCTCAAGAAGTTGAAGCCGTGGGAAGATTACGCTGGCTCGGCAGCTTCGTTGCGTACCGCGATCGAGCGATTCACGCAATCAAACCAGGGCCCGATCGCCAAAACCCGCCAGTCGACACGTAAAGCATCGACACGTAAGGCAACGCGACGCGGCTGAGGTTCGTGCGCACGCCAATTGCTGCTATACCTGCAGACTGTCTTCGGCTCCGATCGGCAAAAAGGGGAATCGCGTGGCAAGACCTATCTGGAACGGCTCGATCTCATTCGGCCTGCTGAATGTGCCGGTGCAACTGTTCTCGGGCGAACGCACGGTCGACCTGCATTTCCGCATGCTCGATAGCCGCGATCGCAAGCCGATCCGCTACGAGCGCGTCAATGCCGAGACCGGTGAGGAAGTGGCCTGGAAGGATATCGTCAAAGCGTTCGAATTCAAGAAAGGCAGCTACGTAGTCATCCCGGAGGAGGAGTTCCGCGCCGTCGCACCCGAAGCCACCGAGACCGTGGCCATCGAAGTGTTCGTGCAGCGTGAGGCGATCAGTCCCACCTATTTCGAAAAGCCCTATATCCTCGTGCCGGCGCGGAAAATGGAAAAGGGCTACGTGCTGCTGCGCGAAACGCTTAAGAAAACCGGCCGCATCGGCATTGGCAAGGTCGTCATCCGCACCCGGCAATACCTCTGTGCCTTGATGCCGCAGGACGATGCGCTGCTGCTGAACCTGATGCGCTTTCCGCAGGAACTGGTGCCAACGGACGAGTTTGAATTGCCCGCCGGAAAGCCCGCCAGTTACAAGGTGTCGGCGCGCGAGCTCGACATGGCGGCAAAATTGATCGAGTCGATGAGCGCCGATTGGAAGCCGGCCGAGTTCCGCGACGATTTCCGGGACAAACTGCATAAATTCATCGCCCAGCGCGTCGCCAAAAAGAGCGGCGGCAAGTCAGCGGAAGCTGCACCCGAACCACATCCGAAGGCCAGCTCGAACGTGGTCGACTTTGTGGCGCTGCTCAAGAAAAGCCTGGATACCAAGGGCGGCGCATCGGCGCGGCGCCCGGCTGGAACGCGACGGCGCACCGGCTGAGCTCCAGGGCAGGAATGGCGTATCATCGATTCAACTGAACCACGTCCATCTGGGGGAAACAGGTATGGCCACCAAGAAGTCATCGTCCACCGTCTATCGCGTTACCGAAATCATCGGCACCAGCCCGGTCTCGTGGGAGGAAGCTGCCAGGACCGCGGTTGAGACCGCATCCAAGACGCTGCGCGATCTGCGCGTAGCCGAGATCGTCAAGCTCGACATGAAAGTTGAAAACGGCAAGGCCGTCGCCTTCCGCGCGCGCGTCGCGCTGTCGTTTAAATACGAGGGGTAGGCCGCGCCCCGGCCGCGTTGGGCGGTGCGACGTGGACATTGACCGGACCATCCGCTAATTTCGTCTCATGCCAATGCGACGCCCGACCGTATTGCGGGGCCTGGGTATGGGGCTCTACCTCTTATGGGGCTTCGACCCTGCCTCGCCGGCCTCCGATTTGACCTCGGCGGCCGCGCAACATGGCGCCACCGCAGCGGACGCCAGTCGCGCCGGCATCTGGAAAGCCGCCACCCCGCCCAACGGCTCGATGCATGGCGAATTCGACAACAATGACCCGATCGGGCTGGCAGCCGGCGCGAAGATTCCGGCGGACTGTTCGCTCAACTGGGTCGATCCGGACTTCCACAAGCTTTATTGTTTCTCCAGCGCCACCTCACTGGTGTACTTCCTCGACTCGCCACGCAGCTTCCTGGCGCGCGCGCGCAAGAACTGGAAGACGCTAAGTCCTGGCGGCTGATAGCCGCAAAAGGCTCTCGCGCGTCTGGCCGAGCCGGATGATAGCGCTTACAATTCCCCCATGCGTAACCGCGCACCGATCGAGCTCTTCGCGCTGCTCTACTTTGCGACCTACATGCCCTATGCGGTGCTGGTGCGCTGGCTGGCGAGCATTCCGTATCCGCCGCTGGGCCGCCCGCTGACGGGACTCGAGCTGCTGCCAGCATCGACGATTCTCAGTGCCGTGCTGACCGTCCTGTTCGTATGGCTCAATCGATGGACGCCCTATGCGCATCACACCACTATTCTTGGCCGATCCGTCCCGTGGCCGACGCGGTGGACATTTGCCTCAGGGCTGGGAACGGCATTGCTGCTGTTCACTGTGCCGCTGTCCTTTACGTTCAAGGGCGTCAGCATTCCATTTATGCAGCTGCTGATGCGAGGCGATGTGCTGTTGATCGCACCGCTGGTGGATCTGATCGGTGGCCGACGCGTGCGCTGGTATTCCTGGTTGGCGCTTGTGCTGGTGGCCGTCGGTCTGACGCTGACCATCCGCACACGAGGCGGCCTGTATCTGCCGCCTCTGGCCATCCTCACCGTGGTGCTCTACACGGTCGGCTACTTCGTGCGTCTCTATGTCATGACCAAGGTGGGCAAGTCGGGCGACCCCAATACCGTGAAGGGCTATTTCATTGAGGAGAAAATGGTCGCGTTTCCCGTGGCGACACTGGTGCTGGCTGCACTGTCCGCATTCGACTTCGGCAGCCAGAGCGGCCAGCTTGGGTTTGGCTTCGTGGATGTCTGGACCAGCAATCAGTTGAGCTGGGTGTTCGTGATTGCGGTGCTGCTGGTGCTGGTTTCGATCTTCTCCATCCTGATCCTGCTCGATAAACGTGAGAACACCTTTTGCGTGCCGGTGGAACGTTCGGCGAGCGTGCTGGCGGGCATCGCGGCAGCGTTCGTGCTGTCGCGGCTGTCACTCGGCCCCGCCCCAACCTCCTCGGAGTTGACCGGCGCGGCGCTGCTGATTGGCGCCATCTTCGTACTATCGATCGGGCGGCGAGCTGAGCGCTCCGAGTAAGCCCTAACGCGCGCCGAGGACCAGTTCTGCGCCTTGGCGCTCATAGACGGCGTTGAGCCCCTGGCTGGCGGTGTACCGCTCCAGATAGGCAGCCACTTCCTCGAAGCGCGGATCCTCTGCAGCCAACAGTTCGGGCTGCGACATCGGTCCGATGAAGACCGGCAGCAGGCTCGTGCGATGATATTTTCCATCCCGCAGGACCGTCTTCACCATCACCGTGTAACGCGAGTCTGGCGGAAAGTTATAGGTGATATCGAGGTTCGGCTGCCAGTCCGGGTGCAGCTTCTGGATCTCCCGAAAGCCCTTGCTGTTGGCATGCTTCTGATCCATCGGCAGGTCCATCGCAAAATTGCACAGGCTGTACAGGATCGGCTTACCCTTGTAGACATCGACGCCTTTGAGAATGTGGGCGTGATGGCCCAGGATAATGTCCGCGCCCGCATCAATGGCCGCGCGCCCCACATCCCGCTGGTAATCGGCGATTACGCCGGGGACGAAGTGAATGCCCCAGTGCAGCGACACCACCACGAAGTCTGACTGCCCGCGAGCCCGGGCGATGTCTTCGCGCAGTGCTTCGAGGTCATCGCGATTGGGAAATGTGTGCACGCGCGCGGGGGTACCGGGCTGATCGTGCTCGATCTGCTCATAGAGCGTCCAGGCGCGCATGGGCGCACAGCCGGGCCGGGATTCCTCCGCCCAGTAGCCGATCGGAAGAATTGAGCTGTAGGCCAGGTACGCTATGCGTTGTCCCTTGGCGCTCAAGAACACCGGCCGGCGCGCCACCGCGATGTTTTCACCGACCCCAACCACCTGCAGTTCAGCGCCCTTGAGCGCGGCGATAGTATCCGTGAGCCCATCGACGCCCCAATCCATGCAGTGATTGCCCGCAAATGAGACTACGTCGAAGCCTGCCTCGCGCAGCGCCGGCGCTGTGCGCGCGGAAGTTCTATCGGTGTGGCGGCACTGCGGCAACCGCTCACCTCGCTCAGTAATGCACAGTTCGAGTTGGCAGAAGGCGAGATCGGCCCGCTGCAACTCGTCGCGAACGTGCACGAATAGCGAGGACGGATCGGGGCGGCTCGGTCCGATGTCGCCCACGGCGTAGAGCCACAGCTCGTTCGGGGGCGATGTGGACATGCGCTGAAAATGTATGCGCTTTCATTTCGACCGTCAAGACGTGCTGAGGTCGCGTAAGATGTATTTGAAACCTCTGCCGACACGCATTTATCGTCCAACGGCCTTAATGCATCCGACCGACATCAGCGATCGCCTTGCTTCGCACCTGGCTGCCATACGCTTCGAACAGCTTCCCGCTGAGGCGATCGAGGCCGCCAAGCGCTCGCTGCTGGACGCAGTCGGGGTCATGCTGGGCGCGAGCGGACTGGGCGAAGGCTGCGCGGCCTTCGCCGATCTGGCGCGCGCCTCCCCCGGAGAGTGCGAGCTGCTGGGTTACGCCACCGAGGCCCCACTGATCCCGGCCGTACTTGCCAACGGCGCCCTGGCGCACGCGCTCGATTTCGAAGATGCATTCGACGCGGCGCCCTGCCATCCCAACGCGGCACTCATTCCCGTCGTGCTGGCGCTTGCTCAAGCGCGCGGGCCGGTCTCCGGCCGCGATCTTGTGACCGCGATTGCCTCGGGCTGCGACCTGGTATGCAGGCTGACCCTGGCGCTACGCGCCGATCCCGGCGACTTTGGCTGGTATACGCCGCCCATCCTGGGAGCCTTCGGTGCCACCGCCGCGGCCGCACGATTGCTGCGGCTGACACCTTTGGCTATTCGTGATGCCCTATCGCTGACGCTGTGCCAGTCCACCTGCAGCGCCGAACTCAAGTACAGCCGGCGCTCCGTGGTGCGGGCGGTGCGCGATGGATTTTCTGCGCAGGCTGGCCTCGTCTCGGCGTTGCTGGCGGAACGAGGAGTGGCAGGATTCGAGCAGCCGATCGAAGGCCGTGCAGGTCTCTATGCGCTGTACGCACGCGGCGCGTGGGACGCCGATGCGCTGATCGCCGGACTCGGCGCTCATTTTTATGGGCCAGAGGTGAGCTTCAAGCCCTGGCCGAGCTGCCGCGGCACCCACGCGCTGATCGAAGCTGCTCTCGATATCCGCCAAGACTGGGGCGGCTCTTTACCTGTTATCGATCGCATCCTCACGCGCGGCGGCCCCGTGCAGCGCATGCTGATCGAGCCGCGAGCGCAGAAGCTGCGACCGCAGACTGCCATTGACGCCAAGTTCAGCATTCCCTTCACGGTGGCCACCGCACTGGCTCATGGCGATGTCACCCTCGAGAGGTTCTCCGACGCGGCGCTCAATGACGCGGATGTGCTCGCACTCGCGCAGCGGGTCGAGTTCGAGATCGATCCGGCGGCCGGCCCGACGGACGCCACGGCCGGCTCCATCGATATCCTTTTGCGGGATGGTCAAATCATTGCCCGGCGCATCGAACATCCGCGCGGACATCCCTCACGGCCAATGAGCTGGGACGAGCTGGTCGCAAAATTCCGGATGTGCGCGGCGCAGGCGCACACGGCACCATCCGCTGCGCAGATATCGCGGCTGGTGGGCGCCATTCAGCACCTCGAGACGCTGGATAACGCGGGCGCAGCGCTGAGGACAGCGGGGAACAAGCCGCCTACTTCCGAGGCAGAACCTGCGGGAACAGTCGACCCCCGAGCGGCTCACCGTTTTTGAGCGCGAGTTCGTTACGAAGACTCGCGTATTTGTCGCCGCGCAGGAAAGTCACCGGCCGATCGTCCCAGACCACATCGGTACCAGTCCATCGCGTGGCAAGCGCACGCCGGCGATGGACGCCGGAGGAATTGCCAGGTGCACCGTGCAGCGTGCGGGCGTGATGAATGAATACATCGCCCGGTTCGAGCACTCCCGTGACAAATTCGAAATCCCAGGGCCGGGAGTCGATGTCCGGAGCTTCCTCCAGCTCGGCAACTTCATCGTGATGCTTGACGGCGGCATGACCGAAACGCCGGGGGCGAAACATCTTTCCCCACAGGTGCGAGCCTTTGACATAGGTCACAACCCCGGTCTCCGGCGATGCTCGATCCAACGGAACCCAGATCGAGGCGATCTGCCAGCCGCGTACCGGCCAATAAGGCAGGTCCTGGTGCCAGGGCGTTCGACTCGCGGTACCAGGCTCCTTGACCAGAAGCTGGTCATAAAAGAAATTGACGCGCTCGGCGCGCATGATGCGCCCCGCCAGTTCGGCCAATGGCGACTCGAGGATGAATTGCGCGAATCGCGGCTGACTCAACCAGACGAAGGTGTCACC
>Ga0302324_100026920_pt1 | contig 10972 bp, 11 predicted proteins | sample Palsa_T0_1_FD_201949 | JGI IMG/M metagenome (GOLD analysis project Ga0302324, IMG submission 201949) | Peat permafrost microbial communities from Stordalen Mire near Abisko, Sweden - Palsa_T0_1 | ecosystem: Environmental > Terrestrial > Soil > Palsa > Peat permafrost | place: Sweden: Abisko...
CAGCATCATCAAGTGCGCGAAATATGAAACCCTGCTCAGTCGCTTGCCGCGTGACAAGTGCGCGACTGACCATGAGCATCAAGCCACGGTCTATGAGTTCCCTGCGCACGAGGAGTTCTCCGGAGCGCAACGGAAGAGCGGGATGAATGCTCGGTGGCCCGTTTTCGAAATCACCCGTGTGAACCATCATGTAGTCATACTCAAGTATGCGTTGCAGATCGAAGCCTTGCGGATAGGCCTCGGACAGAAGAATGAGCGCACGCACTCCGGTTTCAATCGGGCTGTTGAATGTTAGTACGCCGTCAGGCATCCTTCTTTACCCAAACAAGAGCATTTTCATTCGCTAAATGATGGCATAGGCCCTGCTTGTCTTGAATTTGAACACGAATACAGAGTGCATTGCAGTTCGGCGACAGCTGTGCAGCCTGTGCCAGTGTTGCCGAGAGACGAGCATAGCCATTCGTGTAATCCATTCCGTAGGTGTCAATGACCCCGTGATAAATCTCGTGCCGAATTTCGTCGAATCCTCCAGGATCAACGCTATCGCGAGGAAAATTTCTGAGTGACTCAGCATGGTAGAAAAGTTCGCGTGAACGGTTGAAGTGTTGTTGAAGTTCAGGGTGCCCAGATAATTGACCGGGCTCATTTAGCTGCTTCTTGAGCTTTTCTGAATAAACTTCGAACAGCTGCTCGACATAGCGACTCTCGGTTGGCTGGACGGCACCGGGGGGCGCATCGACCGGGGGACGCGGCGGGAAATATGCTTGGCCGAACCGGCGTTGGTAAAACACCGTTTTGGCATGATCCTTGATCATGACGGCAACCGAAATCATCTTGAAAAGTGAGAAATCGAATTTGTCCAGATAATTAAGGAGATCGCCATCGAGCGGAATCTCATGTTTGTCGGTAATTTTCATTCGGCACGCAGTGTCCCAATTTTCGATGACTTTTGCTTTCAGTTCATCTGGCTTTGTCAGGAGCTTTGTTAGTTTGAGGCCGATCCCCTTAGAAGCAGCAAAGTAATAGTTCGTTGGCGGCGGGTACTCGCCGATGAACGAGTAATAGATGATCTTTCCGATTTCGACGTATGCTTGTGCGGGCTGGAGTCTCACGGCGTAGCGCTTGCATTGGATGACATCCCATTGCCCCTTGAAAAGGGCATCGGTCCAGAAGCCGAGAATGTCCAGGCCCATGTCGTTCGCACCAGTAAAGCGAATGACTTGTTTGTATTTCTGCTCTTGTGATACGGCCCACTCTTCGGTGAAATCTTCCCAGGTCTCAGGTTTGAATGTTTGAATGAGATCGGCGACGGGGAATGCGAAGCCAGCGCTTAGCTGGGTTGAGCCCTTGGCGTCGTTTACTTTCAACTTTCGCGAGTCTTTAAATATCTGATCGGTATTCACAATAGCCACGCGCAGCGGCGCAGACCGCGCGACGGAAACCCGCAAGAGTCTGACGGTTACCCCTATATCGAGAGAAATGCGGGGACAGGTGAGCATATCAAAAGACTCTGATTTTTCAGCCTTATTCTTTGGGCAACCGGCTATTTCGAAAAATGCGTGCAGCGAATAAATGGCGAATTGTAATCTATAATACTCCATGTGGGCGACGAACGAGCATCATCGGTGCGACAGCGGTACGCCGGGAAAATTTGTAGCGAATGCAGATGCCACTGCTGCCACCTCATCGCTCATCCTGCACCACATTTATCGGAATCGCTTGAGTTGGAGCGAGCTTTCACTTTCTGAAAAGAAGCAATACGAAACGCGGCCGCACATAGTTAAAGGTGTAAGTGACCGCAGTCATACAATTAACGGGATGGTAGCCGACCCTCACGCCGTCCAGATCTCCGTCGATGGTTCGTGCTTCCCGAACGAGAAGAGGAAATCGGGATACGCCGGAGTCGTAGTCTATCCGGACGATCAAGCCGAACAAGAGGTTGTGTTTCAGGGCTTCAAGGAAAGCACTATCAATCGCATGGAACTCGCGGCTTGTATTGCCGCGATGGACTGGGTGAAAGAAGAAGGAATCGGGCAGTGTTACAACAGAGTGCAGATATTCAGCGATTCACAGTACGTCGTTGACGGTCAGGTTTCCGCTCAGTACTGGCAGAAGGCGAAATGGCGTAATAGGGCCGGACGCCCGGTTGCGAACTGGGAATTGTGGAAAGAGTTTTTGTCATCCCGTTCGAAGGCCGGGGTTCGCATTGATATTTGCAAGGTGAGGAATAAATCCACGTCGCTCCTGCAGCGGGTTGACAAGCTGGCAAAAGCCGCTGCCAAGAGCCATCCCCGGATTGACCGGGGCCTAGTCGTCGGCAAGATCGGACGGGCGAAGATCAAAGGCAGTCCGACGATGTTCCCTGCTGCCAATCAGGTGCTGGTCATCCGCATCGTTGGCTCCAAGACGGCTGGACGCGACGGTGAAAACCGGTTTGTGTTTGAAGCCTTCGATGAGAACACGAGTGCCTATCTGTCCAAGCATTTCGCTTACTGCACGCCGGTGGTCGGATCGCAGATGCACAGGCAGAGGGGATTCCGCGTGCGGATGAACGACAAGGCAGACTATCCGCAGATTCTTGAGGTGATCGAAGAAGTGCCGCTGCCAAAAGAGGCGCGGCGGAAGCGGAGCGCTGCGCCGAATGGTCTCATTGTCTCGCCATAACCGGGATGGTGCCTGCGCCGGAATAACGGAGGCTACTGGGAGGGCTCTGTGAGGTTGTGGTATCGTCGGACAGTTTCTGCTGCGCCGGGATAGCGCCCACATCCGCGTGCCGGCCAGGACCGCACTCCGTCGGGGACACGGGGTGACCGAGAAAGAGCAGCTTTGATATTGTCGTTTGCCTCAAAATCGCTTCGTGAAATCTGCGAAGATGAGGAACCCGCGACGCGACAACTTGCCAAGAGCGTCATAAAGAGGCTCAGACACCGACTGGCTGATCTGGAAGCTGCTGGGTCAGTGCAGGACCTCATTGCGGGCTACCCCAGAAAACGAAAATCCTCCGACCATTACCAAGTGACGCTCGCAGATAGTTTCTGCCTAGAATTCGCCGCAAACCACGTTAATAACCCGGTAGATAAGAATGAGGAAGTAGACTGGAACAGAGTGAATCGCATCCAAATCGTGCGGATTGGAAAATGTCATGACTGAACTTCACACATTCCAGCCGAACTGGGCTTCCGCACCAGGCGACACGATCGCGGACGTTTTGGAAGAAAAGAAATTGTCGCTTGCGGCATTCTCCAAACACATCGGCTGTTCGGTTGACGAAACCCAAGACCTCCTGGCGGGCAGGGTCGCGATGACTCTTGCCCTGGCGCGAAAGCTGGCGTCTGAACTTGGCTCAACCGTGGAGTTCTGGATGTCGCGGGACTTCCACTATCGCGAGTCAGTCGCTCGATTGCACGATGCGGAGACTAAAAAGTGGATCGCAGAACTCCCTGTCGGCGACATGGTTCGCTTCGGATGGATGCGGCCGGTGGAAGCATCGCGCGAGGCCGCAGCGTGCCTCCGCTTTTTCGATGTTCCCGACATTCAGGCGTGGCACGCAAAGTATGCTTCCCTCCAGCAAAATGTGGCTTTCAGGTCATCGCCTTCTTTTGAATCGCGGGAAGGCGCGGTGGCGGCCTGGTTGAGGCAGGGCGAAATCGAAGCGCGGTCGATACGGTGCAAGTCTTGGAACCCTGAGGTCTTCGCTACCCAACTTACCCAGGTTCGCGGCCTCACACGCCAGAAGAACCCCGCTGATTTCGCCCAAGGCCTTCGCGATCTCTGTGCGCTTGCCGGCGTCGCCGTTGTAATCGTCCGCGCGCCCAACGGGTGCCGTGCGAGCGGCGCCACGCGTTTCCTATCAGACCGGCAGGCCCTCTTGCAGCTCAGCTTTCGCTATCTCTCCGACGATCATTTTTGGTTCAGTTTTTTCCATGAAGCGGGTCATCTCCTGCTGCATGGCCGGCATGGATTTTTTCTGGAGGGAATCGGTACGCCCGCGACACCGCAGGAGGACGAGGCCAGTGCTTTTGCCGAGCAGATACTGGTTCCGCCCGCGTGGCGCGACAAGATGCTCGCCCTCGGATCAAATTCGCGAGAGGTTATCAGATTCGCTCGCCGACTTGGCATCTCGCCTGGTATCGTCGTGGGCCAGCTTCAGCATTACGGCCGCGTCAAGCGCAGTTACTTGAACGGGCTGAAGAGACGGTTTACCTGGGTCTGATTGACGCTAACCGCGAAAGGGTTTGAACTTTGCGGGACTCTTTTGCCAGTTGCAAAGGGAATCCTCCATCACCTGCATCCCCACCCCAAGATGGTTTCCGAGTTCTCGCGTGAGGTCATCAAGCTTGGTTGCAGGACCCGCCACTCTGAAAAGAAGAGCCGCGCCCTTGAGCGGCCCCGTCGCCCCGACCATGTAAGGTGAGCCGGGTGCAATGTTCGCGAGCCCGAGTTTGCCGACCATGGTCAGGTAGTCAAACCGGGCTGTTCTGCCGAATCGTTTCAGTGCATCCATTGAGTCGTACAAGGTGGCGAAGGCCCTGGAAGGAGAGTTCCCTGCTTGCGCCAAAGCGTCCGCCATTAGAATCGCATGGGTTCGCGGTGGACCCACCCATTTGACATAGGAGTCAACCACCGCGCCGGTTCCTTTTTCGGATTTCGCATTGAGGCTTTCGTACTTGCGGTGATTACCGAAACCTCCGGGCGCATTCTTCCGCTTTAACTTCTCCGTGTGCGTGTGAAGCCAGGCTCGAAAACCATCCACGTCTGTGCTGGTGCTGGCCCAGTCCCACAGACCGCCCTCTCCGAATTTCCCGTAGATTTCGCGGATGTACCGCCATCCGCCGTGCCCGTGCTTGCCGAAGTGGACGAACATGAATACGAGCCAAAACGCCTCATCGCTATCGCCGTTGCGCTGGTGCACTATCGCAGCCTTCAGCGGATCGAAACAGTCTTTCTGGGGATCGGCGGATGCGGCGCTGATCTTGCGGGCATTGAGAACGCCGACATATCGCACCCGGCGGATGCTCTCTATCACCTGCTCGATAAAAACCTGACGCCGGTCGCGTCCCTTGATGCCTGGCAAGGCGTGCACTTTGTCATCGAAAACCATCAGCGCATCCTGAAGCGCGGCTGCGGCTTTCCGATCGCCCGGCCTCACCGAAGGGCTCCGTCGGTCTGCTCGGCTACCCAGTCCCGAATCGCGTTGACGGCCTGCGTGGTCACGCCGAAACTGCTTTGGATATTGTGGTTGTAACCAAGCACAAGAAGTTCTCGATTGAGTTGAACGTCCGCCAGTTGGCTGATCTTTCCGACATAGGCGAAGCCGGCAACATCCCGCCCCGACTCGCGTGGCAGCGACCAATCTGGCATCTCTTTTTTGTCAAGCACCGCTGCCGCGACGTACTGAAACTGCTCGACAACGGTTCTTCCGTTCAGAATGACGACGCGTACCGGCGAATCTCTGAGCAACAAACCGAGGCCGTCCGCTGTGGCATCCAGCAGCGCCGTTCTCTCTTTTTGATCGAGATCCATCCACTTGACGGAAGTGGCATAGGGAATCAGGTCCAGATGGCAGGCGGGGTAGAGGTCCGCATAGAAAGAGGCGGACGTGCCACTCACGATCTGATCGAGTTTCTTAAACCATCTGTCATAGGGATTGTTGCGGAAATATCCGGAACAAGACAGCAATATGAGCTGCAAATGCCGGGTGTCCGCTTCTGACCACGCGCCGAGTCCGAGAGAACCCAAGGTGTGAAATCGCCTGTCGGCGTGGCAGAGTTCCTGTCCAAGGTCGTCGACGAATTCCCTGTTGCTGGGATTGAGCCCGATGGTGGCGACGAGCGAGGTGGAGAGATCACCAAAAGATGGGACAGGAGCGCTCCACTTGATCACGCTGGTGGCAGCGAGTGAGGGGCTATCCATTCGGTTCAGCAAGGTTGTGAGTGCCAGATGCATGGTTTATTTGATCGACGGTATCGCTGCCATCCTACAATCATTCACGCGTTTGCGGTGTTCTCCAGGATTCTCCGGATATACGTATCGTAAATCGGAGAGGCCATTTCCTTTCTTACGCGATGTATCAACGTGCTCTTGTTGCGGCGTCGCCCGTAGTTGAATATTTCTAGCAGACGGATGAGATCGGCCCAGTAGGGGTTGATCGGGTTGCCCCGGCGGCTCCCTGAGTCGTTATAGCTTTTTCTGCGGACCGTGGCCTCCGCCTTCAAGAGCAGAGTGATCGCCGGACGCGGATCGCCGTCGGGCATCGGCGGCATGGCAGTCTTTGTCGATTGCCAGCCCTCTCGCATGAACGATTCCGCCTTGGACTTGTCGGTATCGTAGAGATGCAGACTTCCGACGCAATGCTTGTAGATGCCGAGATCGACTGACATGATCCGCGCGACCATCTCCTGTAGCATGGTGAAGCAGAAAATGTCATGCGGCAGACCCTTGATAACATCGTTCGAGCGCATGTACACGACCAGATGTAACTTTCCCCCGCGCATCAAGAACTGCAATGTGCAGGTGCACGGAACGTCCTTGTGGGGCTCTGCGAGATCGGTCGAATCGAACAGTTGAAGAACCGCTTGACGACTGGTGGGCCGCTGCGTTAGCAGGTCGATCAGATTTTCAAACTGCTGCACGCCCTTCCAGTCTTTGAACAAGCGCGGGCCGTATCCGCCATGTATCAGGCCCCTCTCACTGAATTTTTGGTAAGCCTTGATGTAGTGCGCGACAAAAGCGGTTCGGTTTGTCCCTTTCAGGTACCAGCAGAGTTCTCCGATGCAGCTGAATATCCTGCCGCGAGATTCGGTGCGGCTGAGGCGGGCGCGGGGGTTTGTAAGCTCAAGCACCACGCCCCTGACTTCCTTTGTTCGTCCTTTGGATGCCTTGACGGGCTCCCCATACTTCTCGATGCTTTGCAGCGCATAACGCAGTAAGTCGTCGAGCGTTTTGGCTCTGAAATACGGGTTTCTCATACTTATGTGCTTCAACCGCTGAGAATACACCGGGCGCGAGACACCTCCTAAGTAGTTTTCAGCCGGTATCCGGCGAGCCAATAGCGATGAAAACTGGTCAGGTATCATCGGCACCTCAGCATCCAATACCGTATTTCTCGGCGAGAAACTTCTTCAAAGACCGCGAAAGCATCGCGGTCAGTTCCTGCCAGGTCAGTAACTGCAGGCGGCACCGCAACGCACAGTTTTTGACTGCCCGCATGACGGCGTACCATTCCTCGACAAGGTCCGGCCGCCTCGCATCGCACAGAAGGCAGAACGATCCGCCCGTCGCGGAGGCGGCGAGCACGCCGCGGATCAATTGGTAACTGTGGACGACCTCGGACATCATCAGTTCTTCCGGATCGAAGACTTCGTCCAGGTCCCGATACCTCTCGATCATCTTCGCGGGCGCCGTTTGAAAATCCGTCTCGGTGAGCTTGGCCTCGACCAGAAGATCTCCGAGTTTCATGTCGATTTCGGTGCGGTCCGTCTTACCGTTGCGAAGAGGAATTGCCGGCCGGAATCCAAACTGCGGTATCAGCCCCGAAGGCACGCCCAGCATGGAGCACAAAGCGCGATTCGTTACCCTCCGCCGGCAGCAAAAGATATTCATGAGCAGCGCGTCCGAACTGTTCGCGCAATCCAGCTCTCTCCATCGCCAGCCCGCACGGGGCGATGCCCGGCGCGAACCGGTATGGACCTTCGCGAGCCTGCGTGCCCACTCCTGATTGGCGCAAATGTTCCGGTACGACGCGGGATAGAAATTTCCGTGCCGGTGGTTTTCGCCGCGTCCGAAGATGACGCTGGGCGTCTCGGCGGCGGTCAGTTCGTGGAGCGATCCGGTCGCAGCCGCGATCTGCTGGCCGCGAACGCTGAGTTCCCGCCGCAAGGCTTCGGCTCCTGGCATTTGATCCTCCTTGAGTCATTGCCCGCCCATGCCGAGCATCTGTCGCAACCGCGCCTTCAGAACCGTCTCTGCCGGGCTCTTACATCCCCTTTTCAGCCAGTTTTCAAAATCCTCAATTTTAACAATGTGGGTGACCTCAGGATTTCGAACCTTTACCGTGACGGTAGTCAGTCCCTTTCCGATGTCTGCGACCCACTCGTGACCACGCGCCACAGCGAGAGCCTGGGCGATGGCTTCGTAGAGCGTCGCGGCGGTCACGTCGAGCGTGTGTGCAATTTCGTTCAGATCATGGATAACGACCGTGCAGGCTTTGAGGGGCACGAAGGAAATTTACCATATTCGCCATTTGTTCGCCTACTGCGCCTGACCCGTTGTATTTACTTCAACAAAACCCTCTCTTTTGGGGGGTTTTGTGCATCAATATATTGACATCGGGGTGCAATCTAAGATATTTTAATCATCAAAACCCCCTTTATCGGGGGGGTTTGTGAAAGAGAATATCATGGAGTTCAATACCCGGTCCCTATCGGCGCAGGAAAGCCGGGTTGTGCTTGCGTTAAGAGAACGCGGGCAGCGCGAGGTAACCCGCGCCGACATTGTCAAACTCCTGGGCGCCAGCCTCAAGGCCGCCGACAAAGTCATCGGTTCCCTGCGCCGCAAGGGCTGGCTGGAGCGAGCTGCATGGGGCGAGTATCTGCTGATACCACCGGAGCAGGGCCCTGACGCCTTGGGCGATAGCAATCTTCTGGCGCTCGCCAGTCGCATCGCCAATCCTTATTACATCGGCTTCAGCACCGCCGCGGCGCATTATGGACTGACAACTCAGCATCGCAACGTGATTTTTCTGGTAACGCCAGAGCATCTGCGCGCGCGGGGCGTGGGAGAGGCGCAGGTGCGGATCGTCAATCCCAAACCGGACAAATTCTTCGGTTTCGATGCGGTGGATGTGCTCGGCTACAAGGTCATGATCTCCGACCGAGAAAAGACCGCCATCGACTGCATCGACCGCCCGGCACTGGCCGGAGGGACGGGCGAAGCGGCCATCATCCTCGCGACCGCCGGCCGGCGCCTTGACTGGACCAAAGCGTCCGACTATCTGGAGCGGATCGACTCGACAGCTCTGGTCCGGCGGTTTGCCTGGGTCATGGATCACGTCAAGGCCGATATGCCCGCCGAAATCCGCGAGCGCCTGCTCGTACTCGCCTCCCGTGGACCGAGAACCTGGCTCGGAGCCAATCCCCTGCGCAAGGTGCCCGGTGCCATCGGCTACGACAAGACTTGGCGTCTATTTGTCAATGTGACGCCGGAAGAGCTGCACGGTAGCGCCGGGCTAGGTCGGCGCAAAGCCGTCAGAAAGGAAAACTAGGATGCTCACGCAGGCGCAAGTGCAGCGTTACTCCACGGAATCTGGCCTTCGCGACATTATGATCGCGGAGAAGGAAGTGGTGCTGACGTTCCTGCTTAAGCATCTGTCCGAGGGCGGCATTCTCGACAGGCTCGCCTTCAAGGGCGGGACCTGCCTGCGAAAAATGTTTATCGGCAGCCAGGGCCGGTTTTCAACCGACCTCGACTTCACCGGGATCGAGGAGCACGATCACGAAGACATCATCCTCGAAATGATGCAGGGCTTCGAGCGGCCCTTTCACGGAATTCAGTTCGCGATTCCCGACGACAGCTATTACGAAACGCAGGACGGCCTGTCCTGGGGCGTCAATCCGACCTATGCGCATGATTGGAACGCTAGCGGCGTGAGCGAGGTCAAGCTCCAGATCAGTCGGCGCGAGACGCCGACGCTGCCGACAGTACGCCTGCCCCAGATCGAGCAGGGTTATTTCAAGCTGTTGCCGTTCGTACCTTCCGACATCATTTGCCTTGCGCTTCCCGAGATCCTTGCCGAGAAAATCCGCGCCTGTTATCAGCGCAACAAAGCGCGCGACATCTACGACCTGGGTGTATTCGCCACGCGGCCAATCGATCAGGTGCTCATCCGCCGCCTCGTTGTGCTGAAGCTCTGGCAGGCGCGGGATACGTTCGATCCGGCACGCCTGATCCAGAAGTTCCAGGATGGCAGGGGCTTCGACTGGGAAGATCTGCGGCAACTCCTCAATCGCGCAGCGGTCATTGATCGGGAGAGGATTACCGCCGATTGCGTCAAAGGATTTGGATTTCTCGCAGATCTCACGGAGGATGAGCGCACGCTGGCCAGTGACAAGTATCAGCGTGAGCAAGCTGTGGCCCAAAGACTGAGAGCAGCGTCGGCGCGGGACTGACCGACGGCCAGCGGGGGTTTTAAGGCAAATTGCGGGCTCTTCGACTGTCTTGGCTATCCCCAAGTATGGATGTCATCTCCGCATCAATGTCCCGCCCTTTTCGGTGAGGCGAAGGCACGGAATTCAATGAAGCCGGTCCAAGGCCGTTACTACAAAACAAAGCCCTGCCCATAATCGCGCAGTTCTGGAGCGAGGAAAACTCATCATGCTCTCAGACCAAACCTGCGCTTGTACGACGTGCCAGTTACCTTCTCCCACCATTTTCCGTCAGTGATCTTGAACGGCTCCAGAAGCTTCCGCAACTCTGCGCTCGGTTTGCTTGTGGAGTACCGACCGCGTTTCCACGATGCAGAGTTCCCTTTCGCTCGACCCCAACATTTCCTGGCGATTGCCAGCGCCTCTTTGTACGTCAACGCATATGTGACCGTTTTGTTCGGTTCATGGACATGCCAAACGTAAGCGATTATCAGATTCGCGACTCTTTTGTACTTCCGGTCGATGCTAAAGGACGACTCCGACGAGGCTTTCATCTGGATCGGACGTGCGACGAAAGTCTTCACGTTAGAGGAAAGGTCGGCGTATGCGATCAGGTCAATTCCCCTGTCGCGGGCGGGCACTGCTACATCCAGCCCATCTTTTAATATCTCGGAGCCGAGCAGATTCCGACCGATCAATTCGACAACCTGTGTGTCCTTGATCTTCGGAATCGGCATGATGTCGGTATTCCTCAGGTTTCTTGAACAGTACGGATGTCCAGCGCAAGCACATCCGTCAACCGACTCGGCTTTGTGTAGGTTGCTTCGTCA
>Ga0302324_100026921_pt1 | contig 10972 bp, 12 predicted proteins | sample Palsa_T0_1_FD_201949 | JGI IMG/M metagenome (GOLD analysis project Ga0302324, IMG submission 201949) | Peat permafrost microbial communities from Stordalen Mire near Abisko, Sweden - Palsa_T0_1 | ecosystem: Environmental > Terrestrial > Soil > Palsa > Peat permafrost | place: Sweden: Abisko...
GCCTCGTGCTTTTCGTGTCCTTCGTGTTTAAAGTGTGTTTTGTGGTTTCTCGGCAACGATACCTATGTGAGCACCAACTCGACCGCCGTTCCGCTGTTCGGCGACCCGGCCTCATCGGCCATCCACATATTCAACTAACTTTATGAAATACTCTCATTGTTCAGAATTCCGGGGAGCGCGGTCGTCCCGACCGCACTTCTTGGCGTCCCGCCAAGAACACACAGCGCGTTTCCTTTTGCTTCTCCCTTTGCTTGCCTTAATGACTTTCCCCGCTCGCGCCCAAATGCAACAGGCTTGGGTAGCGCGCTACAATAACGGCATCCTCAACGGCACCAACCAAGCCGTAAAAATCGCCCTTGACTCGATAGGGAACATTTATGTTCTCGGTTTTTCCCAGAACACCAACACCAACCTAGGGTACGTCACTCTCAAATATGCTCCCAACGGCAACCAAATGTGGGCTTCGCGATATGATTCAACCAACTTTTCATCCGCCACAGCATCTGGGTTCGCCTTGGACCCCAGCAACAACGTGGTGGTAACAGGCAACGCGCTCACGCTGAAATATGACCCCAACGGCAACCAATTGTGGACTGCGCCGTACGATGGCACGTCCGTTGCCATGGATGCGGGAGGCAATTCTATCGTGACGGGCTTTGCATCCACATTTGACACGGCGAAACTAGCTCCCAACGGAACAAACTTATGGTCCAATTCGTACATCGAACCAAACGGCCCTGTAGTGTCCCAAGCCGTGGTTGTGGACAGCAGCGGCAATTCGTACGTGGCCGGCTCGGACACATACGATTGTTTTTATGAAGGTCCGGTCGTGACGTGTGTAAATGGGCTTCTTTTGATAAAGTACGATCAGAATGGAAATCAAATTTGGAAGAACATCGTGCCAATGGCCAGCGTGCCAACGGTCCAGGTCGCAGGTCTGGTTCTTGACTCCTTGGCGAACGTCTATGTCGTCGAAAACAGTTACAGCCAGCCGTGGTTAATTTACAGCTATTCCAGTGATGGAAGCCTGTCATGGAGCGCCCCTAATCCTACGCAGAACTTTCTAAGCGTGGCTCGTGGAATTGTTCTCGATATCACGCAAAATGCCTTTGTGACGGGCCAAAAGCATGATGATTTCGACGTAAATTCTGCCTACGGAACCTACAAGATTAACACGAATGGAATTTGCGTTTGGACGAACAGTTATCCCCAGACGCCTCTCACAACAAGCGTAGCTACATCAATTGCCGTTGACCAGGCCAACAATATCTACGTGACAGGCTATTCGCCTGGAACCAACTCCATCAATGACATCGTGACGATCAAGTACGATTCGAACGGCAATCAAATCTGGCTGCAACGCTACAGCAGCCCCGGCAACGGCAACGCCGCCGGCAACGCCATCGCCGTCGATAACAACGGCAACGTCTATGTCACCGGCTACGACACCACGCCGGCGGGCGGAACGGAAATCGTCACCATCAAATACTGGCCCGTCAGCCTGCAACGCCGCTCCGACGGCACCGTGATCCTGCAGGCCCAAGGCACCCCCGGCGAGAGCTTCGACATCGAAGCCAGCGAAGACCTGCTCCATTGGCTGGACCTCGGCAGCGTCCTTGCCGACACCAACGGCCTGATGCAATTCGACGACACCAACGCCCCCGCCTACCCCGCCCGCTTCTACTACACCACCCCGCGGTAAGTTCAAAGTTCAAAGTTCAAAGTTCGGTAATCCCTCAGTCTCGGCTGGTAGGGACGGCTCGCCGAGCCGTCCGCTGGCGGTCCTTGCCGGGGCGGTCGCCTCGGCGAGGCGACCCTACCTGTCCCCGGCCCGCCGTCACTGACCCATTACAAAGCTGGGCTGGTTTCAGAGGGCCATGACCCATCGGTCAAGTTGCCACGGCCGTAAATCCATGGCGACGCGCCCCTGGTCTGACCCGCGCCTGTCGCCTATGGATGATATGGGGAAGATCGGGTTTGTCGGGTTTGTGGCAACTGTTGGGGAGCAGGGGGAAAATGGTCACCGTTTGCCAATCGACGGGAAACATCCGGGCGCCGCTTTGCGCTCTCTGGCGAAGGGTACAGGACAAATTTTAGGAATCCCTCTCTCCGGCTCTCTCCCCACTACGCGGGGCGAGAGAGAAGAACCCCCTCTATATCGGCCCATATATGGGCTGCCTCGGAGAACCGGCGGGCCGCAGAATTTTGTCTTGCGCCCTCCGCCGAAGGGCGCAGGACAAAATTCTTCGCCAGCCGATGGCTGCATAGTGCCCCTGATATGCGTCAACAATACACACTCGCGCGCACCTGCTCTCTCTCCCCGCGTGCGGGAAGAGAGCCGGAGAGAGGGGTTCCCTTGCTCGTTCAATTTCTAAACAGAAGAATTTTGTCTTGCGCCCTCCGCCGAATAACTCGCCAAATGCGGATTGACAAGCGGCTTGGCCCACCGCCACGATGCGCCACTTGCTCGAAACGCGGATTGATTTTATGAAAAATATAACCTTTCTTTCCTTCATCCTCGCCACTGCGTTGTTCACCCACCCCTCAGCCATGCAGGCGCAGGAGCAGGGCGGCGCGACGCTGGGGGTCAATCTGGAAAATATCTTCCGCCTGGACAAGGTTGAGTCGCGCTCGATCAGCGCGGAAAACTTCACCGGGGAAAAGGGCAAGGGCGGCATGGCGCTTAAAGGCGACGGCGCGCATGCCTCGCGCGAATTGGGCCAGGGCTGGAAGGTCTCGCCTTCCGTGGGGATCAAAGCCAAAAGCACGTTCACTCTGGCCGAGATTACCGGGCCGGGCTGCATCCGCAGCTTTTGGTTCACCCCCACCGGCGATTGGCGCCTGTCGGTGCTGCGCATGTATTGGGACGATGACCCGGACCCGTCGGTGGAAGTTCCCGTGGCCGACTTTTTCGCCAGCGGCTGGGCCAAGTGGGATCGGTGCCCTTTGATCAACTCTGTGCCGGTCGCCGTCAATCCGCGTTGTGGATTCAACTCTTATTGGCAGATGCCTTTCCGCAAGAAATGCCGCATGACATTGGAAAACTTGGACGGCCAGGATATGACCCTCTATTACCAGATCAATTACGCCCTGGGTGAGGTCCCGGCCAACGCCGGCTATTTTCACGCCCAGTTCCGGCGCGAGAATCCAATGAAGACCAAGGGCCTTTACACCATTCTGGATGGAGTGGAAGGCGACGGCCAATATGTGGGCACCTACCTGGCTTGGGGCGTTCATAACACCGGTTGGTGGGGCGAGGGCGAGGTGAAGTTTTTTATCGATGGCGACAAGGAATTCCCCACCATCTGCGGCACGGGCACGGAGGATTATTTTTGCGGTTCCTATGATTTTGAGCACACCGGGCCGGATGGCAAAATCGCTTATACTGAATTCACTTCCCTCTACACGGGCGTGCCGCAGATCGTCCGCCCGGACGGTGTCTATGACTCGCAGCAGCGTTTCAGCCTGTATCGCTGGCATATTCCCGACCCGGTTCGATTCCATCACGACCTCAAAGTGACCATCCAGGGCTTGGGCTGGCAATCGGGGGGACGTTACCTGCCGTTGCAGGACGACGTGGCGTCGGTGGCCTTCTGGTACCAACAGTTGCCGCACAAGAAGTTTCCACCCTTCCCCTCGCGCGACGAATTGGAGTGGCATTGAGCCAGGCCGGACGCGCGCCACGCACCGCGGAAGTCGAAACTTCGAAGAGTGAACGCAGCAATCTCCGTGCAGCCGTCCGCGCATATTTAAAACGCGTTCTAATGCTTGCCAGTAGGGAGGGCTTGGCGTATCCTGAGGCCAGCATTGCAGAGAATTTTAACCACTTGATAAATTATATGAAAAGAGTCCAAAGCAGTCTTTTTGCCATTACGCTGGCGCTGGCCGCCGGCCTTTCCTTAACCGCTGCCGCCGCCAGCCTCAACGTGGGCGACCCGGCGCCCAAATTGCAGACCGGCAAGTTCGTGCAAGGCGATCCGGTCACCGAATTCGCCCCCGGCAAGGCCTACGTGGTCGAATTCTGGGCCACTTGGTGCGGGCCGTGCCGGGCTTCCATCCCGCATCTCAATGAGACCTACACCAAGTTCAAGGACAAGGGCTTGATCGTCATCGGACAGGATTGCTGGGAGCAGGATGAGAGCAAGGTCGCCCCCTTCATCCAGACGATGGGCGATAAAATGACCTATCGCGTGGCGCTGGATGACAAGCAGGGAAGCGAGAAAGGCAAAATGGCGGAGACCTGGATGACCGCCGCCGGCCAAAACGGCATCCCCACGGCTTTTCTGATTGACACCACCGGGCACATCGCCTGGATCGGGCACCCGATGACTTTACAGGAGAAGACCATCGAGGCTGTGTTGGCCGGAACTTACAACGCCAAGGCGGCGGCGGCCGAGGACGCCAAGGAGAAGTCCCAATTGCAAGCGCTGAGCGAGAAGCTCCAGACCGCCATGCAGGGAAAGGACTGGGACACAGCCATGAGCACTCTGGATGAACTGGCCAAGCTGGTGCCTTCGGGCATGGCCGAAAATATCTCCATGGTGCGCTTCAAAGTCCTGGTCGGCAAAAAGGACGATACGGCGGCTTACAAAATCATCCAGACGATCAGTGACGCCCATAAGGACGAACCCATGGTGCAGAACAATTTGGCCTGGATGATCGTCACCGACAAAACCATCGACCATCCCAACCTGGACCTGGCGCAGAAGATGGCCCAACGCGCCGCCGACGGCACCAAGGATCCGGCCGAGAAGAGCATGTTTTTGGACACGCTGGCGCGGGTGAAATTCATGCAAGGCAGCAAAGAGGACGCGATTACGCTGGAGCAAAAGGCGGTGGCCTCGGCTGGCGACGACTCGAAGGACAAACTTCAAAAAACGCTCGATAGCTACAGGAAGGGCGATTTGCCCGCCGCGGACTAAGGAGCGGCCCGACCCATGATCGGGGCGCCCTTGCCAAGCGCGGCGTTTGACCTTACGTTGCGCCTCGATTATGGAAAAAGTCGTGATCATCGGCACGGGCTGCGCGGGGTTGACGGCCGCCATTTACGCGGCGCGCTCCAATCTCTCGCCGCTGGTGCTGACCGGTTGCCTGCCGGGCGGCCTGCTCACCACCACCAGCACAGTGGAGAATTATCCGGGGTTTCCCGAAGGCGTTGACGGTTACGAATTGATGGTGCGCATGCAGAAACAGGCCGAGCGGTTTGGCGCGCGCGTCAAGATTTTGCAAGCGCTGGAGGCGGCTGATCTTTCCCAGCGCCCGTTCGTCTTGACCGTGGATGGCGAGAAAATCGAAACCCAAACCGTCATCATCGCCACCGGCGCCAGCCACCGGCATCTGGGCTTGAAGAGCGAGGGGTTGCTGGAGAAAAAAGGGGTGACCTTTTGCGCAACCTGCGACGGCGCCTGGCCCATGTTCCGCAACCAGACGCTGGTGGTGGTGGGCGGCGGCGATTCCGCGTCCGAGGAAGCCCTCTACTTGACTCGCTTCGCCTCGGAAATTCGCCTGGTCCATCGCCGCGATACTCTGCGCGCCTCCAAGATTATGGCCCAGCGGGTCTTGAGCCATGAAAAAATCAAGCCGGTCTGGGACACGGAGGTGACGGAGATCCTGGACTGCAAATTGGACAAGGTCACCGGCGTGCGCTTGCGCCATCTCAAGACCGGCGCGGAAAGCGTGCTGCCGTGCGCCGGCGTCTTCGTCGCCATCGGGCACGTCCCCAACACGCAACTTTTCAAGGGCGTCCTGGACATGGATGAAAACGGTTACATTGTTCCGCGCCAGGGCACAGCGACCAACATTCCCGGCGTCTTCGTGGCCGGAGATTGCGCCGACCACGTCTATCGGCAAGCCATCACCGCCGCCGGCTCCGGCTGCGCCGCCGCCATCGATACCGAACGCTTTCTGGCTTTGCAGGGGAATTAAGCGGGAGCGTCAGGCGAGCAGTCGCGGGTCAAACGTAAAGCTCTCCGGCTTGCCAAGGGCGATTTTTTTGAAGTCGGGATGCGCCGGATTGAGCAGAAAGTTGAGTTCTCCCGAAACGATCACGCTAGGCAACGCCAGCACCGCTGAGCGCGCGGCCAGCGCCCAGGCATCGCCTACCCGCTGGCTGGAGGGCAATGGCGGCTCAACCCGCCAATCAGACGGAAGGGCTTTGGAAGGTACGATCTCAACGAGCGCATCGTTGAACTTGATGTGAATGGCGGCATACTTGAAACGCACCGGCGGGTTCAGATGCACCAGGCATTCCAGCGCGGCCAGAGATTGGGTGCTGCTGGTGTAAACGACGCGCACACCCCGCGAGTTCCAACGTCCACCAGTCTTGGCCGCGCCTTCGCCCGAAAACGCCGTAGCGGCGTGCTTTTGCTTGACGATGCGCCAGGCCTCCGGCATCAGGAGTAAACTCCGTACTCAATTCGACCCAGCAAATCCTCGACTTCGCGGGCGCCCACTTCGGTCTCCGCATACTCAAGCGGCACAGCACCGCCCAAGCCGAATTGCGGCGAGGTCAGCCATTGGCGGGCGTCGTCCTCGGACTCCATGACTTCGACCGCCTTGCCCATCAACCGGGCAAAGCGCACTACCCGCTCAGATTCGGACGGTCCCAGCCTCCCGCCCGCTATGCGGCGATGGAGCGTAGCCTTGGAGATGCCGAGCATGGGGACAAGCCGATCCATCGGCACGCCGAGACTGGTCTGCAAGATTTTCAACTGTTGCACCGGCAGCCCGGCTCGAATCACGTCGATCAGTTGGGACGTGGTCCAGGCTAGGGCCGCGTTTTTGCCGGATGGTCTGCCAACACAAAAGTTGACCACGCCGCCACCGGATTTCTTGACGGCATGCCCGCTTGGCTCCTCCGCCTTCACCTTGGCGACTGGTCCCTTCAACGCCCGCTTTGTCGAGGCACTACTCATCTGATACTTACTATAGTCTCACTTGCAACGGATGCCAAGGCTCTTTTGCGGACTTTTTTCAGGAAAAATTTTTCCGGCCATGGAATTGCGCTTTGTTTTCCCGGCCAGACCCGGTTTAATCAATGGCTCAATGAAAAAACGCCAGGCCACCATCCGGCGCGTCACGCGGGAAACGAAGATCGCCGTGACGCTGATTCTCGACGGCGCGGGCAAAGCGTCGGTGCGGACCGGCGTGCCGTTTTTCGATCACATGCTCACGCTGCTGGCCAAGCACGCCACCATGGATTTGCAGTTGCGCTGCCACGGGGACCTGGCGGTCGATGCCCACCACACGGTGGAGGATTGCGGGTTGGTGTTGGGCCAGGCCTTTTTGCGGGCGCTGGGGGATAAGAAGGGTATGCGACGGTACGGAACGGGCTTTGATCCCCGCAATCCGTTCACTGGCGAGGCCTATGTGCCGATGGATGAATGCCTGGCGCGGTGCGTGGTCGATTTTGGCGGCCGCCCGCATCTGGTTTGGCGGGGCTTGCAGGTGGCGGCGCACCGGAAGATCACCGCGGAGGAGAAGAACCAGGATGCTTCTTCGTCGTTCCGATTTGGCTTGGCGCGGGAGTTCTTCCAGGCCTTTGCCAATGAAGCCCGGTGCAATCTGCACCTGGAATTGCTCTATGGGGACGAACCCCATCATATCGTCGAGGCGCTGTTCAAGGCCTTCGCGCGCGCGTTGGACGTTGCCTGTCAACGGGATACGCGCATCCTGGGACAGCTGCCGAGCACCAAAGGGCGATTGTGAGTTTGACTGAATAGTTTCCACCCTGCCCCGTCCAATCCTATGTCAATGGACCCTGATAAGTCGGCCTGGTTGGAGGCGGACTTGGTACGGACGGCGCAAAAAGGCGATCTGACGTCGTTCGAGGAATTGGTGGCGCGGCATCGGGATAAGATTTATGCGCGCGCTTACAGCATGATGCGCCATGAAGAAGAGGCGCTTGATCTTTCACAAGATGCATGGGTGAAGGGGTGGCAAAGGCTGGCCCAGTTTCAAGGCGATTCCAGCTTCGTCACTTGGATGACGCGCATCGTCATCAATTTGTGCTTGGACCAGTTGCGCAAACAAAAGAGGCAGCGGGCCGAGTCGATTGAAGCGATGGAAGAGGACGGCGGGGTGGAACGGCAAATGCCGGTGGACAATCCCAATCCCACCGCCGGATTGGAACGCGGGGAATTGCGGGAGCGGATTGACCGGGCGCTGGCGCAATTGTCGCACGAGCACAGGACGGTGCTGGTGTTGCATGAATTTGAGGAATTGGAGTACAAAGAAATTGCCGCGCGGATGAAGTGCTCTATCGGGACGGTGATGTCCCGTTTGTTTTACGCACGTCGGCGGATGGCGTCGTTGTTGGCAGGATTAAGACGAGAAGGCTTAGAATGAAACATGAATTGGAGTTGAAGGTTCAGGCGTGGCTGGATGGAGAGTTGGCGGACCGTGAAGCCCGGCGGATGGGCGAGTGGATCGCCCGCGACCCCGAGGCGGCCGCTTTGGCGGCGGAATTAGGCTGCGTCAGGCAGGCCCTGTTCCGCCAGGAAACACCGGGTTCTCTGGGCGAAAGCCGGGAATTCTACTGGAGCAAAATCCAGCGACAGATCGAGCGCGAATCCAGCCTGCGCCGCGCCGAACGGCGGCCTTGGTTTGCGCGCTGGCACAAATACATGGCGCCGCTGACCGGCGTGGCTGCGCTGGCCTTTGTCCTGCTGATGGCCGTCGTGCGCCACGGGTCTCAGACCTTTGATGAAGTCTCCTCCACCGGCGCAGGAATGGAAGCGGTGACCTTTCACGACCAATCCGCCCAAATGACCGTGGTCTGGCTGCAAGACAACAGCCCGGCGACGGCGGACCCAGCCGTCAAGAAAAGCATCCAATTCGAAGATGAACCTGGAACTGTCATTGACTTGCAATAGGCCCTGAGTTAGAAGCGATTTTTATGCGTAGCGCCGCCCGAGTCCTGTTATCGACGTTCCTACTCCTCGCCGCCGCCGCCAGCGCTGCCGACATGAAGCTGGAAGCCCGGTTGGTGTGGGGCACCGACGACGAAAAAGGAGGACCCAACTGCAAGCCGGTGGATCCGGAACTGGCCGCCAAGCTGCATGGGATGTTTAAATGGAAGAATTATTTCGAGATCACCAACCAAATCGCCAGCATTCCGCTCAACAAGACCCGTGACTTGAAGATGAGCGATCACTGCACCATTCGTGTCAAAAACCTCGGCGCTTCCCGCGTGGAACTCAGTTGCCTTGGCGAGGGCAAGCCGGTCGATCAGAGGGTGGAGACATTGACGCCGCCCAAGTGGCTGGTGTGGGGCGGCAACAGCAAGCATGATACCGCGTGGTTCGTCGGTCTGCGCTCGGATGACGACAAAACGGGTGACGCCGCCAAGGTCGTCAGCAAGAATTGAGCTCGGTTTTCCTTTCACTCGCTGCGCACGGATGCTTCAGAACTTCAGGAAGCGCAACGTGGGCGTGACGCTGCCGCCTCCGGCGATGTTGACGCCGAAAGCGGCGCTGTGGACGATTCCGTATTCCAGCTTGATCAATACGAGCAGCAAGTGGCCGTCCGCGTCGAATGCGGCGGTGCCGGGGCCGGGCTGGCTGCCGGTCTCCCGCGAGAGCTGCGACTGGGCGCTGGTATCCTTGCTCACGTAGGTCTTCTGGCCGGAGTCATTGCTGACGTTCACCGGAACGCTCCACTTGCCCTCGCCTGTGCTCATCGAGACGTAGCTTTCTTCGGTCGAGCGCTCGCCAGTGTCGTTAATTTGCATGATGGCGATCATGCGGCCGCCGGGACCTTGACGGGCTTGGAAGCCGCCAATGCTTCCGTTGAGGCCATGGGCGGTCCGGATCACCGTAGGCTCGTCGTCGCTGCCGAGCAGGTAATCGCGGATGTTGGGGTGTTCGCCCGCGAGGAAGAGAGCAATGACGTGTTGCTTGCCCTTGGCGTCGAGCAGCAGCGTGGGGATGTCCTTGGCGGCGTGGAACGAAAGAGCGGGCAGCTCGATGATTTGTCCGGCCTTACCGTTCTCAATCAGTTCATAACGAGGTGGATGCGCGGGCAGGCCATACATCGGCATGGTGGCCAAGGCGACAAAATGGGCCATGCCGGCAGAGTCAACGTAACCGTTGAGCGTATCCAGGTCATCACAAGAGGGCCAGGCCCCGGCATTGTCGGGCCACGGCCGAGTATTGGCGGGAGTGACCACCGGCAGGAACACCTCGCACGGTTTGCCAGCGCTGCCGCCATCAAGGGTGGATTGGAATACCAGGCCATTGCCCACGCCAAGTGAACGCCCATTTGGGGTGGTGAGTTCGGGGTGCCACTTGTCCGGCGTCACGTTCCAAACAACTTGTGCCCGGCCCGCCGCATCCAGCGCGGCGAAGAAAGAGTACGAGGCATCCTTGTATTGTGCGATGCCCTCACGGGGCTCAGTGACTGGCTTGGCCTTGCTCCACTTTCCCCCTTCCAGTTCTCGGAACCAAATACTGGCTGGCGACCCAGCCAGGTCGGTGGCGACAGCAAAGCTCCCCTGAATGGCGGCCCGCCAGATCACATAGACGCGATTGCGCGCATCGGCCAGCACCTCACAGCGGCCGACGTCCATGCTGGGCAGATCCTCTGTCAGATTCTTGGCTTCGGTCCAGCTCTTGCCGCCATCTGAACTGGAACGGTAGTAGATGGCCTTAGCGAACGTGGTGCGGTGTTGCTCCAGGAACGCGACATGGATGATTCCATCCGGCGCGACCGCGATGGAAGGGCTGGCGATCATCCGGTCATGTTGCGAGAGTTTAATGCCCTCGATGGCGCTACCGTCAGCGTTGGCGACAACCAAGCCGCCATCGCGGTCCTTGACGACCAAGGCGGACTGCTCAAGCGGACGAAGCGGAACATCGTTCGGCGCCGGCAGCGCCCGCGATGCCGACGCCAAGAGCATCAGGATGGGATAAATTGCCACGATCGAATTGCGCTGGTTTATCATTTAGATGCTTTCATGATTGCGTCCTTCCGA
>Ga0302324_100026922_pt1 | contig 10972 bp, 11 predicted proteins | sample Palsa_T0_1_FD_201949 | JGI IMG/M metagenome (GOLD analysis project Ga0302324, IMG submission 201949) | Peat permafrost microbial communities from Stordalen Mire near Abisko, Sweden - Palsa_T0_1 | ecosystem: Environmental > Terrestrial > Soil > Palsa > Peat permafrost | place: Sweden: Abisko...
CCAACAACATGGCGACGGATAGAGCCCAGCGCAGCGGAGCGAAGTTGCGTGTGGCGTGACTGAGCCGGTTGTAGATACTGCGGCGTTGCGCGGCCAGGAATTCTTCTGAAACGTCCGGCGGAGTGAAAACAGCCTGGCGCGTGAGGCGAAGGCGGCCCGATTCAGCGCGGCATTCGCTGCAGGCGTGAAGGTGCGAATCTTCTTCTTTCAAGCCGTACAACCATTGTTGAAAATCTGTCTCCGTCCAATGTTTCATTGCTTCCCTCGATTGCGAAAGTACAAGTCGTGCAGCTCCTCCCGAAGCTTTTCCATGGCACGAAACAAGTGTACCTTCACGGTTCCAACGTCCAGGTCCAGAATCCCGGCGATATCGGCCAGGCTCCGGTCTTCATAATGCCTCAAGGCGAACACTGCGCGCTGCCTGAGGCTGAGTTTATCCAGCGCGATCCGCAACCGGTCGCCGATTTGGGCGGCGAAAATCTTGTCTTCGGCATCCGGGGCCGCAGCCGGCGCGAGTTTAAGGATGGTCTCTTCATCTTCCGGCGCCGGGCGCTTTCGCCAAAACTGCCAGCGGCGGGAACGCAACCGATCCAGGCAGGTGTTGACCGCGATCCTGGTCAACCAACTCCCTGGATTATCCAAATCCTGCGATCCAGGCCGGCTGAGGGACTGCCAGGCTTTCAGGAACGTGTCCTGAGTTGCCGAGTCGGCTTCCCCGATGTCCTGGAGCATCCTTTTGCAGAGCAAGAAGATCCGCTTCTGCTCGGACGTCATCCAGGCGCCGAATTCGCGCGTGCTTACCTCGGTATCCACGCGGGAACCCAGACGATCAGCCATCGCGCCCATCATACATTCTGGACGAGGGTCCGGCGATTTGGTTGACAGGGATTCGGTAAATTATTGACGCTGCTTGTTTTGTTAGCAGGTAATCTTTAGCTATCGCCGTTTTGCATGGCTGCGGCGAATTGGGCCGAGGAGGCCTGTTCCAGCAGGCGCGATACGGCGGATTTGCTGTCTTCAGTCAAAGACTTGGTGCTGAAAATGGAACAGCCCTTGGCGATGTGCTGGACATCGGCTGCATCTTCTTCGACCAGCATTTCGTGCTCCACCCAATTGGAGAGTGGTATGTTGCGGAAGTACAACCGTTCCTGCATGACCATCGATTTTTTGCGGGCTACCAGCGATTTGTTCTCGCGGAAGTAATGCCGCTCTTCCACGCGAAAATCCTGCATGAAATCATCCAGGGCTCTGCGGCGAGCTTCCTGTTCGGTGGCCTTGACGCGTTCTTCCATGGTGCTTTTCTGGGTTTTCACTTCGGCGCGAGCTTCAGCCAGGCGGGTGCGCTCACGGGCGATGGCGACTTCCATGCGGGCGTGCATAATGTAATACGCCAGCAAAGCAGACCCGGCGGCGATGAAAACCGGCAGGAGTATCCACAACATAGCGTCTAGCTGCATACCGATACTAATATCGGCGGTAGATACGAGGAACGTTAGGAGGGTGGTGGGGGGTGGGTGGTGGGTCGGAGATTGCTGATTCTACAGGATCTCTGACTGAGAGCCGTCGATTTTCGTGCCTGAGGCCAGGGCTACGAAGAGGGACAAACGTAACGTAAAGAGGGCTTGCAGGATGGATTTGACGCGGAAAAGCAGGCCGCTTAAGAACCCGTTGTGTTTGCCGAAATAGATGGCTAGCCCGTGGACGCGATCGGCATCGAGAATGGTTTTCGAGGATTCAGAATAGGGGGACTGGGGCGTATAGAGGGCAGTGACCTGTGGCAGCGCCAGAATCTTGCGAGAGGCTCGGCGGATCTGGAAGCAGAGTTCAGCGTCGGACCAGAATTCGCCGTAGCGCTCATCCAGATAATTGATGCCTTTGAAGAAATACTTCCGCACCAGGAACGCTTCGAAGGTGGCGTACTCCACGGGTTCGGCAGCAGAGGCTTTGTCGATTTCAAGCGGGATCAAGTGGAGGCCGGTAGCGGGCGTGGGCAAGCGGAAAAACTGAGCGGGCGAGCGCGATTCGGTATCCAACAGAAGCGGGCAGAGCGCGGCAGCCTCCGGGTCTGCTTCCATACGAGCCAGCAAAGCCGGAATGGTGGTGGGCAGCACTTCCACGCGGGGAGTCAGGAAGAAGAGATGCTCGCCGGCGGCGGTGCGGGCGGCGATGTTGAGGGCCTTCGTTCGACCGAAATAACGGGGCAGGCGCAAAATTGTTACGCCTTCGAATTCGGAATCAAGCTGCGGGCTTTCGTCGTGTGAGCCGCAGTCGACTACCAGAATTTCGATCAGCGACCGATCGTCGGAGCCTTCCAGGGCGGCCAGGCAGCGGCGCAGCGCGGGGGCGCTGTCGTACGAGAAGACGAGCGCAGTAACCTTCGGCGTCGACGCCGGTTGTTCCGCGAGGGGCTGCTCGACGGGCTCGGCCTCCAGGATGGGAGCCTCTTTGCGGGCCTCTACTTTTCTTTTGCTGGCGATTGGCATGTCACTTAGGAGTAGTCATCAACCAATCGCTCCCGAGCAAGGCTACCTTGGTGGGATGAGCCTTGAGAGGAATGGAGAAAGTCGATGTTTCGCTGGCAGCGGCCAGCCAGTAGATCTTTCTTTCGGTCTTGGTGCGGACTTCGATGGGAACGAATGTAGTGAAATCATCCTCCACATTCTGCTCCACCAAAGTGCCGGTTAGTTTCGATCCGCGGAAGGCATAAGTCAACTTCACGGCGGGGATACCGGTGCCGTAGACCCAGGTGTCGAAGAAGGCCTTCAGCGAGGGATCGGGAGAACCCGGCGGGGAATATTGCGCGGCCAGATCGCGAAACTGCGCGGTACTTACGGTGGCAAAGCGATAGCGGGTGCAAAGTTCGCGAAGGAATGCCAGGAACTTCTCGTCGCCCAGACGGCGGCGCAGCATATGCATGATCCAGGTGCCTTTTTCATAAGTCACGGTCCGCCACGCGCGCGGCGCAATGGAGGATTGCAGGCGAAAGCCCCAGCTGATGGGTCCGGCCGATTCGAGAGTGCGGCCACTCTTCAACTTCGCGAGAAGATCGGTCTTGTAATCGGCGAGCAATGCGTCCACGGCTTGCGATCCTTTATTCTTTTCCATCAGCAGGAGCGCCGAATAGTTGGCCAGGGATTCGATGAGCCATTCGTCCTGGTAGCCGGCTGGGACCACCATATTGCCCCACCATTGATGCGCTGTTTCGTGGGCTTCCAGGAGTTCGGAAAAGAAAGTCTCCATGGACCGGTCGCGCATGGAGGGGGGCCGTTGTTCGGGATTGAGGTAGGCGAGCGTGGAAATGTAGATCAAGCCGGGAAATCCCTGGCCGAACGTCCCGGGGATGGGAGTGACGGAGAGATACTTTAGAGGCGGCGGGCCGAATTTAGCGGTCATGAACTCGATGGCGGAGGCAACATCCTTGGCCAGCAGTTCGAGACGGGGTGCGGGATTGGAAGGCCGCGGGGCGACGGATGGAGCGGCCTTGGTCTCAAGAGCACTTTCGAAATGCCGGTTGGCATACACGTCGATTTTGTAACCGTTTTGCACCAGGGAAACCGATTGAAAATCTCCCAGGTTGAAGCCGGCGAAGCGAACCGGGACGTCGGTTTTGCGGCGTGTGATACGCCAGTCGCCGTCAGCGTGATCATCGATAAGCGCGCCGGTAGCCACCACGGTGAGATTCTTCGGATAGCGGAAGGTAAGGTCATAGGTGGCAAATTCAGTGCCCACGCGGGGATACCAGGTGCCGCGCGAGGACACGAAGTAAACGCCGTCGCCGGCATTCTGGATGACCTGGCCTTCGTGGTGGATTTCGATTTCGTGCGGCCGGGCGGGATCGAGGGGGGCCTCGGGGATGAGAACGATGAGATCGTTGTCGTTGCTGGATATCAAATTGGAACGGACGGATTCGCGCTGAAACACCTCAACGGAGCGCCCATCGATGCTGGCGGCAGTGGCGTGCATGCTGCTCGACATATTGAAAGAGAGGGTGGGGCCGAGGGGCTGTTTGGGGGTGAGGGTGAAGCGGGTGACCGCTTTCATCCTGAGGTCGCTATCGATGGCGCTTTCGATGCGGAAATTGTCGAGTGAGAAGCGGGGACCTCCGGTAGGGGAACCCCCGCGGGCGGAGCGCGACGGGAAACTGGTCCAGGTATCGAAGTAAGTGCGGTTATCGTTGTAGGAGAGTTTACCGGCGAAGATCTGCTCATGCGCGGTGGGATCGTAGAGCACGTCGAAGGTGCCGAGCTGGAGACCGCCGACCGCCATATAGAAAAGGCCGACTTTGCGGTCGCCCGAGATCAGGTCGTTCACCAGCCGCGCGATGAAACTATCGGTAAGGTTGCGTACGACGGAGGTCCAGGGAGTGGACATGAGCGTGGCCATCTCGGGGCTCTTCTTCATGCTCGGATTGGCCTGGATCTGAGTCAGGAGCTGGGCGGCGGTGTCGTCGGAAAAGATGAGCACAGCGGTTTTGAAATGCTCATTCAAATTGGGCGAATTGGTGAAGGTGGAGAGCGATAGGCGCTCACTGCGAACAGGCGGCATGATGAGCAGCTCGGCATCGCCGCCTTCTTCATTGGCTACGAAAACAGCGGCGGATCGGACGCCGGAGACGGGCTTACTAAAGATAATGAATCCGGAGTTCAGATAAATTTTCAGGTCTTCTTTTACGAAGTTGAGCTCGATGACGCGGTAGCATTCCTCGGGGTCGAGGGAGATTTGCTGGAGCTGATGGGCGAGGTCGGCCGCGGTGGTGTTGGCGGCTTGGGCGTGGAGGGTGAGGAGGAGGAGGAGCGGGGAGAGGCGGAGCACTTAATCAGTTTACTCGGTCGAGTCGGGCGCATGCGCGCCCGATGCATTCTGGAGAATAGGGTGACAGGATACTCATTTCCCGATTTCCGTTCACCGGATTTCGCTTAGTGAGCCTTTCAAGGCCATACATGAATGCGAATTCAGCTACCGGCCTACTTTACCGGCAGCAGGACGGAGTTGCTGCCGATGCCGTTTATCGTGATCACAACGGGCGCATTCCCTGGGCCAAGGCTGGAGGGCACGTCAGCGTTGATCTGGTAGAGGCCAACGAAGGTGGGGGCAAGGCCGCTATAGCCAACGGATGCGGTGAGTCCTCCGATAGTGACGATCGGTTTGACGACGGTAGAGGCAGATCCTGTATCGCCAGTGCCATCGTGTTGCGCCGGCGATACTGCGCCGAGGCCGGTACAGTATATGAGCACGGTCTCACCCGGGGCGGCTGGATGTCCGGTATCCGCCAATTGGAAATTGGAATGAAGGATCGCGCCGAAGGTGTCGCCTCCGGCGCTATAGGCGAAGGTGCCGGGCTGGGCTGAGAGGACTGGAACTTTGATAGGGGCGCTTGTGACACCGTTATTTACCACCCGCAGAGTAGCGCTTGTCTGGTTTGCGAGTTCCCATGGCGTCTGAAAGTTGATCTGCTGCTGACCGGCTACATTATCCACGGCGAAGATGTGCACCGGTGAGCCATTTACCGTCACGGAAACGTTGTGAAACTGCGTGGGTAATGGAAGGTTAGAAGCGAGATTGATGCCGACGATGTTCGTGAGATTCGTGCCAAAGACCGTTGCGATAGAACCCGGAACGAGACTACCTGCGGCGAAACTGGCCGCATTCGTGACATCGGCGGCCGAGATCACCGGGGTCAAAACAGGCGCAACCGCGTAAACCTCGCGAACGCGGTTGTTTTCCGAATCGGCGATATACAGGTTTCCGCGCAGGTCGAGCGTAAGACCGAAGTTACCGTTGAGAGCCGCGGCGGTAGCCGCTCCGCCGTCACCGGAAAAACCGGACACACCAGAGCCTGCAATCGTGCTGATCGTCCCGTTGGTCGCGATGCGACGAGTGCGGTAGTTGCGGTCGTCGTTAAAATACAAATTGCCGGCCACATCCACGGTGATGCTGCCAGGGTAGTTGAGAGACGCGTCAACCGCTGGGCCGCGGTCGCCGGTGAAGCCTGCATGGCCGTTGCCGGCGATGGTTGTGATCTTGCCATTGAGAGCGACTTTGCGAATGCGTTGATTATACTGGTCCGCGACGTACACCACACCGGCCGCATCCACCACAAGCGCGGTCGGGTTGTTTAGCGAGGCATCGATCGCAGGGCCACCATCCCCGGAGAAAGCGCCTATAGCGGGCGTTCCGGCGCCGTTGCCCGCAAGCGTCGTAATAATCCCAGCGGGGGTGATGCGGCGGATGCGATGGTCGCTTTGGTCGGCAACCAACACGTTGCCCGATGGGTCCACAACGACGCGAACAGGGTTGTAGAAACTGGCGTTGATCGCCGGACCGCCGTCGCCACCGTAGCCCATGTTGCCATTACCCGCAAGAGTCGTAATGATGCCCGACGCATTGACTTTCCTGATCCGTTGGTTACCTGCGTCGGCGATATACAAGTTGCCGGCACTGTCCGCGTGGATACCCGTCGGGGTATTGATCTGCGCGTTTACGGCGGGTCCGCCGTCGCCCGAATATCCGGGAGTGCCGGTACCCGCAACCGTGGAGATAATGCCGTCGGGTGCGATCTTGCGAATCCGGTGGTTGAACTGATCGGCGATGAAGAGGTTGCCCGCGTAATCAGCCGAGACGTCGACCGCAACGTTCAGAGCGGCAAGCTTCGCGGGATCGCCGTCACCGGAAAATGAGGCCGAACCGGTTCCAGCGATTGTCTGAATCGAGCCTGGAGCTTGAGCGAAGAGAGAAATGCAGCAGAAAAAGAGAGCTGTAAGGCGCACCATGGATGTTACCTCGTGTGCTCATGATTATATTCAAACGGGGTGCGCAGCGCCGATGATTTCAATTTGTCAAATCATGCAAATTCTATTAGCTTATGAAGAACCAAAGACATAACCCTGGCCTTGGCATGAGTGCCAAGGCTGCAAGCTAAAGCGTGTCCCACTGTGCATCGGTGATCGGGGGAGTTAAGAGGCTGATTGTTATGGCGATGGCGAAGTTGGCGCACAGGCCCAAGAAGCCGGCGCTCAGCCCGAGAAATGGATCGTGGTGAGTAACAAACAGGACTGCCATTGAGGTTACGCCGAAAGCCAAGCCGGCGAATATTCCGGCCATGCTAACGTGTTTCCAAAACAAACCCAGAACCACGCCGGGAAAGAGTTGTGTGATGCCTGCGTAGCCTAGCAGCAGGAGCGATACCAGGCTTGAGGATCCGTGAATGGCGAGATAGAGGGCGATCGCACTGATCACCACCACCATCAGGCGGGCTACTTTTCCCACCTGGTGGTCGTTCATTCCGGGTGCGAAGAGCGGACGGAACAGGTTCTTGGCGAACACCGTGGCGGAAGAAAGAATCAGAATCGCGGCGGGCACCATAGCCGTCAGAGCGCCGGCGCCGCCGATGACGCCCAGGAACCAGGGCGGGAAAGTCTTGCGCACCATGGCGAGCAGAGAAAGGTCTCCATCACGAAGACCCGGGATCACCAGGATGGCCGCGAATCCGACGAAGAGCATGAGAGTGAGGCTCAGGGTATAGAGCGGCATGACCACGGCGTTGCGCCGCAGAGTGCCGGCGCTTTTGGCGCTAAAGGCGGCTCCAAACGAGTGCGGCCACATGTAGATGCCCAGCGCGGTGAGCAAAACTGTTGAGATATACCAGCCGTGGCCCAGGTTCGCGGTAGCGCCGGGCATGACGAAATGGCTGGGTTTAGCCTGGATCAGGGCGTTGAACATGGGGCCGATCCCGCCGAAGTATGTGTAGGGGATCCCGATGCCGACCGATACCGCCGCAACGAGCATCAATAAGTCCTTCAAGACGCTGACCCACGCGACGGCTCTGAGGCCGCTGGCCAGAACGAATCCCGCTAATAAAATTACCGCGGCCAGCATGGCGGGGACGCGGCCGATGGCGTCGAAACTGGCTACTTCGACGATGATTCCGAATCCGGTGATCTGAAGTTCGAGATAAGGGATCATGAAACCGATGCCGACCAGGGAGACGGCGGCGACCAGATACTTGCTGCGGTATCGCCAGGCGAAAAAGTCAGATTGGGTTTGGAGCTGGTGGCGGCGGCCGAGTTCCCAAATGGGCGGCAGGATGAAAAATGAGACGACGTAAGCGAGTGTGATGTAGGCCAAGATGTAGAGCGTGGGTGCGCCGCGCGAGTAGGCCCAGCCGCTGGCGCCAAGGAACGAAAACGTGGTGTAGACTTCGCCTGCCATCAGCAGCCACATGAGAAGCATGCCGAATCCGCGGCCGGCTACGGTCCACTGTTCGAGATCCATTTTGCGGCGCGCACCGGCGTAGAAGCCGATCGCAGATCCGGCCGCAACGATGGCGAGAATTACTCCCAACGCCATGGCGCCGGGGCTCATGTGGGGGGATTATCCTTTTCGTGGCGCGGAGTTTCAAAACGGTAAGCGCCCCACATGCAGAGCGGGGTGAGGACGATCCATAAGGTGAGCCAGAACATGTTGAATGGGAGGCCCAGCACGATGGGATAGATGCGGTCCCAGAGTGGGACCGAGAAGCACATGGCTATGAACGGGATCAGGGCTAGCAGGAGGGAGGGGATGCGTGGAGGCTTCACGGCGACGGGTTCCACATTATCTTAAAACCACCGGTTTGCCGTGCGGGGTGTGGCGATAGGCGTCGGCCCAGGCTTCTTTGCGGGCTTGCATGGCCTCCGGAGTGGTCAGACCCTGGCGGGCTGCCAGGCGTTCCAGGGCTGCTAGCCAATTGTGATAGTAGTCCCGGTCCGGCGCGGATTTTATTTCCGCGGCCAGGGCTTCGGACCACTCTTTCCAGGTGAAGTAGCCTTGCTCGGAGAGTTGGACGGCGAGCGCGAAAGCTTGCGCTTCCCAGGGTTCTTTGAATACAGGCTCAGGCTGGTTCAAGATAGTCATCCCACAGATCGATATAAACCGCGTCGCGCGGCGAGGCTTCCGCGCCCCACAGCTCGCGGGCTGCGAAGCGGACTGAATAGACGTGCTGCGGATTTTCACCGAGGAAGTGCGCATTGGTGTCCGGGAACACGTAGACGCCGTGGTCCAGGTGAATCACGCCGGTCTTGCCGCGGGCGTAGCGCGGGAGGCGCGTGTGGCCGGTGGGATTGATGTTGCGCGCGCGAACCTGCCGGCCAATTTGGAAGCGCCGCTGTACTGCTACGTCGCGACTGGCCAGGGCGCCTGTGCGGAGCAGGCCAGGCACTTGATCGGCCGTGACGGCGGGCGTTGCTTTCGGCGAGCCTGGCGCGGGTTGGCCGCTCTCAATTTCAGATGGAGTGACGACGCCGGACTTGACCAACAATTTTTCGAGACGCGCGGCCCACTTTTCGTAGTAGCTCATGCGCAAATAGTCGGCGGCGGGGATCAGTTCGATTTCGTGGCGGCCGGAATCGATATTCCATTTTCGCCCGGCGCGGAGGGCGATATTCAGCGCGAATGCGCGGGCTTCCCAAGGGGCATGGAATACTGGTTCGTTTTTTTCATATTGAATGGGGCCCATGCCGTGCATCCCGCCCATGTCATGGACGCTATTCATTTGGCGGCGGTACCTTGGCGACGCCGACCATGGCGTCGCGGGTGACCAGCGCGGCCAGCTGGTCTTGGCTTAGGTTTTCTGTGCCGGCAGGGCGTTCCGGCAGAACCAGGTAGCGGAGTTCGGCGGTGCTGTCCCAGACGCGCACTTCGACATCGGCCTCCAGCGCGAGGCCGAACTCGCGCAACACGCCGCGCGGATCAATGACCGAGCGCGAGCGATACGGCGGGGATTTATACCAGGCCGGCGGCAGGCCGAGGACCGACCAGGGATAGCAGGAACACAGTGTGCAAACGACAAGATTGTGGATCTTGGGTGTGTTCTCGAGCGCGACCATGTGCTCGCCCTGGGCCCCGCCGTATCCGAGTTCGGCGATGGCGGCAGTGGCGTCGGCGAGCAGGCGCTGCTTGAATGCGGGATCGGTCCAGGCGCGAGCTACGACGCGGGCTCCATTGCGAGGGCCGACTTTGTGTTCATATGTGTCGATCAATGCGTCGAGGGCGGCGGGATCGACCAGGCCTTTTTCTACCAAGATTGATTCGAGAGCTTTCACGCGTAGGGTGGGATCAGACGGGACGGCCTGGTGGTCGTGGTCGTGATCGTGATGGTGGTCGTGACCGGGCATTGGAAGCGCTTTGTGTATTGTAATTCAGAAAGATGGATTTGATATACTCCGTGCAATGGCCGAAGCATTTGCGGCATTGTTTGAAAAGGCTCGGCTCGGGGATGGCATCGCTCGGGATGCACTTTATCGGCTGGCGTTTTTCCGGCTGCGAGCCATTGCTTCCGGGTTGCTGCGGCGGGAGCGTCCGGGGCATACTTTGCAGCCGACCGCGCTGGTGAGCGAGCTGTTCCTGAAGTTGCGGAGGCTGGACACGGCGATCCTCAGCGACGACCACTTCTTTCGGATCTCTGCGCGCGCCATGCGCCAAGTCCTGATCGATCATTCCCGGCACAAGCGGCCGGTGAAGATGGTTCCAGCCGATCTGATTCCAGAGTTTTTGCAGCCGGCCAATCAGAACGCACTCGATCCGGAATCGGCGCTGGCGGTGAAGATGGTGTTCGAGAAGCTACGCGCGATGGATGCGAAAGTGGCGGAAACCGTGTGGCTGCGTTCGGTGGAAGGCGTGACCATCCAGGAGCTTAGCAGCAGGCAAAACCGGGAAGTATGGCGGGTGCGCGCCGACCACGATTTTGGTCTGCAGTGGATGTCCAACCGGTTGAAGCGTTACGCTTAAAGGCGTTCACCCTAGCGTGAACGCGGCACGCTGAGAGCGTGCGCTACGGCTTCGGTCCACGAGGATACATCGGATGGGCGGTTGCGCGGCTGCGGATTGTAGGCTGGGGCCAGCAGAGACGCCATGTGGGCTGCAGCGCCGGGTTCGAGGCGGGATTCCAAAACTTTTTCCAGGTCGGCTTGGAAGGACGGGTCCGAGTGCATTGCAT
>Ga0302324_100026924_pt1 | contig 10971 bp, 9 predicted proteins | sample Palsa_T0_1_FD_201949 | JGI IMG/M metagenome (GOLD analysis project Ga0302324, IMG submission 201949) | Peat permafrost microbial communities from Stordalen Mire near Abisko, Sweden - Palsa_T0_1 | ecosystem: Environmental > Terrestrial > Soil > Palsa > Peat permafrost | place: Sweden: Abisko...
CTGCTGCACTCGATCGCGGTCGGCAACCTGCTGCCGGCGACCTGCAAGACCGTCTGTGTCGACATCAATCCCTCATCGGTCACCAAGCTGACCGACCGCGGCTCGCACCAGACGCTGGGCATCGTAATGGATGCCTCGTCGTTCCTGCGCGAGCTGAGCCTCGCGCTGGCGACCGCCGAGGCGGAGCGCGCTAGTCGTGAAGGATGACGTTGAGCAAAGCGGGGTGCACGTGCATCCCGCCGTTGTACTCGATGAAGCCGAGCTTGCGGAACTTGTTGAGGAAGAAGCTGACCCGCGAGCGGGTCGTCCCGATCATCTCGGCCAGCGTCTCTTGGCTGATGTTCGGGATCACTTCCTCGGGCTGCACGTCTTTGCCGAAGTTCGCCAGTAACAGCAAGATCCGAGCCAGCCGCTTTTCGCTGGAGTTGAAGAGCTGATCGACCAAATCTTCTTCGACCCGGATGTTACGGGTCAGCAGATGCGCGATAAACATCTCGGAGAACTCCGGCTCGTCGTGCAGGATCCGGACCATCACGCTCTTCTTGACTTGGAGGACGGAGCACTCCGTTAACGCGACCGCGGTCGCCATGCGCAGCGGTTGACCGGCGAGGCAGCCTTCGCCGAAGAAAAACCCCTCGCCCAGGATCGCGATGACCGCTTCTTTCCCGCGCGGCGAGACGATGGCCAGCTTGATCTTCCCGCGCTGAATGTAATAGACCGAGTCGGCGGGAGCACCTTGAGAGAAGACGACGCGGTTCTTGCGAAATTTGTGAATCGTCCGTCCGTCGCCGACCACGGCCAGGAAAGCCTTGGCGTCGAACGGTCCGGGTCTGCTTGCTTGCATGCTCTCCCCTACAGCGGCTTCGGTTCCGCGGGGATTTCGCTGCAGGCCCGCCTCTCCCTTACGGGTCGGACTCGGGAGGGCGACGAGCGTCGGTCGCCTCAATCGCCGCCGAAGTTGATGATGCTGAGCCCCGTGGTGGGCGCAGAGATATTCACGGCAGTGGGAGTCCCACCGAGCGCGCGGCCTTCGAAAAGCGTGATGGCGGTGGTGAAGACGAGAGCTCCCGTCGGCGCGATGAGGTTCCCATAGAAATGCGCGCCCGTGGCCACGCCGCCCAGCGTGGCTCCGCTAAAGTCTGCCCAATAGATGTTGCACGGGTTCGCGCCGTTGACCAAGATCACGTTGCCGCCGGGAGCGGCCATCGTGAGGGCGGACCCGATCTGGAAGATGAAGACGGCTGCGGGGTTGCCACCGCCGTCGAGCGTGAGGGCCCCCGCCGTAATCGACATCGTCGAGGCCGAGAAGTAGACGCCGGCACCGAGGGTCCCGACCCCGCAGGCCGCGTTGCCGGCCGGGCCGCAATTCGCAACACCGGAGCTGGCCTGCGAGAGGTCCTGGCCGTCGGGGAAGGTGATCGTCCCCGCGTGCACCGCGGTGGCGAGGGTGTAGGCGTTCGTCACCGCAGCTTGGGCAGCGGTCAGGAAGGCGGCGTTCGAATTGTAGCCGGTCGCATAGATGACGGTTGCCCCGCCCTGATCGTTGGCGCCGGTGAATCCGGTTATCGTCGTGGTGGGATACGCGCCGACGAGGTCGTCGTTGAAGGTGCCGAAGACGTTCGTACTGACCGCGCCGGTAGCGAAGTTGACGAAGGTGTTGCCAGTGTTGGTGATCCCTGCCCCACCGAGCAGCGCGAACGGCGCGGCGTCGCCGAGCGCGATCGAGTTGGGAGCGCCTTGGGTGCAGGCTGCGGCCGGCGGAATCGGGACCGGCGTCGGGGTCGGCGTTGGCGGGACCGGCGTCGGCGTGACGCCCGGCGGGAGCGGCGTCGGCGTGACGCCCGGCACGACGACGCCGGGGTGATAGGGCGGCACGGTGCACGTACCGCAGCCGCCGCTGCACGAAGCCAGGTACACGAGCGGCACCAGCGCGATGAGCCCGACGTGGAAGAACCAAGGAATCTTGCGCATGTGCCGGTCCTCCCGACCGCTAGAGCTTCACGCCGAGGCCGATGTATGGACCGTCGTGGATCTGACCGATCGGCGCGTTTTCCTTCGCGCCGTAGTGGTCGCCCATGTAGCCGCCGTAGATGTAGAGCGGCGAATGACCGACCACCAACGCGAGGCCGACGTCGTACTTGATGACGTCATACGCTTGCCGATACGTCACGCCGTAGTTCGGACTGGCCGGATTGGCGATGAGATAGCTGCCGCTCGCGTCCGGGTAGTAGAACGCCGAGCCGTACAGGCTGAGCCCCTGCCGCAGGTCGGGTAACTTCTCGAGTCCGACGCCGACACCGTTCAACTGCGGGTAGCCGTAGTTGTTGGCGGTGTGGAGATACCCCACCCCGATGTAGATCCGCGGCGAGGCGACCTTGAACTCGACCCGTCCATCCAAGGTGCTCTGCGCCGCCCGAAAGACGGGGGCGAACGCGGCGCCGTGGTCGATGGTGTCGAACTGCGTGAACTCGTTGCCGCCCGTGTTGAGATTGTCGGTCGTGACGTACCCGTCTTGGCGGAAGTCGACTTTGACGGCGAACGCCGAATCCTTGGGCGCGTACGCCCCGCTCACCACGTACGAGTCGCAGTACGGGCTGCCATCGGCGAACTCGTTGTAGTTCTTGGGCGCGAAGAACGCGGCCTCGATGAAGGCGGTGTACGACGGCGGCGTCGGTACCGGAGTCGGAATCGGGGTCGGCACCGGCGTCGGGACCGGCGTCGGGACGGGGGTCGGCACCGGCGTCGGGACGGGGGTCGCCGGCGGCGGTGGCGGCGGCGGGATGTAGCGCACCACGACGACGCGCCGATCCGGCACCCATTGAACGTAGGCGCCGAGCGCTTCGGAGAGCACGCGCACCGGGACCAGCACGACGCCTTGGTAGACGAGCGGCGGCACGTCGAGCGGTCGCGCCTCGCCGTTGATGACGACCTCGGGCTTGTCCAGCGTGACCGAGACGCTGGTGCCGGCCCGCAGCGCGGTGACGGTCTTGCCGTCGTCCGAGACCGAGACCGTCGCACCCATCTCTTCGAACATGCTGCGCAGCGGAACGTAGATGTGGCCGTCCTTGACCAGCGCTGCCAGCACGCGGCCCTGCCGCAGCACGTCGGGCTTGGCGTAGACCGTATGGTCGTTATAGAGGATCGGTATCGAGCCGGAGGGCGGGCTCCCGAGGTCCTGAGCGCCGGCGCGCGATCCGCAGAGCAGCAGCGCGAAGAAAGAGATCGCTACCGAGCGGAGCGTTGCTGCTGTCATACCTGCCCTCTTGTACGTCCGCCAAGCTTGCACACGTCATAGTAGTGTAAACAAGCACTGCCCTTGACTGCTGAGCAATATTGCACACTAGACGAAACGGCGATGGCCCGCTACGAAGCGTGAGAGCGCTCGACAGGAGAAGCAAACAGGCGATAGCCAAGAGCGAGACCGCGCGCGGGGCGGATCAGCGCGCGCGGCATCGCAGCTCAGGAGCGCAGCGTCGCCACGATCTGGCGCAGCGTGGGCGGTCGGCCGTAGAGCAGCAGGCCGACGCGGTAGACGCGCCCGGCCAAGAGCGCTAGCCCGCAGGCGACCGCGACGTTGATCGTCAGCGAGAGCGCGAGCTGCCAATCCGGGACCGGGCTCACCGCGATGCGCGTGAACATCACGAAGGGCGCCACCAGTGGGATGAACGAGCAGGCGACGATGGCCGGACTGTTCGGGAACAGCAGGCCGAACTGGGCGAGCACGATCGCGCCGGCGACCGGGAGGACGAGCGGGCCGGCGACGCTGCCGATATCCTCGGTGCGGCTGATCAACGAGGCGGCCGCCGCGTAGAGGACGCCGTATTGCGCGAAGCCGACCACGAAGAAGGCGACGAACAACAGGATCTCGGCGGGCGAGACGGCGAGTGGCCCGGCGTTCGCGCCGACGTCGCCGGCGGTGAAGGCGGCCGTGTACGCGTTGCCGACCAAGACGCCGGTCGCGATCCAGACGCCGAGCTGTAAGAACCCGGTCGCCGTGACCGCCAGGATCTTGGCGGCCAGGAGTTGCGTCGGATCGACCGCCGCGACGAGCACCTCGGCGATGCGGCTGGTCTTCTCCTCGGCGACCGACGTCAGGATCGCCTGCGCGTTGAGCAGGATCGCCAAATAGAGCAGGAAGATGAACACGAACGCCGCGCCCTTGGCGGCGTCGGCCGCGCCGACATCGGCGAACCGCCCGGCGACGTCGTGCACGTCAACCGGGACGGCGACGTGGTCCACGATCTTCGTAACCGGCATTCCGGTCGCGAGCGCGATCTGGAGCGGCGCGAGGTCGCGCGCGAAGGCCGACCGGAACTGCGACGGATCGCGCACGTACGCGACCGCGTGCAGCCCGGCCGGGCTGCGCGCGAGGATCACGACGGCGGACGCTTGGCGATGCGCGTCGAGGAAGGCGGAGGTCGGACGCTGGTCGAGCCGGGGCAGGATCTCGACCACCTCGAAGTTCGCGCGCAGGAGTCGCGCGGCGGGCTGCGCCAGCGCCGGCGGGGCGATCAGGATGACGCGCCGAGCCGAGTTGCCGACGCCGCGGTGGATCAGCCCGGGGAGCAGCGCGAAGAGCAGCATCGTGATCACCCCGATCGCCGTCCCGGCGATGAACGCCCGCGAGCGCACCCGGCGCGCGAATTCGGCGTTGAGGATCACCTCGAGCGTACTCACGCGGTGGAACCGATCGCGCGCAGATAGATGTCGTGCAGGCTCGGCTCGATGCGCGCGAAGCGCGTCACGTCGCCGGCGTCGACCAGCCGGCGCAGGAGCGCCGCGGTGTCGGCCGCGACCGGAAGCTCGTAGGCCAGCGTCGGTCGTCCGTCGGTGGCGAGCGCATGGGCGCTGGGCGTCGCGTCGAGCACGGCCCGCAACGCGGCGCTCGACGGTTCGACTTCGACGACGCGCGTCGGCCACGCCGAGCGCAGCTCGGTCAGCGTCCCGGCGGCGCGCACCTCACCCTGCGCGACGATGCAGAAGCGCTGGCACAAGTCTTCGATCTGCCACATCTGGTGCGAGGAGAGGATCAGCGACGTTCCGGCCCGTTGGAGCGCGCGCAGCGCGGCCAGGATCACGTCGGCGTTGACCGGGTCGAGTCCGGAGAACGGCTCGTCGAGCACCAGCAGGTCCGGCTCGTGCAGCGCGGCGCAGGCGATCTGCACTTTCTGCTGGTTGCCCTTCGAGAGCTCACCGCACGGCCGCGTCGCGTCGTCCTCGAGCCCGAGTCGCTCGATCCAGGCATCCGCGCGCCGCACGTCGTGCGGCGGCGCGATCCCGTGCAGCCGGCCGAAGTACGCGATCTGTTCGCGCACGTGCAGCTTGCCGTATAGCCCGCGCTCCTCGGGCAGGTAGCCGAAGCGCCGGCGTACGCGCAGGGTGATCGGCGCTCCGTCCCAGCTGACCGTTCCGCGGTCGGGGACGAGGATCCCGAGGATCATCCGCATGGTGGTCGTCTTGCCGGCACCGTTGGGGCCGAGCAAACCGAACGTGGTCCCCGCCGCGACGTCGAAGGACACGCCGCGGACCGCGGCGATCGCACCGAACGATCGCGTGACGTCGGAGAGGACCAGGCTACCCACGGGGCGATTCTCCTTACAAAGTCGGAGGACGAGGACTTGCTTGCGATCGATCTAGCAGACCGGGTCAGTTTTGTGACGGGCGCAGCACGCGGCATTGGCCGGGCGTGTGCGGCGGCCCTCGCGCGGGCCGGTGCGCGCGTCGCGATCGTCGACCTGGAGCGAGGCCTCGCTGAGGAGACCGCGCGCGCGATCGCCGCGGCGCACGGTGCGACCGCGCGCGCCTACGGCTGCGACGTGCGCGATCCGGAGGCCGTGCGCGCCGTCGTCGACGCCGCCGCGGCGGACCTCGGCGGTCTCGACCATCTGGTGAACAACGCCGGCGTGCAGTTCATCTCGGCGATCGCGGAGTTCCCGGTCGAGCGCTGGCAGAACGTGCGCGCGATCGATCTCGACAGCGTCTTCTACGCGACCAAAGCCGCCTGGCCGCATTTGGTCGCGCGCGGCGGTGGCCGGATCGTCAACATCGCCAGCGTCCACGGCCTCGTCGCCTCACCGTACAAGGCCGCGTATATCGCCGCCAAGCACGGCGTCGTCGGCTTCACGCGGGCGACGGCGGTCGAGGGCGCGCCGGTCGGGATCAACGCCAACGCGATCTGTCCGGGTGCCGTGATGACCGACCTCGTTCGCGGGCAGGCGGCCGACCTGGTGCGCTCGTACGGCGGCGGGATCAGCGAGCAGGAGGCACTCGAGCGCGCCTTCCTCGAGGCGATGCCGACCCGGCGTTTCATCGAGCCCGACGAGGTCGGTGCGCTGTGCGCGTTCCTGTGCAGCGATTTCGCGATCTCGATCACCGGCGCACCGATCGCGATCGACGGCGGTTGGTCGGCACACTAAAGCCTCGCCGCGTGTTGACGCGGGCGAGAGACGCATGGTACAGTTTGGGTCCGTCGGCGCGCGCTGGTGCGCGCCACGCAAGAAAGGAGGAGACGCTTATGAACCGAGTTTGGCAGATCGTGGTCCCGATGCGCGGCATGCAGGCCGTTTCGCGTCTTCACATCGCGTGCTTGGAGGTTCGCCCGGAGTGATCTGAACGCTCGCCCGTTCCGATGTTCCCGCCGACCTCCGTTCCCAACGGGGGTTTTTTCGTGCTCATCACCCCGCTCATGCTGGCGGTACTCGTCGACGAGCGGCGCCGTACCGTCGCGTCCGACCGCGCTCAGGCCGGCCGCGCCTCGCTGCGCCGCGAACTCGGGACGCTCGCGCTGCGCTTCGGCCTGGCGCTCGCGCGCCTCGGCGCGCGGCTGGCCGACGAGGCTATGTCGAGCTAGTGGCGCCGACGAAGCGTTCGAGTACGGCGGCGCGCAGCGCGGCCGGCGGCAGCAACCCCTGATCGAGGATGAAGTCGTGAAACGCGCAGGCGTCGAACCGCGCGCCGAGCGCGCGCTCCGTCTCCTCGCGCAGCGCGACCAACTTCATATAGCCGAAGAAGTACGACGTCGCCTGACCCGGCGCGCGAAAGGTGTAGCGCTCGACCTCGCTGCGGGCGAAGGTCGGCGAGTAGACGACCTCGCGTTCGAGGAAGGCCTGGACTTGCGCCGGTGAGATGGCGCCGCTTTGCAACTCGGGGTCGAGGAAGGCGCGCGCCGTGCGGTGCAGCCGCATCTGCAGCGAGCACAGCTGCGCCGCCGGCGGCATGTAGGCGAACAGGATGCGCTCGGCGTAGAGCGCCCAGCCCTCGACGTTGACCGAGTTGAAGGCGAACGCCGCCCGCGCGAGCGAGAGACCGGCGCTGAGCATGCGGTCGAACTGGACCTCGTGACCGGGTCGGGCTTCGTGGGCGGTCAGCGTCCAGGTCACCGCGTCGTGGGTGAAGTCGTCGGAGCGCTCCGTTCCGTCGCCGCCGGCCGCCGGCGGGACGTCGAGCGGCAGGACGAACTCGCCGACCTGGCCGGTGTTGCCGACCAGCGGGGCCGGGTTCATGTGCGCGACGGGAATCTCGGCGCTCTCGGCGAGGCTGGCGATGCGGATCCGCGCCGGCCGCTCCGGCAGCGTCACCAGGTTTTCGCGCCGCACGATCGCTTCGATCTCCTCGAGTCGGCGGCGATAGAAGGCCAGGATCGCGTCGGCGTCGCCGTGGATCTGCTCGCGCTTGAGCGCGCGCAGGACGTCGCGGTAGTCGCTCGCATCGATGCCGTGGGCGCGGGCGACCACCGGCGCCAGCGCCTGCATCTCGGCTTGCAGCGCATCGAACGCCGCGTGCGCGAGCGCGACCAGCTCGCCGGCCGGGATGTCGACGCCGACCCCGTCGAGCGCGGCGGCGTAGACGTCAGGCGGCAGCCGGTGGTCGTCGCGCGCGCGCGGCAAGACCGCCTCCTCGACGAAGCGCAGATACGCCGTGCACTGCGCGCGCAGCGCCGCGTAGGCGTCTTCCCAGCCGGTCAGGCCGGAACCGCGCAGTAGATCGGCGATCCCGTCGAGCAACACGGGTCCGAGGGCGAGTGCGGTCCGCACCTCGACGACGTAGGGCCCGAGCAGGCCGGGGAGCGCGAGCCGGGCGCGCGTCTCCGCCTCCGCCGTCTGCGCGAGCGCCGGCGTGCCGGGGACGAGTCCCGCATAGCGGCGCAGCCGGACCAGCGCCAACTCCTTGCGGGCGGTGGGATTCTGTTCGTCGAGCAGCACGCGCAGCCCGACGAACGCGGTCCGGGCGACGTCGATCAGCGCGACCAGCTCCGCGTCGCGCACCGCGATCTCGCGCTCGACCAACCGTACCGCGTGCTGCAAGATCGCGACGTCCTCGCGGACGCGCGGATCGGTCTCACCGGCGAGCGCGGCCGCCAGCTCGGCGTGCGCGCGTTCGGCCGCGCCCGCGATCCGTTCGCGCCAGCCCGGCGCGAAGTCGGCGGTCGCCGCGTCGGCCTGGCTCAGGCCGAGCGTCGAGGTCGACTCGGGCCCGGCCAGGACGTACACATCCACGACGGCCTGGGCGAGCGCGTCGCTGCGGCGGATCCAGTCGGGCCTCACAGCGTCCAGTCGCCGACGTTCCAGAAGTCGCTCATCGCCGACGCCGGACGTACGCCGTGCAGATCGTCGTTCCATGCATCGAGGTTCGCCCGCCAGACGATCGTGTGGTACGGCAGCACGTCGCCCAGCCGCCGCTCGACTTGGGCGTAGAGCGCCTTCCGCTCCGGCCGCTCGTAGGTCGCGTTGGCGGCACGTTCGAGCCGGCCGAGCTCGGCGTCGACGGCGCCCGAGTAGTTGGCGCCCTGCGGCGGCACCTGGTCGGGGCCGGCCGTCAGGCTGTCGTCGGGGTCGGGGTACGGCGTCCAGGCGTAGATCGCCAGGTCGAACTGCCCGCGGGCGAGGAGCCCACCGGCGCCGTAGGGAGCGAACAAGAGGTTGGGCGGCGCGTTGTGCACGGTCAGCTCGATCCCGACCGCGCGCAGTTGCTGTTGGATCAGCACCTCGGCGTTCTCGCGCGGGATCACGCCGGCGACCGTCACGATCTCGGCGGCGAGCCGGCGACCATCCTTGACCCGAATACCGTCGGGTCCCGGCTTCCAGCCGGCCCGGTCGAGCAATGCCTGGGCGGCGGCGGGATCGAAGCCGTTGGGGTCGGGCTGCGGCGTGTAGGCCCACGAGCGCGGGAAGACGTCGCCCCAGTCAGGCAGGTCGACCCCGAGGTAGACGGTCCGCGCCAGGCTCAGCCAGTCGATCGCGCGCGCCGCGGCGCGGCGCAGCAGCGGATCGGCGAACGGCGCGCGCCGCGCGTCGAAGACCAGCATCTCGTATTGATCGAAGGGCAGCGCACTCACCCGCACGCCCGGCGTCGCGCGCAGCTGCTCCGCCTGCTGCTCGGGTGCGCCCCAGTAGAAGTCGATCTCGTGGGTGCGCAGCGCGACCAGCAAGGTGTTCTCGCTGGTGATGATGCGATAGGTGATCGCGCGCAGCCCCGGGCGCCCGCCGTACCAGTAAGGATTGGGCACCATCTCGAGCAGGACGTTCGGTTCGTAGCTCGCGACGGCGTAGGGCCCGCTGCCGATCGGTCGCAGGTTGAACGGATCGTGGTTGAGGTCGTGCCCTGCCAGCAGGTGCTTCGGCAGGATCGCCCCTTGATTGCCGCAGCGGAAGAAGCCCGCGACGAACGGCGCCGAGGGCGCGCGCAGGCGCACCACCAGGGTGTGCGGATCGCGCGCCACGACGCTGACGGCTTGGTCGTACGGAAAATGGTACGGGACGTTGTTGTGCGGGTCGAGGTCCTGTTGCCAGGTGAAGACGACGTCGTCGGCCGTCAGCGGGACGCCGTCGGCGAAGCGGATGTCCGTTCGCAGATGGTAGACGATCGTCTTGCCGTCGGCGCTGATCCCGCCGTTGGTGCGGGTCGGCACTGCCAGCGCCGCATCAGGGATCGGATCGCCGCGGTCGTCGTAGCGGATCAGGCCGCTGAAGAGGAACTGCGCGATGTCGGTGACGCCGGCTTGTCCCGACAGCAGCGGATCGAGGTTGTCCAGCGTGCGCAACACGCCGATGCGCAGGTGGCCCGGGTCGGTCCAGGGATGTCGCGGTGCCGGGCTCTGCGGTGGGCTGACCGCGAGCGCGAGGAGCGCGGTGAGCGCCAGCAGGCTGCGGCGCACGCTGGTCAGGGTCGGCGGGCGCGGGTGCGCGTGCGGCGGCGGCGCCGGCCGGCGGGGTTGCCGTTCGCGCCCGGCTTCTCGCCGAGGGCGGCGCCGTTCTGCGGCGGCCGGGGCGCGGCGCCGTTGGCCGGGATCGACGTATAGCCCGAGAGCATCTCATCGACCCGCTGATAGGCGCTGCCGAGCGCGCCGGGGAGCGAGGAGCTGACCTCGATCACGCGCTCGGGGAGTTCCTCGGTCGAGAGCAGCGTCACGTACTTCTCGCCGTCGCGCTTGACGTCGATGCGGCGGCGCTCCCAGCGCATCGTCTTCGGATCGACGTTCAGCATGCGGGTCGCGAAGCGCTCAGCGTCCTCGTGCGGCGCGATGCGGCGGGCCTCGGTGACCCACTGGTCCCACTTGCCGGCGAAGTCCGGGATCGGCCGGCCGCGGCGGTCGAGCGCGATCCGCGCCGGCGGGATCTCGAGCCGCCAGTGTTCGATCGGATCGATGGCCTGCCAGGTCGGCTTGATCTCGCGCGGCGCGGCGAAGGCGTCGATCTCGACCAGCGCGGTCTCGATCTCTTCCGCCGAGCGAACCTTCGCCGCCCGTTTGGGATCGCGCCGCAGCAGCTCTTCGAACTTGTCGGCGACCTGCGCCGTCATCCGGCCCTGCGCGTCGATGTGCGGCGGCAACCCGTAGAGCGACGGGACGGTGACCAGCTGGTGGCGATGCGCCTGGTCGACCAGATCGATGACGATCGCGGCGGGCTTGGGCGACTTCTCGATCAGCTCGCGCCGCTCGAGCGCGGAATTGGTCTTCGAGAGCGCGTTCGCGAT
>Ga0302324_100026927_pt1 | contig 10970 bp, 4 predicted proteins | sample Palsa_T0_1_FD_201949 | JGI IMG/M metagenome (GOLD analysis project Ga0302324, IMG submission 201949) | Peat permafrost microbial communities from Stordalen Mire near Abisko, Sweden - Palsa_T0_1 | ecosystem: Environmental > Terrestrial > Soil > Palsa > Peat permafrost | place: Sweden: Abisko...
GCGTCATTGAAGTAGACCATACGGATGGGGGAGTGAGCGATAGTACAGCCGGACTTGGCCATCTTGATGAGGACCTCCATCTCAATTTCATAGCGCCGGCTGCGCAGTTTGATTTTGGAAAACTTGTCGATTCGAAACAGCCGGAATCCACTCTGGCTGTCTTTGATTTCGCAGCCGATAAGGGCCGATGCCAGCCGGCTGCCGATGGTGTTGGAGTAATACCGCGAGCGTGGCATCAATTCGCGCGCGAAAGGGCGTGTGCCGATTACGAGGTCGGCGTTGGTCTGTTCCGCCACGCGCAGCATTGCAGGAATGTCCTGCGGAAGATGCTGGCCATCGCCATCCAGAGTAAGAACGTGGGTGAAGCCGTTGGCGAGAGCAAAGTTAATGCCCATACGGAGGGCCGAGGATTTGCCGCGGTTTCCTGGGACTCCAAGGCAGGTAGCTCCGGCGGCCTTGGCTAGCTGCGCTGTTCCGTCAACTGAGCCATCGTCGATCACGACGACAGTTTCAATATGTTCCCGGGTCTCCTCAACAATCCTGGCGATGTAGGGTGCTTCGTTGAACGCGGGGATAAGCGCGCAGATTTTCATTTCTTCATTGGCCCTCCCGGGGGCCGACAAGCGCGAATCCCAATCCCCGGTTCCTTAACTCGTCAATGATACCGGGCAACGCATCGAGCATGACCTTGGATCCTGAGGGCAGTCGATCATGAAGCAGAATGATGTCGCCGCCAACCACTTTCCTCAGGATTCGATTGGCCAGAACAGAGGGCTTCGCAATGACCGTGTCGTACGAGCGAATCCGCCATGAGATGAACTCCAATCCCGCCTGCTTGAGGTACGGGCCCACGAGGGCGTGGCGCAAGCCAACCGGCGAGCGGAAATAAGGCGTTCGAAAACCACAGATGCGGTAGACACTCTCCGTGCCTCTCTCGATCTCCGCACGCAGACGGCGCGGTGTGAGGAAGCAGAACAGGTTTGGATGAGACCAGGTGTGATTGGCGATCAGGTGGCCTTCTTCCCAGGCCCGGCGCACGATGTCCGGATACTGTTCCGCCCGTTTTCCAACCACAAAGAAGGTCGCTTTCACGCCTTTCTCGCGAAGCATATCGAGCAGCCTGGGCGTATCTATGGGATCGGGGCCGTCATCGAAGGTGAGGGCTACACAGTCCTCACGATCTACCCGGGAGCGGTTGGCCACCAGCCACTGGTTGCGCGGATGAAATAGAAGAAAGAGTGTGATGCCTGTGCCGAGGGCATAAAGCAACAATGCAAGTAGGGAACGTCGGAGTGAAAAGGGATAGAACAGCGCCAGGGAGGCGATGGACGCAAGCATCAGCAAAAGGAAAAGCGCGCTTCTAGCCATGTCAATCTTCGTACGTCTGCAAGAATTTCACTGGGACTTAAGCCGATTCTAGCTCGGGCCCTATTCTGACGGTTCCAGAACCTGCAGCAGAGTTGCCTGGTCCGGTGTCTATAGAAGCAAGCGGTGTTCATAAAAGTTTTATGCAAGAACCGCGGAAGTGTTCGTTCAACGTTCGGAAGAGGGCCGCGCCCGATGCGAAGGGCGGCCAGGAGAGACTCGATGCCGATCATGCGAAGTGGATGCTCGTTTTTTTGTCGTGCCGCGCTGCTCTTGGCGGGATTTGCGCCGGCGATGTTGGCGCAATCTGCCGTATCCGTTAAGGCCATCGCGACGCTTTCCGGATTGGCGGTGACGGTTTCCTGCCATTCTGACCGGCCGGTGAGCGGGCACCTAAACGTGTCAGTGCTCGGGCCAGAGGATGAAGTGTTGGCCCAAGCGCAACGAGACGTAGATGTTGCGCAAGGCGATCCCAGATTCAAGCAGGAACTCAGGCTCGCCAAACCACTTCCCCTGGCAGACTTGGTTTGGCAACGCGTTCGTTACAGTTTGCAATCGAGCGACGACAAAACCGTGTGCTCGGGGATTGACCAGGTCTCAGGAATATTGCTGCGGCCAGTCGTCCACATTCTGGGGCAGAAATCTTATCTTGCCGGCAGCCGTGCGGCCGTTCGTGTTTTGGTGCGGGGAACGGATGAGCAGCCGATTGCAGGTAAAAGTTCAGTTCGCATCGAGTTGCTGATCTCCGACAAGCCGGCGCAAACGCTTTTTACCGGTCCGTTGGAGGAGCGTGGGACCGCGGATGCGCAATTTCGTTTTCCTGCGGACCTGGCCGGGACCCAGCAGTTGCATTACATCGCGGAGACGCCGCTGGGCGTCGCGGAATATACGCAGACCGTCCAGCTTGAGGACAAAGCCTCCATCCTGCTCACGACGGAAAAGCCGATCTACCAGCCAGGCCAGGCGATCCATGTGCGCGCGTTGGCCCTGCGCCGCGTCGACCGCCATGCGGCAGGCGAGCAGCCGCTGACATTCGAATTGGAAGACTCTCGCGGGAACAAAGTCTTCAAGAAGATCACTCGGACCGACAAGTTCGGCATCGCGTCAGCGGATTTCGAACTGGCGGACGAAGTGAACCTCGGCACGTATCATGTGCGCGCGCTTATGGGTGACGCCAGTGCGGGCGCCGCACAAACCGCGGAGATTGCGTTGAATGTCGAGCGCTATGTACTGCCGAAGTTCAGGATCGCGATCGATTTCGACAAGAAGGACGGCAAGCCCAGGCGGGACTACCGCCCCGGGGACCACGTGGTGGGCACAGTGCGCGCGAATTATTTCTTCGGCAAGCCGGTGGATGGCGCGGCGGTGGAGATCAAAGCGTCCAGCGCGGACGTTTCCGTGGTGGAAGACGGCAAGGTGAGCGGCAAAGCTGACAAGGACGGCGCCTATCACTTCAATTTCACGTTGCCAAAATACTTTGCTGGTCGCGCGACCAACCAAGGCGCCGCGCAGGTGCTGGTGGAAGCGACAGTGAAAGATTCCGCAGACCAGTCAGAAGTGCGCGGCGAACCGATTACGGTGAGCCAATCGGCGTTGCTGATCACCGCTGTGCCGGAAGGCGGCACGCTCATTCCTCATCTTGAGAACCAGGTGTTCGTGCTCACTTCGTATCCTGATGGCACACCGGCCAAGACTGGTGTCACGGTGCATCTTCGCGGCAGCGGCGATCAGCATGCGGGGACCGACTCCGGCGGAGTTGCGGTCGTGCTGGTTAAGGCGGACGCCGGGCAAGCGACACTTCAGATTGACGCGGACGACCATCAAGGCAGCCGCGCTTCCGCAAGCGTTCCCTTGCAATCGCGGTATGGCAACGACCAGTTGCTGCTGCGCATGGCCCGCGCGCTGTATCGCGTGGGCGACCCCATGCAACTCAAAATATTTTCGACCGAAGCGCGAGGCGCGGCTTACATTGATGTGGTCAAAGATGGGCAGACCATCCTGACCCGCGATGTTGATATCGCAAATGGCGAAGCCGATCTGGACCTGACGGTAACGCCGGAGATGGCGGGAACGCTGCGCGTGAATGCCTATCTGTTTGGCCGCGATGCGCAGCCCGTGGGCGACCATCGCCTGGTTTTTGTGCAGCCGGCCGACGAGCTCATGATTGAGACCAAGGCCGACGCAGCGCAATACAAGCCGGGTGGTGACGCACGCATCCACTTCCATGTAACCAACGCGCGCGGACAAGGCGTGAGCGCGGCTTTGGGGCTGCAAGTTGTGGACGAAGCTGTCTTTGCGCTGACAGAGAAGCAGCCCGGCTTCGCCAAAGTTTTCTTTTATCTGGAACAGGAGGTGATGAAGCCGCGGTATGAGATTCATTCCCTGTCAATGGAAAAGGTGATTGGTCAGCCACGCGGGCCGCGCCCGATGGTTGGCAGCACAGGGAACGCGGAGCAAGAGCAGGACCAAGCCGCGCGTGCTCTGTTTGCCGCCACGGAATCCGTGGACAAGAACAAGTTTGAAGCTGACTTCGGCAAGACCTTGCCGCAAGAAAAGCGCGTGGAATATACCCAGCAATATCAGGCCGCTTTTACGAAGTACGTCACCAAGCTGGCGGCGCGGCTTGACGAGGTGTTTACCAAGGACCCGCACGCAGACTTTCTTGCATCGCTGGCCGCCATGACGGAGAAAGACGGCTCCAAACTGCATGACGCGTGGGGCAGCGAGCTGGATGCTCGCGCCGCGAATTGGAACTCCAATGGCGATCCCGTGTTCGAGATCCGCAGTCCGGGACCGGACCGCCAGCTGTATACGGCGGATGATCTGGTTGTGTATCTGGTGAACCATCCGGACACTCCCGCCATGCCTCCGGCCCAGCCTCCCGCTCAGGTCGCAAGCCTTCGCACTAGCAGCACGCTGGATGTGGCCATTCAGCACGACCGCGGCGCCTTCAACGGTCGCGCGGAAGTCACCGGCACCGTGCATGATCCCGGCGGGGCGGCGGTTCCCGGAGCGACGGTTGAACTGAAAGCAAGCAATAGGGAAGCAGATCGCAGCGCGAAGAGCGACGCCTCGGGGCAATTCACCTTCACCGCAGTACCGCGAGGAAGTTATTCGCTTCATGTTTCGGCTGCTGGGTTCGAGGCGGCTTCGGCGAAGTTTGAAGTGCTGCCGAGAGACCGCGCCATCGCGTCCACTGTCCTCATGATTGGAAAGGCAACCACGACGGTTGACGTCTCCTCCGCATTGCCTCCCAAGGTCGGCCTGTTTGCGAACCAGAACAAGGTCGCGGTTGCCGGGTTTGCGAATGGCGTTGTCGGCGGCGTTCCCGGCGGCGTCGGTGCGGGGCGTGCCGGCGTGGCGGCGGTTGGGGGCTTTGGCGCGGTCGTGGGCGCAGCCGGCCCCGCGGTTAAAACCGGAGGCTTCGGGCTCGCCACCTCTGCGGCGCAACCCATGCTGCATGCGGAAGACGCCGTGATCTCCACGTCCTTCTCCATGGAGCAGCTTGAAGCGCTCCCGGGCGCGCATGTGCGCTCGTACTTTCCCGAGTCGCTCTACGTCAATCCTGAAATTCTTACGGACGGCAAAGGCAACGCCAGCATCGTGGTGCCGGTGGCAGATTCGATCACGACATGGCGCATGGCAATGCTCGCCTCCACAGAACACGGAGCGCTGGGCAGCAGCACGTCCAGCCTGAAAGTTTTCCAGGACTTTTTTGTTGATCTTGATCTGCCGGTGACTTTGACCCAAGGCGACAAAGTGTCGATTCCGGTGGCGGTTTACAACTACTCCGGCCATCGCGGAGATGTGGCGCTGAAGTTGGAACCCGGCGACGGATTTGTCTTGGCCAATGACACGAGCGAGAAGATGGTCACGGTGGAACCGGGCCAGGTTGGCGGCTCGCAGTTCACTATCGAAGCGCAGCACATCGGCAGATTCAAGCTGACGCTTTCCGCCACTATGAAAGGCGGAAGCAGCCGGGCCGATGTCGTAGTCCGCGAAGTGGAAGTGGTGCCGAACGGACGCGAGCAGAACCTGGTCTTCAATGGACGGCTGGAAACAACTCTGCAACAGGTGATGAAGTTTCCCCGGAATGCAGTCGCGGAGGCGAATACGATTTTCGTCCGCCTCTATCCCGGGCCTTTGAGCCAGGTGATCGAAGGCATGGACAGCATTCTGCGCATGCCCGGAGGATGTTTTGAGCAGACATCGTCGAGCACGTATCCGAATGTGCTGGCGCTGGATTACATGAAGCGCACCAACAAGCTCACACCGGAGGTGCATGCCAAGGCGGAAGGCTATATCGCCAACGGGTATCAGCGGCTGCTGACGTTTGAAGTTGCCGGCGGAGGCTTCTCCTGGTTCGGCAATGCGCCGGCCAACAAGATTCTTACCGCGTATGGGCTGATGGAATTCAGCGATATGGCCAAGGTTTACGCGGTAGATCCGAAGCTGATTCAGCGCACGCAGGATTGGCTCGCCGGCCAGCAACAGCCGGACGGGACCTGGAAGCCGGACACGCAATTCATCAATGAAGGCGCGACCAACCGCTACAACACGGATGTCTTGCGCATCACCGCGTATCTTGCGTGGTCACTGGAAAGCAGCGGCTACCAAGGGCCGGCAGTCGAGAAAGCGAAGCATTACGTCGAGTCGCATCTCGGCGCGGGCACCGCTGCGGGCATAGACACATACACGTTGGCGGTGGTGGCCAACTTTGCAGCAGACTACGGCAAGGACCGCGACTTCACCGGCCACGCCATGCAACTGCTGCTGGATGGCCACACCGAAAAGGACGAGCAGGCATGGTGGAATGAAGAGCAGACTGCTGTCTACTCCACCGGCGCCAGCGCGACGATTGAAACAACAGCCCTGGCTACGCAGGCCCTGCTCAAGTGGGGACAAGCTTCGGAGACCGCGCGCAAGGCGCTGGCATTTATCGCGGCAAAGAAAAGCGCGCAAGGGAACTGGGGCACCACCCAAGCCACCATCATGGCGCTGCGGGCGTTGCTGCTGGCTTCCACCATCGGAACCGCGGACGTCAAAGGCCCAGTGCAAGTCTTGCTCGACGGCAAAACCGTGGAGACACTCACGCTGAACGCGGACAACAATGATCTGCTGCATCAGTTCGTACTGAAAAACGTGGACCCGGCCAAGCCGAACATGGTGGAGTTGAAATTTCAAGGGACTGGCGGGCTGGCGTATCAACTGGTGGGCCGCTATTTCCTTCCGTGGAGCGCGCTGCCGCCGCAGGAGCAACTTGCGATCGACGTGACCTACGACCGCACGGAGCTTGCGCGTAACGATCTCGCCACTGCTACGGCAGTCGTCCACAACAACATGGCCAAGACGGCAAACATGGTGATGATTGACCTTGGCATTCCTCCGGGCTTCGACTTGCTCAGTGAGGACTTGCAAAGATTTCAGGAATCCAGCGCGGGCCGCAACAGCGGACGGCTGGAAAAGTTCAGTCTCACCGCGACCCAGGCGATCCTGTATTTCAATGCGCTGGCGCCGGCCGAGACGGTCACGCTTCATTTCCGGCTGCGTGCCAAGTATCCGGTGCGCGCGAAGACTTTTCCGTCGCGCGTGTACGAGTATTACGATCCCGACGTCAGCGCTATCGCGCAGCCTGTGCAACTTGAAGTCAAGGAGCACCAGTAGCGCTTACTCGGAACGCAACCGCCAGGTCTGGCCTTGATCTGTACTCAGCCAGACCTGGCCTTTCTTGTTGCGCAATTCGATGACGGACGGCTTGGCGGACTTTTCCTTGGCGACAGTACCGCTTCCCGCAGGCGGCGCCATTTTTGCGACGGATGGAGCCAACGATGGAGAAGGATAAATGTTGACCGTCACGGCCTTGCCTTCCCATTGCACCGGCGCTTTCGTCCAATGCGCGCCTTGATCGTGGCTCAAAAAGAGCGCGCCGCCGGCGTCCACCGCCAGAGCCATGGCTGAGTCCGACGCCAGCGACACAATGCGCTTGGACGAAGGCTGCACGGTGGAACAATCTGCCGTGGTGACGCAGCGCGAGATGGATCCATGCTGGAGGGTCAGCGTGGCCGGCATGCCTTGCAACTGCTCCATCGAGAACGAAGTGGAGATGTTGGCATCTTCTGTATGCAGTAGCGGCTCGGCGGAGGCGACATCCACTGCGGTCGAGGCCTTGCCGGGTTGCAGCTTGAAGTCCAGCTTGGCAGTGGATTGCGCAGCTGGCGCTGGTGTGTTGGATGACGCCGTGCCGCTTGGAGCGGGCGGCGTTGCGCCTACAGAAGAACCAAATCCGCCGGTTACTGCGGTACCCACACCGGCACGTCCTGCTCCACTTCCACCGGGAACGCCGCCGACAACGCCATTGGCCATTCCGCCGACAACGACCTTGCCGTGGCCGGTGCCACCCGGAACGCCACCAACAACGCCGGCGCCCATGTTCACGCCCTGCACTGAGCCTTTGCCGGCGCGGCCTGCGCCCGTGCCTTCGCCCTTCGGCATGTCAAACGCGCCGACGGCAGCAATGTTCGGTGCGCCTTTGGCATTCGGATTGGAAGCTAAGCCCGCCGGATCGCCAAAGCCTCCAGTCTTAATGGATGGCGCCTTATTATTGTTCGCCACCGGAGTTGGATTTGCCGCAGACGAGAACATTCCGACCTTCGGCGGCGCGGGAGGAGGAGCGACAGCCGCAACCTCTGGGGGCTGGATGACTTCTACTCTCGGATGAGGTTGCGGCACGGGCGGGGCCGCGCGTCGTGGAACAGCGAGTCGAGCCGCCGATGTCGGCGCTTGGTCCGGCGCTGCGGGTGGAGGGGCAATCTCTGCCGGCGTTGAGGCAGGCGGTCGCATTGCAGCCGATTGCGCGAGCGGCTTTTGCGAATGGTGCAGCAATGCAATAGAAGCCAGGACCAACGCCGTCGCGAGTGCGCCCGCGCCCAACCCCCAACCCCAGTTCCACCGCCATCCGAGAGAACTTTGCGGCAGAGCAGCCACGGATGCATGGGCATCCGGTTCGGCAGCGCGCTGCGCCAGAAAGACGATGTCGCGACACCGTGAACATGCGGACAGGTGTTCCATGATGCCTGCGCGTTCCGTTGCGGTCAGCGACTGTTCAGCGAACGCAGCCAACAGATCGTCCTCGGGATGCAGGGCCCGTTGTTCCGCCGACGTCATCGTTCCTCCAATGCTTGGAACGGGGTTGTTTCCGCAACTTGCAACAGCCTTTTCACATTCACGTCCATATCGCGGACATCCACTTGCAAGGCTTCTTCCGCAGCGCGACGGGTTAACCCGCTTGCCTGCAACCGCTTGAGCAGTTGTTTCTTCAACTCTCCGGCTAGACGCTTCACTCTGCGGCTGATGGTGGATTCGTGTACCTGCAGAAGGCCCGCAATCTCCGCCAGGCTGCGGCCATCGAGATAGTAAGACTGCAACAGAAAGCGGCTCTCCGCATCAAGGCCGGAAAGAATGGTGCAAACCGCCGCGTGCAAGGTACCGTGAGGGGCCGCCGGGACAGTGTTGTCAATCTCGGTGACCGCGGCCAGCAGTTCCAATTCCCGGTCGTCGGCGGCCACCACGTTCCTGCGCTTGCGATATTGGTCAACATAGCTGCGCGCCAATACACTGCGCAGCCATCCGGCCAGCGAACCTCGGCCCATGTAGGAGTCGAACTTTGACCGTCGCGCGCCCGCGTGGGTCGCGAGGCCATAAAGTTCGGCATACAGCGAATCAGCAAGCTCGCGCCCTGCAGTGTAATCCCCGGTGATGGCCGAAGCTGCGCGATAGAGAAGCTCTCGGTACTCGCTAAGAAAAATGTTCCATGCGGTTTCATTTCCCCTCGCGCAGGCCCGCGCCAACACAAGATCTTTTGCGCGAATGGAGTTCAAAAAAGCTGCCTGTTGTGATTCGGAGATTTGGCTGCCGCCCCAAAGGCCCACTTCAGCAACTTGCTGCAGCAATTCCTGGAATCCCGCCTCGGAGAAGCCGATGTCCGCAGCAGAACTTTCTTTCCATAGCCGGTTGAGCAAGGCATGAACAGCCGCGCTCAAAAAGAGTTGCTGGTTGGATTTCGGGACGGGCATTCGCGTTGTGCAATAGCCTATGCATTGGCCATCACCGAACTTCCTCCAATGGTATTCAAATCGCGTCCTCCATGCGCATGAATGGTACTACCCCTTTACATTTTCGCTTCCGCAGACAATAGCCTCTCGCCAAATTCTGCAGCCGGGCCTGCCATCCTGGCAGGCCGTGTGCCACATTTGTGCCACATTTCGTCGTCGAAGCTTGCGATAAAGCGGTATGGACTGGTATGATTCGGTACGTGGCCGATGGCCACAAAACCCGCATTTGGCGCGGTGATTCGCTGAATCTTACTGATTCTTTTCAGGTTGAGGTAAGGGGGCAAAAGCTACTCCCTCTCCCTCCGCCATTCAGTCTGCAAGTAGAGACACATTCGCATGTCTCTGGGAGCCATCGCCGCGCTTGCATTTGTCCTGCTTTGGACCGCAATTCCCGAAACCCTTCGAGACCGTAACGAACCTGACAAAGACGCCTCTTCACCAGTCACTCGCCAAGGGCTTCCAGCATGATCCCAACACAGGTCGCGCACATTGTTTTGCCTTTGATTGTTGCCGTCAGCATCGCACTGATGCTGATGCGCCCGCGCGGAATACCCGAAGTCTGGTGGGTCTCGGGCGGGGCACTACTCTTGATCGCGCTTAGGCTCATGCCGCTCAAGTTGGCGGGTCAGGCCGTCGCCAAGGGCACCGATGTCTACCTTTTCCTCATAGGCATGATGCTCATAAGCGAGTTAGCGCGGGAGCAAGGCGTATTCGATTGGGTGGCGTCGGTTGCGGTACGCGGAGCCAACGGTAGTTGCTCGCGCCTTTTCATGCTGGTCTATGGAGTGGGAACGCTCGTGACCATCTTCATGTCGAACGATGCCACGGCAGTCGTGTTGACACCGGCGATTCTGGCGGCGGTGCGTAAAGCGAAAGTCTCGCCACTGCCGTACCTGTTTGTGTGCGCGCTGATCGCCAACGCGGCGAGCTTCGTGCTGCCAATCTCAAACCCGGCGAATCTAGTGGTCTTTCACACCGGGATGCCTCCGCTGGGGACGTGGTTGGCGGACTTCGGCGTACCGTCAATCCTTTCGATCCTTGTGACCTTTCTCGTCCTGCGCTTCCTGTTTCGCGTGGACCTCTGCAAAAAAATTGATTGTGAGGTTGACGACGCGAAGCTGGGTGGGAACGGCAAACTGGTGCTCGCAGGTCTCACCATGATGATTGGCGTCCTCCTGACGGCTTCCGCTTTGAAGAAAGACCTGGGGCTGCCGACATGCCTCGCCGCGCTCGCAATAACTGCCGTCGTTTCAATCAAGGCGAGGAGCAATCCCGTCAAGCTTGCCCGCGAGATTAGCTGGGCAACTCTGCTGCTGGTTGCCGGCTTGTTTGTGATGGTCGATGCTGTCGAAAATCAAGGGGCGTTGGACCTGACACAACAGTGGCTCGATTGGGCATCAAGTCTCGGCCAGAATGCAGGCGCGATGGTCGTCGGCTTCGCCGTCGGGTTCGCAAACAACCTCGTGAATAACCTGCCCTTGGGACTCATCGCGG
>Ga0302324_100026932_pt1 | contig 10969 bp, 9 predicted proteins | sample Palsa_T0_1_FD_201949 | JGI IMG/M metagenome (GOLD analysis project Ga0302324, IMG submission 201949) | Peat permafrost microbial communities from Stordalen Mire near Abisko, Sweden - Palsa_T0_1 | ecosystem: Environmental > Terrestrial > Soil > Palsa > Peat permafrost | place: Sweden: Abisko...
GCCACGCCGGCGGATTGGAAGCCGGGGGAAGACGTCATCATCCTGCCCTCGGTTACCGATGAGGAAGCTAAACAGAAGTACACTGCCGGCTGGAAATCACCCAAGCCTTATATTCGTCTGGTTCCCCAGCCGGAGTAGTTGCGTTAGGCAGATCGAAAGGAAGCAATGTCCTGTGGGTCCACGGCTACGTGACCCACAGGGTTTATCCAGGCGTTGTAGCCGGCGCGTTTCAGTATAGACACAGCCCGGTCCGCGAAACCTTCCTCCTGCAACTTGTTTTGCATGGCGATGTAGGCCGGCAGCCACTCGGGGACGGGTAGGGGGTCAGGGTGCGCCGCCAGGAAGCCATCTTCCTGACGGACAAATATTCTATTCTCGGCCAGGAGCTCGTCCACACGAGAATCATAGTCGAAGCGGAATGACTCATCGGAGCGTAGAACCCCTATTAGTCTGGCTAGCGCAAAGGTTTCCTTCTCTTCGTTGTGGAGGCAGAACCAGGGCATCACAGCAGGGGGTCGAAGGTTGTCTAGGCTGAAGGCGAATTCTTTGGCAACCAGGTTGCCGTTCTCGTTGCGGTAGACAGAGTAACGAGACTCGAAGGTCAGGTTTCCATCCGCACCACACAGGAAAAGACCTCCTGGCCGCAGCGTGCGCAGCGCCCATTCCTCTGCGCGGCTGCGAAACGCTGCATCAAAATAGATGAGAACATTAAACACGCGAATGATATCGGCTGGGGGCGTTTCTGCGCCGAGTCCGGCCTCAATCAACTTAAGATTCGGACCTTCGTAGCTTCTAATGGCATGGTGCACGAGCCGTGCCCCATCATGCTCGACGGATACGCATTGACCGTGATGGGAAGCTGGTAACTTTTCACGCAGTGCCGCAAAGGTCGCGCGAAAACGTTGGAAGGTAAAAGATGTGTCATCGTAAAGCGATGTAAAGGTCGCGCGACTGGGCGAGCCGGGGTGAAAGTAGCGGACGCCGCCGTCGGAATCCATACACGCGTAATTGCCGTCAGAATCGTAGAGAACGTAGGGGTCGAATTGCAGGTCAGCGCCAATTACCTGCCAGCGAGGAAAATCGCGCGCAGCATCCAGCGCCGTTTGCGGTGGGAATCCGCAACCCATCTCCAGTAAAACGGTATCGTCCGGGAATTGGCCCCAGGGATTTGCGTTGAGGTAAGCATTGATCTGCTTATGGCGGTCTTCATAAGTAACTGGGGGAACGACATTTCCCCACGCTCCAGGAAGCAGCCCGGGAATGATGACGCCCAGGATCCAGGCGAGCGTGGGTGTCATGTGCGCCGGCGCGGCATTGGAGATCGCCATAAGGCGACAGGCGCGCTCGAGAAATTCCTTCACCTCAGGCCGCTCGTTCTCTGCCTTTTTTATGATTGCCAAGTGATGCGCAGATGGGCGACTGCCGAGCGTTCGGTCAAAAAGGTCTTCGATGGAAGTCCAAGCGGTGTCTTCCGCGGAGTTTGTCATGCCGTCTGCCCCTCAATCCGTTTCGATGCAGCGTTCGAGCTGCCAAATGACTGGCCGCGATGATTCAGGAACTTCTTTTTGATATAGGGAGTTGCTAGCCTTTATACACGCAGCGGTGCTTTATCCAATTAAATCTTTCTCGTTGCTTTGGTGGCGAATTGGTCTAGCAGCAGATGGAGCGACTGGCGCAACAGGTTCCTGGCATTTTGTTCGGTTCCATTTGCAGGGAGTTCCTTTTCGAGTGTCAGCATAGCGTAGCCGTGGACCACGCTCCATGCAGCCCTGACCAATGCCTGCTGCCGGGCAGGGTGTGCTCGCGGATGAAGGCCGTTCGCCGCCTCTTCCAACAGGAGATATGCCTGGTGGGCGGTCTGTTGCATTTCCGGGTAGTTGGCTTTGGCGATCCCGCCCTCCCACATCACCTTGAAGTGGGAGCGGTGTTGCAAGGCGAATTCGACGTAGGCCACACCCATCTCCACCAGGCGCTTGACCTTGTCATTGGTGTTGGTCTGAGCTGCGCGCGCGAGCGTATCGCGAAATATGACAAATCCTTCGGCCGCGATTTCGGCCAGCAATGCCTCCTTGTCCTTGAAGTGACGGTAAGGAGCGGCGACGCTAACCCCCGCCAAGTGGGCAGCGTCGCTTAAGGCGAGGCCCTTGACGCCGTGCTCGTCGATCAGGGACAGCGCAGCAGTTATCAGGGCTGCCCGCAGGTCTCCGTGATGATAGGGGCGCTTGGCTTTCAACGGTGGCAATGGGCTGTCACTCCTGCTTTATTTTACATAAAAGTGAGTCCGTTTAACATTTATGTTAATCTCACTTACATGAGACATCGATTTTCTGCAGGATTCGCTGCAGCGCCTGCGCTGACCATTCTCGGATTCATCATGGCGGCGGACCTGGTGTTGGCCTTGTCTGGTTTGGTCGTGGATCGCCGAGTGATTACCGGCGCGCCGGCATGGCTTAAACCTGCGAAGTTCGCGATTTCCACCATGATCGCCGCCTGGAGCTTCGCTTTCTGTATCGCATCGACCAGCATCTGGCCGCGGTTCACGCGAGCGCTGGACATCGTGTTGGCCACGGGCCTGTTGCTTGAAATAGCTCTGATCGACATGCAGGCGGCGCGAGGCACCACCAGCCACTTCAACTTTGCCACGCGATTTGATGGCGCTGTTTTCGCGGTGATGGGGGTGAGCATCCTCGGCATCTGGCTGGCGATGCTGTTGCTCACGGTTGTGCTCTTCCGCCAGCCTTATGCTTCGCCGGCATGGGGATGGTCGCTGCGTTTGGGTATGGTTCTGGCACTGATCGGGACAGGCTCGGGTGGCTTGATGACGGTGCCGAACTCGCAGCAGCTGGCGGTGGCGCATGCGAGCGGCCGGCTGCCGATTGCGGGCGGGCACACGGTGGGTGCTCCGGACGGCGGGCCAGGGCTCCCGGTGACCGGATGGAGCGCGGATCATGGCGATTTGCGCGTCGCTCACTTCCTGGGCATGCATGGGTTGCAGGTTCTGCCGCTACTGGCCTGGTGGATCGCCCGGCGTCGCTTCGCTGGAGACGACCGGGCGCAGAGGAATCTGGTCTTTGCCGTGGCCGCCAGTTATCTGGCGCTTTTCGGGCTGGTTCTGTGGCAAGCTTTCCGGGGGCAGTCGATTGCGCAACCTGATAGCTTGTCATTGGCAGGATTTACGGCTTGGTTGGTACTTACAGCTGTTACTGTAATTGCGATCAGAGGTAAGAAAGGCATTGCATGAACGCGGATTCTCTGTTTCGACTTTGCAATAGTACGGCGTTGGCCGGTTGGGTTCTGTTAGTGGTTACGGGATGGTCTCCGCGGGCGTCGCGGGTGATCTCTTCGCTGATTACAGGTCTGTTGGTGCCGGCACTTCTGTGCGGCGTTTACCTGGTGCTTATCTTCACCCACTGGGGTGGGCACAGGGGAGGATTTAATTCTCTGAGCAACGTCATGCTGCTGTTTACTGACCGGTGGCTGGTGCTCGCGGGATGGGTCCATTATCTTGCTTTCGATCTTTTTATTGGCAGTTGGCAAGTGCGGGATGCGCGGAGGAATCACGTGCCTTTCTGGTTGGTGCTTCCGTGCCTGGTGCTTACGTTTCTCTTTGGGCCTATCGGGTTGCTGTTGTACTTGATTTTGGCGGGACTGGTGTCGCGGGGAAAAGCTTGGCCCGGGCATCCAGTGGCCGCCATGTGAACTGTGCTGGGGGACGGGGAAACTGCAGGTCCCCGTTCGACTTCGCTCAGGATGACAAAAGGGGTGGGGAGGCATCGTAGCCCACTCAAGCAAAAGTACGGCTTGAATGGGGCACCCAGGGCCTTGGTTACCGGTTTAGGAAGTTACCCCGCCGCTACTTTGAGATCGTTGACGGCTCGGTAGGCTTGGTTGATGGCGCAGTCGGTGTAGGCGTATGCGTCGGCATCGGCGTTGGCGATGGCGATGCGTCCGAAGGGTTTCCGTGCCTCGACGCAGGGCAGCGGGCCGCCTTCTAACCAGAAGGGATCCCAGAGAGAGTTGTATTGGTAGGCGTAGCCGTGTGGCCAGCGATTCACAGTGATGGCAGCGATGTCGCGCGCGGGATCGAAGTTGCCGGCGCCAATGCTGCGCACAAGCTGATCCCGGATATTTCTCTCGAAGGTCTCGAATGAGGTTGCATACAGGGCAGCCCGTCCGGCACGGTGCTGGGCGCGCGCCGGCAGGCCGGGAGAGCAGGGGTAGTGGTTCATGGTGAGCACGATCGGCTCGTCCGGTTTTTTAGTACAGTGGTAGTTACCGATGCTGACGCGGTGGTCGAGGCTGACCTCAGTGAAATAAGATCCTGGGGCATATATGCTCGCCGTCTGCAAGCGAACGAAACTCTCCCAGTTTTTGAGGGCTACGTTGGTGTAGACAATGGGAACTTTCTCTGCCGATCGCAGCGCCGCCAGCTGTGCGGCGGGTAACTCGGTGGTGAGGTAGGGAATGACCGGATGCCAGCAGGCCAGAATGCAGTGGGCTGCCTTTACCGTATACAGCTGACCTTTCTGCACATAGGTTACTTCTACTTCTTTCGCGGTGGCCGGATCCCCATGGTGGCGCACCCGCACGACACTACTGTTCAAGCGGATGCGTGTCGGGGCGCCGGCCAGGTCGAGCTGGTCATAGCGGACCTTGGAGGTGACAACATCGTCCACCGAATTGCCGGGCACAGCCCCAGGCACGAGCGAGCGCACCAGTAGTCGAGCGATGGATGAGTTGCCATCGGGGAAATGGAAGAAAAATTCTTCGGCCGCTTCGTTGGGGATCGAGTCCCGGCCCATACCCGGTCCAGGGCCCGGCGCCAACTTGAGTCCGTCGAAGCCGGGTAGACCCAATCCCCACGCATCCTGCGCCGAGACGGCGTCGATACCTGCGCCATAAAGCGATTGCGGATAAGCCTGCAGTAGGGCGACGACTTTGGGATCCACTTTGACCAGGTTGGTCAGATAATCGGTGTAGCTGATGCGCGCCAGCTTCGCTTTCTTCTGGTCGGATGAGAGACCCGGCATCAGGTCTTCGTCGAGAAGATAAAGGCGCTTCAGGTCAGCCTTGGCCTTGTCCGTGAGCGGAGCCTGCGCGGCAAACTCTTGCCAAGTGGCAGGGTCCAGCACAGTCGTATGTTTGCGATGCCTGGGTTCAGGGCTGACAACGAGCTTGTCGGCACCGAAGGTTTCCTGGTCGAAAAAAATCTTCTGCTTCAGCCCGAGCGAGGGGTAGAGCCGCTTGTCGTTGTACTTCGCGTAGGAGGGGACATCGATGCCGAGATCGCGGATCAGGCCTTTCGCTACCGGGCTATAGGGAGCGGGGCTCTCGATCGAGTAAGTGCCTCCATAGCCAAGCATGAAGGTTTTGTCTACCTGGAATTCATTCCGTTTGGCATGCCCGCCAAAATCGTCGTGGTTCTCCAGGATGAGCACGCGGGCCGATTTACCGGCAGCATGGTGAAAGAAGTGCGCGGAGGAAAGGCCGCTGATGCCGCCGCCCACCACGATCAGGTCGTAGCTTTCGCCGGTGCTTTCAGGCTGGCCGGCGTTAGCCCAGAAGCTGCCGTCGCGCAGCCGATGGGCCACTTCGAAGGAGCCTGGGTGGCTGCCTCGCAAACCGTGGGCAGCCGGTGGGTCATAGCCGGGCGTGTTTTGCGCCTCGGCCGCCTGCTGGGCAAAGAGGGAGGTGGGAGGGGTGACCGCGGCGGCAATGGCCATGGCCGCGCCCTGCATAAAGTCGCGGCGGGTAATGTGACTGTCCATGCCCAGTTCTTTGTTAGTCCAATTCATGAGTGCCTCAGGGGTCGTTCTCGATCACGTGGCGTGTTCAGGTTGGTGTGTGGTCAGCCATTGTGACAGAAAGATGGTGATGACTGAGAACAAGAAGATAAGGGTTGCGATGGCGTTCATCTCCGGGGTCGCGCCGCGTCGCAGGCGTGACCAGATTTCGAGGGGCAGAGTGTTTTCCCTGCCGATGAGAAAGAACGTAACGGCAATCTCATCCATGGAAAGGGTGAAGACCAAGAGCGCAGTGCCGAGCAGAGAGGTCCGCAGGCCGGGCAGGACAATGCGCAGCAGGGTTTGTATCCGGCTGGCCCCCAGGTCCGCGGAGGCTTCTTCCAGCGAGCGATCAAGCTTGGCCAGGCCGGCCAAGATTTCGGTCGCGGCCACGGCCGTCAAGGCGGTCGAATGGCCAAGAATCACCGTGACCAGGCTGAGATGAAATCCGCTGCTGACGGTCAGCAAGAGTAGAGAGATGCCGGTGATTACGCCGGGAACGATCAGAGGAAGCAGCACCAGGCGTTGAAAGGCAGCCTTCCCGGGGAACGAATAACGATCGAGCGCATAGGCTGCGGGAAAGCCAATCAGCATGGACAAAACTACGGTGGACAAGGCGACGATGGCGCTGTTGGCTACCGCGGTCCACATGGCGGAGTCGTCAAAGAGGGTGCGGTACCAATTCAGCGTCCAATGTTGCGGCGGAAAACCTCCTACGCCATCCAGGTTGAAGGAGTAAACCACCAGCACCACGATGGGCAGGTAGAGAAAGCCATACGCGGCACAAGCGAATGTGGTGGAGAGCGCTTTCATGCCATCCTCCAGCGACGCTCCAGCCTTTGCGTGATGGTGAGGATGACAAGCACCATCACCAGGATAAGGACGGCCACTGCCGCTCCCAGCGGCCAGTTGTAATCCGCGCCGAAGAGGTTGGCGACGATGTTGGCGATCATCACGCTGCTCGGACCACCCAACAGCAGGGGCGCGAGAAAGTCACCAAAGCTGAGGAGAAAGGCAAAGGTCGCACCGGAGAGAACGCCGGGCAACGAGAGAGGAAGGATGACGCGGGTAAACGTCTGCCACGCCGTGGCGCCCAGGTCGCTCGACGACTCGAGCAGCTCGTGGGGAATTTTTTCGAGCGATGCCACCACCGGAAGCACGACAAAGGGCACGTAGATATGGGTCAGGGTGACGATCACGGCGAAGGGACTGTACAAGAGAAAGCCCAGAGGGTGCCGGGTTGCGTGTGCCCAAAGTAAAAGGGTGTTCATCACGCCCTCATTGCCGAAGATGACCTTCCAGGCGTAGGCACGCACGAGGTAGCTGATCCACAGCGGGATGATCACTGCCTGGTAGAGGATCCGCTTGTACTTCCCAGCCTGAAAAACGAGAAAGCACGCCAGGGGATAACCGATCAGCAGCGAGAGCACGACCACGGAGAAGGCGATGCGCATGGAGCGGAGAATGACCGTGACGTAAAGAGGAGTGGTCGCCAGGTGCAGATAGTTGGCCAGCGTCGCGTGGCGAAGCAGTTGTTGGCTTGCGTCCAAGCTCCAGAAGCTGTAACAGAAGAGCAGGCAATAAGGGGTAAAGAGAAAGAGAGCGATCCAGGCGAAGGGTGGAAAGGCCACGAGCCATGCGGAGACGCGCGCGCGGGGCATTTATTCGTGCTCCAGTGGGATCAGGTCTTGTGCCTCAAAGGCAAAGCCGCGGCCATTATCGAGCGGCCCGGCCACGCGCGCCGACAGTTCCATGCCACCCGCGCAGCGCAGGGTCAGTATGGAATCGGCGCCATGAAACTGTTCTGCAACTACCTCTGCGGCAAATTGCACTTGCTGGTCGCTCCCTGGCACGGCCGGTGCGATGCACTCCGGGCGCAGAGAAAAAGTGACTGGACCATCGGCCAGCTTCACCGGCACGGAGAAAGCTCCACAGTCGGCCACTCCTTGACGAACGACGCCGGCGACGAGGTTGCTCTTGCCTATAAATCCAGCCGCGTAGGCAGTGCGTGGTGTGCTGTAGATCGCGCGCGGGGTGCCGCACTGCTCCACCTTGCCGTGGCGAAGCAGCACTACGCGATCGGAGATAGCCAGGGCCTCGCTCTGGTCATGGGTGACGAAAATGAACGTAATGCCGACCTCGCGCTGCAGCAGCTTCAGCTCGCGCTGCATTTCCAGGCGCAGATTGGCGTCGAGGGCGGAGAGCGGTTCATCGAGCAGCAGTAGGCGGGGGCGGTTGACCAGCGCCCGGGCGAGCGCCACACGCTGCTTTTGCCCGCCGCTGATTTGCCTGGGAAAGTGCTTGGCGAAGCGTTCCATGCGGACTTTTTCCAGCGCCTCGTTCACCCGCGAAGTCATCTCTGCACGGGCACAGCCGCGCACGCGCAAGCCATAGGCGACGTTGTCAAAGACGCTCATGTGAGGGAATAACGCGTAGCTTTGAAAGACGGTATGGATGGGACGTTTGTGGGGCGGCATGGCATCGAGCCGCTGGTCTTCGAGCAGGATGCGTCCGGCGGTCGCCTCTTCAAAACCAGCCAGGATACGCAGCAGCGTGGTCTTGCCGGAACCGCTCTCGCCCAGCAGAGTAAGAAACTCGCCCTGCTCTACGTCCAGCGAGATGGATGCGAGCACGGTGTGCTCGCCGAAGCGTTTGCCTACGTTCTCCAGGCGGAGAAAGACAGCACTGCTCATGCCGCGCCCTTCATTGGCTGGCCTTCACTTCGTTCCAAATCTCGGTGTACTTCGCACGCCGCGGCACGTCTTGCCAGAACACGATCTGGCGTTGGTAGGCATCGATGTCGTCCAAGTGGAGGCTGTGGCGCTGCTCCGGAGTCATCAACGCGGCGGCTTGCGGGTTGGCCGGGATGTAGCCCGTAACATCGCTGAGTTGCTTTTGCGCCTGGGCGGAGATCAGGTAATTCAAAAGCTGGTAGGCGAGGTCCTTGTTTTCGCTCGATTGGGTAATCATCAGGTGGTCAATCCACCCGGTTGTGCTTTCGGCGGGAATTTCTTCCTGGATGGGGAGGCCGCTCTTATGCAGTTGGTTGGTTACCAGAGGCCAGCCCATCGCTGCGATGACCTCGTGGTTTTGAAACAGGTTGGTCAACTCCCCGCCGGTGGTCCAAAGCTTGCGGATATTCGGTTTGAGCGCGATCAGCTTTTGTTTGACCTGCTGCAGTTGCTCATCATTCAGGTTATAGATGGCCGTGGGATCGAGCTTACCGAAGCCGAGCACCTGCGCCGCCATGTACATGGTGGAGAGATCGTCCCAAAACGAGAGCTTGTTGGCGAATTTAGGATCCCAAAGTTCAGCCCAGGTGTCGGGCGGTTTAGGGAAAACGGTGGTGTCGTAGAGCAGGGGATTGGGGCCCCAGGTGAGGGGCACGCCGTAGACACTGCCGTTTTGCCTGACCAGCGGCTTGGAGGTAAGGGTGGGCGAAAGCTGAGTGTAGTTTGGGATCCTGGTCAGGTCGAGCGGGGCGACCAGACCGGAGCGGCTGAGCATGGTCGCCACGTCGCTGGAGGGGGAGATGACGTCGTAATTGGAGGAGGCGCCACCCCGTAACTTGGCCACCAGCTCATCGCTGGACCCCATATACGCCGCGGTTACCTTGCATTGGCATTTGGCTTCAAAGCCCTGGATGAAGGAAGGGTCGGCATAACCCTCCCACACCAGCAGACTTAGGGTGGGTTGCGCCTTTTTGCAACCGGCAAGAAGGGACAGCGCCGTTATGGTGAACAGTACGAGTAATCTTGTCGGCTTTGCGCTCATGCTGCTCCAGATTTTGCCTGTCAATGGAACCCGGGTATGTGGCGCCCAGCCTTGCAGGCTGCGGAAAAAGTCCCTCAGCGGCTAAAGCCTGACACCTTTACAAATACTTACGTACAGGCTGAAGCCCGTACCCTTCAAAGACCAGAGTTCTTCCGGAGCCTGCTTAGCGGCACAATAGACGGTGTGGCTGGTTTTCAAAAATTACTATAAGGGTTTATTCGAGGCAACGTATAATTGCGTTGCCCGATCATGACGTTTTTCTCCAGCTACGAAGATTGCCCCATCGCCGGCACGTTTTGCCGGATGCGCTGGTTTCTTCGCTATGCCCGTGGTGAAGGCCGGCTGTGCCGGCGTTCCAACCCCACCCTCATCGAACGTTAGACCCGCTCCGCGGTGTCCGCCGGCTCATCTCTGTCGCCCGGCGCTGTTTACTATTGACCGCCCTCTGGGCAAAGGAAGAATTCCATGTACCACCTTCTTGAGAAAGAACTCTCCAGCTTTGAATCCCGTACGCCCGGCTCGCGCGCTGCGCTGAAGCGGGCAGAACCCCGCATGCCGCTTGGTGTTGCCAGCAACTTCCGCAGTTACGAGCCCTGGCCCCTATTTGTGAAGGACGCCAAGGGAAGCCACATTCACGATCTCGACGGCAACGAGTACATCGATTTCAACTTGTGTTTTGGAGCCCTGATGGCCGGGCATTGTCACCCGGCAGTGGTTGCTGCGGTGCAGGAGCGCCTGACCACTGGCACCATGTACGGCATGCCGCATACTTTGGAGTACGACCTGGCGGATGAGATCTGCCAGCGCTTCCCGGTGGAGCAGGTGCGTTTTGGCAGCAGCGGGACGGAAGTGACCATGCATGCCATCCGCATCGCGCGTGGGTTTACCGGGCGCGACAAAATCATCAAGATGGAGGGCGCCTATCACGGCGTTCATGACTCTGTCCTGGTAAGCATGAAGCCCAAGCTCGAGCTTTGCGGCGATCCTGACCGGCCCAACCAGGTGCCAGCCTCGGGTGGAGTTCCCGCGGACACGGTGAAGAACACACTGGTGGCGCAGTTCAACGATCTCAAAGCCGTCGCCGGCCTCTTTGCCGAGAATCCCCGCCAGATCGCGGCCGTGATCGTGGAACCCATCATGATGAACATCGGCATCTGCATGCCGGAGCCGGGATACCTGGAAGGGTTACGCGAGATCTGCACCCGCGAGGGCGCGCTGCTGATTTTTGACGAGGTGAAGACCGGCGCCAAGCTGGGCCCCGGCGGAGCCTGCGAGTACTTCCACATCAAGGCCGACATGGTGACGTTGGCCAAGTCCATTGGCGGAGGCTTCCCGTTGGCAGCCTTCGCTGCCAGCAAGCAGGTGATGGACGTGATCGCGCAGCAGAAGGTCTTTCACGCCGGCACCTACGC
>Ga0302324_100026933_pt1 | contig 10969 bp, 6 predicted proteins | sample Palsa_T0_1_FD_201949 | JGI IMG/M metagenome (GOLD analysis project Ga0302324, IMG submission 201949) | Peat permafrost microbial communities from Stordalen Mire near Abisko, Sweden - Palsa_T0_1 | ecosystem: Environmental > Terrestrial > Soil > Palsa > Peat permafrost | place: Sweden: Abisko...
GCTCCACTCGACCTCGCCGATGCCGTAGGCGAAGAAACTCAAGCGCCGGGCCGCGGTCATTTTCGGATCGAGCTGGCGCAAGCCTCCGGCGGCGGCGTTGCGCGGATTGACAAAGGTCTTCTCGCCTCGGGCGGCCTGCTCCGCGTTGAGGCGCGCAAAGTCGCGCTTGAGCATCAGCACCTCGCCGCGCACCTCCAGATAGCGCGGCGGCGGCTCCTTCGTCGCGGAGAGCTTGAGTGGAATCGCAGGCACGGTTCTGACGTTGGCGGTGACGTTCTCGCCCACATAGCCGTCGCCGCGCGTCGCTCCGAGCGTAAAGACGCCCTGTTCATATACCAGGTTGACCGCGAGACCATCGAATTTCGGCTCCGCCTCATAAGCAACCTCGGCGATGCCCAGGGCTTCGCGCACGCGGCGGTCGAACGCGCTTACCTCCTCGGGAGTGAAAGCGTTGCCGAGCGAGAGCATGGGAACCCGGTGCGTGACCGCTTCGAATTCCGCCGCTGGCTCGGCTCCGACACGCTGGGTGGGAGAGTCACTGCGCGCGAGCGGCGGATAGTCGCGCTCGAGGGCCTGCAACTCGCGGAACAGTGCGTCGTACTGTGCGTCGTCGATGGTGGGCGCGTCGAGCACGTGGTAGCGGTAGTTATGCTCGTCGAGCGCGGCACGCAGTTCCGCCGCGCGCTCGGATGCCTTGCGCGGAACGACGGCGGCTTTCATAGGCGCGAGGCTTTCGCTTTGCCGCTAGCCGAACAGCCGCGTCGCCCGTGTCCCGCCCGGCTCGATGTGCGCCGCGCGCAGTGCCGATGCCGTCACCTGCACCTGGTCGCGAATGGCCGCCAGCGCCGCGTCATCGAGCGGCCGGCGGTTATCGTCGACCAGCACGCCCTCGAGCGTCTGCGCCAGGCGCTTGGCAATGAGCCGCATCTGATCGAATACCCGGACCGGATCGGCGACGCGCGGCACATCGATCAACAGCACGATGCCGGGCGTGGTGAGCACACGCAGGTTGTCGACGGTAAACGGCTCCTGCCTGTAGTTCTGAAGCCTCCACAGCACGTTACCGACCTCGTCGACGTATTCGAACTGACCCGCCGGATCGTGGCGGAATCCAGAGGCTTCGGCCACTCCGCGCAGGCGCGTGCCGGCGATCTGGCCGAGCTCGGCCTTGAGAATCGTAAGGCCTATCTGCACGTCGAGGTCGGCGCAGAAGCGGTCGAGCGCTTCGGCGCGCGCCGCCTCATCGGTGGCGTCGGGCAATGCGCAGGGACTCTGCAGCGTCGCCGCGGCGCCGGCCACCGTGTGCAGAAAGCCCTCGACGTCGCTCCGGGTTGCGGCGCCCGAGCGGTTGGCCAGGAGCAGGCAAGCGGCGATATCGGACCACGGTCCGGCGGTCGCATCGAGCTCCTGCCAGGGGAGACCTTCGCCACGGCGGCCAAGCCAGCGCGCCGGTTTCGCCTGGTGCTGCGAACGCGCGCCTTCCAGCGCCGCGCCCGTCACTGCCTGAGCCGCATGCAGCAGCACCACGCACTCGATATCGGCATCCGGCGCGACGCCATCGCGCGCGCTGTAGGCGACCGAGAGCGGCCGGGGCAAGGTCTCATCCGGGACCGGTTCGTCTTCCGGGAGATACGCATCCTCGGCGGCGTTCGCGTGCTCGACTGCCACGCCCTGTGACACGGGCCCCTCGATATCGCCGCGGCGAAGGCTCGGCTCGGCACCTTCGCGCCCGGCGCCCGGGTGCGTAAAGGCCGCAGTGATCCGCCGCCGCACCTTGCGTTCCTGCATCCAGTTGTAGACCAGTACAGCGATGACGAGCGCGACTCCCGCGACGAGCAAACCCAGAAACAGCGGGTTCATCGCACCGCGACCGCGGCCTGCCGGGGCAGGCTCTCGGCGAGTTCGAGCGCTTCCGCGATATCGACCGCGACCACACGCGACACGCCCGGGTCGGGCATGGTGATGCCGATGAGCTGCGCCGCCATCTCCATGGTGATCTTGTTGTGGCTGATGAACAGGAACTGCGTCACATCGGCCATTGTGCGCACCATGGCGCAGAAGCGGTCCGTGTTCGGGTCGTCGAGGGGCGCATCGACCTCGTCGAGCAGGCAGAACGGTGCCGGATTGAGCTGGAACAACGCGAACACCAGCGCGATCGCCGTCATCGCCTTCTCGCCGCCGGAGAGCAAGTGGATCGAGGTATTGCGCTTGCCCGGCGGCTGCGCGATCACCTGCACGCCCGAGTCGAGGATCTCTTCCCCCGTCAGCACCAGGCGCGCCTGGCCGCCGCCGAAGAGCGCCGGGAACAGTTTGCCGAAATTGACATTGACGCTCTCGAACGTCTGCTGCAGGAGCTCGCGCGATTCGCGATCGATCTGGCGAATGGCGGACTCCAGCGTCACCATCGCCTCGGTCAGGTCCTGCGCCTGGGCATCGAGGTACTGCTTGCGTTCGGAGGCCTGCTTGAGCTCATCGAGTGCGGCGAGGTTGACTGCGCCAAAATCGGCGATCGCCTGCGTTAGGCGTTCAATCTCGCCGGGCAGCGTACTGGCGCGGCCCCAGGCTTTGAGCGCGCCCGGCAGGGCCTCGAGGTCCGCATGCGCAGAGGCGAGCTGCTCGGCGAACTGCTGTTCGGCGAGTACGGCCGCCTGCTGTTTCAGGCGCATATCCTCAATCCTGGCGCGAGCCGGATCGAGTTTCTGCTCAGCGGACAGTCGCGCCTCCTCGCCGACTCGAAGCTCGGCGGCGAGCTTCTCCTGGTGGTCGCGCGCTGCGGCAAGAGCCTCCTCGGCGCCGACGCGCGCCGCAAGCTGCGCCTGCAGTGCGGACTCGACGGGCGCCCAGTCGATCTGCGCGCGCTCGACGGAGAGCTGTCCGGCGAGTGCCTGCTGCTGCACGACCTGCGCCTCCAGCCCTTCACGGCGCCGCGCCAACTCGGCCAACCGCTCGCGACAGGAGCGCTCGCTGAAGCCCGCCTCCTGGGTAGCGCGTTCGGCCGCGTGCAGGCGTTCACGAGCCTCTTCCAACGACTCCTGCGCCTGATCGCGCGCGTGCTCCGCTGCTGCGCGCTCTCGCGTCGCGGCTGCGAGGCGGGCACGGGCGTCGGCGATTAACGCGTCGATCGCCGCCTGCGCCTCGCGCTCGAGGGCTGCCTCTTCGGCCAGCGCGGAGAGCTCCTCGGCAATGCCGGCGCGGCGTTTCTCGGCCGCCTCGGCAGTCTGCTGCAGCTGTTGGTGCTCGAGTTCGAGCTCGTGGCAGCGCCGCTGTTGCGAAGCCAGGGCCAGGCTCTCGCCGTGGTAGGCCTGCTGCTGTGCGGCAAGTTCGGTTTCGATGTGGTCGCGTGCGGTGGCCGCGGCGTCGGTTTCCGCGCGCGCGGCGGCGATGGCGATCTCCAGGGTCGCGAGCTCGCGTTGCCGCGCCAGCACACCGTGCAGTTCGCTGTCCGGGGCGAAAAAGGCGACGCCCTGCGCGCTGATGACGTGACCTTCCGGGGTGACAAACGCCTCGCCCTGGCGCAACGAAGCGCGGTCGGTCAGTGCCGCGGCGACGTCCGGACGGCAACGCACGCCCGCGAGCCAGTCAGCGAGCAGGCGGGCGAGCCCCGGTCGCGCCGGCTTGACCTTGGCTAACAGGCCATCGTCCGGGATGGAGGCGGTCGGCGCAGCGACCTCGACGCAGTAGGCGGCGATGCGTCCGGGCAACGGAACGCCGTCAGCCCACGCCAGTGCCGTGTCGAGCGTGGGCAGTTCGAGGGCGTTCAGCCGCTCGCGCAACACCGCCTCCAGTGCGTCTTCCCAACCGCGCTCGATATCGAGTTGCTGCCACAGGCGGCGCGCCTTATCGAGACGGCGCGCCTCGAGCCAGGTATCGGCGTCCTTGCTACGGCCGATTTTCGCCTGCAGCGCCGAGAGCGCCTCGGAGTGCGCTTCGCGCTCGGCCAAGGCGCGGCTTGCCTGCTGCCAGGTGTCGCTCGCGGCGCGCTGCCGCTCCTGCAACGTCTGTACCGCGGCGCGCAAGCTGGTAAGCCCTTCTTCCCGTCCTGACAGATCAGCCGCTTCCTGTTCCAATTGCTCGGCGACGAGCGCGATCTGCGCCGCCAGCGGCGCCCCGAGCGCGCCCGCCTCGGCATCGAGCCTTTCACGTCGCTGAGTGAGCGCGCCCAGGGTCTTACCGGCATTCGCGCGCTGCGTTTCGGCGACGCGCAACCCTTGTTCACTCTCACCACACTGCTGCTGCACCCCGGACAGGGCGTGTGCCGCGGTGGCGAGATCGGCGTCGACTTGTGGCAGCGCGGCCTGCGCGGCCTGCTCAGCGGCCGCCGCTGCCTCGCGTTGCGACACCGCTGCCGCGAGCTCACGCCCGGCTTCGTGTGCTTCGCCCTCGAGTGCAGCGAGTTGCGCCGCGAGTCCGGCGAGAAGCGCGGCGAGCTGTTCGGCCTGCTGCGACAGGCGCCCTTCGCTGTCACGCGCGAACTGCAGCTGCTGCTCCAGGCGCGTGACCTCGGCATTGGCGGCGTAGAACGCGCCCTGTTTCGCGTGCAATTCGTCGCCGGCGCGATACTGCGCGGCGCGGGAGGTTTCCACCCGGTTTTCCGCCGCACGCAGCTCGGCGAGTAACGCCTCGAGGGCCGCCGTGAGATTCGCCGTTTCGGTCGTATGCCGCTCGCGCAGACGCGCCGCATCCTGCTGCTTGGCGAACCAAAGCAGATGCTGGGCCTGCTTGAGCTGTGCCTCGTGTTCGCGATAGCGCGTCGCGATCTCGGCTTGTGCCGTGAGCCTTTCGATCTGTGCGCCAAGCTCGCTGCGGATATCCTCGACGCGCGCCAGATTGGCCCGCGCGTCGGCGATGCGGCTCTCGGTTTCCTTGCGCCGCTCGCGGTATTTCGACACCCCGGCAGCTTCTTCGAGGAACACCCGCAGCTCCTCGGGCTTCGCCTCGATGACCCGCCCGATCATGCCCTGTTCGATGATGGCATAGGCGCGTGGGCCGAGCCCCGTGCCCAGGAACAGGTCGTGGATATCGCGGCGGCGAACGGGGATGTTGTTGATGTAATAGGTCGAATCGCCGTCGCGGGTCAACACGCGCTTGATCGACAGTTCCGCGTAGCTGCCCCACTGGCCGCCGATACGCCCTTGGCTGTTATCGAAGAAGAGCTCGACCGAAGCGCGCCCCACCGGCGCGCGTTCGCCGGCGCCGTTGAAGATGACGTCCTGCATCGACTCGCCGCGCAGGGCGGAGGCCTTCGACTCGCCGAGCACCCAGCGTACGGCATCGATGACGTTGGACTTGCCGCAGCCGTTCGGACCGACAATGCCGACGAGCTGTCCAGGGGTAGCGATGGTGGTCGGATCGACGAACGACTTGAAACCGGCCAGCTTGATCTGTGTGAGGCGCAATTCGAGTTTCTTCGGGGAGACGCGCGGATCGGCGCGGGTACGGACCTCGTGATAACGGGGCGCGCCGCTTATGGCGTAATTATAGCCGATCCCTACGCGCCGACCGGGGCGCAGGCGTCACCGCCGGGGCGGTACGTTTCATACCCCGGCGCTTGGCAGCGGCAGCCTTCCTTCCGCAACGGCATGGCAGGCAACGACGGCCCCGACCGATTCCGCGCCCATGACTGGCCTCAGTAGCGGCAGTTCCTGCCGGCAACGCTCGTTTGCATAGGGGCAGCGCGGATGGAAGGTGCAGCCCGAGGGCGGATCGAGGGGACTGGGCACCTCGCCGGCGACGGCGGTGCGCGGCTTGCCGGTAAGTGCCAGATCGGGTACGGCGTCAAGCAGCATGCGTGTATAAGGATGCTGCGGCTGCGCGAAAAGACGCGGCGTGGGCGCCATCTCGACGATGCGCCCCAGGTACATTACGCCGACGCGATCGGCGATGTGATGGACCACCGCGAGGTTATGCGAGATAAACAGATAGGTAAGGCCCAGCTCACGCTGCAGGCGCCGCATCAAATTGAGCACCTGCGCCTGCACCGACACGTCGAGCGCCGAAGTCGGCTCGTCACAGACCAGGAATGCCGGATTGCCGGCCAATGCCCGCGCGATCGAGACGCGCTGGCGCTGTCCGCCGGAGAATTGATGCGGGAATTTGGTCCCGTCGGCGCGGGCGAGTCCAACCTGCTCCAGCAGGGCCGCCACACGCGCGTCGATGGGAGTCGCCGCGGTGCCCGCGACGGCGCGCCGCGCGCGCAGCGGTTCAGCGACGATATCGGCCACGCGCCAGCGCGGATTGAGGCTCGCGTAGGGATCCTGAAAGATCATCTGCATGTTGCGCCGTTCGCCAGGGTCGGCACCTTGCGCATCGATACGCCGCCCGGCGTAGTGGATTTCGCCGCGCGTCGGCCGGTAGAGACCGACGATGAGCCGCGCGACGGTGGATTTGCCGCAACCGGATTCGCCCACGAGGCCAAGTGTCTCGCCTCGGGCGATGGCGAAGCTCACGCCGTCGACGGCCTTGAGCAGCGCGCGCGGCTGACGTTCGAGTACCCGGTTGAGCCATGGCGGCGACACGTCGAAGTGGCGTGCCACGTCGACGAGTTCGACCAGTGGCGGCGTGGACACGCTCATGCGCACACCAGCCAGCACGCGGCCTGCGTGCTGCCCGCAGGCATGAGTTCCGGCCGCTCGCGCTGGCAGCGGTCGAAGGCCTGCGGGCAGCGCGGATGAAATGCGCAGCCCGCAGGAATGGCGGTCAGGCGCGGCATGGCCCCGTCGATTTGCGTCAACTCTTCGCACGATGCGACGAGCGACGGAATCGAACCCATGAGTCCGCGCGTATACGGATGCTGGGGACGATGGATGACGTCGGCGACCGGGCCGACCTCGACGATGCGTCCGGCGTACATCACCGCAACCCGGTCGGCCGTTTCGGCGATAACGCCCATGTCGTGGGTGATGAGCATCACCGCCGTGCCATGGTCGCGACAAAGCCGCTTGAGCAAGGCGATGATCTGCGCCTGAATCGACACGTCGAGCGCGGTGGTCGGCTCATCGGCGATGATGAGCCTGGGGTTTGCCGCCAGCGCCAGGGCAATCACGACGCGCTGGCGCATGCCGCCGGAAAACTGGTGGGGATAGTGATCGAAGCGCCGCTCCGGCGCCGGGATTCCCACCTCGGCGAATAGCGAGAGCGCGCGCGCACGCGCCGCAGCGGCGTCTAAGTCCAGGTGCGTGGTAATGGTCTCGACTAACTGCCGCCCGACGGTATAGAGCGGGTTCAAGGAAGTTAGCGGATCCTGGAACACCGCGCCGATCTCGCGCCCGCGGACGCGGCGCAGCGCCTCGGGAGGCAGGTTGTCGATACGGCGTCCCGCGAGAAGGACTTTGCCCGCGCCGATCCGTCCAGGCGGGTCGATAAGCCCGATCACCGCCGCACCGGTGAGCGACTTGCCGGCGCCGGATTCGCCGACTACCCCCAGCACCTCCCCCGATGCAATCGTCAGGGATATGCCGTCAACTGCGACCAGCGTTCCGTGCCGCGTCGGGAACTCGACCCGCAGCCCCTCGACTGCGAGCAGGGGCACCGCGATCACGCTGGCAGCACCCACACGCTGATGCAGCGCCTACGTCCGACGTCGGCGCGCAGGACGCTTGTTACCCCAAACCGAACGGCCGGATTCGCCACGCTCATTGCAGCCGCGGATTGAGCGCGTCGCGCAGCCAGTCGCCGAGCAGATTGATCGCCAGCACCAGGATCACAAGCGCCGCGCCGGGAAAGATCGTGATCCACCACTCCCCGGAGAAGAGAAAATCGTTGCCCACCCGAATCAGCGTGCCGAGCGAGGGACGCGTCGGCGGCACGCCAATACCGAGAAACGACAGTGTCGCCTCGAGCACGATGGCGGTGGCGATGTTGATGGTAGCGAGCACCAGAACCGGGCCGAGAACGTTGGGCAGCAGATGCCGGAACACGATGGCCGCGGGCGTGACGCCGATCACCCGGGCCGCCTGCACGTACTCCTTGTTCTTCTCCACCATCGTCGACCCGCGCACCGTGCGCGCATACTGCGGCCAGTTGGAAACACCGATGGCGACGACCAGTACCAGGAGCGCGACTTCGCTGTGCGCTTCGCGCGGGAGCACCGCGCGCGCGATGCCGTCAATCAGGAGTGCGATGAGAATTGCCGGAAACGACAGCTGGACGTCGGCAGCGCGCATGATGACGGCATCGAGCCGGCCGCCCGCATAGCCGGCAACGAGTCCCAGGCTCACGCCGATTGCCACCGCGAGCGCCACAGCCGCCACGCCGACGAGGAGCGAGATCCGGGCGCCAAACATGATCGCGGAGAGCACATCGCGGCCCTGATCGTCGGTACCGAGCAGGTAGCCTGGCTTGGAGCCCGCCATCCCACGCGGTGGGGCCAACGCGTCGCTCAGGTTTAGCGTGGCGAGATCGAACGGATTGTGCGGCGCAATCCACGGCGCGAGCAGTGCTGCGGCGAGGCAGATAAAGAGTACCAGCGCCGAACCGACGGCGACTGGCGAATGGCGAAACGCGTACGCCAGGTCGCCCCCCCACCAGCGCGCGAATCGCCCCGGGAGCGCCGCCGTCGTCACGGTCCGGACCGCCGAGCGCGCGACCCCAGCCGCAGCGGTCTCACCGCACCACGACCCACTTCAGGAAATTGAAGTTGTCGGGCAGTTGCACCAAGTCGACGTTCTTTTTCATCGCCCACGCCAGCGCCTGCTGGTGCAATGGGATGTGACCGATATCGTCGGCGTGCATCTTATACAGTTCGTGAATCATCGCCTCGCGCTTCGGCTGATCGAGCTCGCTCGCGATCTGGCGGCCGAGCTCGTCGACACGCTTGTTGCTGTAGCTGCCGAGGTTGAACTGGCCTTGGCCGGCCGGGCCGGGCGACATGAGGATGGAGAAAATCTGGTTGTGCGCATCGTAGGAAGCCGGCGTCCATCCCAGCAGGTAGAACGACGTGTCGCGCGACAGGATCTTGGGAAAATACGTCACCTTGGTCTCGACCATCAGGTTGACCTTGACGTCGATCTTGGCCAGCATCGCCGCCACCGCCTGGCAGATCGCCGCGTCGTTCACGTAGCGATCGTTGGGGCAATTCATCCCTACCTCGAAACCGTTCGGATAGCCCGCCTCGGTCAAAAGCTTCTTCGCCGCCGCGGGATCGAACGCGAGCCGGGTGTTGAGATCCTTGGTAAAGCCGCGAATGCCCGGCGCAATCATGACGGCAGAGGGTGTTGCCGCGCCGCGCATGACGGTTTTCGCGATGGCGTTTTCGTCGATCGCCTGGTAGAACGCCTGCCGCACGCGCCGGTCCTTGAACGGATTCTTGCCCTTCACGTTTGAGTACAGGAGTTCGTCGCGCGATTGATCCATGCCGAGAAAGATGGTGCGCAACTCGGGCCCCTGCACGACCTTGAGCGCGGGGTCTGCCGCGAGCCTTTCGATGTCCTGAAGCGGTGCGGGCTCCATCATGTCGATGTCGCCGGAGATGAGTGCGGCGACGCGCGTCGCGGCGCTGCCGATGGGCGTGAACACCGCTTCGGTCACGTTGCTCTCGACCTTCGTCCAGTAGTTTGGGTTGACAACGAATACGGTTCGGACGCCCGGCTCGCGCGACTTGATCATGAACGGCCCGGTGCCGTTGGCCTTGAGGGTGGCCGCGTTCTCCTTGCCCTTGCGCACGTCCACCGGGGCCATCGCGTTGTTCTTCTCGCACCAGGACTTGCTCATCATGTACCAGACGGTGAGCGTATCGGGCAGGATCGGAAACGGTTCGGTGGTGATCATGTCGACGGTCAGATCGTCGATCTTCTTGATTTCCTTGATCGATCCAACGTACGTCTTCATGTCGGAGCCGTCGCTCTTGGCGCGTTCATAGCTGAAGATCACGTCGTCGGCGGTAAACGGCGTTCCGTCGTGGAACTTGACACCTTTGCGCAGCGTGAAGCGCCAGACCGTGGGCGCGGTCTGCTTCCAGGACGTCGCCAGGATCGGGACAAGCTCGAGCTGCTTGCCGCGACCGGCCAAGGGCTCGTAGACGCTGCCCATGAGGCTCAACTGCAGCGACTCGTTGAGCGCATAAGGATCCATTGAAATAGCGTCGCCCTGGTCGGCGAAGCGGAAGGTCGCGGCCTGCGTGCCCGGTACAGAAAATGTGCCGGCGACGATCGCGGCAGCTAAAAGGGCCTTCAAACGGGTCATGGTCGCAACGCTCCTCGGGTTGAATGCTCGAAATCAGCTGCGCACGGTCGCGGTTGCCAGCGCGGCGACCGCCTGCAGGCACGCCGCATGTGCCTGCTCGACCACCCTCGTCTTCCAGTCGTCGGCATCGACGTAGAAGGCGTCGCGCAGGCCGTGCTTGATGTCGGTTCGCTGCGCCGGGGGCGCCTCCGGATGCTGCTGCAACCAGTGTTCGGCGCGAAGATCCAGCAGCGTTTGCTCGAGCGAATACGTGCCGTACTCGAGGGTCAGGGGCGTCACCTCGGTGCGCGGACATTCGCCATAGGCGGCGGTGGCGACGAGTCCAGTGACCCGCGCCGCGCTCGCCGACCCTTCGAAGGCGGATGTGACCTCCGCACCCCACCACGCCCTGGCGCGGGCGATGCCGCCCGGGTCATCGTGACCCGACCAAATCTTCTCGCCGTGGCCGCGCGGTCCGAGGCCCGTGTGCAGATCGATCCAGCCCAGGCGCGCGCGAGCCGACGCCTGTCCACGCAGCACGGCGCGCAGACAGGCGTTGCTCCATGACGGCCGGCTGCCACCGTAGAACATGCCGTCGGCAAAGGCGTACTGGCCACCGGTGACTGCGGCCTGGAACGCCCGCACGCCGTGCTCTGCAATCCAGGCCGTGAGCTTCGCTTCGTTGTCCGGCGGTGGCGGCCAGGAGGCCGGCAGCAGGAGCGGGTGCACCGCTGCGTACGCATCGCTATTGGGCAGTGACCCGCCAAAATCGATGAAATTGCGATTGAGGTCGGCATTGTCCTCGTTGGCG
>Ga0302324_100026936_pt1 | contig 10968 bp, 9 predicted proteins | sample Palsa_T0_1_FD_201949 | JGI IMG/M metagenome (GOLD analysis project Ga0302324, IMG submission 201949) | Peat permafrost microbial communities from Stordalen Mire near Abisko, Sweden - Palsa_T0_1 | ecosystem: Environmental > Terrestrial > Soil > Palsa > Peat permafrost | place: Sweden: Abisko...
TTCCGCCCGTGCTGACCCTCGATCGCGATCCCTGTCCGACGTCGCCTCTTGGCGACGGCTTTATTCCTACAGGGCTGCGCGCTTAAGCTCTCCGTTCGACATATTCCCATCTCTCCCTCGGGTGTCGAAACAGGAAGCCACACGTGCAAACCAGCGCGTTCAGTCACGCACGCCTCATGCGCGTATCCACGGATCGCATCGAAAGCGCGTTGCACAGCGACAATGCCAACGAGCACTTCGTCGCGCATCGCATCCTTGCTACGCCCGCAAGCTGGAATTCTTGGGAGCTCGAGCATTCAGGCCTCATGCGTCACGTGGCCGACTATCCGGCTTTGCGTCACCAGGCAGCGGCGCTGCGGCGTACGGCGCTGCGCCTCATACACGGCAAGATGCTGTTCGAGTACTTGAAAAAGCACAATGTAAGGGGCCGCGCGCGAGCGCTGGTGCTGGCTCACTTCCATCCCACGCTGCTTTATGAACATGCCGTCATCGGCGAACACATCACCTATCTTCGCAAGGCCTGCAGTTATATATGCGCCAGTCATGTCGGCACGGATCTGGTGCAAGACAAGGCATTTCTCGACCCCATGCAGCACTACGAGGCTCTGTACGCCGAATATTTCGATCTGTATTGCTCAACGCTGTTTCCTGCGGAGCAGGCCGATACCGTTTCCCAGCGAGCCCTGCTGCCGCTGCTCAAGCATCAGCTCAACGAATGGCGCTGGGTGATCTTGAATCCCAAGGAATCGCTGCCGCATGTGCGCCGCGAAAGCGAGCTGCGCCGCGCACTCGGCGATACGCAGCGCATGGCGGCGCTCAAGAAGCCATGACCCCCCTGGCGGATCGCGGGCGCTAGCTTAGCTACTTGTCGATTTTCGCGGCGAACCTTTCCGCCTCACCGGACCGGCCCTCGGCCCGGTACATGTCGCGCAGCACCGCGTACGCCTTCTGCGTCTGATAGAAGCCCGCGCCGCGCGATGCCTCGAGGTCCGCCACGCCCCGCAGCAGCAACGGCCCCGCCTCATCGTAGCGATGCAGTCGAACCAGGCACATGCCCGTGACCGTATGATTGGCCGCCATGTGCCAATCATTGGCGGGTAGGGCGGCGGTTCGGACATCCAGCACATGCCGCAGGGCCGCGAGGCCGGCATCTTCATCGTGACTGTTGCAGGCGGCGACCGCGTAGTCGCTCCAGGCGCTCAACGAATATCGATGGGCGGGCCCCACGATCCTATCGAGCGTTTCAGCGGCATGCCGCAGAGTCGCTGCGGCCTCGGGAAAGCGCTCGAGGTCGATCAGGTTCTCGCCGAGTTGCACCTGCGCCACGATCGTGTCGGGATGCTCGGGACCGCGCACGCGGGCGCTTGCGGACATCAACTCGCGAAACAGCGGATCCGCCTCGGCGAACCGGTGCCGGCTCCGCCCGTGAATGATCTGCTCCGGCGCACCGGCAGCGCCTCGCCGCCGCGCCGATTTACCATTATCCCGTCAATTTTGCTATCTTCCGTTGCCGTCGGCCGTGGCGCGTCTCGAACAACCAAAGTGAATCCGCCGTTGCGTTTGATTCGAATAAGCTTCCAAGGCAACTAATGAGTCCGTCCATGCTTCAGCGCATTGCAAGCGGCGATTCCGCCGCCGTGCGTGAATGCATGGAGCAGTACGGCGCGCTGGTGTGGAGTATTGCGCGACGCCTGTCGCGAACACCTGCTGATGCCGAGGATGCAACACAGGAAATCTTTCTGGACATCTGGCGCAGTGCGGGCCGTTTCGATGCTTCGCAAGGCTCCGACAAGGTCTTCATCGCGATGATTGCGCGGCGCCGCTTGATCGACCGGCTGCGCAAAAAAAGCGCCGAACCGCCGATGGATCCCGTTGAAGCGCTGGAGACCGTGGCATGGGCGGATCCAGGCACGGCTTCTGAAACGTCTGTCGAGGCCGAGCAGGCGACGCGTGCGCTGGCTGAGCTGCGCCCCGAACAGCGCCAGGTTTTGGAGTTGGGGTTATTGCACGGCTTGAGTCAATCCGAGATCGCGACTCGCCTCAATATGCCTTTGGGAACGGTGAAATCGTTTATGCGCAGAGGCTTGATGAAAGTACGTGAGTATATGAATGTAGATGCCGAAGGCGTCTCCGCGAGGGTGTGATGTCTGACACGCGTCCGCAAGGTCAGCCCGACGAGGCCATGGTTGATTTGCTCGTCAAGCAAGTCACCGAGGGCCTGTCGCCGGCTGAGCAGCGTGCGCTCGATGTGATGGACAGCGCGGTCGCGAGCGAATACCTTCGGCAACTAGAGCACGCGGCCGCTGCGATCACCCTGGCCGCCGGCACCGATGGGGAGCCGCTGCCGCCCGCATTGGCGCAGCGTCTGGCGGCCCAAGCGCAGGCACATTTCGCCTCGGCCGCCGGCGACAAGGTGGTCGATCTCGGTGCGGTGCGAAGCGCCGCCTCGCCGCGCGAATCGACCCGTGCCGCGAACCGCGGCGGCGCCTACGGCTGGCTCGCCGCGGCCGCGTGTTTGGTGCTGGCAATATTCGGTTGGGTGCGATCGCCCCAGCCGGCCGGGCCGGTTGTGCAAGCGGTTACGCCCCCCGCGGTCATCGTGCCGCCGATCGAAAAATCCGTTGTGCCGCCGACGGCCGCCGAGGAGCGGGCGGCGCTGTTGGCGCAGGCCGATACTTTGAGAGTGACGTTGGGCGCAACCAAGGATCCAGCCGCAGCCGGCGTGACCGGCGATGTGGTGTGGGATCCGGCCACTCAGCGCGGCTTCTTGCACTTCTCAGGACTCGCTCGCAACGATCCGGCCGTGCACCAATATCAAATATGGATTTTCGATGGCGCGCGCGATAAGCGCTTTCCGGTGGACGGCGGCGTATTCGATGTTCCGGCGAATACAACCGATGTCGTTATCCCGATTCGCGCTGAACTCATGGTGCACAAGCCCGCGGCATTTGCCGTGACGGTCGAGAAGCCGGGCGGTGTCGTCGTGTCCGGCCGCGAGCACGTAGTCGCTCTGGGCGCGACCGGCTAGGCCCGGCCTGGCAGCGGCGGCCGCTGGCCCGGTCCCGCTCAAGTCAGCTCAGCGCAGCCTTGCGATCCTTGATGGACGGCGGCGTCCACTGATAGATCCACGTCTCCGTCAAGGGCCTGCCCTCGATGCGAAGATACATGCGCAAATCGATGGGGTCATTGCTGTCTTCCGGCGGTTTGAGGTCGAATAGTGCACGGTAGCCGTTGAATTCCGCGACATAGTGCGCAGTGACATGCTCGGTCGTGCCGCGCGAAGTGGTAATCACCGCTTCGACGTTGGCGTCCCTGGACAGAGCGCCAAGTTCTCCGCCGCCGAAGTCAACGGCAAAATGCCAGGAATAGTATTGACGCTTCTGACCCACGGTGCCGCCGATGCCGGTGCGAGTCGCAATGGTCTGCGCGAGAGCCGAAGCGAACGGCATGTGCGTGCCCCAGTACAGGCGATAGCTGTACAACAATTCCTGGCCGGCTTTGGTTTTGTCAGCCGGATTCCAAAAAGCGACGATGTTGTCATTGGTTTCATCGGCGGTGGGGATTTCCACCAGCTGCACGGCGCCCTTGCCCCAGCCGCCGCTGATTCCGGGCTTGGGTTCAACCCATAGGCTCGGGCGGCGGTCGTAATACACGCCGTCGTCTTGATAGTCATCGAAATTGCGATCCCGCTGCAGCAGACCGAAGCCGCGCGGGTTCTCGTCGGCGTAGGAATTGAAGTGCAGCTGCGCAGGATTGGTGAGCGGTCGCCAGATCCATTCGCCCGCGCCGGTCCACAGCGCCAGGCCGTCCGAGTCATGAATCTGCGGCCGCCAATCGTTCGCAACTCGACGATCGTTCTCGCCGTAGAAGAACATGCTGGTGAGCGGCGCTATACCCAAGCGTTCGATGGGTTTGCGCGGATACAGCGCGGAATCGATGTCCATGATCATGGTGCCGCCCGGCGAAATCTGAAAGCGCAGCGCGCCGGCGACGCTTGGCGAGTCCATGAGCGCATACATGGTCATGGTTCCCGAGCCCTTCGCCGGACGCTCGAACCAGAACGAGGTAAAGCGCGGAAATTCCTCCGGTCGAGGAAACGCGGTGTCCACGGCCAGGGCCCGGGCCGATAGTCCATACTGTCGCGTATCGCCTCCCACCGCGCGAAAGTAGGCCGCGCCCAGGAATGCGGCGACATCCGCTTTCCAGTCGGTCACGAACTGCACCCGGAAACCGGCAAAGCCGCTGTGATCGCGCATCAGATTCGGATCGATGCCGGCTTTGTCGAATTCGAACATGGCAGTGTCGTAGACGATCTCGCGCGCCTGCCCGTCGACCACCTCGAACAGGTGCACCGGTTCGGCAAAACTGCGGCCCACATGAAAGAATTGCAGGCGAAACGCCAATCCCGAACCCGCCCAGAGGGAATGATCCGTGCGAAACCGCAGCGATTGATATTGGTCATAGCTCAAGGCCGCCATGGCCGGCGGCAATGGTTCCTTGGAAGGCTGAAATGGGTTGCCGGCCAGGTAATGGGCTTGGCCCTTGAGCCAAGCGAAATCAAAAGTCTTTGCCGGCCCGCTCCCCGCGGCCGGGGCCGCGCGGGCAAGCTCGGAATACGCCAGCGGTGAGGCGGCGAGGACCACGGCGGCTTTCAGTATTTCGCGTCGACGAACCATGGGATGTGAGTTCCTAGATGGAGATGGTGGGCTGTGCAGCATCTGACAGCAGTGTGAGCTGGTTGAGCATTCGCGCATCGGCCGCAACTTCAACGCGCTCGATCGGCGTCAGCCATTGCAGCGCCTCTTCCAGCGACCGGGCGTCCGCGAGCTTTTGTATGGCCGTGAAGGCGTGCGCATCCGGTTGACCGCGCGGATCAGCCGGGCGCGGCAAGTTGCCGTTGACATGTATGAGGCGCGCCTCGCGGTGGCGCGCCAGGAATCGCAATCCATCCTCGGGTAATGCGCCGCAAGTGCGCACCAATTCCTCCCGCCGAGCAACCAACGCAGGCGTTTCAACTTCCTCCGGGGTTCGCAGCAGCGCGAGGCGCGACAAGCATAGCCCCAAGCCTTCGCTGCCGCTGAGCCGCGATAAGGGCACGGAAAGAAACAGGCCGAGCAGCGCCGGCGACACCCAGGCAAGCAGCGTCGGCGATAGAAAGTACACGATGACCGCGGTCACACAGCTCAAGAACATATGCCGCCGGTGGAATCGCCAGGCGTCGCCCCAAGTGGTTGTGCCGGAATCGCGGCGCTGCGGTTTCCAGCCGGAATCGCGCCCCATGAACACTTCAAAAACGTGCCGGCACTGGATCACCATGAGTATCGGCGCATACAAGGCAGAGAGAATCGCTTCCAGCAAAAAACTCGCGCAGATCCCGATGACCCCGCCGCCGCCGCGCCGGACTCGTCTCGAGAGCAGCGCGCGAATCAGGCCAACCATTTTGGGAATCAAGAGCACCAGCATGCTGAACCAGAACAGCGCCATCATCAGCGCGACATCGAATCGCGGCCAGGTGGGAAATAACTGAAAATCATGGCTGAAATATTCGGGGCGAATGAGTCGAGATTGCACCGCGAGAGCAAAGCCAATGGCGAGCATCAACAGCCACAGCGGAGAGGATAAGTAACTCATGATGCCCACGCCCAAATGCAGCCGGCTGACGAATCGCAAGCCCGCGGTGCCGATGATCTTCAGATGCTGGAGATTGCCCTGAGCCCAGCGGCGGTCGCGAACCGCGATGTCGATCAGAGAGGGCGGGGATTCTTCCCATGAACCGCCGCAGTCGGTGGCCATGCGCACCTTCCAGCCGGCGCGGCGCATCAAGGCTGCCTCGACGAAATCGTGCGACAGCACGAAGCCGCCGAAGGGTTTGCGGCCCTCGAGTTTGGGCAGGCCGCAGTTTTGCGCAAACGCGGCCACGCGAATAATCGCGTTGTGGCCCCAATAATTGCCGCTGTCGCCGCACCAGGCGGACAGCCCGCGCGTGATGACGGGTCCGTAAACGCAGGCGGCGAACTGCTGCAGGCGGCCGAAGAAGGTTCTCGCGCCGATCAGCTGCGGAGCAGTCTGCAATATCCCCAGCTTGGGGTCGGATTGCATGACTTGCACCAGCCGCTTCAAGGTCGGCGCATCGATCAAACTGTCGGCATCGAGCACGATCATGTGATCGTAGCGGCCGCCCCATCTCGTCACGAAGTCTTCGATATTGCCGGATTTTCGCGCGATGTTCTGCCAGCGGCGCCGGTACCAGACAGGCATGATCTGGAGCAGCGCCACCCGCAAACGCTCGACGCTCAAAGATTCGCGTATCCACGCATCCGCGTCCGTCGAGTCGGATAGAATCACGATCTCGAAGCCGCGATGGGCATCGATGCCATGAAGCGCCTCGGCCATCGCCTGAAGTCCCGCGGTGGTGCGGGTCGGATCCTCATTGTATGTGGGCATCACCAGCGCGGTGAGCGGCAGCTCGGCCGGAGGCTGATCGAGCGCATCCGAATCGCGCCGCTTCGAGGCGCCCGCCAGTACGGAACCTGCCGCAAACGCAATCCAGCCCAGCGACACTGCAAAGAAAAAAATCATCGTGCCCTGCAAAAAAGTCATGCTCGCGAAACGCACGACTTGCAGCATCTGATAAACGCCGTAAGTGGTTATCCCGACCGTCACCGCGATCAAGATGAAGCGGGCATACAGCACCGCACCGGAAATTCCCGCGCCCGCGAGCCGCCGCGGCTTGTAGCGCAAATCCTGCGCCGGCATGGCCAGCGGCGCTTCCGGCGGCATGCCGCCCGCGGGCTCATCGCCTTCGAATGCGCGGGCTGCGTTTAGCTGGCGGTCCATCGATACAGCCATGTTTCGGAGACGGGGATATCGCCGCGCATGACCCGCAGCCGCAGCTCGATCAGATCCGCATCGTTGGGATCGATTTCAAAGCTGGCTCGCAATCCATGCAGCTCGCTGTTGGACATCAAAGTGGCGTTGGAAACCTTGCCCGCAGAATTGCCAAGATCCAAGCGCAAGCCATCCAACTTCTCGCCGGCGCCGACGATGTCCAGCACGAACACGCGCCGTTTGCGGTCGATGCTGGCGCCCGAACGCGTTGCAACCACCTGCCCAAGCCCCTTGGGCAAAGCCGGTTCGTCATTCCATGTGATGCGATAAGCGAAGTGCGCTGGATGTCCCGGCGTCAAAACCTGCGCGGGCCGCCAAAATGCGACGATGTTGTCGTTGCTTTCACGCCCGGAAGGAATCTCGACCAGCTCAACGGCGCCGGCACCCCATTCATCTTTGGGCTGCACCCAAGCGCTGGGGCGGCGCTCATACTGCGCGTCGAAATCCTGAAAATCGCTTTGCGCACGCGATCGCTGCACCAGACCGAACCCCACCGGTGCCTGCGTGGTGAACGAGGACACCTGAAGCTTGAGCGGATTGGCGAGCTGACGGAATATTTGTTCGCCGCCCTTAGCGGCAATCTGTAGTCCGTCTGAATCGTGGACTTCCGGACGGTAGTCATCGAGGCGTCCGCGGTTGGTTTCATCGAAAAGAAACATCGAGGTCAGCGGTGCGATGCCGACGCCGCGCATTTCCAAACGCGGAAACAAAGTCAGCTCGACGTCCATGACAGTCTCGACGCCCGGCTGCACGGTAAATTTGTAGGCGCCGGTGGTCGAGTTGCTCTCCAAAAGTGCGTAGATCACGATGACGTTCGCGCGCTCACCGGGACGCTCGATCCAAAAATGAGTGAATGCCGGAAACTCCTCTCCCGCGGGCTCGCCGGTATCGATGGCTAGGCCTCGCGCCGACAGTCCGTACAGCAGATTTTTGGCCACGGCGCGGAAATAGCTCGCGCCCTGGAATACCAAAAACTCGTCCCAGATTTTTGGCGAATTGATGCGGCTGCGAATGCGAAAGCCCGACAATGGCAGCGACACCTTGCTCAATTGAGCGGACAGCGGAGCCGCCATCTGGAACATCGCCGGGGTCGCGATCAAATCCGTGGCTGTTCCTTCGGCCACCGTGGACACCGTCACCGCCGCCGGCATGTTGCGGTTCGCCCGCAGCAGTTCGAGGCGAAAGGGCAGTTTTTCAGCCCGCCAAATTCCGGCGTCCGGGTTGAAGTGGATACTTCGGTATTGCTCAGGGCTTAGCTTGTCGAACGCCTCGGGCAGACTGCTGCGCTGCGGATTATAGGGCGCCGAGGCGCGGCGCTTCGCATCCTCCAGCAGCGTGTCGAAGCTGAAGGGATACGCGCCAGGCGGTTTTGCGGGCGCCGGAGCCTTGGCGCCGTGAGCGGCAGCGGCGGCTGTGGCGAGTGCAAGCACCCAGAGTGATCTGACAATTGGAACCGTCAAGGCATAACCCCAAATGAGCCCGTAGGCGCTGCGCACTGATTATCCGGACTGGCCTTTCTGGCCGCATCGAGTATCCCAGCAATCCCCGCCCATAACTGTAGGCGGAATTCCCTTCTTGTCCGGCCTTGTCCGCGTCTAACCATGATGAAAGTGGCGTGCCCTGTCAACGGCCATCTGCGCCGGGCCCATTAAGGCCGCCTATGCGGCCGCCTGATATAGTTAGGAAGCCATGGTGGAAGCCGCTAAAGCAGGCCAGGAACCTCAAAGCGCCGGGTCCGTGCTCATGGTGCGGCCGGCGAGATTCGGCTCAAATCCTCAGACAGCCGCTAGCAACGCCTTCCAGCAAGCCTCGGGGACCGGTTCTGACATTGATCAGCACGCAGCGGTTTTGCCCGAATTCGATGCGCTGGCAGCTGCCCTGGACCGCGCCGGAGTGGAAGTGCTGATCGCGGCCGATACCGTAGATCCTGTCAAGCCGGATGCGATATTCCCCAATAATTGGGTGAGCTTTCATCGCGACGGCACAGTCGCGTTCTACCCCATGCTGGCGCCGAACCGGCGCGGCGAGCGTCGCGACGAGATCATCGGGCAAATCGTGCTCGAGGGCGCATTTCGCGTTTCACGCACCGTTGACTTTAGTCATCGAGAGGCTGAGGGAAAGTATCTCGAGGGCACCGGCAGCGTGGTGCTGGATCGGACGCACCGCGTGGCCTACGCCTGTTGTTCGCCGCGAACCGATCTTGACGTGCTCGGTGATTTCGCACAGCAGCTTGACTACGAGCTCGTGAGCTTCGACGCCGTGGACGCCAGGGGGCTTGCGATCTATCACACCAATGTGCTGATGGCGATCGGCGCCCGCTTCGCCGTGGTCTGCACCGCGGCGATAGCCAATCCGCAGCACCGCACCGCCGTGCTCTCGAACCTGCGCGCCACGGGTCACGACATCGTCGAGATCTCGCTGCCGCAGATGGCCGAATTTGCGGGAAATGTGTTGGAATTGGCGCCATCGAAGGGAAACCTCATTGCCCTGTCGGCGCGCGCCTTGCGCAGCCTCGAACCGCCGCAGCGACGCGTGCTCGAGTCTCATGCGAACCTTGTTCCCGTTCCAATTCCAAACGTCGAACGCTTCGGCGGCGGCGGCGTGCGCTGCATGCTGGCGGAAATTCACCTGCCCAAACGCTCATGATCGGCGCGATTTCGGCGGCGATGCCTCTGATGTCATAATTCGTCGATGTTGGAACTAGGCGTCAAACTTCTCACGGCTTACCTGCTCGGCACTGCGATAGGCAGCTTGATATTGGGACTGTTTCGCGGCGTCGATATCCGCAGCATGGGAAGCGGCAATGCGGGAGCGACCAACGCCTTGCGCACGCAGGGGAAGCTTTTTGGATTTCTGGTGCTGCTGATCGATATTGCAAAGGGAATGGCGGCGGTCTGGTGGCTGCCGGCGGCGGCTCTGCCGGGTATCGGGATCGATCCTGAAGTGCCGCGCGAGTGGCTCGCGGTGGCCTGCGGATTCGCGGTCATCGTCGGGCACGTCTATCCAGTATGGTTTGATTTTCGCGGCGGCAAGGGGGCGGCGACCGCGGTGGGAGTCGTTGCGGCCTTGGAACTGCGCTTGCTGCTGCCGCTGCTGGTCAGTTGGGTCATCGTGCTGCTGCTCTCGGGTTACGTCGGCCTGGCAACGATGCTGTCGACCGTCGCACTCTTGATCGCCGTGTGCATTCTCGAGCCGAACAACCTCCCGCATGTGATTTTTTGCGCCGCGGCCGCTACGTTCGTGATCTATACGCATCGAGGCAACATCGTGCGCATGCGCGCAGGAAAGGAAAACCGGGTTCGACGACTATGGCTGTTTCGATCCCGCGCGGCATAGAGCATCCTCAGCTGCTCGTGCTGCTGGCGGATGGCGAACTGCGCTCCGGCGAATGGTTGGCCGCGGAGCTGCACCAGACGCGGGCGGCTGTTTGGAAGGGTGTGGAGCGGTTGCGCGCATTGGGCATCGAGGTTCAAGCCGTCGCGCGACGCGGCTACCGATTGGCGAATCCGGTGGAATTGCTGGATGCGGACCGAATCCTCGGCGAACTCGCCGGGGAGCGGAAATCTCACCTGCGCAGACTCGAGCTGATGTTCGAAGTAGATTCAACCAACACCCGGTTGCTGGGCGCTGAGCCGCCGCCGCCGGGCAGTGCGGATGTGTGTATCGCTGAGCTGCAGCACGCCGGCCGTGGCCGCCTCGGGCGCCGCTGGATTGCGCCCTTTGGCGCCACTGTCGCGATCTCCCTGGGCTGGACCTGTAGTGACGTGGCGCGCACGCTCCCGGCCTTAAGCTTGGGCGTCGGCGTCGCGGTGTCGCGCGCGCTGGCGCGCGCGGGCGCCGAAGGGATTACCCTCAAATGGCCGAACGATATCTGGTATCTCGACCGCAAGTTGGGCGGTGTGCTGATTGAGCTGCGCGCCGAGGCGGGCGGCCCGGCACATGTGGTCCTGGGCGTCGGCATCAATGTTTCTCTGCCCGCATCCGCCCGCCAAGAGATTGAGGCAATCTCACCGGGCGGGGCGGTCTCACCGGGCGGGGCCGTCGAGGCGAATGGGCAGCCCGTGGCAGCCGTTGCGGACG
>Ga0302324_100026938_pt1 | contig 10968 bp, 5 predicted proteins | sample Palsa_T0_1_FD_201949 | JGI IMG/M metagenome (GOLD analysis project Ga0302324, IMG submission 201949) | Peat permafrost microbial communities from Stordalen Mire near Abisko, Sweden - Palsa_T0_1 | ecosystem: Environmental > Terrestrial > Soil > Palsa > Peat permafrost | place: Sweden: Abisko...
CCGGCCAGTTGCAGGATTCAGGCAAAGACGCGATCCACACTATGCAACGGGTCGTTAAGGAGCTTCACCAATTCGTGCATGCCGCCATGCTTCCGCAGCAGCCGGCCGCCGGGCTACCCCCCGGTTACCGCACGCCACGTGTACAGCGAGCGCTGCATTTGTTGGCGGAGTCGCTGCAGGAGACGTACCGGTTGGCTGAACAGATCAAGCCGCCGCAACTTCCGTAGTCTTTGGTCGGCGAAGAACGATGATCGCGGAGGCGAGGAGAGTCACCCATGGCAACAGAGAGAGAATATCAAAGCTTGTATGACCGTATCGCGGCACTGCGAGAGCAGGTAGCGAGCCGGCTGTCGTCCGACTTGATCTCGAACCCGCAACTCGCGGACGCGATCACCAAACAGATTGATGACATGCTGGCCTCCGCGGTCACCGCGGATTCCGAGATTCCAGCGCCGCCAGACAAGGGTCTCGCCCAGCTGGCAGGCGTTGGCCCCGATGCCGCGAAGGATTTCGGTGTCACGCGGATTCCAGCGGGTGTCGAGCCCTATGACGAGACCATTACCGCGGAACGAATCATGGCGGTCGGAGACATGTACTATCTCTGGCAGCATGAGAAGATCGGTGTCTTTCGCGTGGTCAAGAAGATGCAGGAACTCTTCAAGGCTGGCACAGTGCGACTCTCTGGCGGCCCTGGCGCCTTCGCGCTCTATCAGTTTGACCGCCGCGACGTGTTGCGCTACACCCAGGGCGACCGGCTGTCGGCTTACAAGCGCATCTTCGGATACGGTGGTGCGCCGGTGCCCACGGGCTCTCGCGCCAACAGCGACTTCCACAAACTGTTCTCGCACTTCGTTCACCAGGTCACGTTGTTCTGGCGCGACAAGCGCATTTCAGATGTGATTCGCGAACGTGCCTACGACCCAAGCTTCGGTTCGATTGCCATCGTGCGCCGCGCCGGCCTTGATCTGCGCAACAACCTCAAGTGGTTGTCGTTCGGTCACCTGAACGTGTTGCGCGTTGAAGTGATGCAACTGCTCGAGGAGGCGTTCAAGATCCTCGACTCCGATGACGTGAAGCGCTTGTTTGGCGCAGACAATGCGTGGGATGTGGTGGAAGAAGTCTTGATCCGCTACTTCAACGAGCGCCTCGTAACCTCGCCCCGCCAGCGCATGGGAGTTACCGGACGCGAAGTGCTCCGCTGGTTGGCTCAGCCGCATATCCTGCAGACCACGCGATCGCAGTTTGAAACACTATTGCTTGAGATCGCCGAGCAATCCGAAGAATGGCTCACCAGCGCGCAGGCGATGGGTCTTAGCAAGCGGACAGGATCGCATCGCGTGTTGCCCTGGGATCAAACTCAACCGACGCCCATAAGGGCAAACGGCCGGCAGCAGGCGGGAGTTTCCCCGCAACGAAAGCCGGCTCGTGAGTTCGAGTACGAAGTTTGACCCCTGGGGTCGCTCCGTCTCAGCGCGAACCGACAGGCCCGCGCTGAGACGGTAGCGAATCGACTCTCGTGATGTTCGAGCCGCATTCGGAAGGGATCGGCCTGGGCCGGAGACGCAGTGAATACGATGGGGTGAGCCGTGGATCCGTCTCGCGCTCTCAGCTACGCTCATGCCGGCCGCAAAAGGTTTGTCTCAGAGCTGACGGAATTCCTTCGTTTCCCTAGTGTGAGCTCACAATCGTCGCGGGGCGGCGACGTAGCAAACTGCGCCGCATGGCTGGCACGGCATCTGCAATCTATTGGTCTCGATCGCGTCCGCGTCATTCCTACACCGGGCAATCCCATTGTGTATGCCTCGTGGCGCCGCGCTCCCAACCGGCCAACGCTGATCGTCTACGGTCACTATGACGTGCTGCCTGGAGAACCCATCAGCGCATGGCAAACTCCTCCATTCACGCCGACGCTCAAAGAAAATATCCTCTATGCCCGCGGCGCCGCTGACGACAAGGGCCAGCTGTTTTGCCACATCAAGGCCATTGAATGCTACCTGAAGACCAACCGCGCTTTGCCCGTGAATGTGATCTGCATCTTCGAAGGCGAAGAAGAAATCGGTAGTCCCAATCTGGCCCCGTTTGTCGAACGCAATCGCCGCGCTTTGAGGGCATCAGCTGCGGTTATTTCAGACACACGCATGATCTCGGCCACGCAACCCGCCATCAGTTATGCCCAGCGCGGTGGACTGCGCGCTGAGGTCGAGGTCTTCGGTCCACCACAGGAATTGCACTCCGGCGCATTCGGTGGCGCGGTGCATAATCCCGCAATGGCGCTCTGCTCGATCGTCGCAGGGCTGCATGACCGCCAGGGCCGCGTTGCCATTCCGGGGTTTTATGGCCAGGTACGCGAGTGGAGCGAAAAAGAGCGTCGCTATATGGGTCGCTTCGGCCCCACCGACGAGGAAATTCTGCGTGCCGGTAAGGTCGAGCAGGGCTGGGGAGAAAACGGCTACAGTCTGTACGAACTCACGACCATCCGGCCCGACGTTTGCGTCAATGGCATTATCGGCGGCCACACGGGCCAGGGTGCAAAGGGGATTATCCCTGCACGTGCCTTGGCTAAAATCAGTTTCCGATTAGTCCCCGATCAGCATCCGGAGAAAATCGCGCAGCTCTTTCGCAGCCACATCGCGCGCGTTACTCCGCCAACCGTGCGCTCTATCGTGCGAACCATGTCCCCCATCCATCCCGCACTCATCAATCGTGCCCATCCAGCGGTCCAAGCCGCATCGCGGGCCTACGAGCGCGCGTTTGGAGTGCCCGCGGTGTTTATCCGCTCTGGCGGTTCCATTCCAGTGGTTCACACATTTCAAAACATCCTCGGCATCCCCGCGGTTCTCATGGGCTTCGGTCTTCCTGACGACCATATTCATGGACCCAACGAGAGGTTTCATCTGTCCATCTTCTCGAAAGCGATTGAGACGTGCATCTGGTATCTGGCGCTGGCATCTCGGTTCGACGCTGCGCCACGCAAGGCGCAACGAGAGATGCAGAGCGCATGATTATCGATTGCCATTGCCACGCGGGAAAAGGCGATCGGATGACCGCGCCTTGGAATACTGAAGCGAATATCGAGCCCTATCTCCGTCGCGCACGCGCCGCGGGCATTGCCAAGACAGTAGTCTTGGCCGCATTCAACAGTGACTACGCCAAAGCTAACGCAGATGTTGCCCGCATCGTCGCCCGCCACCCAGGCCGGCTGATTGGTTTTGCCTTTGTTCACGCTGTTCGCGACGCTGGGCATATCTTCAGCATGGTAAAGCGAGCCGTTCGCCAGTGGAACTTTCGCGGCATCAAAGTTCACGGCCATGAGGCCATGCCCACCCGCGAGGTTTGCGAGACTGCACGTGCCTTTCGCCTGCCAATTCTTTTCGACGCAGCAAGCCGTCCTGAAATCGTCGACATGATCGCGCCGCAGTATCCTGACGTCAACTTCATCGTCGCTCATCTGGGCAGCTATACGGATGATTGGCGTGCCCACCAGCAGGTGGCCTATCAAGTCGCCCGCTACCCCAATGTCTATGCAGACACCTCGGCGGTTCGGCGATTCGATTACATTGTTGAAGCCATCAAACGCGCAGGCCCACGCAAAATCCTATTCGGCTCCGACGGCCCATGGATTCATCCCGGTGTCGAACTTCACAAGATTCGCCTGCTTGGTCTGCCGAAGGATAAAGAAGCGCTCGTACTCGGGGGAAATGCAATGCGTCTGATGAGCCAAGCGCGCGTCGGCGAAGCTGCAGCCCGAGTTACAAATCGCGCGGACCAATACGGCAGCTCCGAGCCGGAACATTTTGATGATTCAACGCGGGAAGCGATCGCCCACGGGACATCTACTCAACCACACAATAACGATCAATACCCTCTTTAGCAGAGGATGCCGAACGAGTTATACCCAGACTCCGCGCAAGCTGCATCACCTTGTGCTCGCGGGCCCGCGATGGTCCGAGCCCAGCACACCGATCTCCAGCAACTGCGCGACCATGGCCGCCCGAGACCCTACGCCCAGCTTTGCGAAAATTCGGCGCAAGTGGGTGCAAACGGTCCAAGAACTTATGTTGAGCACGTCTGCGATGATTTTGTTGGGATGTCCCTTGGCGACCATTCTTACGATCTCCTGCTCTCGCGGGCTGAGGCGAATACGAGTGGAGCTGGGCTTAGGCATTCGCATCAGCAGATAGCGAGAGCCGTCGATCTCCGCATCGACAAGAACCTCCTCGGAGGGGTTGTCGTGTCCATCCTTGGACGTCTCTGCCGCACTGACTCTTTCGATGAGCTCCGCAAGCGAGCGCACGACTTCGTAAGCGGCCGCGTGGGCGGACTCGGCCGGGAAGTCTATCTCGACCAACGCTGGGCTGTTGCGCATCGCGATCTCTCCAATTGCAAAGCGGGAGGTTTCCCCGCCGCGATGCATAGCGCTGTTGACCCGATACATTTACCTGGAAAAACAAGAGGATCCGCAGCATCTTCTCGAACTGAGTTGAAGTGTTCGCATTGGTTCGATGGAATTCTGCGGACGGAGGAAACATATAACTTTGAACGAAGCGGCAACAGTCGCCTTTTCATGTGTAGCCCATACTTGCTACCTGGCATCGTGTGACTGTGACTTACGGACAATTGCGTCTGACTAACTGAAGGGAAGTTACGCTGGACGGCAGCGTCAAGAACACTCGACTGACCAGCGTCGACGCATAAAGAGTTACATGCCGGCAGGCCAGGGTCCAGTGAGTTGGAGGGGCGCGAGTTATAACTCGATGCAGTCGGTATCGCATCGGTGAGCGAAATGAAATTCATCGCGCCATGACCTCCGGGGGAAGGTTAGTCTTGGGGGAGAGCGATGGGAAACTTCGGGTTACATTGTTATGAAACGAAGGGCATCCAGTCTTTCCTTTTCTGGATGTTGAAGCCAGATTCCAGTTGAACGCCGAATAGCCCAAGCCAGCTCGTATCGAGTTGAAACGCAACAGTCACGTCTCAAGGTGTCGATTTCCAGTGACGGTGCATTAAAAAACAAACACGGCATTTGCGATGAATCGGGACCCAGATCATGCACTCTGGCGAGAGATGGATACACATGGACTGAAAGTGAATTGCTAAGTCCGAAATCGATCGCAGTGCATTGCAGTTTAGCGAATTATCCCGAGTCTTCGATGGTCTGTCAAGGGGATTTCCCTCTCTGCCAAACAATACTCTGAAGTAACCAGAAGGATAATTCTTTCGATATTAGTGACCTGATAATTTGGGAATAAATCTCATGCTGGGATAGGCAGCAGTCGGCCGATTCTCGATCTTTTGTCTCAACAAACTGTAAGTCGAGCGCGAGGGAAGCGGGTAACAAGGGCCCAAGAAACTCTCCGACTGCCCGGCGACCCTGGTGGGCAGTAAATCGTTCTCTGGCGATCCGACCCCTCCCTTATAGAAGCACGGACAACCATCAAGACCGCGGATAAGCTGCCAGGAGTACTAGAGTCTGCACGAATCACTATCAAGCGCCCTGCCTTGCACGACGCGCTTCGACTACGGAGCGGTGTACGCGGTGTAGGTGTAGTCTCTGGACACCTTGGTGCCGTTGAAGTTTGTGGTGAGTCGCGCGTAGATGGTCTCGCCGTTGTTGGGCAGGCCGGTAAATTCCCAGGACGTGGCTGTTCTCCATCCGGTGTTGGCAAGGTTGCTGGAGCCGACGCCGGTCGACCCCAGCATGAGTTCGTATTGCGTGGCCTGGGTTGCGGAGGTCCATGTGAACGTGACGTTGGTGCCTGCAAGCGTGCTGCTGGGAGCAGGCGTGGTCAGCGTTGCCGCTGACAGCGTGACCGCGGTGTAGGTGTAGTCAAAGTGTACGAACGACCCATTGAAGTCTGTATACAGGCGCGCGTAGATCTTCTCGCCGTTCACCGGCAACGCGCCCGATGTAACCGATGTGGTCGTTATCAATCCGGAGCTCCACAGGTTGTCTGAGCCCACACCGGTGCTACCGAGGAAGAGTTCGTAGCCTGTCGCATTAGTTTCGGCCTTCCACGAGAAAGTGGGCGTGGACGAAGTGAGCTTGCTGCCGGGTGCAGGCGCAGTGAGCGATGCCTGCGTCGCAGCGGTGTAGGTGAAATCCGCATGTCGCTGATAGGTTCCGTAGATGGTAGTCATGCGTGCGTAGATGGTTTCGCCGTTCACCGGCAATCCGCCAAACGTGACGGATGTGCCCGTGGTCGCGCCCGAGCTCCACAAGTTGTTGGAGCCGACACCGGTGGTTCCCAGCACCATCACATAGCCGGTCGCGCCGGTCGAAGAGTTCCAGGTGAACGTCGCTGTAGTGCCGGGTAGCACACTGTTGGGCTTTGGAGCGGTGAACGCCGCCAGCGTCGTTGCCGTGTAAGTGTAGTCGCGATAGACAAGGCTCCCGTTGAAGTTGGTGGTCAGCCTCACATAGACTTTTTCACCGTTGGTAGGAATATTGGTAATCAGCCAGGACGTGGCCGTTCTCCAACCGGTGTTAGCCAGATCGCTCGAGCCTGCGCCTGTCGAGCCCATGATCAGTTCGTAGTCCGTAGCTCCTGTGATGGCCGTCCACGTAAATGTAAGGTTGGGTCCCTTCAGCGTACTGCTCGCCGCAGGAGACGTGATTGCCGATCCAGCGAGTGTGGCAGCGGTGTACGTGTAGTCGGTATGCACCAACGTTCCGTTGAAGTCGGTCGACAAGCGCGCATAGATCGTCTCGCCGTTTACCGGCAGCGCGCCGGATGTGGCGGAAGTAGCTGTGGTGATTCCAGAGCTCCACACATTGCTCGAGCCAACGCCCGTGCTGCCCAACGAAAGCTCATAGCCGGTGGCGCCCGTGATCGCTGTCCACGCAAATGTCGCGGTGGCCGCGGTCAGCGTGCTGCTCGGAGTGGGCGTTTTCAGCACCGATTGCGAAACCGCGGTGTACGTATAGTTGTTGCGGACCCAGGTCGAACCAAATTCCGTTGACAGCTGCACGTAAATTGTTTCGCCGTTGCTGGGCAGGCTTCCAAACGTGGCCGAAGTCGCCGTGATAACGCCGGAACTGCCCAAATTGTTTGAGCCGACGCCAGTAGTGCCAACCACCACGCTGTACGCCGTCGCGCCCGACACCGCCGACCAGCTGAATGTCGCGCTCAAGCCGGTGAATGTACTGCCTGGCTTGGGCGACGTTAGCACAGCAGCAGTCTCAGTTGTAATGGTGTAGGTAGCGCTCGCGACCGCGCTGTTGGAGTAGCCGCTGGCAACGGCGATGGCTTCAATCGTCTCCGTTGACGACACAGTAATTGCACCGGTGTACTTGGTGGATGAAGTAGTCGGAGTCGTCCCGTTAGTCGTGTAGTAGATCGTCGCGCCAGTTGTCCCATCCGAAATCGTCACGCTTTGTGTCGAAGTAAACGTGCCGCCGGATGGCGAAAGGGTAGGCGTGGCCACGCTGGTTTGCGCCTGGATGGTGTAGCTAGCCGACGCCACAGCGCTATTCGTGTAGCCACTAGCCACGGCGATGGCTTTGATAGTCTCCGTCGCCGACACACTAATTGCGGCCGTGTACTTGGTGGATGAAGTGGTCGGAGTCGTCCCGTTGGTCGTGTAGTAGATGGTCGCGCCAGTTGTTGAGTCGGCGATCGTTACGCTTCGCGTCGAGCTGTAGGTACCAGCGGCAGGTGAAAAAGTGGGTGTGTCCACCACCGGCTCTGAAGTTTCCGTCACAGTCACCGTCACTATGCTGGAAGTGGACGCGGGATACGTTCCGCTTCCAGCAAACGTTGCAGTGACTGAATTAGCGCCAGACTGAAGAGCTGATCCAGAGACCGATAGCTTGCAGGTTCCAGAGCTCAATGTGCAATTACCCAGCGCAGTCGTTCCCGCTTTGAAAGTAGCAGTGCCGGTGATTGCGGGCGGCGTGTCGACATACCCAGTTGGAGCTTTACCTGTCACCGTCGCGGTTAACTCTGTGGACTGGCTGGAGGTGAGCGAAGTAGGCGATGCCGAGAGCGCCGTAGTGCTGCCGAACGCCGAATTCCACTTGGTGATCAAGTTGTTTACGTTGACCGAGCCGAGTCCCGTGGCCGAGTCAAAACCGACGGTCGAGGGATAAGCCACGCCCAGCGAAGTGGCGCCGTCCAGCGACAACAGGCCGTAGGCTGCGCCGCTGTTGACGTAGCAATCGGTTGTTCCCGCCGCGCAAGGAACATCGTTGTTGCTGGTCGTGACATCGTTGAAGATGCAAGCGGCGGCCGGCAGGCCCATGGTTACCCCGGTATTCGAAGTCTGCCCGTTGGAGTAGCATGCCGTCTTCGTTGCCGACGCGGTGTATTGCGCCTTGGCTAGCGCATAGAGCGCCGGATTGAGCAACCCCTGGCGAGAGCCGGTGTAGGTGACGAGCAAGCCGGTTACGCCCGCCAAATACGGGGACACAAACGACGTTCCGCCCGCTGCCGCGAAGCAACCGCTGGTGGATTGCGAATCGCAATAGATCAAGGAGTGTCCCCAGATGCCATCGGAGGCAAATCCAGAAAGATCGGGCGAGGAGCGATAAGCGTTGGAGTAACCGGATATCCCGGTCTGCCACGATGGAACTGCAAAGTGAGTGCTGATGCCGCCGCCCCCTCCAACCACATGAGCATCGTTATTGCCCCCCTCCGCGGCGCAGTAGTCCGGCAGCGTAGCTTCACCTTCAAAGACTGCGCCAATGCTTGACGCGCAGCCTCCATTCCACGTCGTCTCCGGAATGTAACCTAGAGCGCTTCCTTCGTATTTGGTGTTCGTGGCGCTCCAGTAAGTGGATTCCGCCACGCCTCCCTGGTGCGCATCGTAAAAGTCTGAAAAGTCTAAGCCACCTGCAACCGTCACCAGATTGCTTGAATATCCGCTCACATTAATGCCGCTCGTCGCCGTTCCGGTAGTGTTCTGGTCCTTGTCATCGGAGCCGGAGTCGCCCGCGCAGACAAAGATCGTCTGCCCCTGGGTCGCGGCCTGTTCCTCCACTGTTTCCGTAAAATTGTAGAGGGCGTCCGACGACACCATATTGAGCTCGCTGTCGCTGTAGCTCATGCTCATCACGTCGGAAAGGTTATTGTCCACCAACGCCTCCATCGACGAGAGGATTCCGAGGTCCGGGTCACTGTCGCAGGACATGTAGATCTCGTTCGCGGAAGGCGCGGTCGCGTTGATCCACTCCGCATCGAGCGATGCTTCCGTGACCGAGTCGGCGTTGACGATCCCGGGATCGTTGCAGGTCACCGAACCATAGCCGTGATAGACATGCATATTCAACGTGCCGGCTACGCCAGACGCATTGCGAAAAGTAACCACATCTCCGCCGGTGGTGACGCCCGTAGTGGCATCGACCGTGCCGTAATTCATGTCGGTTTCTTCGATGACCGCCACGGTCGCCGTCGCAGCCAGATCGCCTCCGCTGAAAATAGGGTTAATGTTGTAAATCGTGTATAGGTCCTGCGGACTCACGTCGTATTCGTTGTTTGCGGCGCTTACGGTGTATGCCGGCGAAGGTCCATCCGCTGCGGCTGGGTTCACCATGCTCCAACGATGAGTGGCCTCGTTGTAAGTCACCGGCCTAGGCGTGGTGTGGGCGGCATGGGGGGGTATCTTGACAAGTCCCAGGATGCCCGCGACCACCGGCGCCAGCGCCGCTGGAATCTGGGGATCCTGCGCGTTGGCGGCATACTTGCCCCCGGCAATGTTGTAGTAGTGCAACTCCGTGCGGAAGGTCTGCCGGATCTGGCTCGCGGTTGCGGCAAAGTCGATGACGCTCAAGTTGTTCATCACTCTGCGTACCCTGAAGCCTTGCGATTCGAGCCAGATCGAAAGCTTCGAAATATCTTCAGGCGATGCGCCGAATCGAACGCCGAAGTCTTGTGGAGTCAGCCACTTGTGGTACTCGGGTGCGCCAGGCTCCTGCTGCCGCGCGAGCAGATTGTCCAGGTCGGCCTGCTGCGCGGTGCTGCGCCGCAAAAGCAGATAGAGGTGGACTGGCTTCTCGTCCTCTACCGGGCCGAGGTCTTCGGCCGCGGCAAGGTCTTGGCGCACGTTGCCATGCAGCGTGACGAGCTCATGTTCATCGATTGGACTCATCAGGCGCGAAGGCGTGACGGACCCCGCTTCACCCTTCTGAGCGCCCAGCCGAGCAGCCGCCGGCAACAGCAGGCCGAACACAACTACCCAAGCCAGTGAAAAACGCGCGTGTCGGGAAGAAAGCTTGCTGAGAACGCAGGCAACGAATGGCAGCATAGGAACCTCGCAGATTGACGCTTGGGTCATGAATTCAATAGAACATGTTGATAAGTTAGAACTGTTTCGTCCGAAGCCGGGCCGCTGCCGCTAGATGGGACGCCACCGCCCGCATCGAACTACCGTCGGTCGCAAACACCGCTCCCGCTGCTCCATATTCATTATGTTCGACCGGCAGGACTTCACCAAATGCCTCGTCAGGCCAGATCGGGCCATCTAGTGCCATCCTCCAGATACCTGCGCAACATTGTGCCGGATCGATGAGAGCGATGAAGGGGAGCACGCAAACCAGCCGGGGATGGCGAGGTTACCGGAACCTTTGAGCACGTAAGAGTCACGCCTCGCGTGCCCCCTGCTTTCGTGCGCAGATTTTCCCTGAAGACAGGGTTAGCTGCGCCGCTTGTGCGGCGCCCTCTGCTCAACTCCACTGCAGCGTGACGATTGAGTTCCCCGGCAGGCTCAACTGCACGGCCTTCCCTTCAAACGTGCATGCGATCTCCTGCGCCTCTCCCCGATTGGTGAGCACAAGCACGTAGTCACCGTCAGGATTGGCAAAGGCGACGTGTTCTATTCCGTTGAGAGTGGTCCTGGTAGCGATGACTTGGGCATTGCGGCGCACCACCTTCGAGTAGTGAGCAAATGCCCAATATTGCCCGCTGCGCGTAACCTGCTTCGTCTTGGAGTCGAGTGTGACGATCCCGCCACAATTGAAGGGACCAATATTTG
>Ga0302324_100026939_pt1 | contig 10968 bp, 9 predicted proteins | sample Palsa_T0_1_FD_201949 | JGI IMG/M metagenome (GOLD analysis project Ga0302324, IMG submission 201949) | Peat permafrost microbial communities from Stordalen Mire near Abisko, Sweden - Palsa_T0_1 | ecosystem: Environmental > Terrestrial > Soil > Palsa > Peat permafrost | place: Sweden: Abisko...
CACGCCGGCCACGCCCGGCACGCCGGGCACGCTGAGCACGGCCGGCGGGGAGGTTCCGGGCCCCGGTGACGCTGTTGCTGCAAACGACGGGGACGTTCCTTCGAACGGAGGGCGCCCCGCCGCCGGCCCCCACCCCGCCGCCGGCCCCCACCCCGCCGACGCGCCCCACCCCGCCGACGGACCTAAGCCCGGCAAGGACGGCACCGGCGGGAGCGGGTAATCAGGTGCTTGCCGCAACGCATTTATCCAGCCACAATTTCTCTGACGGCGATGCCGTCATGGTGGGTGCCGTAATAGTTCTCATTGCCTTGTCCGCCCTTTTTGCCCTCTCAGAGACGGCCATGACACGGATGTCGAGGGTGAAGGCCGTCTCCATGGTCGAAGAGCACAAGCGGGGCGCCGCGTCGTTGCTGAAGCTGGTGGAGCACCCGGAAAGCAACATCCCGGTCATTCTTTTTACCCTCGAAATATGCACGCTGGTGGCCGCCACCCTCGTCGGCGTCGTCGCCGACCAGGTTGTGGGACCGCTGGGGGTCCTAATAGCGACCGTGTTCGAGGTGATCGTCATATTCGTCTTCGCGGAGCTGGCGCCCAAGATCTATGCGGTCCAGCACTCCGAACGGGTCGCCCTTTCCATGGCCCCCTTTCTTTTGGCGGTTGTCCATTTCCCGCCGTTGCGGTGGGCTACCTGGGGGCTCATAAAGGTTGCGAACTTTTTCCTCCCGGGCAAGGGGCTGAAGAGAGGCCCCTACGTCACAGAAGAAGAGCTCCTCGCCATGGCGGACACGGCCGCCGACGAGGAGGTTATCGAACGCGAAGAACGCAAGTTGATCCACTCGATCATCGACTTCGGGGACACGGTAGCGCGGGAGGTAATGGTGCCGAGACCAGACATGGTCACCGTCAGTGCGGACGCAACGCTCGGGCATGCCGCAGATATTGCGTCATCGGCGGGTTTTAGCCGCGTACCGGTTTACGGCAATGGCATTGACGACATTGTCGGTGTGGTCTACGTGAAGGACATGATGCGGGCCGAGCGCGACGGCAAGGCGGCCGAACCCGTCACGATCTTCATGCGCCAGGCTCAATTCCTCCCCGAAAGCAAACGGGTGGCAGAGGTGATGCGGGAAATGCAGGCCGGCAAGCAGCACCTAGCGATCGTTGTGGACGAGTACGGCGGGACCGCAGGCTTGATCACTCTCGAGGATGTCCTCGAAGAGCTCGTCGGGGAGATTTCTGACGAGTACGACGTCGAGCGGCCGCGGGTGGAGCATTTGGGCGACGGCCAGGTCCAGGTCGACGGGAGCCTCTCGATCGACGAGGTGAACGAGCTCATCGGCGATGAGCTACCCCAAGGTGACTGGGACACAGTGGGCGGCTTCCTGTACCACCTTTTGGGCCACGTTCCCGAGGAGGGTGAAGCGGCTGACTTCGATGGTCACAGGCTCGTCGCGCAGAAAGTCGACGGCCGGCGGATCGCCCGGGTACTGATCGGTGCAAGTGTCCCGGCGGAAGCCGTCGAGGCGGAGCCTCCCGTCTCCGACGGGGCCGAAGAACAGCCTTGACCAAGTCTGGGATGGTTCGCGGCACAGGCCCGGCTTTCCGCTCCGGCATCGTGGCCATCGCGGGCAGGGCTAACGTCGGGAAGTCGACTCTCGTCAATGCGATGGTTGGGCAGAAAGTCTCCATCGTTTCCGACAAACCGCAAACGACGAGGAACGCAGTGCGCGGGGTGCTCAGCCTCGACGAGGGACAGTTGGTCTTCGTGGACACGCCTGGCTTGCACAAGCCGCGGACGCTTCTTGGCCGCCAGCTCAACCGCACCGCCCTCGGAGCTGTCACCGGGGTGGACATAGTCGTCTTCGTCATCGACGGCAAGGCCGGCCTGGGCCGAGGTGACCGCTTCGTCGCTGACGAGGTGGGGCGCCGGGATATCTGCGTGCTCAACAAGGTGGACGGCGTTTCGAGGGTGGCCGTGATGCGCCAGCTGCAGGCGTTGGGGGACTGGGGATTCGAGGAGTACTTTGCGGTTTCTGCGCGAACGGGTGCAGGGGTCGACGACCTCGTCAACGCCCTGATCAGGAGGGTGCCCGAAGGCCCTGCGCTCTACCCTGACGAGGTTGGCGGGGACAAGGCTGCCGGTACGGCCGGGGAGAAAGAGGAGCAGGAGTGGGTCGCCGAGCTTGTACGTGAGCAGCTTTTAGCAATCACCCACGATGAGCTGCCGTACAGCATCGCCTGCCGTGTCACCGAGTGGGAGTGGCCTTATGTGCGCTGCGAGATCCTGGTCGAGAGGGACTCCCAAAAGGGGATCGTGATCGGACAAGGGGGGGCGGTGCTCAAGAGGGTCGGTTCTGCGGTGCGCGCCCAGCTGCCGCCGGGTGCCTACATCGAATTGTCAGTGCGCGTGGCCCGTGACTGGCAGCAGAGGCCGGAGATGTTGAAGCAGCTCGGCCTGTGACATGAGCCCTTTGAGCAGCGTTTACATCGAAATCGGAAACAAGCGTTCCTTCGCCTGCAGCTTGGAGTGGCCCGGCTTGTCTCGTGTGGGCAAGACCGAAGATGAGGCGCTGGCCGCCCTGGGTTCTTATGTGCCGCGGTACTCGCCCGTGGCGGCGAGGGCCGGGGTCAACTTCGACCTATCGAATGGCCAGCAATGGCTTGTCGTCGAGCGCGTCCCGACCCGCTCGGGAGGAGCCGACTTCGGGGTGCCGACGACGGTGCTCGCGTCTGACTCCGGGGACCTCGGCGCTGACGAAGCATTGCGGACGGCGGCGTTGCTGTCTGCCAGCTGGGCGTTCCTCGACGCGGTGGCCGCAGAGGCACCGCCGGAGCTGCGCAAGGGGCCCAGAGGCGGCGGCCGGGACAGGGACGCCGTGGTGGGCCACGTTGCGGCGGCTGAGCAGATGTTCGGGCGGAAGGTGGGCTTCAGGCTACCCGTGCCAGCTCCCGGTGACCGCAAGGTCGTCGTCGCCAACAGGGTGGAGATCCTGGAATGGTGCCGGTCAGGAAAGGCTCGCCCCGAGGCCCGGGAGGCCTGGCCACCCCGTTACGCGGCCAGGCGGCTCATTTGGCATGTGCTCGACCATGCCTGGGAGATCGAGGACCGGCACCAATGATCCTACGGTCGGCGCCCATGGCTCTGCGGTCGCCGGGGAAGTAGCTTTCCTGCATGGACCTGGACGACCTCGATCCCAAGCGCATGCCGCGCCACGTGGCATGCGTCATGGACGGCAACGGTCGTTGGGCCGCAAAACGTGGTCTGCCCCGCACCGAAGGCCACCGCGCCGGTGAGGAAGCGCTGCTGGACGCAGTCAAGGGAGCCCTCGAGCTCGGGATCGAATGGTTTACGGTCTACGCCTTTTCGACCGAGAACTGGCGACGCCCCCAGGACGAGGTGCGCTTCCTGCTAAGCGTCATCGCCGACGACTTGTTGACCCGTCGGCGCGACGAGCTGCACAGCCTCGGGGTGCGGATGCGTTTTGCAGGCCGGCGCGACTGGCGCGTGCCGAAGTCCATTGTCCGGCGCATGGACGAGACGACGGAGCTGACCAGGCACAACACGAAGACCACGCTGACCGTGGCGTTCAACTACGGCGGGCGCGCTGAGATAGTGGACGCCGTGCGGGCGCTGGTCGCTCTCGGGGTCAAGGCCTCCAAGATCGACGAGCGTGAGCTGCGGAGGCACCTCTACCTTGCGGACATGCCTGACCCCGATTTGTTCATAAGGACTTCTGGGGAGTACCGGATCTCCAACTTCCTTCTGTGGGAGATCGCTTACAGCGAGCTCGTGTTCTTGGACGTCCTATGGCCCGATTTCCGCCGGGAGCACCTGCGCGAGGCGGTCCGGGAGTACCAGCAACGGGAGCGCCGGTTCGGTCGCACCGGCGAGCAACGGGACCAGGACGGCTTGCCCGCCTGATCTTCGCCGCCACGAGGGCATTGAGCGTTACCCGTCACGGAGCGGGTGCCGGCGTGAGAAGATAATTACAACCATGTCGCTCTACCGTGACCGAGGCGTAGTGCTTCGGACCTACAAGCTCGGTGAAGCAGACCGGGTACTCGTCCTCGTCACGGCTGGCCACGGCAAAGTGCGGGCGGTCGTCAAGGGGATCCGCAAGACCAAGAGCCGCATCGGCGGGCGGCTCGAACCGCTGAGCCACGTTGACCTGCTGATGTACGAGGGGCGTGAGCTCGACATCGTGAGCCAGGCCGAGACGATCGAGCCATGGCGCTTGCTCCACGAGGACCTCACCTGCCTCGCACAGGGCCTGGCCATGGCCGAGGCCACCGAGCAGGTGGCCCAGGAGCGGGAGCCATCGAGCGCCCTGTACCGCATGCTGGTGGGGGCGTTGCGCACTTTGGCCAGCCAACCCGGCCCCCTCGTGGTGGCCGCGTTCTACTGGAAGTTGCTGTCCCTCGACGGCGCCGGCCCGATAATAGACAGCTGCGCGAGCTGTGGCTCGAGCCCACCGGCAACGCCTCTAGTGGCCTTCGATATCGCCGAGGGAGGTGCGCTCTGCCGGGATTGCAGGCGAGGCCACCCGCTCAGCCCCTCGGCCCTGGAACTGTTGAGCTGGATCCTCGGCGGGCAATTGACCAGGGCGCTGCAAATGCCTGCGAGCGCTACGACAGGCGAGGTTGCCAGCCTTGCGACCGTATCGCTCGAACGTCACCTCGAAAGGAACCTGCGCGCTCTTCATATCCTGGAGCGCAGCTAGTGGTGCGCCGGTAACCCAGTCAGGTCGGTCAACCCGGGACATATCGAGCCCGCATATCGAGCCCCCATATCGTGCCCGCCGTCGGCGATGGGCCCACTAGCCTCTCCACATGCCCGTTTCGATGGAAGAACTGGTCCGTCTGTGCAAGGCACGGGGTTTCGTGTTCCCGTCCGCCGAGATTTACGGAGGGTTCCGCTCGACCTACGACTACGGCCCCCTTGGCGTGTTGTTGGCCCGCAATGTGAAAGAAGCATGGTGGCGTTCGATGGTCCAGCTCCGCTCGGAGGTAGTGGGCTTGGACGCGTCCATCTTGTCGAGCCCGAAGATCTGGGAAGCCTCTGGCCACCTCAAGAATTTCACCGACCCCCTAGTCGACTGCCGCACGTGCAAGCAGCGCTGGCGCGCGGACCAACTGCCGACGACCGAGGACGGCAGCAAGCTGAAGTGCCCCAACTGCGGGGGCACGGATTTCACCGACGCGAGGCCTTTCAACCTCATGTTCAAGACCTTCGTCGGCCCGGTCGAGGACGATGGGGCGGTGGCCTACCTGCGCCCGGAAACTGCGCAAGGCCATTTCGTCAACTTTGCCAATGTCCTGCAGACCGAGCACCTGAGGCCTCCTTTCGGCACGGCTCAGGTCGGCAAGTCGTTCCGCAACGAGATCACTCCGGGCAACTTCGTTTTCCGCACGAGGGAGTTCGAGCAGATGGAGCTCGAGTACTACGTCCCGCCCGACGACGCCCAGAGATGGTTCGAGTACTGGTGCAACGAGCGCTTCGAGTGGTACGTGCGCCTCGGTATACCGCGCGAGATGCTGCGCCTTCGCCATCACAGCAAAGAAGAACTCTCGCATTATTCGGCCGGGACTGCCGACGTCGAGTTCGCCTTCCCTTGGGGCTGGGGAGAGCTCGAGGGCATCGCCAACCGGACTGACTTCGACCTCAAAGCCCATTCCGCAGCAAGTGGCCAGGTGCTCGAGTATTTCGACTCCAGCACCGGCACCCGCTACGTACCTTATGTGATCGAGCCCGCTGCCGGCGTCGCCCGCACGATGATGGCCTTCCTGCTCGCTGCGTACACTACTGACGAGGTAGCCGGCGAAGAGCGGACGCTGCTGCGCCTCCACCCGCGCATCGCTCCCTATCAGGTTGCCGTCCTGCCTCTGTCCAAAAAAGACACCCTGTTGCCACTTTCCCAGGAGGTCCTGCAACTCCTCCAACCAGTGGCGATGTGTGATTACGACATTACGCGGGCCATCGGCCGGCGCTACCGCCGCCAGGACGAGATCGGCACCCCCCTGTGCGTGACGGTCGATTTCGATTCCCTCGAGGACAAGGCGGTCACAGTGCGCGACCGCGACTCGACCACCCAGGAGCGGGTACCGATCGACCGCCTCGTCGAGGCTGTCAACTCACGCCTCGCCTGGTGAGCACCGCGGCACTCGTTCTCCTCAGGCGGCCTTAGTCTTTCTTCGTGGGTATTGTCGCCGAAGACATCGAACGGACCAGGTCTGCCACTGACCTGGTTGCCCTGATCTCAGAGCATGTCGCCCTGCGCCGGATTGGCACTCGCTGGGTCGGCCTGTGCCCGTTCCACTCGGAAAAGACGGGTTCGTTCTCGGTCAACGCCGAGCTCGGCCGGTATTACTGCTTCGGGTGCCAGGCCCATGGCGATGCCATCAGCTTCTTGCGTGAGACCGAGCACCTCGACTTCGTAACGGCCGTCGAATCCCTGGCTTCGCGCGCCGGGATAGCTCTTCGCTATGACACGGCCGAGCGTTCCGGCCCGGCGACCAAGCGTTCCGCAGCCCTCGGCGAAGCCATGGAGCGTGCCGTCGAGTGGTACCACCAGAGACTTCTTGTCGCGAAGGATGCCGGGGGAGCCCGCAGGTACCTGCGCGACCGTGGTTACGGCAGCGATACGGTCAAGCATTTTCGCCTCGGTTGGGCGCCCGCGGGGTGGGACGCCCTCGTCCGCGAGGCGGGGGTCAGTGCGGATCTGCTGGTTGAGGCTGGCCTCGCATACCGTAACCAGTCGGGCCGCCTGAACGACTCGTTCCGTGAGCGGGTACTTTTTCCGATCTTCGACATCGCCGGCCGGCCCGTCGGGTTGGGCGGGCGTGTACTGCCCGGGGGTAACGGCCCCAAGTACAAGAACACCTCAGCCACCGCTCTTTACGACAAGAGCAGGGTGCTTTACGGCCTCAACTGGGCCAAGGGTGCAATTGTGGAGCGGGGCCGGGTGGTCGTTTGTGAGGGCTACACCGACGTGATCGGCCTGCACAGGGCAGGGGTTACGGAGGCCGTCGCAACCTGCGGCACGGCGCTTGCTGACGGCCATGTCCGGCTACTTACCGGGTTCTCTCGCCGGATCGTGCTCGCCTACGACGCCGACTCCGCCGGCCAGGGCGCAGCGGAGCACTTTTACGACTGGGAGCGCCGCTTCGAAGCTGGAATTTCCGTTGTGGCCCTCCCTCCCGGGACCGACCCCGCCGACCTCGCGCAGAAAGACCCGGAGCGTTTGCGCCAGGCCGTCGCGGAGGCCAGGCCTTTGTTAGGTTTCCGCCTCGAGCGGCTTCTCGCGACGGCCGACCTGAGCAATCCAGAGGGCCGCGCGCGCGCCGCCGAGGCCAGCTTGGCGCTGATATCCGAGCACCCTGACTCTCTTGTCAGGGACCAATACCTGATGCAGGTTTCCGACCGGTGCCACCTCAGCCCCGAGCAACTGCGTGCCCTGCCCCGCCACGCTGCGGCGAACGCGTCGAAGAATGGTGAGCGGCCTGCCCCCACTGTTGTCCCGGCAGCGCCCAAGCCCAAGCCGCCCGCGGTGCCGCGCCCCGAACTGGAGGCTTTGCGCTTAGCTGTCCATCATCCCGACAAAATTGAGGGCCGTCTCGATATTGCTCTTTTCAGTTCCGCTATCGCCGGTGCGGTTTACGCCGAGCTTGCTTCAGCCATGACGCTCCACGAGGCGATCGAGTCTGCGGCTCCCGAAGTGGCCGACCTGCTCGGCCAGCTCGCGGTGGAGGACACCCAGGAGGACGCCGACGACGTTCTCGGCCAACTCATCGCGCAGGCAGCAGCCCGTGCCCTCGCGGAGCTGCGGCGAGAGGCCCGCAGCACCACGCCCGAACGGAGCCACAGTGAACTTGCGGGGCGTTCAGCGAGCTTGCGTCACGCCCTCGAGGCCATGCGCTCGGTCGAGCCCGGCCAGGACTATGTGGCGCGCCTGGCTGGCGCTGAGCGTCACTTGCTAGCTTTGTTGCTGGGAAGTCCTAGCATGTCGGCGAGCCCTGTTGCCCAAAAAGGGGAGGCTACGGACCACTAGTGAGAGCGCCGTTCACAGCCTCGGGCGAGGCCACTCCCGATTTCATCGCCCTATTGATGCTCGGCCGAGAGCGCGGGTACCTAACTCCCGACGACGTTATCGCGGTGCTGGAAGGGGTCGAGCTGAGGCCTGAGCTGATCTCGCTCGTAATCGGGAGAGTGAGGGCCGAAGGTATCGAATGGAGGGAGGCGGGAGAGCTGCTTTCTGACGAAGGCCTGCACGAGCTCGCTTCCGAAGTCGTTGCGGTGGCTAAGACAGAGCTCCCACCCGACAAAGTCCCCAAAAGTGAGATCGATCTCGAGAAGAGCGGCCCAGGAGCGCAGAGCGTGTACGGGCTGTTGCAGAAGAAGGCTCGCGACCCTTTCCGTAGCGGCAAACGCGTAACAGTTGCCGGGCTGGAGCTGGACATCGGGGTCGCCAGCACGGGCAGTTCCGACTCGGTGCGCGCTTACCTGCGGGAGATCGGGAACGTCCGGCTTCTTTCAGCCGAGCAAGAGGTGGCCCTGGCCCAGTGTGTCGAGCGGGGTGTGGCCGCCGCAGCCCGGCTCGACCGGCTCGAGGAAATTGAGGTCGCACCGGCGCCGCGTGGCAAGACGCAACGGGTCGTCGACAAGCAACGTGCGGTCGACGAGGGACTTAGGGCTGAAGGGATGGTCGCTAGGCACGTCCTTGTCGAGGCCAACCTTCGCCTAGTCGTGTCGGTGGCGAAGTGGTACCGGAACCGGGGGCTTTCGTTCCTTGACTTGATCCAGGAAGGCAACCTGGGGCTCATGCGGGCTGTCGAAAAGTTCGACTACACCAAGGGCTTCAAGTTTTCGACGTACGCCACCTGGTGGATCCGTCAGGCAATCAGCAGGGCTATCGCCGACCAGGCCAGGACCATCCGGATCCCTGTGCACATGGTCGACAACATAAATGCCGTTGTCCGAGCTCAGCGGAGCCTCCTTCAGGAAACCGGCCGCGAGCCAACGATAGACGAGGTGGCCAAGTCCGCCGAGATGAGCCCCGACCGCGTCCGGGAAATCCTCCGGATCAGCCAGGACACCATCTCCCTGGAGCAACCTTTGGGCGAAGACGACTTCAACCTGTCCGACATCCTGGAGGATGAGGCGGCCTTGGCCCCGGGCGACGCCGCCGCCCGGGCAATGCTGGCTGAGGCGGTCCGCAGCGTGTTAGCTGACCTCTCGGAGCGGGAGCGAAAAGTCGTGTGCCTACGCTTTGGTCTCGAGGACGGCCAAGCTCATACCCTGGAGGAAGTGGGCAAGGCCTTCGGCGTGACACGCGAACGCGTACGCCAAATCGAGTCCAAAAGCCTCGCCAAGCTGCGCCAGCCCCTTCGCAGCAGTCAACTGCGCGATTACCTCGGCAACTAGTGCCATGACAGGCAACGTTCGCCCGCTTTGGCGCTCCTGAACGATGGTTTCGGCGAACACCTTTGCGTCGCCAAAGGGGGCGGACGTTCCTGGAGGCAGCACTAGTAGTTCTCGATGCGCCGCCGCCGGCGGCCTCGGGTGGTAGCGTGGCCCGAGTTTTCCGGGGTAGCTCAACCGGCAGAGCAAGTGACTGTTAATCACTAGGTTGAGAGTTCGAGTCTCTCCCCCGGAGCCCTGCGGTGCGGGCGGGTCAGATGGTTGAAATTGGTTCTGACCTGCTGTAACACATGAGGAGGACAGACCGGTGTACTTCACATTAGGGCCTCGTGCCACTGCCACGAGCCGGCCTCGGAGCCGCCCGCCTCAGAGCCGCCCGGCTCAGAGCCGCCGGTCTCGGAGCCGCCCGCCTCAGAGCCGCCCGGCTCAGAGCCGTTGGCAGAGGGGCCACATGTCGGCTGCGGTCCCGGCGATCTCCGTACTAGCCCTCGCATTGGCGGTCGGGCCGGTCTCGTTGGGCGATGCCGCGCTCGCAGCCCTTACCGGGGGGGCAACGATATCTTGTACCAACACCGATCCCATCCTGGGCCCGTTGCAGTCCTCGGCGACCCTGGCCGCAGGCACGACCGGCTTTCTCCAGCTAGGCGGGATAAATGGCGGTAAGGGCCAGTACATAGGCAATTGCACGCTCAACGGCACCATCCCGTCGGGTTGGAAAGTGGCCGAGGCCAGCTGGGTGGCACTAACTGCTACCAGCGGGTCGGGCAACGCCGGGACTTTCACGGTGGCCACGGGCAACACCACTTTCCTTGATAGCGGGACCTTCACCAATTCCGGCACCTTCGAGGACGACTCGGGTGCCCAGATCCAGCAGATCGAAGTCGGGGACTTTGTCAACACCGGGAGCGTGGTGGCCGCCGGCGGGGGCTTCGGGACCGCCGGTGCAGCGAGCGACCCGCCCTGTCCCAAGTGCAGGTTCGTCGACAAAGGGACCGTCGTGGTCGAGCCCAAGCAAGGCTTCTCCTCGGGGAGCATATTCGTGCTGGCGAAAGGTGGGACGATCAGAGCCCGCGGCGGCTTCGGTATCGCCAACGCCTCGACTTTTGAGGTAGAGGGCGGCTCGGTTACATCGGGGGTGCCCACATCGACCCAGTACCTGGGCCTGTCTGCGCCCACCATCGTTTTCGGCACCCATCTGCCCTCCTCGTCCAAGGGGACCATCGACATCACCAGCTCCGCCTACTTACGGGGGGTCATCCCCAAGCACTGGGCGCTGGACCTCCGTGGTGGGTCTGTGACGGCAAGCAACTCCGGCAACGATGGGACGTTCTTGTGGGACCACGACGACAATTCGACGTTCTCGGACGCCACGAAGTTCGTTAATTCGGGGACGTTCACGGACAACACGACCGGATGGTCGCAGCAGATCGTAGTACCCCGTTTCGTCAACACGGGCACCGTTACCTCGGACGCTCCCGGCTTCGGTATGAGCGGAGCTTCGGGCATGGCCGGCCCGGTGTTCGTTAATGACGGGGATCTCGTTATCGAAC